>OOBW01001432.1_pt1 | contig 10597 bp, 11 predicted proteins | sample 1671701 | NCBI WGS metagenome assembly OOBW01 (sample SAMN06348183, study PRJEB24527) | human gut metagenome | biome: human gut; feature: ankylosing spondylitis patient; material: feces | host: Homo sapiens | place: China | collected 2015-10 | reverse complement strand
CAGTGTCCGGCGCTCGAAGACAATCTGTGGTTTACTTGCCCAGCTGCTTAGCGATCTCTTCGGCGAAGTTCTCCTGCTTCTTCTCGATGCCCTCGCCCTTCTCGAAACGCACGGCGTCCTTGAAGGTGATCTTGCCGCCCAGCGCCTTGGCGGCGGAGGCGATATACTTCTCGATGGACATGGAGTTGTCCTTCACGAACTCCTGCTGCAGCAGGCAGTTCTCGGCATAGAACTTGTTCAGCTTGCCCACGACGATCTTCTCACGCACCTGCTCGGGCTTGGAAGCCATCTTGGGATCGTTGGCCATCTGGACCATCATGATCTTCTTCTCTTCGTCCAGAACGTCCTGGGTCACCTGGCTCTTGTCCCAGAAACGGGGATTCAGAGCGGCAATCTGCATGGCGACATCCTTACCGACCTCTTCCACCTTCTCGGCAGCCAGGTCGGTATCCAGGTTCACCAGCACGCCGATCTTGCCGCCGGCGTGGACATAGGCCACGGACACGCCGCCCTCAAAGCGGGCGAAGCGGCGGACCTTGATGTTCTCGCCGATGACCAGCACCATCTCCTGCTGCTGCTGGGTGACGGTCAGGTCGGTGCCATTATACTTGCACTCCATCAGAGCGTCCAGATCAGCGGGGTTCTCCTTGGCCACGGTAGCGGCCACACCCTTGACGAAGTCCACGAACTTCTCGTTCTTGCCCACGAAGTCGGTCTCGGCGTTGACCTCGACCACCACGCCCACGCCGTCCACGACGGTGGCGTAAGCCATGCCCTCGGCGGCGATGCGGCCGGCCTTCTTGGCGGAAGCTGCCATGCCCTTTTCACGCAGCCACTCGATGGCCTTGTCCATGTCACCGTCGGAAGCGGTCAGAGCCTTTTTGCAGTCCATCATGCCCACGCCGGTCATTTCGCGCAGGTTCTTTACGTCAGCAGCGGTAAATGCCATTTTACTTTCCTCCAATATTGAATTCAATTGGAGAGCCTTCCGCTCTCCCGCCGGACCAGGTCCGGAATTACTCGGCGTCCTCGGCCTTCTCGGCGGCAGCTTCTTCGGTCTGCTCACCCTGCTTGCCCTCCAGCACGGCGTTGGCCATGATGGAAGAGATCAGCTTGATGGCGCGGATGGCGTCGTCGTTGCCGGGGATGACGTAATCGATCTCATCGGGATCGCAGTTGGTATCGGCGATGGCAACCACGGGGATGCCCAGCTTGTGGGCCTCGGCGATGGCGTTGCGCTCCTTGCGGGTGTCCACGATGAACAGGGCGCCGGGCAGCTTCTTCATTTCCTTCACGCCGCCCAGGTACTTCTCCAGCTTGGCGATCTCGCCCAGGTGCTTCATGACTTCCTTCTTGGGCAGCATGTCGAAAGTGCCGTCCTCCTGCATGGTCTTGAGCTGGTTGAGACGGTCTACGCGGGTGCGCATGGTCTTGAAGTTGGTCATCATGCCGCCCAGCCAACGAGCGTTCACATAATACTGACCGCAGCGGGTAGCCTCCTCACGGATGGCCTCCTGAGCCTGCTTCTTCGTGCCCACGAACAGCAGAGACTGGCCGTTCTCAGAGAGCTGACGGACGAAGTTATAAGCTTCCTCCAGCTTGCGGACGGTCTTCTGCAGGTCCACGATATAGATGCCGTTGCGCTCGGTGTAGATATAGGGAGCCATCTTGGGGTTCCAGCGGCGGGTCTGGTGACCGAAGTGGACGCCTGCCTCCAGCAGGGCTTTCATGGATACGACGTTAGAATTTGCCATAGTGTAGAGTTCCTCCAAATCAAATTTAGTTTTACCTCCGGCGGTTTCATCCCCTCCGCCAACCATTGCTGGCACAGACGGAGAGTCGGCGCACCGTGCGGAATGCTGAAATATAATACCACAGAGAACGTCCCAATGCAAGTATAATTTCCAAAAAATGCGCGAAAATTCCGGTAAAACCACCGGAATTTCCGCGCTTGCCGGTCATCCGCCGAATTTCCGCCGCCGTTTCCGCTCCATGCGGGGGTCTCGGCGCTGGAAGGGCTTGTCGATGAGGATGATATCGTCCCCGATCCGCTGGATACACTCCCAGGGAATATAAAATTCCTCCCGGCTGCCAAAAAGCCCGAAAAAGCGGCAGGGGCCGTACACCACGATCGCCACCACCTGCCCCTCGGGGACGCGGACATCCACATCCGACACATATCCCAGGCGGCAGCCGTCGCAGATGTTGATGACCTCCTTGCACCGAAAATCCCGGATTCTGCACTGCATGGCGCTCACCTCTTTCAAAAGAGGCTATGCATCCGGCAGGCCGTCCTATGCCGGGCCTCTCCCCTGCCCGGACAGGAAAAAGTCCTTCGACCGTTCCCCCGCAAAAGACCGCCACGCCGCCCACAAAGCGACAAAAGCTTCCAGTATAGGAAAAAACGCCGCCGTCCATACTGACCAAAGAAGCTCTAGACATGTGTGGGGAGGCTGCTTGGATGCAGGGTAAAGTAGAGATCGCGGGCGTCAACACCGCCCGGCTGCCGGTGCTGAAAAACGAGGAGACCATGGCGCTGCTGCGCCAGGCCAAGGCCGGGGATCAGAATGCCCGCCAGCGGCTGATCGAGGGAAACCTGCGGCTGGTGCTATCCGTGATCCAGCGGTTTTCCAGCCGGGGCGAAAATGCCGACGACCTCTTTCAGGTGGGCTGTGTGGGCCTTATCAAAGCCATCGACAACTTCGACATCAACCAGCCGGTGCGCTTTTCCACCTACGGCGTCCCCATGATCATCGGTGAGATCCGCCGCTACCTCCGGGACAACAGCGCCATCCGGGTATCCCGCTCCATGCGGGACACCGCCTATCGGGTGCTTCAAGTCCGGGACCGCCTGCTGGCGGAGAACCAGCGGGAGCCGTCGGTAGAGCAGATCGCAAAGGAGCTGGACCTGCCCCGGGAGGAGGTGGTGTTCGCCATGGATGCCATCGTGGACCCGGTATCTTTGTACGAACCGGTGTATTCTGACAGCGGGGATGCCATCTGCGTCATGGACCAGGTCCGGGATACGAAAAATACCGACGAGGACTGGACGGACCGCATCGCCCTCAAGGAGGCACTCAAACGACTGGACCCCCGGGAGCGGCGCATCCTCTCCCTCCGGTTTTACGAAGGCAAGACCCAGATGGAGGTCTCTGCCGAGGTAGGGATTTCCCAGGCTCAGGTTTCCCGTTTGGAAAAGGGCGCCATCAATACCATTAAGAAAAATATCTGAGAACTTCCAAAAGCGGCCTGAAGAGGCCGCTTTTTTGGTCACGCCTCTTCCCCCGCAGCTTTTCTTTGACGTGGACTCCCTTCTGCGGTACAATGGGTAAAACATCGCGAAGGAGCAGTCTTGTATGGATATCTACGAAAAGATCAAGGAAAGCCGGAATACCACCAATCCCTTCTGCAAAAGGCTTGGGATCTGGGTGGAGGAGCTACGGGAGGGCTATGCCCGGGTCACCAAGACCGTGGGGCCGGAGGATCTGAATCCGGTGGGCGTGCCGCACGGCGGCGTATACTTCTCCATGGCCGATACCGCCAGCGGGTCCGCCATGGCTTCTCACGGGTATCTTGCCGTGACGGTGAACGCAAACTATAATTTCCTGCGCAGTGCCCAGCTGGGAGACGTGCTCACCGCCGAAGCGCAGGAGAGCAAGCACGGCCGCACACTGTCCTTCTTTGATGTGCGTATCACCAATCAGGACGGTACCCTGCTGGGGACCGGTATCTTCACTTTTTACCGCTTGGATCGGAAGATCGAGATCTGAACGCGGCAAATCATGCAGCAAAAGCAAACTGCGGAGAAGAAAAAAGCGGAGCGCTGTGCGCTCCGCTTTTTCTTATTTCTTGAAGCTGTCCTTCAGGCTGACGCTCCGGTTGAATACCAAGTGGCCGGGCTTTGCGTCCTTGTTGTCCAAGCAGAAATAGCCCAGACGCATGAACTGGAAGTTTGCGGGCGCGGTGGCATTAGCCAGACCGGCCTCCACCTTACAGCCAGTGAGGACCTGCAGGGAATCCGGGTTCAGGCAGGCGATGAAATCCTTGTCCGCCGCATCGGGACTGGGATCGGAGAAGAGGTTGTCGTAGAGACGGACCTCGGCGTCCACGGCGGTAGCAGCATCCACCCAGTGCAGCGTGGCACCCTTGACCTTCCGGCCGTCGGCAGGATCGCCGCCCCGGCTCTCGGGATCGTACTCCGCCAGGATCTCCGTCACATTGCCGTCATCGTCCTTCACGCAGCCGGTGCAGGTGATGAGATAGGCGCCCTTGAGGCGGCACTCGGGACCACCCGGGAAGAGGCGCTTGTACTTGGGCACCGGTGTCTCCAGGAAATCGTCTGCTTCCACCCACAGGTGACGGGAGAACGTGACTTCCCGGGTACCGGCGGTGGGGTCCACAGGATTGTTCTCCACGGTGACCGTCTCACTCTGGCCCTCGGGGTAGTTGGTGATGGTCAGCTTCACCGGGTGCAGCACCGCCATCACCCGCTGGGCGGTCTCATTCAGATCCTCCCGCAGGCAGTGCTCCAGGAAGGAGTACTCAATGACGGAGGGCGTCTTGGCAACGCCGATGCGGTCACAGAAATTGCGGATGGACTTGGGCGTATAGCCCCGGCGGCGCAGACCACACAGGGTCGGCATCCGGGGATCGTCCCAGCCGGAGACCCGCCCCTCCTCCACCAGGCGGCGGAGCTTGCGCTTGCTCATAACGGTATGGTCAATGTTCAGCCGGGCAAACTCGATCTGGCGGGGCTTGTGGTACGGAATGGAGAGGTTGCTGACCACCCAGTCGTAGAGGGGGCGGTGCTCCTCATATTCCAGAGAGCATAGAGAGTGGGTGATTCCCTCCAGGGCGTCCTGAATGGGATGGGCGAAATCGTACATCGGGAAGATGCACCACTTGTCCCCCTGCCGGTGATGATGGATATAGCGGATGCGGTAGATGACCGGGTCCCGCAGGTTGAAGTTGCCGGAGGCCAGGTCGATCTTGGCCCGCAGGGTCTTGGACCCCTCCGGGAACTCGCCGTTGCGCATACGCTCAAAGAGGTCCAGGCTCTCCTCAATGGGCCGGTCCCGGTACGGGCTGACGGCGGGCACGCCCACGTCGCCCCGGTTGGCCTTGAACTCCTCGGGGCTGAGCTCGCAGACATAGGCAAGGCCCTTCTTGATCAGCTCCACGGCAAACTGGTAGTCCTGCTCAAAATAGTCGGAGCCGTAGAAAAAGCGGTCACCCCAGTCAAAGCCCAGCCAGTGGATATCCTCCTGGATGGCGTCCACGTACTCCGTGTCTTCCTTGGCGGGGTTTGTGTCGTCCATCCGCAGGTTGCACAGTCCGCCGAACTTCTCGGCGGTGCCGAAGTCGATGCACAGTGCCTTGCAGTGGCCGATATGCAGATAGCCGTTGGGCTCCGGCGGAAAACGGGTGTGGACGGTCATGCCCTCAAACTGTCCGCCGGGGGCGATATCCTCCTCGATAAAAGTGTGGATGAAGTTCCGGCTCTCCGGCAGCTCCTCCTGCACGGTTTTCTTCTCATCTGCCATGCGTGTCAGTCCTCCCAATACAGCATTCTCAAAAGCAGAACTTTATTATACAGAATCCGCCTGAAAATTGCAAGGGACAATCCGGGCTCACGTCAGCAGCCAGTCCTCCACCACGTCCCGGGCTGTCACCGGGGTCACACACCCCCGGATCAGCAGTTCCGCCAGCGCCAGCACGGCGACCTGTGATGGCGTGATGTGCGGGATCGCGACTTTCTCATTGCCTGTTTCCACCTGGATACCATAGCATGTCCGGCCGGCAATATCATGTTCCAATAAATAATAGCGGATCAACTTTTGGCCGCAAGCGGCGTCCCCAACAAAAATTCTCCGCAAGCGAAACCCCTCCCCCATGGATTTCTTTCAGGAGTAAGGGTAGCACGGGGCCGGTGCGGAATTTGTCGAATTTTGACAGGCAATGAATCATTCTTCCAATTTATAGTGTTAAAATACATAAATTTTGTCGAATACCACAAATGTTTGCATGATTATGCGTTTTCCCCGGAAAAGAGCGTCTGGGCAGTCTGCATAAACGCCTCCCGGGTGTAAAGCAGGTTCAGCGCCTCCAGCAAAGCGTTGGGCGTCAGGTGCTCCGGCAGGTTCAGATGCCGCAGCAGTATCTGCCGCCGGGCGGCGCTGCCGGTACCGCCGGTGAGTCCCAGAGCGAACAGGTCCGCCTTTGTGATAGACTCCTTCCCGGCTGCAGGCTGGTCCACCTCATCCAGAAACGTGGCCCCTGCCCGGCGGAGAGATTCCAGCAGAACCTGGGGACGCATACCCTCCACGCCCAGCTTGCCCTCCTTGCCGGGGGCCCGCTTGCGGCGCTCCTTGCCATGAATGTCCGGAATATATGCCTGCTTGACCCGATCCCGGGGCAGCGCGCCCTTGAGGTAGTTGCGGATCACAAAGCCGGCGCCGTCGCTGTCGGTCAGCACGATGAGGCCCCGCTCCAGCGCCAGGCGGCGGAGAAAGGCCAGCTTCTCCCGGTCGTTGAATACCGCAAAGCCCCCCAGGGTGACAACGGTAGCGTCTACCACCTGGGAGAGGGTATTTTTGTCGTAGCGGCCCTCCACCACGATGACTTCCTTGATCCTCTTCATCGCCGTCCCGCTCCCAGCCGCACCAGCAGCAGCTTCAGCTCGCCTGCCGGGTCGATGCCCTTTTCGCTCTTCATCCGCCGGTCCAGCACCTGGCACATGGTCACCGCGTCGCCGCACCAAGCGGCGTTGGTTTTTTTCGCCGCCTGGAGCAGCAGCTTTGCCGGGTAGTCGGACTTCATCTCCCAGAGCTCCATGAGCCAGTACTTGTCCTTTCCGCTGTCGATTGCCATGCGGGCAGTGTAGATCCGGCGGAGCTGGCTGCCCAGGGCCGCCAGGATGACAATGGGCTCCGTCTGCATCTTCAGAAGGTCTCCCAGAATCTGGGCCGCCCGGTCATAATTTCCCTGGACCACGGCGTCGGAAAGGCGGAACACCTCCGCCGAGAGGACCGGGTCCGCCACTGCGTCGATGTCCTTCTGTGTGATGGTTTTTCCCTTGGCGTAGGTGCCGATCTTGGTGATCTCCGGCACAAGCCCTGTCATCAGTCCACCGCAGGTAAAGATCAGGTACTCCGCTGTCTGGCGGTCGATGTCCTTCCCCAGTGCCCGGAACCGCCGGGCGATCCAGGCGATGAGGTCGCTGTTCTCCGCAGCCCGGAACTCCACCGCCTGCACATGGTCCGCAATGGCCTTTGTCAGCTTCTTGAGGGTCCGATTGGGTTTATATTCCACTGTGTCATACACAAACACCACACAGCAGTAAGGCGGGATATCATCCAAAAAGGCGATCAGTTTTTCCCGCTGCTCCTCCCCCAGCCTGTAGAGGTCCCAGTCCGTCACCACGATCAGCGTCCGCTCCGACATCATGGGCATGGCCTCCGCCATCTCCCCCAAGGACTGGACCGTCAGATCCTTCCCCTCCAGCCGATGGTAGTTGAATTCCTCGAACCCGGCGGGGACCAGCTTTTTCCGCAGCTCCCCCAGATAGTACTCCCGGAGATAGCTCTCCTCTCCGTAAAAGATGTAGGCGCAGCCCGGCGTTCCGGCGGATAGGTCCGCCTTGAGCTTTTGAAACGCTTCGTTGGTTTTTGTGGTTTTTTTCGTATATGCCATGTGTCCGTTCCTCAATTCAAAGTCAGTTCAATGGTCCCCTGCAGATCTGTGCGGTAGATATCTGCTCCGACCTTTCGGAGCCGCCGCAGTGTCTCATCAGCGGGGTGCCCGTAGCTGTTGCCGCTGCCCACACTGATGATGGCTGTCTCCGGCTGCAGTGCGTCCAGCAGATCCTCGCAGGTGGAGGACGCAGAGCCGTGGTGCCCTACCTCCAGAATATCGATGTCCGGAAGTTCCCAGGTCTCCAGCAGCCGCCGTTCTCCGGCGGCGTCCATATCGCCGGTAATCAGCAGATCGTGTTCTTCCCGGCTGCACAGCAGCGCAAGGCCGCTGTCGTTGTCCGTTTCTCCGCCGGCTACGGGATAGAGCCGCAGCGTGCTTTCTCCCATGGAGACGGTGCGTACATCCGTCACCATCTCCACGGCTGTTCCGTGGGCCGCAGCCGCAAGGAGCACACTCTCCCGCACCCCTGTGTCGTCTGTGGTGTCCGGCACCAGCAGGGTTTCCACCGGCAGCAGCGTCATCAGTTCCTCCACGCCGTTGACATGGTCGGTATCGTAATGGGTCAGAACCAACGTGTCCAGCCGATCACACCCCATGCTCCTGAGACGGTTGGCCGCGATGTCTCCGGCGTTGTACCAGCTGTTGGAGCTGCCGCAGTCCACCAGTGCGAAGGCTCCGCCGTCGCACAGAAGCGTGCTGGCTCCCTGACCCACATCCAAGGCCAGGATATGAAGGCGGCCATCCTCATAACGCCCCACCCACAGACGGATGGACGCCGCCAGCGTCACCGCTGCTAAAACCGCCGCCAGGACAGATCTGCGCCGCTTTCCGGATCTTCCCAGATACGCGGCGGCAAACAGTACATAGACAAACACCAGCCACAGCCACAGATACTGGTTGTCCATGGACAGTGCGTGATGCGGCAGCGATGCCAGCACATGGGCAGCCCGGAGAAGATACGCGATGAGCAGACGAGGCACCAGCCCAATGAGCGTGCCCAGCGGCAGCCAGATCACGCTCACACCCAAAGACAAAAGGCCCGTCAGAAAGATCCCGCTGGCTGCCCAAAGGCAGAGCAAATTACTCAGTGGGGATACCAGCACCAACGTTCCAAAGTAGTATGCCGCCAGGGGCCAGGTAAAGATCAGTGCGCCAACAGATGCTGAAAAGCTAGATGCTGTAAAGTAAAATACCTTCCCACGTTTTTTCTTCCCAGACATCATTCGGTACAGCCGGCTGCTCACCCACAAAAGCCCTGCCATGGCCCCGAAGGAGAGTTGCAAGCTGATAGATGCCGCGGCGAAGGGATTGACCAGTAAAATACAAAAGAGTGCCGATGTCAGCGCGGTAGGACCATCGCTCTCCCGCCCGAACAAGGGCGCCGTCAGATAGAAAACCACCATCACACAGGCCCGCACCACAGAGGGGCTGCCGCCGGTAAGCAGGGCATAAAATGCCAGCACGGGAATCCCCCACCCGGCCACCAGCCGACGACGGTGCTTTCCCGTAACATCCTGAATCATTCGGAGCAGAAACATGCAGTGCATGCCGGAGACCGCCAGAATATGGCTGAGTCCGGCTTCCGAGAGGTCTGAATCCGCCTGCACGGAGAGCCCGCTACGATCCCCGGTTAAAATGGCAGTGAGAAAAGCGGCAGTGTCCCCGGTAAAGAGCCGGGCAATCCGAAGCTGCATGGCCCGTCCCAGCTCCGCCGGCCACCAGCGAGGGGAACCAACGCTGCCTATGCCGGTCTCCGGTGTTCCCCGAGAGACGGCCAGAAGAAAAATGCCCTTGGAGGTAAAGGTGGTGACGTCGTCATCCCGAATATTCCCGGCGCTGCGCAGCAGCACCGTATCCTCGACGGTCTGGCCCGGGCGCAGTTCCAGCAGCGTTTCATCCCCATAGTAAACGGCCTTTCCCCAGGGCACACCATCAATCCGGACGGTGGCCTTGGCACCGTAATCTGTGGCGGAGGGATAGGCGCACAGCGTCATGGTCACGTGCCGCTGCTGCCCTGCCAGCGCCTCCATAGGGGATTGGACCTCCCGAACATACAGCCAATTCCACCCCAGCGCCAGTGCCAGCCCCACGCCGACCAGAAGCACCCGCCTGCGCCAGTGTTCCGGCAGCAGCAATGCTCCGCAGGCCGCAGCAAAGCACGCCCCCGCTCCCGGCAACAGCCAGGAGACGGGCAGCAGATACTGGGCGAGAAAGATGCCCAGGGAAAAGGCCCCTGCAAAGCATGCCAGCTTTCTCATTTGCTTTTTGGCGGCGGTGTGGGATCGTCGGTCCGGCCCAGCAGATAGTCGGTGCTGACATGATAATAATCGGCCAGCTTTACCAAAATATCAATGGGGAAATTCCGAAGTCCCTTTTCATACCGGCGGTATACATTGGGCTGGATTCCCAAATATTCCGCCACCGCCTTTTGCGTATCATCGTGATCCTCCCGCAGATCGTACACCCTCCGCAGATACAACCAAATCACCTCTCGAAAAGGTTACCATTTGGTTTCGTTTATATGCAGAAAGTAAACCGTTTGGTTCACTTTATTCTTATCTTACCAGAATTCATGCCAAAAACAAGGGTGAAAAGGATGACCTTTTCCGATTCTTACAGATTTGAAAAGCAACTGTTGGATATTTAACTAAAACAACATCAAAAGTTTGACAAAAAATGGGTGAAATTGCTATACTGGAGTTAATCGTTTCACCCGCGGACACAGTAAGGAATGCGGGGGCGCAGAAAATCCCGTTTGGAAAGGAAGTGTTCTCCATGATTGAAGTGACCACTCTGGATCTGTTGGTGATCGCGGCGTATCTGCTGTTCATGCTGGGCGTGGGTGTCTGGTTCGTCAAGCGGATCAAAAATACCGATGACTACTATGTTGCGGGCCGTACTC
>OOBW01001424.1_pt1 | contig 10653 bp, 8 predicted proteins | sample 1671701 | NCBI WGS metagenome assembly OOBW01 (sample SAMN06348183, study PRJEB24527) | human gut metagenome | biome: human gut; feature: ankylosing spondylitis patient; material: feces | host: Homo sapiens | place: China | collected 2015-10 | reverse complement strand
GGAAACACATTGTCACGCCCCATCACATACAGCAGACGCGACACGCTGGCGTGCGACGCCAGGCCAGACGCTAACGTGTTCACAAACGTGGTACAGAGGAAAATCGACTGGAAGAGCTTGCCGCCGACGTATAGCGCAATTTCAGGCAGTGCGGCGTCCGGGTCTTTAAAGCGGCTGATATCGGGAAAGAACAGCTGCATAAAGAACGACGCAGCGATAAAGATAACGCCGCCGTATACCGCCGTCAGGAAGATGGCTTTCGGGATCACGCGTGCGGCGTCCGGCGTCTCTTCCGAAAGCGTGGTCACCGCATCGAAACCGAGGAAGGAGAAACAGACAATCGTCGCCCCGGTAATAATCGGGATCAGGTGCGCGTTCTCGCTGATAAACGGCTGAAGTGACCAGACGGTGCCAACGCCTTCTCCTTTATGCAGTCCCTGAACCACCAGGAAGATAAACACCACCATGATGGAGATTTGCACCAGTACAAACAGGGTATTGAAGTTAGCGACCAGGTTGACGCTCTTCAGATTCGCGGCGGTTAAAATGGCGACGAAGGTTACCACCCACACCCACGGCGGCACTTCCGGGAAGAGGGCGGAGAGATAGATTTTCGCCAACAAAACGTTGATCATTGGCAAAAAGAGATAATCCAGCAGTGATGACCAGCCGACCATAAATCCGACGTGCGGGTTAATCGACTTTTGCGCGTAGGTATAGGCCGAACCGGCCTCCGGAAACTGGCGAACCAGTTTGCCGTAGCTGATAGCGGTAAACAGCACGCCCGCCAGCGCCAGCAAATAGGACGCCGGAACGTGACCGTCGCTAATGCCGGAGACAATACCAAAAGTATCAAATACGGTCATCGGCGTGAGATAGGCCAGACCCATCATCACCACCTGCCACAATTTCAGTGATTTTCGCAGACGGGTTTTGCCAGATTGCGCAGCAATAGTCAGTGGTGAATTAATAGCCATAGTTGCTGCCTCCCCTGCGTAATAAGGTTTGCGGTCGTGTCGACCTGAAATCAAACCTGTTTAGCAAGGGAAGCAAAGGGGGCGGAGTCCAGTCAGTCGCAGGAGGGGCGCATACGCAGCCTCCCTCGCCATGCGGGGATTTAATCATCGGCATCATCTCATTTCCTCGTCACAGTCTTAATCGTTAACGGAAGCCCGTTGCCGCCTGCGCTCCATAACGCGACATCCGGGAAATGTCTGGATTACCAGCAAATGTCAGGCCTGGCTCCGCTCAGGCCGATGAAACAACCCCGCAAGGGGTATTACGCGTTTTTCAACATCCACTCAATTTCTGTTTCTGTGATGAGGCGCTCAAACTGCAACAGCTCATCATTTTTACAGGCGTGATAGACATGGCAGAAGCGTTCGCCTAAATAGCGGCGCAGGTGATCATTCTCGATAAACTCACCCAGGGCATCGCTCTGGCGAATCGGGAAGGGTAAGCCTTCCTGTTCCAGCCCGTTGCCTTCGACTTCTTCCTGTAATGGCAGTTCGTTATCAAGGCCATGCAAAATACCGGCAAAAATCGCCGCCATCACCAGATACGGGTTGGCATCGGCACCCGCCACGCGATATTCCACGCGGTGATTATGGCGATCGCCGCAGGGAATACGCAGGGCGACGGTGCGGTTGTTATGGCCCCACGACGCCTGCGTCGGCACATACATTCCCGGCTGGAAGCGGCGATACGAGTTCACGTTTGGTGCCAGCAACGCCATTGATGACGGCATCAGGTCAATCATCCCGGCGAGCATCTTTTTCAGCAGCGGCGAATCTTCGCCTTCCGCGTCAGAAAGCACGTTCTCGCCACGGTTATTTTGCATACTGATATGGATATGCATCCCGCTGCCCGCGTGCTCTTCATACGGCTTCGCCATAAAAGTGGCGTGCATCTTATGCTTTTCTGCCATCAGACGCACCAGGCGTTTTAGTGCCAGCGCATCATCGCAAGCTTCCAGCACGTTATCGGTATGGTAAAGATTGATTTCAAACTGACCTGGCGAGGCCTCGGCGACCGCGCCATCTGCCGGAATCAGCTGTAACTGCGCCAGCTCATCAATATCATTGAGCACGTCGGCGAAGTGGTTGAGGTTATCAACGGAGTAAACCTGGCTTTGTGTATTGCGGTCATCGGTGCCGGGCGCGCAGGGCGGTTGCAGATACCCTTCAGCGTCGCGCTGGCGATCCAGTAAATAGAACTCCAGCTCTACCGCTACGACCGGGAACAATCCGCGCTGGCGCAGCTGCTGCCACAGGCGGTTAAGAACGTTCCGCGGCTCAACGTCAAAGGGAGCGCCATCTTCATCGACCATGGTCAGGAGCATCTGACCTATAAACTCTGGATCGGCGGCAGAAGGGGTTAAGGAACCGAGAACAGGAACACAGGTACGATCCGGCTCGCCCATTTCCTGACCCAGGCCCGCTTCTTCTACTACATTACCCAGAATATCCATTGCAAATACCGAGGCCGGGAAATAACACCCTTTCTCGAGCTTCTTAAGGCTTGAAACAGGAATACGTTTTCCACGGAAGCAACCATTCAAATCGGTAAGTAAAACATCAACATATTGTGTATTCGGGTAGCGCTCCAGGTAGCGTTTCACTTCCTGCGTAAAGGCGCTACCCCGCCTCTCTTCTGACTGCTGAACAAAGTTCTCTACTTCAACGATATTGGTTTCCATGATTCTTCGCCTTTGGTTTGTTTTCCGCTCGTTATCAAAGCGTAAAATATAATGACCACCATTCGAATCTGTATGCAAACTAAATGTTTGTCAAATGTTAAATTGAGTTTGCAAAAATGAAAACCCACTGCTAGATTGAAAAAATATTGAACATAAAGGTCATTTAAAGCGCAGTAATGGCGATAATTTAGTCCACTTTGTGAGATTGAGCATGGAAAATATAATGAACAATCCGGTTATCGGTGTCGTAATGTGCAGGAACAGGCTTAAGGGTCATGCGACCCAGACTCTGCAAGAAAAGTACCTGAATGCCATCATCCACGCAGGCGGCTTGCCAATTGCGCTGCCACATGCGCTGGCGGAACCGTCATTACTTGAACAACTTTTGCCGAAACTCGATGGTATTTATCTTCCTGGTAGTCCCAGCAATGTGCAGCCGCACCTATATGGTGAAAACGGCGATGAGCCTGACGCCGATCCCGGGCGTGATCTTCTGAGCATGGCGTTAATTAATGCCGCACTCGAAAGGCGCATCCCCATTTTCGCCATCTGCCGGGGTTTACAGGAACTGGTGGTGGCAACCGGTGGTTCGTTGCATCGCAAGCTGTGCGAACAGCCTGAATTGCTGGAACATCGGGAAGATCCCGAACTGCCGGTGGAGCAGCAATATGCGCCGTCGCATGAAGTTCTGGTTGAAGAGGGGGGATTACTGTCTGCGTTGTTACCTGAATGTAGCAACTTTTGGGTAAACTCTCTGCATGGACAAGGGGCGAAGGTCGTTAGCCCACGGTTGCGTGTTGAAGCTCGCTCGCCGGATGGCTTAGTTGAGGCGGTTAGCGTCATCAATCATCCTTTTGCGCTGGGCGTACAGTGGCACCCGGAATGGAACAGTAGCGAGTACGCGCTTTCGCGTATATTGTTCGAGGGCTTTATCACCGCTTGTCAGCACCATATCGCTGAAAAACAGCGACTCTGACCACTACAGTTTAAGGAAATGCAAATATGAGTGATGAGGGACTGGCGCCAGGAAAACGCTTGTCGGAAATCCGCCAGCAGCAGGGGCTTTCACAACGTCGTGCCGCCGAACTCTCCGGGCTGACTCACAGTGCTATCAGTACGATAGAACAAGATAAAGTCAGCCCTGCCATCAGTACGCTGCAAAAGCTGCTGAAGGTGTATGGTCTGTCACTCTCGGAATTCTTTTCCGAGCCGGAAAAACCTGATGAGCCGCAGGTCGTCATTAATCAGGACGACTTAATTGAGATGGGCAGTCAGGGTGTGTCAATGAAGCTGGTTCATAACGGTAACCCGAATCGCACGCTGGCGATGATCTTTGAAACTTACCAGCCGGGCACAACCACTGGGGAAAGAATTAAGCATCAGGGTGAGGAAATAGGCACTGTACTGGAAGGTGAAATTGTTCTGACGATTAATGGTCAGGATTACCACCTCGTCGCGGGGCAAAGTTATGCCATTAATACCGGCATCCCGCACAGTTTCAGTAATACGTCGGCAGGTATTTGCCGAATTATCAGCGCCCATACGCCCACCACGTTTTAATCTTTTTGTTCTGTAAGCCGGGTAAGCGCAATGCGCCCGGCAATCTATAAAGAATGTCGCCAGAAATAAACGGGCATACGGCCCGGGGATCTCTGCGCCCTGACGTTCACAAACTGCATATATCTGATAGACGTGAAACAGGAGTCATAATGAATTTTCATCATCTGGCTTACTGGCAGGATAAAGCGTTAAGTCTCGCCATTGAAACCCGCTTATTTATTAACGGTGAATATACTGCTGCGGCGGAAAATGAAACTTTTGAAACCGTTGATCCGGTCACCCAGGCACCGCTGGCGAAAATTGCCCGCGGCAAGAGCGTCGATATCGACCGTGCGGTGAGCGCAGCACGCGGCGTATTTGAACGCGGCGACTGGTCACTCTCTTCTCCGGCTAAACGTAAAGCGGTACTGAATAAACTCGCCGATTTTATGGAAGCCAACGCCGAAGAGCTGGCGCTGCTGGAAACGCTCGACACCGGCAAACCGATTCGTCACAGCCTGCGTGATGATATTCCCGGCGCGGCGCGCGCCATTCGCTGGTACACCGAGGCTATCGACAAAGTGTATGGCGAAGTGGCGACCACCAGTAGCCATGAGCTGGCGATGATCGTGCGTGAACCGGTCGGCGTGATTGCCGCCATCGTGCCGTGGAACTTCCCGCTGCTGCTGACTTGCTGGAAACTCGGCCCGGCGCTGGCGGCGGGAAACAGCGTGATCCTAAAACCGTCTGAAAAATCACCGCTCAGTGCGATTCGTCTCGCCGGGCTGGCGAAAGAAGCAGGTCTGCCGGATGGCGTGTTGAACGTGGTGACGGGTTTTGGTCATGAAGCGGGGCAGGCGCTGTCGCGTCATAACGATATCGATGCCATCGCCTTTACCGGTTCGACCCGTACCGGGAAACAGCTGCTGAAAGATGCAGGCGACAGCAACATGAAACGCGTCTGGCTGGAAGCGGGCGGCAAAAGCGCCAACATCGTTTTCGCTGACTGTCCGGATTTGCAAAAAGCGGCGAGCGCGACCGCAGCAGGCATCTTCTACAACCAGGGGCAGGTGTGTATCGCCGGAACGCGCCTGTTGCTGGAAGAGAGCATCGCCGATGAATTCTTAGACCTGTTAAAACAGCAGGCGCAAAACTGGCAGCCGGGCCATCCACTTGATCCCGCAACCACCATGGGCACCTTAATCGACTGCGCCCACGCCGACTCGGTCCATAGCTTTATTCGTGAAGGCGAAAGCAAAGGGCAACTGCTGCTGGATGGCCGTAACGCCGAGCTGGCTGCCGCCATCGGCCCGACGATCTTTGTGGATGTAGACCCGAATGCGTCCTTAAGCCGCGAAGAGATTTTCGGTCCAGTGCTGGTGGTCACGCGTTTCACATCAGAAGAACAGGCGCTACAGCTTGCTAACGACAGCCAGTACGGACTTGGCGCGGCAGTATGGACGCGCGACCTCTCCCGCGCGCACCGCATGAGCCGTCGCCTGAAAGCCGGTTCCGTCTTTGTCAATAACTACAACGACGGCGATATGACCGTGCCGTTTGGCGGCTATAAGCAGAGCGGCAATGGTCGCGACAAATCCCTGCACGCCCTTGAAAAATTCACCGAACTGAAAACTATCTGGATAAGCCTGGAGGCCTGAAATGACCGAACATACCAGCAGTTATTACGCCGCCAGTGCGAATAAATACGCACCATTCGACACGCTGAATGAGTCGATTTCCTGCGATGTTTGCGTGGTCGGCGGCGGCTATACCGGGCTTTCCTCCGCGCTGCATCTGGCGGAAGCGGGCTTTGACGTGGTGGTTCTTGAAGCCTCACGCATCGGCTTCGGCGCAAGCGGACGCAACGGCGGGCAGCTTGTGAACTCCTACAGCCGCGACATCGACGTCATTGAAAAAAGCTACGGCATGGACACCGCCCGTATGCTCGGCAGCATGATGTTCGAAGGCGGCGAGATCATCCGCGAACGTATCAAACGTTATCAGATTGATTGCGACTACCGCCCCGGCGGCCTGTTTGTGGCGATGAATGATAAACAGCTCGCGACTCTGGAAGAGCAGAAAGAGAACTGGGAACGCTACGGCAATAAACAGCTGGAGCTGCTGGACGCCAACGCTATTCGCCGCGAGGTCGCCAGCGATCGCTACACTGGTGCGCTTCTGGATCACAGCGGTGGGCATATTCACCCGCTAAACCTCGCCATTGGTGAAGCCGATGCCATCCGCCTGAACGGAGGGCGCGTGTATGAGCTTTCCGCCGTGACGCAGATCCAGCACACCACGCCAGCCGTGGTGCGGACTGCCAATGGTCAGGTGACGGCGAAGTATGTGATTGTCGCCGGGAATGCGTATCTGGGCGATAAAGTAGAGCCGGAACTGGCGAAACGCAGCATGCCGTGCGGCACGCAGGTGATCACCACTGAACGGCTGTCGGAAGATTTAGCCCGTTCGCTGATCCCGAAAAACTACTGTGTGGAAGACTGTAACTATCTGCTTGATTACTACCGTCTTACCGCCGATAACCGCCTGCTGTACGGCGGCGGTGTGGTCTACGGCGCGCGCGACCCGGATGACGTTGAGCGCCTTGTGGTGCCGAAACTGCTGAAAACCTTCCCGCAGCTGAAGGGCGTGAAAATTGATTACCGCTGGACGGGCAACTTCCTGCTGACCTTGTCGCGCATGCCGCAGTTCGGTCGCCTTGATACCAACATCTATTACATGCAGGGTTACAGCGGCCACGGCGTCACCTGTACCCATCTTGCCGGGCGTTTGATTGCTGAACTGCTGCGCGGTGACGCCGAACGCTTCGACGCCTTCGCCAATCTGCCGCATTACCCGTTCCCCGGCGGGCGCACGCTGCGCGTTCCGTTTACCGCGATGGGCGCGGCTTATTACAGCCTGCGCGATCGTCTGGGCGTTTAATTTCCGATTAACAGTGAAGAGTCAAAAGGTGTGAAACATGAGCAACAATGAATTCCATCAGCGTCGTCTTTCTGCTACCCCACGCGGGGTTGGCGTGATGTGTAACTTCTTCGCCCAGTCGGCAGAAAACGCTACGCTGAAGGATGTAGAGGGCAACGAATATATCGATTTCGCCGCAGGCATTGCGGTGCTGAATACCGGGCATCGCCACCCTGATCTGGTCGCGGCGGTGGAGCAGCAATTGCAACAGTTTACCCACACGGCGTATCAGATTGTGCCGTACGAAAGCTACGTCACGCTGGCGGAGAAAATTAACGCCCTTGCCCCGGTGAGCGGGCAGGCTAAAACTGCGTTCTTCACCACCGGTGCGGAAGCGGTTGAGAACGCGGTGAAAATCGCCCGCGCCCATACCGGACGCCCTGGCGTGATTGCGTTTAGCGGCGGCTTCCACGGTCGTACATATATGACTATGGCGCTGACCGGAAAGGTCGCGCCGTACAAAATCGGCTTCGGCCCGTTCCCCGGTTCGGTATATCACGTACCTTATCCGTCAGATTTACACGGCATTTCAACGCAGGACTCCCTCGACGCCATCGAACGCTTGTTTAAATCGGACATTGAAGCGAAGCAGGTGGCGGCGATTATTTTCGAACCGGTGCAGGGCGAAGGCGGTTTCAACGTTGCACCAAAAGAGCTGGTTGCCGCCATTCGCCGCCTGTGCGACGATCACGGCATTGTGATGATTGCCGATGAAGTGCAAAGCGGCTTTGCGCGTACCGGTAAACTGTTTGCCATGGATCACTACGCCGATAAGCCGGATTTAATGACGATGGCGAAAAGCCTCGCGGGCGGGATGCCGCTTTCGGGCGTGGTCGGTAATGCCAACATTATGGACGCACCCGCGCCGGGCGGGCTTGGTGGTACCTACGCCGGGAACCCGCTGGCGGTGGCTGCCGCGCACGCGGTGCTCAACATTATCGACAAAGAATCACTCTGCGAACGCGCGAATCAACTGGGCCAGCGTCTGACAAACACGCTGATTGATGCCAAAGAAAGCGTTCCGTCCATCGCGGCGGTACGCGGTCTGGGGTCTATGATTGCGGCAGAGTTTAACGATCCGCAAACGGGCGAGCCGTCAGCGGCGATTGCACAGAAAATCCAGCAACGCGCGCTGGCGCAGGGGCTGCTTCTGCTGACCTGTGGCGCATACGGCAACGTGATTCGTTTCCTGTATCCGCTGACCATCCCGGATACGCAATTCGATGCGGCAATGAAAATATTGCAGGATGCGCTGAACGATTAATAGCCCAACGCAATAATGTCTGATGCGCTGCGCTTATCAGGCCTGCAAACGACGTATTGATTATGTATGCCGGACAAAGCATTCACGCCGCATCCGGCAAGTTGTATTGCCCAACTTCGCTAAATCTGGTGCTTTTTCAACAACGCGCGGAACTGATGATAGGTTAACCCCAGCAATTCAGCTGCGCGCTTCTGGTTATATTTCCCTTGTTGCAAACTGAGTTGCAGCAACTCTTTTTCCTGCTGCATCTGAAACTCACGTAAATCCAGCGGCAGTGTTGGAAGCGAGGTGGTTTCTGAAACGGCGATAGCGTCTTCAGGCGGACGCCGTTTAAAGGGATCAATAATAATGTCATCAAGCGGATAATCGCTGGTGCCGTGGCGATATACTGAACGTTCCACCACGTTTTTCAATTCACGAATATTTCCCGGCCAGCGATAATTCAGCAATGTTTCTCTGGCGCGCTCCGTAAACCCCGGGAACAGAGGCAGCTTGATTTCCCGACACATCTGAATGGCAAAGTGTTCTGCCATCAGCATAATGTCGCTTTCGCGCTCGCGCAGGGGCGGCAGTTGCACTACATCGAAAGCCAGCCGGTCGAGCAGGTCAGCGCGAAAAGTACCTTCATTGACCATCGCCGGGAGATCGGCATTCGTCGCGCATACCAACCGCACATTCACCTGCAATGGCTGGCTGCCGCCAACGCGCTCCAGTTCACCGTACTCAATCACGCGCAATAATTTCTCCTGCACCATCATCGGTGCCGTAGCGAGTTCATCAAGAAATAGCGTACCGCCGTCGGCACGTTCAAATCTCCCTGGATGACGTTTTTGCGCACCGGTAAACGCGCCCGCTTCGTGACCAAACAGTTCGGAATCCAGCAGATTTTCATTTAACGCCGCGCAGTTAAGGGAAATAAACGGCCCCTGCCAACGGGAGGAGAGATAATGCAGACGGCTGGCGATCAGCTCTTTACCTGTGCCGCGCTCGCCGATGATGAGCACCGGTTTGTCCAGCGGTGCGAGATGCGAAACCTGTTCCAGCACTTCGAGAAAGCTGTTCGCCTCACCGAGTAAATTATCTTTGTATTCTGCCATGATGAAATTCGCCACTTGTTAGTGTAATTCGCTAACTCATCCTGGCATGTTGCTGTTGATTCTTCAATCAGATCTTTATAAATCAAAAAGATAAAAAATTGGCACGCAAATTGTATTAATAGTTCAGCAGGACAATCCTGAACGCAGAAATCAAGAGGACAACATTATGGGTATTTTTTCTCGCTTTGCCGACATCGTGAATGCCAACATCAACGCTCTGTTAGAGAAAGCGGAAGATCCACAGAAACTGGTGCGTTTGATGATCCAGGAGATGGAAGATACATTGGTTGAAGTGCGTTCTACTTCGGCGCGTGCGCTGGCAGAAAAGAAACAGCTGACTCGCCGTATTGAACAAGCGTCGGCGCGTGAAGTTGAATGGCAGGAAAAAGCCGAACTGGCGCTGCTGAAAGAGAGAGAGGATCTGGCGCGTGCGGCGTTAATTGAAAAACAGAAACTGACCGATCTGATTAAGAGCCTGGAACATGAAGTGACGCTGGTGGACGATACGCTGGCACGCATGAAGAAAGAGATCGGCGAGCTGGAAAACAAATTGAGCGAAACACGCGCTCGCCAGCAGGCATTGATGTTACGCCATCAGGCGGCAAACTCGTCGCGCGATGTGCGTCGTCAGCTGGACAATGGCAAACTGGATGAAGCAATGGCTCGTTTCGAATCTTTCGAACGTCGAATTGACCAGATGGAAGCGGAAGCAGAAAGCCACAGCTTCGGTAAACAAAAATCGCTGGACGATCAGTTTGCCGAACTGAAAGCCGATGATGCAATCAGCGAGCAACTGGCAAAATAAAAAGCCAAAATGAAGCAAGACAATCAATAATAACATCCAGGCGGCGTCTGAACGCGCCGCCGCTCATCGTCTAAGGAGTCCTTATGAGCGCGCTATTTCTGGCTATTCCGTTAACCATTTTTGTGCTGTTTGTTTTACCGATCTGGTTATGGCTGCATTACAGCAATCGTTCTGGTCGCAGTGAATTGTCGCAAAGTGAGCAGCAGCGATTAGCGCAACTGGCTGATGAAGCAAAACGGATGCGCGAACGTATTCAGGCGCTGGAATCCAT
>OOBW01001421.1_pt1 | contig 10670 bp, 7 predicted proteins | sample 1671701 | NCBI WGS metagenome assembly OOBW01 (sample SAMN06348183, study PRJEB24527) | human gut metagenome | biome: human gut; feature: ankylosing spondylitis patient; material: feces | host: Homo sapiens | place: China | collected 2015-10 | reverse complement strand
GAACTGGGGTATAGCGACTTCGTGGAAATGCTGGACGAGGGGCAGGTGGAAAGCGTCACCTTCTCCAACACGGAAAACATTTTCTACATCGTCCCCAAGGATGGCTACGTCTACACCAATGAAGACGGTGTGGCCTATACCCGGACGAAGGACGGCTATACCTACACCGGCAAAGACGGCCAGTCCCACACCACGGACCTGACCCTCTTTACCGTGCAGCTGGAAAGCGACGACGCTGTGATCGCCCAGCTGAAAGAAGCCGGCGTCAAGTCCTATGACGAACCTTATCAGGCTCCCGTCAGTCCCCTGCTGAGCATTCTAGTGAGCTACGTGCTGCCCTTTGTTCTCATCATGCTCACCTTCTCTCTGGTGATGCGCTGGATGGCCAAGAAGGGCGGCATGGGCGGTATGGGCGGCATCGGCGGCGTGGGCAAGGCCAACGCCAAGGTGTATATGGAAAAGTCCACCGGCGTTACCTTCCGGGACGTGGCCGGCCAGGACGAGGCCAAGGAGTCCCTGACCGAGATCATCGACTTCCTCCACAACCCCCAGAAATACACCGAGATCGGCGCCAAGCTCCCCAAGGGCGCGCTGCTGGTAGGCCCTCCGGGCACCGGTAAGACGCTGCTGGCCAAGGCCGTGGCCGGTGAGGCCAATGTGCCGTTCTTCTCCATCTCCGGCTCTGACTTTGTGGAGATGTTCGTGGGCGTGGGCGCATCCCGCGTCCGGGACCTCTTCAAAGAGGCCAGCAAAGTAGCCCCCTGCATCGTCTTTATCGACGAGATCGACACCATCGGTAAATCCCGGGACAACCGCATGGGCGGCAACGACGAACGGGAGCAGACCCTCAATCAGCTGCTGGCGGAGATGGATGGTTTCGACCCCACCAAGGGCATCATCCTGCTGGCCGCTACCAACCGGCCCGAGGTACTGGACCAGGCGCTGCTGCGCCCCGGCCGGTTTGACCGACGCATCACCATCGACCGCCCCAACCTGGCAGGTCGGATCGCAACGCTCCAGGTCCACACCCGCAACATCCGCTTGGCGGAGGATGTAAACCTCAAGAAGGTGGCCCTGGCCACCGCCGGATGCGTGGGCGCTGACCTTGCAAACCTCGTCAACGAGGCAGCTCTCCGGGCTGTGCGCAAGGGCCGCAAGCTGGTGACCCAGGAGGATCTGCTGGCCGCCTTCGAGCTGGTCATTGCCGGTACGGAGAAAAAGGGCAGCGTCCTCACCGAGTTTGAAAAGAAGCTGGTAGCTTACCACGAGGTGGGTCACGCCATGGTGGCTTACAAGCAGAAAAACACCGAGCCCGTTCAGAAGATCACCATCGTCCCCCACACCCAGGGCTCTCTGGGCTATACCCTGCTGATGCCCGAAGAGGACAAGACAGAGCTGCGCACCAAGGATGAGCTGATGGCCAAGATCACCGTCTCCATGGGCGGCCGGGCCGCCGAGGAAGTGGTCATGAACACCATGACCAACGGTGCCTCCCAGGACATTCAGGACGCCACCAACGTGGCCCGGAACATGGTGGCCATGTTCGGCATGAGCGACGAGTTCGGCATGATGGCCCTGGCCTCCCGCCGCAACCAGTATCTGGATGGCGGCTACGGCATGGACTGCGCCCAGGACACCGCCGCCCGAATGGACCAGGCCGTGAAGGAACTGCTGGACAAGTGCTACAAAGCCGCTGTGGAAGTCATCCGGGAGAACCGGGACGATATGGACAAGGTGGTTGCCTACCTGCTGGAAAAGGAGACCATCACCGGTGCAGAGATGGTTGCCATCATCGAGGGCCGGGACCCCTCCACCGTGGAGGACGCCTATGCCTCTACCCGCACGCAGGACGGATTCCGTCCCTCCACCCCGGACGTCATTGAGCCTGCGGCCAAAAAGGTCCACATGATCTCCCAGAAGATCGAGGCCCCCGCTCAGCAGGAGGACACTCCGGCTGCGGAGGACTCTGCGTCCGCCGCTTCGGACACTCCGGCCAAGGATGCGCCCGGTGCTCAGGCCGGCAGCCCTGAAAACACCGTACAGGATGGGGACTCCGCTCCGGAGGCGCAGCCCAAGGACCCGCAGTAACCTTCTCTGTTTTTATAAGAGACGCGCTTTTCGGCGCGTCTCTTTTTCTGTCCGGCAGCAGGGCGGGTACACCGCATCCGGACGGACAGAGGGAATGCCCACCGGCAGGCCCCTGCCCCCGGGCCGCCACTCGTTCTCCGCAGAACCGTGGTCCCTACCCTTTATCTATGAGACGCGCAGCCGCCAAAAAAAGTTACAAAGGTCGAAATTCACTACGCCCCAAGGGATTCGGACGTCTGCTAACCGCAGGTTGACAGCATGCCGCCCGCTGGTTGGTTGCCATTTCAGGGCATTTTCCGGTATACTGGCACCAAGAAGGAGGTTCTGCCAATGACCATGGGACAGCGCATTGCACAAAAGCGAAAAGAACAAGGCCTCTCCCAGGAAGGACTGGGAGAGCAGCTGGGCGTGTCCCGGCAGGCCATCTATAAATGGGAGTCCGGCGCCGCCGTGCCAGAGATTGACAAGCTCATTGCCCTCTCCCGCCTCTTCGATGTGTCCGTGGGGTGGCTGCTGGGCGTGGAAGACCCCCGCCCGGAGGGCAACGGAGACAACCCAGCAGAGGCCGGGTCCGGCGTTTCCCCATTCCCGGCGGAACTGACGGATGCACAGCTGAAAATGGTGGAGGAAATCGTGAAGCGGTACACCGCCGCCCTGCCGAAGCCCCTCTCCTCCCGCCGGCGCCGGACGCTGAAGCTGGCGATGATCGTGGGTGCGGTGTGTCTCGTGGGGGTGCTGTACGGTCTTTTCGGCAGGCTGGACCAGCTGGACGATCAGTACGGCAACCTGCAAAGCAACATCATCCAGGTCCAAAACAGTGTGGACAGCCAGATCAATTCTGTCTCCAACCGGGTAGAGGAGATCCTCAAAGCCCAGAACAGCCTGGTGGCCGACTACGGTGTGGAGCTGCTGGCGGTAAATCCCGCCCATAACACCGCCACATTCTCCGTCTACGTGGTTCCCAAGACCTATGTAAACGGGATGACCGTGGAATTCATTGCGGAAAACGGCACCACTGCCAGCGACCGGGTTGCATCAGCCGGAGAAGACGGGTCCAATCAGCGGTTCTCCGGCACCATATCCATTGAACTGACGGACAACATCACCGTCTCTTCCCTGTTTGTCTCTTCGGACGGCACCCGCTCCACCCAGCTGCTGGAACAGTTCAGCGGACTTTACAGTGATACATTGCCTGCCGTGAATCTGATGTGTTACGACAGCGGCGAACTGCTGGGTCTCCAAGCAGATCTGTCCGGCCTTGTGATATTGCCGGAGGTCTATATGACCACACGGCCCAATGTTTCCACCGACGGCGATCCTGAATCGATCGAACAGTCAGCGGTCAAGACGGTTCAGGTGGGCCTTTTCAAAAATAAGACGCTCATCGCCTGGTTGGAGCCCTGCGACAAGCCGGAACGTTTCCAGGGGAACTACGAAAACGAGTCCTTCTATCACCTCCCGGAGGGAGCAACAGCCACGCTGGCAAAGAACACCGACCAGCTTCAGTTTGCCGCTGTGATAACGGATGTGTACGGTCGGCAGGCGGTGTACAGCGATATCCCCTACATTCTCTCCGGTGGGGAGCTGACCTGGCCCAACACCGCCGACCTCAGCGACCACGATCCCGCGAGCTGGGATTACGGCCAATGACCATGCCGCACCATGCATTTTCCTTCTTTGCCACACTTCTGCCGCGGGAAAAAAAGCGCCTGTGCTCAAAAGAGCACAGGCGCTTTCTGCTACGTTTAGTTGTTGGCGGAAAAGACGTCGGCCACCTCGCTGATGGTGATATAGGCGGTCTCATCCACCTCGTGGACCAGGTCCTTGAGTTTGGTCACCTGGAAGCGGTTGACCACAAAATAGATCATGCTCTTCGGGGTATTGGAATATCCACCCCGGGCCTCCAGCCGGGTGGCACCGCATTCAAAGGTATCCGTCAGGACCTTGCACACCTCATCGGCATGGGTGGTGATGATCACTGCGCACTTGGCCCGGTCCAGGCCGTCCACGATGAAGTCCACGGTCTTGAGGGCCGCTCCGTAGGTAACAATGGAATAGAGAGGCAAAATCCAGTTTTGCAGCACGATGCCGCAGATGATATAGAGGATGACGTTGTAAATCATCACGAAGGTGCCCACCGTCACCCCCAGGCGCTTGGCGAAGATCACTGCCATGACCTCAATGCCGTCCATGGCGCCGCCGAACCGGATCGCCATACCGCTGCCCACACCGGAGATCAATCCGCCGAAGAGGGCGCACAGCAGCAGATCCTGCCCTGCAAGAGGTGAGGCGAAGCTCACATCCACCGGCAGCACATCTGTGATGAGCCACGCCGTCAGGGAGTAGATGCACACGGTATAGATGGCATAGAGAGTGAACAGAGCCCCCTGCTTTTTCAGTCCGTAAAGGAACAGCGGAATATTCAGCACCAGCAAAAAGACGGACAGTGTCAGCCAATCCGGTGTCACCTGGGCCAGCAGCATGGAGGTACCGGAAATCCCGCTGTCGTACAGTTTTACCGGAGAGAGAAAGATGGTCACACCGATGGCGTTGATGATGCCCGCCGCCGTCAGGGCGGCCAGGTTGCTGAGGCGAAATTTTTTCAGCTGCTCCATAGAACTCCTTTCTGTTCCGAACCGGTCAGGACAACTCCGCCTGACCCGTGTAGAGTTGATAGTAACGACCATGCTGGGCGATCAGATCGTCGTGGTCGCCCCGTTCGATGATGCTGCCCTGCTCCAGGACCATAATGGCCTTGGCGTTGCGCACCGTAGAAAGCCGATGGGCAATGACGAACACCGTCCGTCCCGCCATCAGGCGGTCCATGCCTTTTTCGATGAGCTTTTCCGTGCGGGTATCAATGGAACTGGTAGCCTCATCCAGAATCAGCACCGGGGGATTGGCACAGGCGGCACGAGCAATATTCAAAAGCTGCCGCTCGCCCTGAGAGAGGTTGCCGCCGTCACCGGAGAGCATGGTATCATAGCCGTGGGGCAAATGGCGGATAAAGGTATCCGCTCCTGCCAGCTGGGCCGCGGCGTGGACCTCCTCGTCGGTGGCATCCAGCCGTCCGTAGCGGATATTGTCCGCCACAGTACCGGTGAAAAGGTGGGTATCCTGCAGCACCACACCCAGAGACTGCCGCAGAGAGTCCTTTTCAATGTCCCGCACGTCAATGCCGTCATAGGTAATCGTGCCGGATTGAATCTCGTAAAAGCGGTTAATGAGGCTGGTGATGGTGGTCTTGCCGGCACCGGTGGAGCCCACGAAAGCGATCTTCTGGCCGGGCTTTGCAAAGAGGGAAATATCGTGAAGGATGATCTTGCGGTCATCATAGCCAAAGACCACATGGTCGAACCGCACATCACCCCGCAGGGGGATGAGCGTACCGTCCGGCTGTTTCCAGGCCCACTCACCGGTGTCGAAGGATGCCTCGCTCAGCTTGCCGCTGTGGTCCTCGGTGACCCGGACCAGCTTCACTTTGCCCTGATCCACCTCGGGCTGGGCCTCCATGATCTCAAAGACCCGCTCGGCGCCGGCCACGGCGGAGAGAATGGTGTTGACCTGTTGAGAGATCTGGGTGATGGGCTGGCTGACCTGCCGGGTGTACTGCAAAAAGGCCGCAAGGCCGCCCAGATCACCGCTGCGGATGGCCAGAATGCCGCCCACGCAGCAGGTGATGGCGTAGTTGATATAGGAGAGGTTGCCCATGGCAGGCATCATGGCGCCGGCATAGGCCTGGGCGCGGGTGGCTGCCTGCCGGTAGGCCTCGTTCCGCTCCCGGAATCCCTCCTTGGCCGCAGGCTCGTGATTGAAGACCTTAATGACCTTCTGGCCTTCGATCATCTCCTCGATATAGCCGTTCACAGTACCCAGTGCAGACTGCTGCTGAGCGAAGTACCGACGGCTGCGGCCGCCGATGACCTTGACCACCAGCAGCATCACCACCAGCATGACAAAGGTGATCCCCGTCAGCACAGGGCTCAGGACGATCATCATGGCAATGGTGCCCACAAAGTTCAGGGAACAGGAGATGAGGCTGCCAAAGCTGTTGTTCAGGGCCTCGGAAATGGTATCAATATCATTGGTATAGCGGCTCATCAGCTCGCCGTGGGTGTGGGTGTCGAAAAACTTCAGCGGCAGGCTCTGCATCCGGTCGAAAAGGTCGGAACGGATTTTTGCCACTGTGTTCTGGGACACATGCACCATGATACGGGCATAGCCGAAGGAGCAGGTCGCGCCGACGATATACACTGCCGCCATGAATGCCAGCATCTTGGCAAGCCCCGGGAAGTCACCGGTCAGAATATAATCATTGATTAGGGGCTTGATGAGGTAGGACCCGCCCACGGTGCAGGCGGAGCTGATGACTAGCAAAACCACCACCAAAAACAGCAGGGACTTGTAGCGTCCCAGATAATGCATCAGTTTCCCCAGAGTTCCCCGCAAGTCCTTGGGCTTCTGGTACCCATGTCGCCCCGGGCCGCCGCCAGGTCCCTGAGGTGCCGGTTGATTCGTACGCTGTTCAGCCACCGATGCTCACTCCTTCCTGCTGAGACTGATAGACCTCGCGGTAAATGTCACAGCTGTTCATCAATTCGTCGTGGGTGCCCTGGGCTACGATTCGTCCGCCGTCCATCACCAAGATCAGATCTGCCTCGCAGATGGAGGTCACCCGCTGGGCAATGATGATCTTGGTGGTGTCTTTGAGTTCATTGGCAAACGCCTTGCGGATCTTGGCATCCGTGGCGGTATCCACTGCACTGGTGGAATCGTCCAGAATCAGCACCTTGGGCTGCTTCAAAATCGCCCGTGCGATGCAAAGGCGCTGCTTTTGTCCGCCGGAGACGTTGACGCCGCCCTGGCCCAGGTCGGTATCCAGTCCGTCGGGCATCCGCTCCAAAAATTCGTCAGCGCAGGCTGCCCGGCAGGCCGCCCACAGCTGTTCCTCCGTAGCGTGGGGATTGCCCCAGAGGAGGTTCTCCCGGATGGTACCGGAGAAGAGGGTATTTTTCTGCAGCACCACGCTCACCGCGTCCCGCAGATGCTCCATGGTGTAGTCCGCCACAGGACGGCCGCCCACCTCCACAGTTCCCTCGGTGGCCTCGTAGAGCCGGGGGATCAGAGACACCAGCGTGGTCTTGGCACTGCCGGTGCCACCCAGGATGCCTACCGTCTGGCCGGAGCGGATATGCAGATCCACGTCCCGCAGAATCCACTCGGGGCTTGTGAGGTCATATTTGAAGGAAACATGGTCGAAATCAATGCTGCCGTTTTTCACCTCAGCAGGCACCTTGCTGCCGTCGGCTCCAGTATCCAGCTTGGCTTCGTCATTGGTGATGGCAGGCTTTTCCTGCAATACCTCGGCAATTCGGCGAGCACAGGCAATGGACCGGGTCATCATCATGAAGATCATGGAAACCATCATGAGAGACATCATGATCTGAGTGATGTAGGTGAAAAATGTGATGAGCTTGCCGGCTTCCAGAGAACCGGCATACACCATCTGGCCGCCGAACCACATAACGGCGATGATGGTACCGTAGACGATCAGCATCATGATGGGCATGTTGATGACCACCATACCAAAGGCCTTTTCCGCGTTGGACTTCAAATCCAGATTGCGCTTAGCAAATTTCTCCCGCTCGTGGTCTTCCCGCACAAAGGACTTGACCACCCGGATGCCCGTCAGATTCTCCTGGACCACCAGGTTCAGGGCATCGGTCTTCTCCTGCATGGCCCGGAACCGGGGGCTCGCTTTGGAGAGGATCAGCGCCACTGACACCACCAGCAGCGGCAGCGCCACCAGAAAGACATTGCTGAGCTGGTAGCTGATGCGGACAGACAGAAACAGCGCCGCCACCAGCATCACCGGAGCGCGGACCAGCAAGCGCATGGCAAACATCAGCGTCATCTGCAGGTTGTTGACGTCGTTGGTCAGACGGGTCACCAGGGACGCGGTGGAAAACTTCTCAATGTTGGAGAAGGCATAGTCCTGAATATGGTCGTACTCCGCTGTCCGCAGATTCGCGCCGAAGCCCATGCCTGCAATGGAGGAGCAGGCCGCGCCTCCCAATCCAAAGCACAGTGACACCATGGCCATGATAACCATCTGGATGCCTTTGCGCAGGATGAAGTCCTGATCACCGTTGGCGATGCCGATATCCACAATATCGCTCATGACCAGTGGAATCAGCAATTCAAAAACCGCCTCTGCCGCGCTGCACAGCACGCCGAGACAGATCCACTTGGAGTATGGCCGTGCGTGCGGCCAAAGAGTTTTCAACATGATTCCCGATCCTCCTCTAGATTTTGAATGATACGCTCCAGCAGATTCCGGAATATTTCCGTCTCCTGCGGAGTAAAGCCGCGGACCAGCATGGCTTCCGACTCCTGAAATCCTTTTTCAAACAGGGCCTGCTTCTCTCTGCCTTTCCCGGTTAGAGTGATCAGCCGCTGGCGGGCGTCGCTGCCGCTGACGGTACGGGTCACAAGGCCCTTTTCCATCATCCTGTCCAAAATACCGTTGGCTGTGGAGGGCTTCACCTTCAAAAATTCCGTCACCCGCCCTTGGGGTGCTTGCCCGCCGCAGCGAAACAGATACAGCAGGACATGGGTCTGGACCGGCGTGATTTCGTATTGGCTCAGGCGAGCCTCCAGACGAGCCCGGGCCAAGTGCGCGCTACGTCCCAGCATAGGTCCCAATGCGCTTCCCGGCTGCATAATCCACCTCCATCATTTTATTTAGTCGACTAAAAATTAGCACTCTAAATAATAGCAAATTTCGCCGCTTTAGTCAATGTCAAATATATGCTATTTTTTGAACGATTTGTGAATTAAAATCCCCTAATTTTTACGCTTGTAAACAAATTGTGAAGCATTTCCAAAGGTGGTTGACTTTCCGAGCCGGACCTTGTATGATGGCATCATCAAGCAGGACACTTGATAAACATGCCAACATTTTCCCTCTCCTTTCTCTATATCATACAGAAAAGCGGACAGCTCGTTGGAGCTTTTCTGCTGTCTGCGCTTCTCATGGCAGTTCCTCCTCCCTCCCGCAGCCTATGATTTATCGAAAAACAATAAATTATCATTGACTTTCAATAAGCTCCATGCTATGATGCAGGCAACAGAGCAGGAACGGTGCCGTCGTCTCTCTTCCCAACCGCCTGGATGCGCTGTCTGCGTTCCATCATAAGGAGGCCTGTATATGCCAAACATCGCCGTACAGAAAATTGCCCGTGTACTCAATCTCCTGGTCCTTGTCACCTTTATCTGCAATCTGTTGGCGCTGCCACTGGTGCCCTGTCTTGTGCAAAACCGCTTTTACCTGGATATGAATGGTGTCCTGTCCACGTTTGCCTATGATCTGAACGATGGCTTGGCCCTCTTTTTTGACACGCCCTATTATCAGGTCTGGCAGCAGCCGTACACTGCCGCGCTGACGCTGTTCCTCTGGTTTTCCGGCGTGTGTACCGCGGTCATTCTCTGGCAGGGGCGCCGGGTGCTCCGGACCATTCTCCGGGGGCAGCCCTTCTCCATGGAAAACGCCGTCTCCCTGCACCGTGCCGCTGTGTCCTCCTTCATCATCTCCGCCGCGGCACTGCTCCGGGCGATATTCAGCATCTGCACCTATCATTCTCTCTTTCCCCTAGTGACCTACAATGCCCTTTTTGTCCCCATCTTTGCCATGGCAGGGCTCTTGTGTCTGGTAATGTCCGCACTCTTCCGCCAGGCGGCGGAAATCAAGGCGGAAAACGACCTGACCATTTAAGGAGGAACGCACATGGCGATCGTCGTAAATCTGGATGTGATGATGGCAAAGCGGAAGATGTCTCTCTCCCAGCTTTCGGAGAAGGTGGACATCACTCTGGCCAATCTGTCCATTCTAAAAAACAATAAAGCCAAGGCGGTGCGTTTTTCCACCCTGGAGGCCATTTGTGCCGCTCTGGACTGCCAGCCCGGAGATATTCTGGAATATGTACCGGACCCGGAACCGGAGGCATGAGACGCGCTGCGCCTTCCCCCAGGCTCTCTATCCCGGCACAGCACTGAACCATCCACATCTCACGTACAACTGAACAGGAGGTCTTTTGATGTCTGATTGTAATCATCTCCCACCGGCGGTGGGAGCGGCGGAGCCTGCCCAAAAAGCAATAAAGCGCTATGAAATGACCAGCAAAGACCGGCTGCTCCTAGGCGGGGCCCTGGTCTGGTGTTTTCTTGCTGTGGACACCGTGCTGTTTGTCCCGGTTTGGGGAATCGGGCTGACCACCGCAGTTTTTCTCTGGTATCTTCTGCTGTTGTCCGCTCTGGGCCGCCGGGTCTTTCACAGCCGGGAGAGCAACGTTCTCCTGGTGGAAAATCTGGTGCTGGCCACCACATTTGCCCTGCAGTCCAATCCCTGGATGCGGTGGTGGAATCTTCTCGCACTGCTGGTGCTGGTACCGATCCACGCCTGCGGGCTCTGTGCTTCCACACAGCTGCCTTGGTGGCGGCCCAGGATGCTGCCGGAGCGGGCGGCATGCTGGTTTTCCGGCTTGTTCTCCGCGGTAGGCGCGGCTTTTGCCGCTCTAGTTCCC
>OOBW01001407.1_pt1 | contig 10745 bp, 5 predicted proteins | sample 1671701 | NCBI WGS metagenome assembly OOBW01 (sample SAMN06348183, study PRJEB24527) | human gut metagenome | biome: human gut; feature: ankylosing spondylitis patient; material: feces | host: Homo sapiens | place: China | collected 2015-10 | reverse complement strand
ACCAAGCTTCGTGAGGCTCTACACCCAACAACCAGGCTTCTGTGGCAGGGACGTCAATAACCATCGTGCTTTCAGTAATCTTATAATTCTTTTTCACCCCCTTTCCATAAAAGACAAGTGGAGTCTCCATTTCATTGAGCGTTTTTCCTCCATGATTGGTACCGATACCCCCATGGTCTGCGGTCAAAATAATCACTGTTTCGTCCATCATATCGGCTTCTTCAATAGCTGCTACTATTTCACCTAAATACCCATCCAATTCATCTAACTTTTCATAATACTCTTTAGATTCCCATTTATAGGTATGTCCGGTATGATCAGGATATTCAAATATAACAGCACAATACATCGGCTTTTTCTCTTTCAGATAATTGACGGCGAATTGTGTCGCTCCCTTGGGATGATCTTTTGTCTGTGGAGCATGTACGAAATGATTGATGGCAAGCGAATCGACTAAATACTTCATGCCATCCCATTCGTAAATATAACCGAGTTCCGCTTTAGGATGTGTATCGCGCAACAATCCGTACAGTCCCGGAAAACGGCCATATTGGTTGGTGATAAAAGGAGGAATTTCCGGTGTTTTGCTTCCCCAAGTAGTGTAACCGTGAAGTTCCGGTCCTACTCCGGTAAACATGGAGGCCCAGTTAGGAGCACTCGATGAAGGGAGGATAGAACGGTTATTCAATGTAGAAGCTCCTTCTTTCATCAACCGATTGAAATTGGGCATGGGATGATTACGGATAGCAACAGCACTCAATCCGTCAAAAGCAACCAATACCACATGCTTGGGACGTTGCTTCAAACGTGGGCCGGCCGCGCTTACTTCACTGACAAATAAACCAAGAATCAAGGAAAATATAAATAGTATAGATATCTTTTTCATTTTGTATATACATTTAATTGTGTAACTTAAAATTATAAATATTACCGCCAAAATCGGCAACAAACAGACAGTTACCACTAACTGCCACGCTTGAGAATACAGGTGCTCCCAAAGCCCGCTTACCGCGATAAGCCCCCGTATTCAGGTCAACGGCATGCAAATATCCATCACTGGCGCCAAAGAGAACAGTCGAACCTACAAGGACAGGCGAAACCTCGACCGTACATTCCTGATTATGTGAATACGGAACGGTATAGAAAAGACTTGTCCCGGTACGATAATTCCAGACTTCCTTAAAAGTGAGGCGGTCAAAAGCGACCACACCTTTATTGGAAGTAGAAACAATCAGATATTTATCCGTCACAAGCGGAGCGCAAGCCGAATTAAATTCATAAGAAGTTTCTGCCATTTTCAGAATATCTCCCGAACGGGGATTGATTACATACAGATTCTCACATGAAGCTAAATAGAAATTACCATCATAGAAAGTAGCTGATCCGTCTCGAAAACGAATTTTACTATCACGCTTCTTCCACAACAAAGCACCATTACTGATGTCATGTCCGAAAAGCCCGTTCCAATGGGCCGATGCAACTAACACTCCCGCACCCACGGTAAAGGTAGAAGTGGTTCCCTCGCCTCCGTCCCAGGCTTTATTCTGCCATAAAATTTTTCCGTCGACAGCCCGCACAGCACAAGTACCTTTTGCATGTCCGGCATATACCACACCATCGGCTACGGCCAATCCTTCATCGAGAAGCGGCAGCAAAGAAACCGGCAATTGCGTTTGCCAGCAAGCTGTTCCTTTTTCAGCATCTATGGCATAAAGCATTCCCGAAGCATCCGAAGCGAATATACGGCCATCTTCATAGGCAATGGTATTCTTTATCGAATTGGAAGTGACAAAGGTCCAGCAAAGATGTCCTGTGGTCGCATCATAGGCTTTTACATAGCATTTCTTCGCTTTGTCATCATCAATGGTTCCGATAAAGACTTTGTTCTGCGCAACAATCGGCGAGCACATGTAAATGTTGCTGCCGACATTCTGAATCCAGTTGGTTTGCAAGGGTAAAGATACACTGTCATTCACCAGTTGGTTGTGTGCGGCATTTCCACGAAGCCCTGCCCAGACATCAGATGTCGCAATGACCGATAACGGCTGCTTAGTTACAGTATAGTCTACTCTCTTCGTCAAACGAGTTCCATCTTCAAACTCGGCAGTCACCAACAGGCGTTGCTTACCGCCGGATACCCGGACCGCCCCGCTCCATCCCCAGTCAGTTTCAGGCATAAGCGTCACAGTCGATACAAGCCTTCCGTTTCGTTCAACAGAAGCTGTCACCTTCTTCGCATCCGATATAGTACGGTAAGCATTGATCCGGACCGTCATTTTTCCGTCAGGAACTGAAACGGTTTCACCTTCCGCCGGATAGGCAGAAGTCAATATTCCGTCTATATAAGTATAACGAGTTGCTGAACTTAATTTACCTTTGGTATCAGCATTGTAAATTCTGAAACAAGAAGTTCCATGGTCTATTCCTCCTTTGTCCGGAGTGGATGAGCAGTAAGTATGAAGTCCTGACTTCAACTGCTTATAATAATGATTGTGCCAGTGTCCGTAAATCATGGCATCCAGATTGTAATCAGCAAAGTCTATCTGTTCGCCATTTTTATCTTTGAAGAGCAAATCGTCTCCCCAAAACCATAAGTCGTGATTAAATAAAACAATTCTTTTCCCTTTATCCGTTTGTGCAAGATCATTCTTCAGCCAACGGATGATGTCGGAACGCCTGTACGAAGGTGCATGATCACCACCCAGCATCGGAGTTACTACATAATGTACATTACCGACATCAAACGAATACCATGAAGGACCAAAATGACTTTGCCACAACTCTTCACCGTATTTTCCGGCACGCAGATCATGATTCCCCACACAATAGTAGGTCGGAACTCCCAAATCTACGGAACGAAGATAACGTCCATGAAAATCCTGATGAGCTTCATAACAAATATCACCGGTATGGATAATAAAAGCAGTCGGATTGGTTTTCACGTATTCTTTCAAGTTATCGATCCAATCACCGTATAGAGAAGTTTCCGTATCTGTAATTTGTACAAACGAATATCCATTCCCGGTATTTACCGAGGTCTTGCAGATACCCAATTCATACTTTTTTCCGGTTCCGTCAAAAGATAGGTAATGGGAGGTTGATGCCTGATACCCATCGGGAACAGTCAAAGTTACAAAACGTGTATCTTTATGTCCCGGAAGTATGAAATGACCATCATCTGTGGTTTTCACCACATTGAGACCATCTTGTACGCAGACTCCTTTTAGCCCCCTCTCTCCCGCATCACAAATGCCATTACCGTTCGCATCGATATAAACTTTTCCTTCTATTTGTGCGAACACAGAGCTACCGACTCCCAGGAATAAAGCAGCCATGCTTATAAATAATTTCAACATATTTATTAATTTATCATATTAATTGCCCTTGTCACTTAACGAAAACAAGAGGGCCCCTTCATTACTGCCGAAGCAGCCCTTCCTGTTTTCTGATTAAGATAAACCTATTCCCAGAATGGATTCTGATAGAGGTTCTCGTTAACAGTTATATCTTTGGTAGCTACCGGATAGTAATAATATTTTGGAGATACAAAAGTATACTTATTATGTTGGGCAACCAAATAGATATAGCCTTTTGTTCCTTCGGTAAGTCCGATGGTATTACCTTCCAAAGCATAAACTGTCAGTTTATACTTTTGCTTGTCTTCTTCGGGAATTTTATCTATATCTGCTTTCTTTTCTACTATAGCGACATCCGGTTGACCGTCACCTGTCACATCATAGTATCCCATCCCCGGAATATAAGCTCCTTCGGGAGCTGCTTCAAACAACTTTCCACATCCCCAACGCATCAAATCGCCATATCTGAACCCTTCGCATGCCAACTCGATTCTCCGTTCACGGCGCACTTCCAAAACAGCACCTTTCTGTGCTGACTGTACATTGGAGTAACGTTCATCCTGTACCGGATCAATATTAGCCAGCCAATCATCCAACGAAGCATCCGGCATGCCTGCACGCTGCCTGATCAGGTTAATTGTCTGGTTGACATCATCTTGTGTGAGTATACCCAGCTCGGCTTTTGCCTCTGCATACATCAACAAAACCTCGGCATAACGGATAATAGGCAAATCTGTATACGATTTTCCCCAGTCAATCTGATCGAATGTCAGCGGACGGAACTTAATCTGAGGATATCCTCCCAAGTTCAATTTCGTACGATGAGGTTCAGTGGTTCCCACATTCAAAACACCCGGTTTCATAAATGTTTGTTCCAGGCGGGGATCTCTGTTTTCAAAGACTTCAAGTACTGTCTTCGTTTTATAGCCTTCCACTTGATGAAAATACTCGGTATGTCCATCCTTAACAACTAAATAATCTTCCATCAGGCTACGGGAAAGACCGGTGTTGTAGTCAAACTGAGCCTGAGCATTGTGCAGACGTCCTAACGCCTTGTCGTAGTCAGCTACCAGAATCATTTCCGGATTCTGTGTAAGATCCGTACTGCAAAAAAGTGACTGATAGGCCGGTAAACCACTCTCTTTGGTTGTAGACAAACTGTAACTTTTTGTGTCCATAATCTTCTGGCATGCCTCTACCGCTATTTTCAAGAATCGGTCGCCGTCATTCAGCTTCAGTTCCGGATGATATTTACGGAACGTTCCTTCATGCAAAGCAATTCGTGCCTGTACAGCCAAAGCCGCATCACGATAAATACGAGTCGTGCTTTTAGTCGTTTTCATATGAGTTACGGCAAAGTCAAGATCTGCCATAATAGAGTCTACCACCAATGCTCGAGGGTCCTGCGGCTTATACAATAAATCAATGTCCGTCGTTTGCAGGTCATGGCTATACCAAGGTACATCCGAATAATCTTTCACCTTTGAATAATAGACCAGTGCACGAAACATACGTGCCAACCCAATATAATGATCAATCTCACCGCGATCTCCTTCTACACGACCTGTCCGAGCCAACATAAAATTGACTGTACGAATGTTGCTCCAGCTCCATTTACCTATATTATCCGCCCGATATTCGCCGCGCATCATTTTATAAATATCGGTATCTTCTGGGTAAAGCATATTGTCGGAAGGAGTATCCGAATAGCTTGCACCGATATAGCCGTACATGCCATTGGTATAAGTCTCCAAATCAGCAGGAGAAAAAAGACTTTCTCTGTAATACTCGTTTCCGGAAAGCGATCCATAAACCCGTCATTACAACTTGTCATCAGTCCTGCGCCTGTGAAACAGCACGCAGTCAGTAATATATGTTTTATTTTTGAACACATAGTTTATCTAAATTAGAATGTAACATTTAAACCGAATGAATAAGAACGCTGAAGAGGATAGACAATGTTACCTAAGCTCTCCGGATCTACTTTGTAATGCTTGTATAAACCCGAAAATTCACACAAATTATCACCGGAGAAGAAAATGCGCAAGCGCTCAATTCCTATCTTATTCAACAATACCTTAGGAAGTGTATAACCTACTGTGAGGTTTTTCAGACGCATATAAGCTGCATTCTGTAAATATCTGGTCTGTACCACTCCACATTCTCTATCCGTATTTTCCGCCACATAAGCTTTCATACGGGGGAAGTACGCATCCGGATTTTCCTCCGTCCAATGGTCATACATATTACCTTTGGTGATATTGGTCCAAGGCTGTGCATAGATACCCCAGAAATAGAGGTCACCCGTACCCGGATAATAATCCTTCTTACCTACTCCCTGGGCAAACAAGCTGAGATCGAATCCATTCCACTGTGCATTGGCCGATAAACCAAATGTATAACGAGCACGGCTATTACCTATAATTTTATAATCGCCATGGTCTTCCAAAGTCCATGCTCCGTCAGTAATTTTACCATCCTTGTTTTCATCTTTAAACTTCAGGTCACCCGGTGCCAAAGGACGGGTACCCGGATAAGAAGTACACCATGACTGATCGGCATGATTCTTAATGTCTTCTTCGGAAGTAAAGAACCCTAAAGTTTCTACACCCCATATCTCACCAATCTCTTTTCCTACATAATAATCGCCCAGCAATCCCTTGGGATTTTCGTACTTTGTAATATAAGCACGGCTATCCGCCAGATTGAAGTTTACATCATAATAGAACAGTTTTCCGGCCAACTTGAACTGATCTTTCCAACCCACAGTCAATTCCCATCCTTCCGTCTTTAAATCGGCTGCATTCTGTTTGGGCACGTCGGTTCCCAAAACACTTGGAAGCGTAACTCCGGGTGTTAACATATCTTTTGTACGACGTACATATACCTCACCTGTTATGCTTAAACGGTTATCAAAGAAATTGGCATCCAAGGCAAGATTGGTAGTAGTTACCTTTTCCCAGGTTAAGTTACCGGCAACCAATCCGGGAGCTCCCACATATACCGGTTGCTGCTTATCCAGTATCTGACTGATTTTTCCTGATCCCATCGTGGCAAGATATGCATAAGCATCCACATCCTGGTTTCCTAAACTACCATAGGAACCTCTCAACTTCAGGAAACTGACCACTCCGGTCAAAGGCTCAAAGAACTTTTCACGTGAGATGACCCATCCTAAAGAAACAGAAGGATTAAATACAAAACGGTCATTCTTAGGGAAACGTGAAGTACCGTCATAGCGTCCGTTGAATTCAAAAATATATTTGTCGTTATAAATATATCCCAAACGCGCAAAAGCACCTCTCAGAGCCCAGGTCGTTATACTCTGGGACATATTCATATCACCTGTAGCCAGATTAATAGTAGGCAGTGAACTTGAAATCAGTTCTTTACGATTTGCTTTTACGTAATCATATTTATACTCTTCCTGATTGAAACCCACAACAGCAGTGACAGCATGCTTCTTCGCAAATGTTTTTTGGAAGGTACCATATACATCAAATAGAATATGTTTCGTATCGGAGTTACTGCTTGAAGCATCGGATACGGTCGAAATCGGATTAAATGTCAAAACAGGTAATTCCGGTCCGTTACGGTAAGTCACAGGCAAATTATACCAATTACTTCTGGTTTTTGTATTTGAAAAGGCAAATGTTCCTTGTACAAAAAAGACATCTTTGATCACATCTATCTTAGTCGACAAGTTGATATTTGTATTTGTTTTCCAGTCGGTAGCACGACCACCTTCGGCCAATGCTCCCAATGTACCGACACTGGCATCTGTCCAAGTTCCATCAGGATTCTTAACCATATCCATCGGATTCTTACGATACATCTGTTTATAAGTGTTGGTCATGGCATTCGCATAATCATAATCGGAAGTCGTCAGGCTGACATTACTGTTCAAGCTCCACCAGTCTGTCAGTTTAAACTGTAATTTGGTACGCAGGTTATATCGGTTATAAATGTCATTACCATACTTAAACATACCGTTTTGCCGATTGTATCCTCCCGAAAAGTAATAGGAAATACGATCTGTTTTTCCGGAAATATCAATGTTGTGGATAGTTGAAAAACCTACATCGTTGTAAGCCTCGTCAACCCAGTTTGTCCGACCAAAGTAAGTATAAGATCCATCCGGATTCAAGAAATAAGGAGAAGTAGAAGGATCCTCAGAACATTTCTTCGCATAGGCCAGTTGCTCCTCGTTATAAAGATTATACCATGGATATGCCATCGTATTTCGAGTGGTTGCCACCAGATAAGGATCTGTTATAATTTCCGGCATGCGGGTATTGGTACGTAATACAAAATTGTTGTTATAATTGACGGTAAGTTTTTCATTGCTACCATCCTTGGTTGTCACCAGGATGACACCAAACGCAGCACGTGAACCATATATAGCAGATGACGCAGCATCCTTCAATACAGAAATATTTGCTATATCAACAGGATTCATACGATTCAGTTGATCACTGGTAGAGACCACACCGTCGATGACAACCAACGGAGAACCTCCATTCAATGAGGTGGTACCACGAATATTATAAGAAGGAGAATCATCTGCTTCACCATCACCGACCGATACATTGAGGTTGGCAACAGCACCTTGCAGCGCTTGTCCCATATTCAATACCGGACGGTCCTCGATCGCTTTGGTAGAAACAGTTGCTACCGAACCCGAAAGATTAACTTTCTTCTGAACAGCATAGCCAACTACCACGACTTCATCCAGCGCTTTACTGTTTTCCTCCAATACAATGTCTATCACTGATTTATCACCTACCTTTACAGTCTGGGCGATATAGCCGACGTATGAAAACTTAAGTGACTTACCTGCCGGAACCTTCAACGAATATTTCCCATCGATATTAGTGATAACACCGGTAGTAGTTCCCAATACCGTTACATTTACACCTATCAACGTTTCGCCTCGTGTGTCTGTAACCGTACCGGTTATCTCTTTCGTTTTCGCAGTATTATCATTTGGGGTATTTTGTTTCTCCGCACCAGGAACCAAAATAATCTTTCTATTCTCCACTACACATTTGCAGTCCGGAAGAATTTTGGATAAAATCACATCAATACGTTCGTTATTGGCTTGTACCGTAACTTTACGGTTCATGTCAATTTCGGCATCATTGTAGAAGAAAGTGTATTCACTCTTCGATTCGATCGATTTAAGCACTTGCTTTAGGGGAACTTGTTTCACATGAAGATTGATGCGGGTTTGCTGAGCATAAACTCCCTGAAAAACAAATAGAAACAAAATAAAAGACATTAGTCTAACTAAACGAATGTTTCTTTCTGTTAAGAAAAAGCTTAAAAAGCTTCTCCATTTAAATTTATTCATATCTTTGTAAAAGATTTAAAGTAAATAATTGCGCCTCCTGCAAGAGACGTGATTAAAAAAACTCAGAGATAGGTAAGTGCTGCAACATTTACCTATTTTTTTGCTTGGATGTGTGTTTCTACATTTTCAATTCATTTTAAGATTAATACTTGTGTTGCCTATCACTTTCTGGGAAGAATATGTAAGATACCATTCTCCCAGTAATATCTTATTGGAGCAACCAAAGTCATCGCTTTCAGAATTTCATCCAGATTCTCTCCATTCCTGACAGAGAACGACATAAATACTTTTTCAGCAAACTCTGACGGACATTCAATATCCACCCCATACCACTTATTTAAATTAATAATAATATCAGCCAACTTATCATTATCAAAAGTCAGTTCATTTTGAATCCAACTGATATAATCATCCGTATTCACCATTTGTACTTTCGTACGTTCACTCTTCTTATCATAATTAATCAACTGCCCGGGAGTCAATACTACCGAATGATTCATCTTACAACCGGCAATCTTCACACTACCTTCTACCAATACTGCTTCAACCCCGGATTTCCGTCGATAGTTGTCAACAATAAAACGAGTCCCCAATACCTCTACTTTCATCTCTCCGGCTTGCACACGGAAAGGAAGCTTCTCATTCCTCCGTACCTCAAAATAGGCTTCACCGGATAAACTGACTTCACGGGCTGATGAACTAAACGTTTCAGGATATTCCAATAAACTATTGGAATTAAGCCATACAACCGTACTATCCGGCAAAACAAATCGTCCCTTACTTCCATTGGCAGTCAACAAACGATTCATGACATCCGGCTGTTTCGGGACCGAACTGCTACCCCAATAATAAAAGACAGCCCCTACAGTAAATAACATCAAAAAGACAGCTGCCACACGCAAGAACGGAACGGAGTGTTTCCGGAAAACGAATCTGTTTTTACCCAAACCGGATTCTGTTGACTGTATCCGATTTTTAAATCGCTCTAGCGCTATCTCTGTTTCCAGATCGTCGGTAGCTATCGTGTTGCCTAAAAGCCATAAATCACGGACTTCGGAAAATTCATTCCGGTTCTTTTCTGATTGTTTCAGCCAGTTGAACAGAAAAACTTTCTCTTCACCGGTAGCCGTACCATCCAGAAAACGTATGATAACTTCATTTATGTCTTTAATTTCATTCTTCATTTTTAGCTCCTCTATTAGTAATACAAGTGAAATTTAAAAAACCCTCCTCCAAAACATACTTTTTTTTAAGAATATTATTTCGAGCAGAGATAAAGCAAGAATAAAAGACTCATTAAATCCTTGTTTTTAAGATGAGTACGTAGTTCCAACAAAGCACGGGTCAAATACTTTTCTACGGTTTTTGGAGAAAGATCGAGCTGAACGGAGATTTCCTTTATTTTCAGACCATAGCTTCTACTTAATATAAATACCTTTTTTACCTGCGTAGGAAGTGTTTCGATAAAAGTTTCAATTTCACCCTGGAGTTCTTTCATGAACAACGAGTTTTCCTGATTATTCTCCAGAATTTGCAGTGCTTCGATTTGATCGGAAAATTGTTCTACGGATTCTTCTTCGGTATATTTCTTACTGGAAAGGATATTAAGCGATTTATTATAGACAGCCTTAAAAAGATAGGCTTTTACCGCGCCATCAAATTCAATATCTGTACGTTTATTCCATAAAGCAACAAAAACATCCTGCACTACGTCTTCTGCAATATCCCAATCATTCACAAAACGGAACGCATATACCCGCAACACCTTATAATATTGCCGAAATAATTGTTCTACCGATTCAAGATTCGAATACATTGTGTTTTCCTTCATTTTAAAGTATTAGTTAATAAAAAGGCATTGACAAAGTAACAAATAATAATAATAATCTCAAAATTTTAAGAAACGGTTTTAGTAATTGCAATAAATAAGTTGTGACAGTTTTCAAACAAACCGTTTTTCTCATCTCTATAAAAGCAGGTATCTGCATAAGGGCTTAGATAGCCATAGCCATTGAAAGCACTGTCCGTACTCATAC
>OOBW01001405.1_pt1 | contig 10757 bp, 9 predicted proteins | sample 1671701 | NCBI WGS metagenome assembly OOBW01 (sample SAMN06348183, study PRJEB24527) | human gut metagenome | biome: human gut; feature: ankylosing spondylitis patient; material: feces | host: Homo sapiens | place: China | collected 2015-10 | reverse complement strand
GCTTAGTAGGACAGCCGGGCGCGGCCCTTGGCGCGGCGACGGGCCAGGACCTTGCGGCCGTTGGCGGTAGCCATTCTCTTGCGGAAGCCGTGGACCTTCTGGCCATGCAGCTTCTTGGGCTGATAGGTACGTTTCGTAGCCATGTTTGAGACACCTCCTGTCAGAATTACGGCCGTTCCAAAAGGAACGGCGGCATTTACTCGACACCCTTCCTTTTCAGGAAACGGCGCAGTAAACAACGCTCAGGCGTCCTCGCGACGCATCGAATAGTATACAGACTTTTTTAAAATGTGTCAAGAAAAACTTGAAATTTCCCGGAAATTCCGCCCTTTTTTGGTCCCGACAGTTTCATTTCTCAAAATCTTGTGTGCGGAAGGAAAAAATGTCCCATATTTTGACTCCTTCCCACCCTCGATTTTTTCCTGTTTAAAACAGAATTTATATTAGAATAAGTGTTGTGTTTACTTTGTCTTTTTGTTATAATAGCGTCGTATGATTTTGTCCATTTTCAACTAGAGAGAGGTGTTTCTGTGAATTCCGTTGCTGACGTGTGGGACAACGTCCTGCAACAGCTGAAAAAAGAATTGTCCGAGACCACCATCGCCACCTGGTTTGACGAACTGGAGGCCGTGGACATCCAGGGCAACGTCTTTATTCTGCATTGCGCCAACGATTTTAAAAAGGGCTACATCGAATCCCTTTTCATGAAAAACATCAAGGCCTCCCTCCACGACATCTTCTCCACGGATTTTGAGGTGCGGATCCTGGACGACCAGGACTACGCCGAATTCCAGGGCAACGTGCCCAAGAAGCAAAGCGAGCGGTTCACTTCCGCCGAATTCACCTTTGAGACCTTCGTGGTGGGTCCTTCCAACAAGCTGGCCTATGCCGCCTCCGTCTCCGTGGCGGAGCATCCCGCTCAAAACTACAATCCCCTTTTGATCTACGGCGATTCCGGTCTGGGCAAGACCCATCTGCTCTACGCCATCGCCAATGTCATCCGCCGCAACGACCGGCACGCCAAGATCGTCTACATCAAGGGCGATGATTTCATCAATGAATTCATCGAACTGATCCGCGCCGGCCGGGGCAACGAGTTCCGGGCCAAGTACCGGGAGGCGGATCTGCTGCTGGTGGACGATATCCAGTTCGTGGCCGGCAAGGAACAGGTCCAGAATGAGTTCTTTCATACCTTCAACACGCTCTACGAATCCGGCCGTCAGATTGTTTTGACCTCGGACCGCCCCCCCTCTGAGATGACGCTGCTGGATGACCGGCTGCGGACCCGGTTCGAGTGGGGCCTTCTGGTGGACGTGGCGCCTCCGGATTTTGAGACCCGTTTGGCCATCGTGAAAAACAAGGCCGCCATTCTGGGCATGGAACTGCCGGACAAGATCGCCGCCTATATCGCGGAAAATGTCACCGCCAACGTCCGCCAGCTGGAGGGCACCATCAACAAGATCATGGCCTATAAGGATCTGCTGGGCAACGACACCGATGAGGAGACCGTGACCCGAGCCATTCAGGACATGCTCCGGCGCAACAACGAATACATCCCCTCCCCCGAAGCGATTTTGGAGTATATCAGCAAGTTTTACAGCCTGGATGAAGCCGTCATCCGGGGGCAGCAGCGCATTCGGGATGCGGTGCAGGCCCGTCAGATCGCCATGTACCTGATCCGCTCCATGACAAACCTGTCTCTCGACGATATCGGCAAGCAATTTGATAACCGGGATCACTCCACCGTACTCTACTCCATCCAGCAGGTGGAGAAGAAGATGAAGAAGGATGCCGCCTTCGCTGAAACCGTCAAGGAGATCAAAACCAACATCAATTCCAAGCGCTGAAAAGTGCTGTTTTTTTCCACGTTTCGTGTGGAAAAACAAAAACTTTGCTGTGGAAAAGCATTCTTCGTTTTTCTTCGTGGAAAACCGTCCTGTTTTTTCCACGATTCTTTCAAAAGCCGAAAACCTTGTCACAACAGGGTTTTCGCTTCTTTTCCACAGTTTTTCGCCCTGCGACTGCTTTTTCTAAAAATATATATTCTTTTCTTTTTTTCCAGAGGGGTTCCCCCTCCTATCCCAACCAGAGAGGAAGCGTTCCTATGATGAAATTTTCCTGCGAGAAAGCCCTTCTCCAAAGTGCCATCGCCGTCACCAGCCGCGCCGTGGCACAGAAAAGCTCCATTCCCGCGTTGGAAGGCCTGCTTCTGCATGCCGAATCCTATCTCACCATCTCCGGCTACAACATGCAAACCGGCATCCGCACCCGAGTATCTGCCGATGTGACGGACGGCGGCGACATTGTTCTCAATGCCCGGCTCTTTGGCGACATCATCCGCCGGATGCCGGACGACGTGGTCACCTTCACCGCCGATGAAAAACAGATGGTCCACCTCAGCTGCGGCGACGCCGATTTTGACATCCTGGGTCTCTCCGCTGCCGACTATCCGGATCTTCCCGAAGTAGAAGATGAATTTTCCGTTGCCATTCAGCAGAAGCGGCTCCGTTCCATGATCGAGGAGACTGCCTTTGCCGTCTCCACCAACGAAAGCCGCCCAGTCCACACCGGCGCCCTCTTTGAGATCACCGACAAAGGTCTTACCATGGTGGCTGTAGACGGGTTCCGTCTGGCAGTCCGCCGGGAACCGCTGGAAAAAATTGACGGCGGGGCCTTTTCCTTTGTTGCCCCCGGCTCCGCACTCAACGAAGTCAAGGGCATCTGCGCCGACAGCGAGGACCCCGCCTCCGTCACACTGGGCAAACGCCACATTTTATTTGAGGTAGGCGACACGGAACTGATCTGCCGCCGGCTGGAAGGCGAGTTCCTGGATTACAAGAACGCCATCCCCCGGAAAAATCCCATCTCCGTGGTGGCCGACACCAAGGCCCTCATCGAGAGCATCGACCGGGTCAGCGTAGTGATCTCCGACAAACTCAAAAGTCCGGTCCGCTGCATCTTCGATCACGACAAGGTATTTTTGTCCGCCAAGACCGGAAACGGCGAAGCCAAGGATGTCTGCCACATCAGCGGTGACGGCCAGGGGCTGGAAATCGGCTTCAATAACCGCTATTTGATGGAGGCGCTCCGCTACGCACCTGCCGATACGGTGAAAATCGAGCTCAATACCGGCGTCTCCCCTGCCATCATCGTTCCCACCGACGGCGAGGAGAATTTCCTCTACATGGTATTGCCTGTCCGGCTCAAGAGCGCGGAGTGATCTGCTGAAAAAACGACCCGGATTCCGGGAATGGGAGCCGGCGCGGCATCCCTTCTCCGGGACCGGATGATTCTGTTGGCTGAAAAGGGGCGTTTTTGGCCCTAAAACGGGCCTCTGGAGCCGCTGTATTTCAGCGCGGCTATCCGTAGCCGGATTCCGCCGGAAATAATGGCTGGAAACCGGCGATTTTCCCCTTTTTTATTCTGAGTTTTCAGAAAAATTCCTGTAAACTCTCATTGGGGCGGAACGCTGCCGCCGGAACCGGCAGGCCTGTGTGCCCCGGGCAAGGAGGATTATGAAAACCATTACCATCACCACGGAGTTTATCAAGCTCCAGGACCTTTTGAAATTTGCAAATCTCGTGGAGACCGGCGGCGAGGCCAAGGAGCGTATCCAGTCCGGTGAGGCCACGGTCAACGGCGAGGTGTGCACCATGCGGGGCAAAAAGATCCGCCCCGGCGACGACGTTGTGTTCCAGGGGGAGCACTATACCGTGGCCTATGCGGATTGAATCCCTGGAGCTGGAGCAGTTTCGCAACTACCGTTTCCAGACGATGGACTTTGATCCCCGGTGCAACGTCATCTTCGGGGCCAACGCTCAGGGAAAGACCAATCTGCTGGAGGCAATTCTCTACCTCTCTTGTGGAAAATCGCCCCGGGCCCGGTCTGACCGGGAGATGATTGGCTTTGACGCCGCAGCCGCCCGGCTGACGGCCACGGTGCTGGCCCGGGAACGGGTGTTCCATGTCCAGGCGGAGCTGTTCCGGGACCGGCGGCGCAAACTCTCCGTCAACAAGGTTCCCGCCAAAAACAGCGCCGCCCTCAGCGAGGTCTACCACACCGTCTACTTTCGTCCTGAGGACCTCTTCCTCATCCGGGAGGGGGCTGCCGCCCGCCGAAAGTTCCTGGATACGGCATTATGTCAACTTCGCCCCCGATATGCCGCCGCTCTGACAGCGTACGGACGGCTTTACGACCATAAAACCCGCATCCTCCGGGACAGTGAGGGGCGGCCGGACCTGCTGGCCGCACTGCCGGACTTCAATGAGCAGATGGTACGTTTCGGTGCGGTGCTGATCCATTACCGGGCCCAGTTTGCCCAGGCGCTGGGAAAGTATGCGGCAGTTCACCATCGGGAGTGCTCCGGCGGGAAGGAAACGCTGGAGATCCGCTATCAGACGGTGTCGTCTGTGACGGACCCTTTTGCGGACCTCGCGGTGGTGACGCAGCAGCTGCGGGAGCACATGGAGCGCCACCAGGCGGCGGAGCGGGCATCCCGGCTGTGCCTCTCCGGTCCCCATAAGGACGATTTGTCCGTAACGATTAACGGAAAAGACGCTAAGATGTATGCGTCTCAGGGACAGACCCGGACCGCGGCGTTGTCCATGAAGCTGGCGGAGCGGGAGATCTATCAAAACGCCACCGGGGAGTACCCGGTGCTGCTGCTGGACGACGTACTCAGTGAGCTGGACCCCCGGCGCCAGGAATTCGTTCTCAACCGCATCGCGGGGGGGCAGGTGTTCATCACCTGCTGCGAGGACGACCGGCTGCCGGAACTGCTGGGTGGCAAAGTGCTGCATGTGCACAACGGAGAACTTCTGTAAGCGGCTGCCGGGAAATGTTCCACGTGGAACATTCTGGTAAAATCGGACTGTGATCCGCATTCCTCCCCTGTTTGATGGAAGGAGCTTTGAAGAATGTATCTGCACATCGGACAAAACGAGATCATTCCTGACCGGCGGATCATCGGCATCTTCGACCTGGACAAATGCTCGTCCAGCAAGCGGACCCGGGACTATCTCTCCGACGCAGAGAAAGAGGGCGTGGTGCTGGACGTGTCCGGGGACATTCCCAAGTCTTTTGTGGTGTGCGATCACCCCTATCATCGGCAGATCGTCTATCTGTCCCAGCTCAACGCCGTGACGCTGCAAAAGCGGGCGGAGAGCCGGAAGCTGGAGCTGTGAGAAAAAGTCCGCTCCCCCGGGGCGTCATCACGTGTCTAATAAAATAACGAAACCTTTATCAATTCAGATTGCAAATAAGGCAGGGAGAAACGGGCCGGAAATGGCTCCGGCCCGGCTCTTCCTGTCTTGTGCCGGGGAAATTTCCCCTGAAAGGAGAAACCTACATGGCAGATCAAGAACGCTTGAATTCCACTGCGGTTGACGCGGAAAACGAGTACGATGCCTCGGAGATCCAGGTCCTGGAAGGCCTGGAGGCGGTGCGCAAGCGCCCGGGCATGTATATCGGCTCCACCTCTACCTCAGGTCTCCATCATCTGGTTTACGAGATTGTGGATAACGCCATCGACGAGGCCCTGGCGGGCTACTGTACCGACATCCTGGTGCAGATCAACGAAGGCAATACCATCACCGTGGTGGATAACGGCCGCGGCATCCCCGTGGACATCCAGGCCCAGACCGGTCGTCCCGCTTTGGAGGTGGTCTACACTGTCCTCCACGCCGGCGGCAAGTTCGGCGGCGGTGGATACAAGGTCTCTGGCGGTCTCCACGGCGTGGGCGCCAGCGTGGTCAACGCCCTCTCCGAGTGGCTCACGGTTCAGGTCCACCGGGACGGCAAGATCTATGAGATGAAGTTCTCCCGGGGCCATATCACGGAGGAGATGACCGTGGTGGGCGAGACGGATCACACCGGCACCACCGTCACCTTCAAGCCCGACCCGGAGATGTTTGAGGACACTGTCTACAACTATGACACCCTCCACACCCGCATGCGGGAAGAGGCTTTCCTGAACGCCGGTCTGCGCATCCGCACCGTGGACAAGCGCCTGGGCCAGGAGCAGGAGGACAACATGTGCTTCGAGGGCGGTATCCGGGAGTTTGTCACCTGGCTCAACAAGTCCAAGGATGCTCTCCACCCCGGCGTGATCTACATGTCCGGCATGAAGGGCGACTCCATGGCAGAAGTGGCCATGCAGTATAACGACGGCTACAACGAGACCATCCTGTCCTTTGCCAACAACGTGCATACCCCCGAGGGCGGCATGCACGAGGAGGGCTTCAAGCGGGCCCTGACCAACGTACTCAACGCTTACGGCCGCAAGATCAAGATGCTCAAGGACGACGAGAAGATCTCCGGCGAGGACTGCCGGGAGGGTCTCACCTGCGTCATCTCCGTCAAGCTCACCGACGCCCAGTTCGAGGGCCAGACCAAGGCAAAGCTGGGCAACAGCGAGATCCGCACCCTGGTGAATAACATCGTCTCCGAAAAGCTGGAGATCTTCCTGGAGGAAAATCCCCAGGCGGGCCGGATGATCCTGGACAAGGCCCTCACCGCCAACCGCGCCCGGGAGGCCGCCAAGCGGGCCCGGGAGTCCATCCGCCGCAAGACGGCGCTGGGCGGTGCGGCCATGCCGGACAAGCTCCGGGACTGCAACGAAAATAACCCCGAACTCACCGAGATCTATATCGTCGAGGGTGACTCCGCAGGCGGCTCCGCCACCCAGGGCCGGGATTCCCGGTTCCAGGCCATTTTGCCGCTGTGGGGCAAGATGCTCAACGTGGAAAAGGCCCGGGCGGACAAGGTCTACGGAAACGACAAGCTCCAGCCCGTCATCACCGCTCTCGGCGCCGGCATCGGCGAGGAGTTCGACCTCAATAAGCTCCGCTATCACAAGGTCATCATCATGGCCGATGCCGATGTGGATGGCTCCCATATCCGCACACTGCTTTTGACCTTCTTCTTCCGCTTCATGCGGCCCCTCATTGAGCACGGCTATGTCTACTCTGCCGTGCCGCCCCTGTTCAAGCTCAGCCGGGGCAAGACCACTCGTCTGGCCTTCTCCGAGGAGGAGCGTGATCGGATCTCCGCGGAGCTGCGGGCGGGCAATCCCTCCGCCAAGGTGGACATCTCCCGGTTCAAGGGCCTGGGCGAGATGAACCCCCACGAGCTGTGGGAGACCACCATGGACCCGGAGAAGCGGACGCTGCGCCGCATCACCTTGGACGACGCCGTGGCCGCCGACGAGACCTTCACCATCCTCATGGGCGAGAAGGTGGAGCCCCGGAAGGAGTTCATCGAAAAGAACGCTAAATACGCCGTGAATCTGGACTACTGAGAAAGGATACCGATCTATGTCTAAAAAACCCCAATATGATCCTGAGGAGATCCGGTATCCCGATCAGAAGATCGTGGAGTCTCCGCTGGTCCCCGAGATGGAGAAATCCTACATCGAATATGCCATGAGCGTCATCGTGGGCCGTGCCCTGCCGGATGTGCGGGATGGCCTCAAGCCGGTGCATCGCCGGATTCTGTACGCCATGTACGAGGACAACCTCACCTATGACCACCCCTTCCGCAAGTGCGCCACCGCTGTGGGCGACGTGCTGGGCCGGTACCATCCCCACGGAGACGCCTCCGTCTATGATGCTCTGGTGCGTCTGGCCCAGGACTTCTCCATGCGTTATCCGCTGGTGGACGGTCACGGCAACTTTGGCTCCATCGACGGCGATCCCCCGGCGGCCTACCGGTACACGGAGGCCCGGATGTCCCGCATCGCCGATGAAATGCTGCGGGACATCGACAAGGACACCGTGGACTGGGACCCCAACTTCGACGAGACCCGGAAAGAGCCCCGGGTCCTCCCCTCCCGGTTCCCCAACCTGCTGGTCAACGGTTCCGCCGGCATCGCTGTGGGCATGGCCACCAACATCCCGCCTCACAATCTGCGGGAGGTCATCGGCGCCTGCATCTGCGTGCTGGATAACCCGGAGGCTCAACTCAGCGATCTAATGCAGTATATCAAGGGACCGGACTTCCCAACCAAGGGCATCATCATGGGCCGCAGCGGCATCCGCTCCGCCTATGCCACCGGCCGTGGCCGGCTGGTGATCCGGGCCCGGCATGAGTTCGAGGAGTTCGGCAACGGCCGTACCCGCATCATCATCACCGAGATTCCCTACCAGGTCAACAAGCGCATGCTCATCAAGAACATGGCCGAGCAGGTGGAGGACAAGCGGCTGGAGGGCATCTCCGATATCCGGGATGAGTCCGACCGCAACGGCATGCGCATCGTCATCGAGCTCAAGCGGGACGCCAACCCCCAGGTAGTGCTCAACCGCCTCTTTGCCCAGACCCAGCTGCAGACCACCTTCGCCATCAACATGCTGGCCCTGGTGCAGAATCAGTCCCAGCCCAAGATCCTCTCCCTGCGGCACATCATTGACGAGTACTTGGCCTTCCAGGAGGAGATCATCGTCCGCCGGACGAAATACGACCTGAAAAAGGCCCAGGAGCGGGCCCATCTGCTGGAGGGCCTGCTGATCGCCGAGGACAACATCGACGCGGTCATCAAGACCATCCGGGAGTCCTATGACGACGCTAAGCAGAACCTGATGAGCCGCTTCGGTCTGGACGACGTCCAGGCCCAAGCCATTCTGGACATGCAGCTCAAGCGTCTCCAGGGACTGGAGCGGGAGAAGCTGGAAGCGGAGTATAAGGAGCTGGAGGAGAAGATCGCTTACTACAACCGCATCCTCTCCGACGAGGGCCTGGTGCGCCAGATCCTCAAGGAGGAGCTCTCCGCCATCGCCGACAAGTACGGCAACGACCGCTGCACGGAGATTCAGGATGTGGAGGACGAGATCGACATTGAGGACCTCATTGAGGAGGAGGACTGTGTCTTCACCCTGACCCAGGCAGGCTACATCAAGCGCACCCCCGTCAGCGAGTATACCGCTCAGTCCAAGGGCGGCATGGGCAAGAAGGGCATCACCACCCGGGACGAGGATGTGGTGACAGACCTCTTTACCGCCTCCACCCACGATTACCTCTTCTTCTTCACCGATACCGGCAAGGTCTATCGGAAGAAGGGCTATCAGATCCCCCAGGCGGGCAAGACCGCCAAGGGCACCAACATCGTCAATATCCTCCAGGTGGAGCAGGGCGAGAAGATCCAGACCATGGTCCACACCCGGGAGCTGGACGACGAGAACCGCTTCCTGGTGATGGTCACCCGCAACGGTACCGTGAAGCGTCTGCCTGTAAGCACGCTGAAAAATATCAGGGCCAGCGGCATCCGGGCGTTGCGGATGGAGGAGGACGACCAGCTGATCTCCGTTCGGGAGACCGACGGCACCCGGAAGATCCTGGTCGCCACCCACGACGGACAGGCCATCTGCTTTGACGAAAATGACGTGCGGCCCATGGGCCGGGACGCCATGGGCGTCCGGGGCATCCGCCTGAGAGAGGGAGACTACGTAGTGGGTGCCGCACGGGCCCGGGCGGGCAAGACGGTGCTCTCTATCACGGAAAAAGGCTACGGCAAGCGTACGCCGGTGGAGGAATACCGCATCACCGGCCGGGGCGGCCTTGGCATCCGGAATTACGCTGTCACGGAAAAGACCGGCGGCGTAGTGGGTATCAAGGTCGTGGACGGCTCTGAGGATCTGCTGCTGGTGACCAAGGGCGGTATCCTGATCCGCACCCCGGTGGAAAATATCCGGGTGGCGGGCCGGTCCACCCAGGGCGTCATCGTTATGCGCTTCAAGGAAGAGGGAGACCAGGTGATCTCCATGGCCCTGACGGACCACGAGGAGAGCGAGGAAGCCGCCGAGACGGCTTCCCAGGAATAATCCCAACATTCCCATGCAGGAGAGCGTGGACCGCCCACGCTCTCCTGTTTTCAAATATGGCTTACGGAGGCGGACGCAGATTGTCCCCTGCTCCCCTGCCGTGTTCTGTCCAGAAACAGCGGCCATGAGCAATAGGGGCTGCCATAGAGGAGAAGAGCATGAAAACTGTTACCATTTACACCGACGGCGCCTGTTCCGGCAATCCCGGGCCCGGCGGCTGGGGCGCCATTTTGATGTATGGCTCTCATACCCGGGAACTCTCCGGCGGAGAAGCGGCCACTACCAATAACCGCATGGAACTGACCGCCGTCATCGAGGCGCTGTCCCTTTTGAAGGAACCCTGCATCGTGGAGCTGTGGTCGGACTCCAAATATGTGATTGACGGCCTCTCCAAAGGATGGGCCAAGGGCTGGAAGGCCCGGGGCTGGGTCAAGAGCGATAAAAAACCGGCGCTGAATCCAGATCTGTGGGACCGCCTGCTGGCGCTCACGGAGGTCCATACCCTCCACTATCACTGGGTCAAAGGCCACGCGGAAAACGCGTATAATAACCGCTGCGACGAGCTGGCGGTGGCGGAGAGCCAGAAATACAAGTAAGGCCGTACGTGGCCTTTGACGCCGCAGTTTTCTACAAAAAGACCGCTTGTGTGGAAATAGCCGGTATCATTGGAAGGATTTTTCAAAGGAAAATGCCGTTTTACCCGGGCTGGACCCATGATTTGTGGAAAACAAGAGCCTTACAAAGGTGTGATTTGGAACGAAAACGATTTTTTTCCAAACATTCACAAACTGTTCACACCAAACACATAATTCCGCAAAAATTCTTGGGTATCTTATCATCAAGCAAAGGGTCCTCCCAAACCCGATGCGTTTTCTCCCTCCTAACACACACAGCAAGAAGGGCCGCCGAGAGGCGGCCCTTCTTGTGCCGTTTGGAACGGAGGA
>OOBW01001403.1_pt1 | contig 10766 bp, 8 predicted proteins | sample 1671701 | NCBI WGS metagenome assembly OOBW01 (sample SAMN06348183, study PRJEB24527) | human gut metagenome | biome: human gut; feature: ankylosing spondylitis patient; material: feces | host: Homo sapiens | place: China | collected 2015-10 | reverse complement strand
ATACAGGCACCGCCGCATCGAACGACTGCTGTGCGTCATTTTCCTGGGGAAGTTCCGCCTGCTGAACTGCCGCGGACTTCTCCGTCAGGCGTTCCCGGGCCACCGCCAGCATCAGCTTGATGCGGTTTTCCTGATTCACCCGGGTGGCACTGGGGTCATAGTCAATGGGCGTGATATTGGCCTGGGGATACAGCTCCCGGATCTTGTTGATCATGCCCTTGCCGCAGATGTGGTTGGGCAGGCATCCAAAGGGCTGGGCGCAAACGATATTCTCATACCCGGCCCGCACCAGCTCGATCATCTCGGCAGTGAGAAGCCAGCCCTCCCCCATCTTGTCACCGGTGGAGATAATACCGTCGGTGAGCTTCACCAGCTCCCGGAATGGCAGCGGCGCGTGGAAACCGTTGTCCTTCAAGACGCGGATCATCACGCTCTCCATGCTCTCGATATACTTGAGGATCACGTCGGAGACATGCTTTTCCAGGAAAGTACCGCCGTAGAGGCGGGCAGTCTCTGAAGGGTTATAGGCACAGTACTGCACAAAGCCCATGAGGCCCGGCAGATTCACCTCACAGTCCTGGGAAGCCAGGAACTTCTCCAGATCATTGTTGCCCAGGGGAGAGTACTTAACATAGATCTCTCCCACCACGCCCACCTTGACCTTGGGGACCCGGTGGACGGGGATGGCGGCAAAGTCCGCCGCGATCTTGGGCATGGCGGCCTTGATTTCCCGGCCGGACCAACCCTTGTCCTCCAGCACCCAGCCGCAGATGGTATCCAGCCATTTCTCCTGACAGGCAGCGGCGTCACCCTTGTGGGTTTCATAAGGCTCCGTCTGGGCCTTAAGAGTCACCAGCAGATCGCCGTAATAGATGCAGGCCAGGAGCTTGCGCATCAGCGGCACCGTCATGGGGAAACCGGAGTCCTTCTCCAGACCGGAGAAGTTCAGGCTCACCACCGGCACCTGGGGATAGCCAGCTTTCACCAGCGCCTTGCGCAGGAGGTGGATATAGTTGGAGGCCCGGCAGCCGCCGCCGGTCTGAGTGATGATCAGGGCCGTGTGGTCCAGATCGTACTTGCCGGACCCCAGAGCGTCCAGAAACTGCCCGATGACCAGCAGGGCCGGATAGCAGGTATCGTTATGGACATATTTGAGACCCAGCTCGCACACCTGGCTGCCGCAGTTTTCCAGTAACTCACAGGTGTAACCCGCCTGCTTCATCACGGCAGCCAGAATGCGGAACTGCACCGGCGCCATATTGGGAATCAGGATCTTATGGGTCTTTTTCATCTCCGGCGTGAATTTGGGGTAGTTCATGTATTCCAGTTCCATTGCGCTCACGCCTCCTTCTTCCGCCGCTCATCCTGTTCATCCAGGGCGGCAAACAAACTTCTCAACCGGATACGTACCGCACCCAGGTTGGTGATCTCGTCGATCTTCAGCTGGGTATACAGCTTCCCGCCGGATTGCAGGATTTCCCGGGTCTCGTCGGACGTGATGGCGTCCACGCCGCAGCCAAAGCTCACCAGCTGCACCAGATCCATGTCCCGCTGCTCACAGCAGTATTTCGCTGCCGCATACAGCCGGGCATGGTAGGTCCACTGGTTGAGGACCGTGGTGGGGAATTTCTTCACCTGGTTGGAGATGGAGTCCTCCGTCACCACTGCCGCGCCGAAGCGGGTGATCAAGGTGTCGATGCCGTGGTTCACCTCGGGGTCCACGTGATAGGGCCGGCCTGCCAGCACGATGATGCGGCGGCCCTCCGACCGGGCCTGGTCTATGATCCGCTCCCCTTCCTTGCGGATGAGGGACATGTGATGGGCATATTCGGCATAAGCCGCATCGGCAGCGTCACGGACCTCCTGCTTGGAGATATCAGGGAAATATTTGCGCAGGATGGTGAAGATCTTCTTAGTGAAGTCCTTGGGCCGGTGGAGACCCACATAGTCATAGATGAACTTGGTGTTCTGGATCTCCGGGCAGTTGCCTGCAATGACCTCCGGATAATAGGCCACCACCGGGCAGTTATAATGGTTGTCGCCCAACCCCTCATCCAGATTGTAGGTCATGCAGGGATAGAAGATGGCATCCAGCCCCAGCTTGGAAAGGAAGTGGATATGGCCGTGGGCCAGCTTGGCCGGGAAACAGGCCGTGTCGCTGGGGATGGTCCCCTGCCCTTTCAGATACAGATCCCGGCTGGAGAAGGGGCTGTGATAGACCGCAAAGCCCAGCTTCGTAAAGAACGTATGCCAGAAAGGCAGCAGTTCCCACATGTTCAGGCACAGCGGGATGCCCAGTTTGCCCCGCTTGCCGGGGACAGGCTTGTAGCCCAAAATCAGCTTGCGCTTATACTCGTACAGGTTCCGGCCGCCGGTGTTGGCCTTGCCGGTGATGGGCCGGTCGCAACGGTTGCCGCTGATATAGGTGCTGCCGTCGGAGAAGGTGTTGATGGTCAGCTGGCAGTTGTTTCCGCAGCGGCCGCAGACCTCGCTGCGGGTCTCATGATGGAAGGTCTCCAGCGCCTCCCGGGAGATCAGCGTGCTGGTCTGTCCGCTCTGGGCCTTGCTCTGTCCGAAGAGGGCGGCGCCATAGGCGCCCATGAGGCCGGCGATATCCGGGCGGATGACCTCCACCCCCATCTCCTTCTCAAAGGCCCGGAGGACCGCCTCGTTGTAAAACGTACCGCCCTGGACCACGATGTTCCGGCCCAGCTCCTCAGGAGAGGAGGCCCGGATCACCTTGTAAATGGCATTTTTCACCACGGAAATGGAAAGGCCCGCAGAAATATTTTCAATGGTGGCCCCGTCCTTCTGGGCCTGTTTGACGGAGGAGTTCATGAACACGGTACACCGGCTGCCCAGGTCCACCGGCCGGTCCGCAAAGAGACCCAACTTGGCAAACTCCTTGACATCATAGCCCAGCGCCTGTGCAAAGGTCTGCAGGAAACTGCCGCAGCCGGAAGAACATGCCTCATTCAGGAAGATGTTGCTGATGGCACCGTCTTCGATCTTGAAGCACTTCATGTCCTGACCGCCGATGTCGATGATGAAGTCCACGTTGGGCAGGAAATGCCGGGCTGCGGTGAAGTGTGCCACCGTCTCCACCACGCCGTAATCGGCGTGGAATGCAGCCTTTGCAAGATCCTCACCGTAGCCGGTGGTAGTCACGGAGGCCACATGGAGGGCAGGGTGCTCCGCATAAAGCTTTTGGAGCACCTCCCGGATCAGCGGCACCGGATTGCCCAGATTGGGGCGGTAATCCGTGAACAGAATCCGGGCCTGCTCGTCAATGACCACCATTTTTACCGTGGTGGAACCGGAATCGATACCGATGTGTACCGGCGCGGCATAATCCGCGCCGAAAGGCATCCGGGGTACCGCTGCTTTGGCGTGCCGCGCCCGGAATGCCTGATACTCCTCCTGGCTGCTGAACAGCGGCGGCTGAGACCGATAGGTCTCCGAGGCTCCCCGCTCCTGCAGGTGATCTGCTACCTCTTTCAGGTCGAAGCTCTGGTCGGAGTAATAGGCTGCACCCAGTGCCACGAACAGCAAGCTGTTCTCCGGGCAGGTGCCCGTCACGCCCAGCGTGCGGTCAAAACTCTCCCGCAAGCAACGGGAGAACGTCAGCGGGCCGCCCAGATAGAGGACGTTGCCCTTGATGGGCCGGCCCTGCGCAAGGCCCGCGATGGTCTGATTCACCACCGCCTGATAGATGCTGGCGGCAATGTCCTCGGCCCGGGCGCCCTGGTTGATAAGGGGCTGCACGTCACTCTTAGCAAACACGCCGCAGCGGGAGGCAATGGTGTACGTCTTCTCCGCCTGCTGCGCGGCGGCATCCATCTCGTCGGCGCTCATTTTCAAAAGCGTCGCCATTTGGTCGATGAAGGCGCCGGTACCGCCGGCACAGGAGCCGTTCATCCGCACTTCCGTTCCGCCAGTCAAAAACAAGATCTTGGCGTCCTCACCGCCCAGCTCAATGATTACATCCGTGCCGGGCACCAGACGGTTGGCAGCCACGCGGGTGGCGAAGACCTCCTGCACGAAGGGGACGCCCACACTTTCCGCCATGCCCATGCCGGCGGAACCGGAGATGGCAAACTCCGCCCGTCCGCCGGGAACGTACTGCTCCGCCATCCGGCGCAGCAGTTCTTCCGATTTCTCCAGAATATGGCTGAAATGCCGTTCATATGTACTGTATACAATGTTGCCCGTGTCATCCAGAACCACACATTTTATGGTTGTGGACCCCACGTCGAGACCTACTTTCAAAGCTCTTTCCTCCTTTGGGAAAACGGTTACGAGGCGAATTTCGCCAATAACCCACAAGATACCATATTAATTGGTATGATACTCTTTTCTAATCGAATGTGCAATCGGCAAAATTCCGAAAGAATGTAAAGAAAATGTTAAGGTTCCTGTTTTTCCCAGGGTTGCCTTCTGCTATTTTTATGATATACTTGACCCATTCAAAGAAAAACGAGGCGAGGACTGACTATGGAATCTGTTTTGCTGCACTGCTGCTGCGCCCCCTGCTCCCTGAGCTGCATCGACCCGCTGCGGGAAGAGGGCATCGAACCGGTGGCGTTCTGGTACAACCCAAATATCCACCCCTGGAAGGAATATCAGGCCCGGCGGGACTGCCTGCTGGAATACGCCCCCACCATCGGCATGGAGGTCCGGGTCCAGGAGGACTACGGCCTGCGGGAATTTGTCCGCCATGTGGCCGATGACATCGACCACCGCTGTACCTACTGCTATTCCCACCGGCTGGAGGGCACTGCAAAATATGCCGCGGAGCATGGCTTCTCCGCCTTTACCACCACACTTCTGGCCAGCACCTATCAAAATCACGAGGCCATCGCCGAAGCGGCGGAGCGCTATGCCAAACAGTACGGCGTCACGTTCCTCTACCGGGACTTCCGTCCGAATTTCCGGGCCGGAAATCAGCGAGCCCGGGAACTTGGATTTTACATGCAGAAATACTGCGGCTGCGTTTTTTCTGAGGCTGACCGCTATCAAAAACAGATCGATCGGGACAAGGCAAAATTTGCAGAATAAACAGCACCCTCTGTGGATCTTCCGCAGAGGGTGCTGTTTTGTCCAGACCGTACATGAAATGCATGACAAGTATTTAGACTTGCCATACGTTTATTTCTCAGTTTTTCAGGCTGTGCAACGGCGCGGGAATCCGGCCGCCCCGGGCGATAAACGCAGCGCTGGACTCCGGATGCACCGGCATCACCGGCGCACTGCCCAAAAGGCCGCCCATCTCCACCGTATCGCCCACCTGCTTGCCGGGAGACGGCAGCAGACGCACAGCGGTGGTCTTGCAGTTGACCATGCCGATGGCTGCCTCATCCGCAATGATGGCGGAAATGGTCTCCGCCGGCGTGTCACCGGGAACAGCGATCATATCCAAGCCCACAGAACAGACGCAGGTCATAGCCTCCAGCTTATCCAAGCACAGCGTTCCCGCCTTGGCGGCGGCGATCATGCCCTCGTCCTCACTGACGGGGATAAAGGCTCCGGAGAGACCGCCCACACTGGAGGAGGCCATCACGCCGCCTTTTTTCACTGCGTCGTTGAGCAGGGCCAGCGCTGCCGTGGTACCGTGGGTGCCGCAGACCTCCAGGCCCATCTCCTCCAGAATCCGGGCCACACTGTCCCCCACTGCCGGCGTGGGAGCCAGGCTCAGGTCCACGATGCCGAACGGCGTATCCAGCCGACGGCTGGCCTCCTGGGCCACCAGCTGGCCCATGCGGGTCACCCGGAAGGCCGTCTTTTTCACGGTCTCCGCCACCACGTCAAAGGGCTGGCCCTTCACGGCCTGCAGCGCAGAGTGCACCACGCCGGGACCGGAAACTCCCACGTTGATGACCTTCTCCGCCTCGCCCATACCGTGGAAGGCACCGGCCATGAAAGGATTATCTTCCACTGCGTTGCAGAAAACCACCAGTTTGGCACAGCCCAGACCATCCTGGGCCTCCGTGGCCTTGGCAGTGTCTTTGATGATCCGGCCCATCAAGGCCACCGCATCCATATTGATACCCGCCTTGGTGGACCCCACGTTCACAGAGGAGCAAACCAGCTCCGTCCGGGACAGCGCCTCGGGAATGGAGCGGATCAGCCGTTCGTCGGCCACCGTCATTCCCTTCTGTACCAAGGCGGAATAGCCGCCGATAAAATTCACGCCGCAGGTTCTGGCTGCCCGGTCTAACGCCAGAGCGAAGGGAACATAGTCCTCCGTCTCACTGGCTCCGGCCACCAGCGCCAAGGGCGTAACAGAGATGCGCTTGTTGACAATGGGAATTCCAAACTCCCGCTCAATGTCCTCGCCGGTCTTGACCAGGTTCTCCGCATAGCGGGTGATCTTTTCATAGATCTTCTCGCAGGCCCGCTTGGGGTCCGGGTCGCAGCAGCTGAGCAGTGAGATGCCCATGGTGATGGTACGGATATCCAAGTGCTGCTGATCGATCATCTCAATGGTGGAGAGAATTTCCTTTTGATTGAGCATAAACTGCCTCCAAAGCAACCCCCGCACATAGGGGGAACATTCGTATCGTCCCGCCGGACTTTTCCGGCAGCTGGTCCCAACGGCATACACGCAGAAGGGAATCGCTGCCAAAGCACATCTGAACCTGAGGCGGAGCTCCGCCCCCCTGTTCAGATCCGATGCATCGCGTCGAAAATCTCCTCCCGCTGAATGCGGATGGAGATGCCCATTTTTCCGCCCAGCGCCTCCAGCATCGTCCGCAGTTCACCGATCGACGCATTGGAACCGCCCACATCCACAGCCATAACCATGGTAAAGGCACCGTGGAGGATGGTCTGGGAAATGTCCAGAATGTTGACGTTGTTCTCAGCCAGCAAGGCACAAACGGCGGCAATGATGCCCACTTTGTCCTCGCCCACGACAGTGACAATCGCGTTCATAAAAATGCTCCTCCTTGCAGGCCGCCCCAGCCTTTTTCAGCGGCAGCGCCTGATCGCTGTAATTTTTAAATTTTATCACACTTTCACAAAAAAGTAAACCGTTAATCCGCCAGAAACAAGACAGCGGAAGCAATGCCCGGCAGCAGAAGCGGCTGCCACAGCAGCGGTTGGAGTGTCAGCAGGACATAGGCTCCCGCCAGGATCACCGCCAAAGCCGACCAGACATGGAAAAGCCGCCCTCCATCCGGGCCATAGGCCAGCGCCACCGCCAGCACTGCCGCCCAGACCGCCAGAAAGGACCGCTCATCGCCTCCCAGCATCTGAATGCTGCGGCACAGCAGTGCTGCTGCCAGCGGTGCCAATACTAGGGCAGGCAAATCCCGGGAGACTGCCCGGAAACCATGGCGAAGCCGTCCCGCCGCGCAGATCGCCAACGGCCAAAACACGATCTTGGAAAGCTCCCAGGGAGCGTCCGACTGGGGGACAACCGCCGTCAAGACACCGTACTGTACCGTACCATGGAGCATCATCAGCAGCAGCCCCGTCAGCATGGCTGCCAGATATCGCGCAGCAAAAGATGCAAAGTGGTCCTTCATCGTGCCATTCACCTCTTCCCACCCTATTCCAAAAGGCGAAGAGACAGAACAGGCGAGGCATACGGAAAACTCCGCATGCCCCGCCGGACCGCTTTTTGCAAAACGCAGTCAGGTCTCGTCGAAGAACTTGGCATGAACCGCCTTTACGGCTCTGTTCACATCTTCCTCATTGAGCAGTACGGAGACCCGGATCTCGGAGGTGTTGATCATCTGAATATTGATACCTGCCTCGTACAGCGCCTCGAACATTTTGGCGGCCACGCCGCAGTTGCTCATCAGGCCTGCACCCACAATGGAGACCTTGCCGATCTTATCGTCGGCCGCAATATGGTCAAACTTCAGCGTCTGCTTGGAGTCGCTGAGGATCTTCACCGTCTCCTCCAGATCTTTCTTATGTACCGTAAAGGAAATATCCTTGGTATCTTCCCGTCCGATGGACTGCAGAATCACGTCCACATTGATGTTATGCTTGCTCAGCAGATCAAACACCTGGAACGCAACACCGGGATTATGATCCAGCCCGACAAGAGCGACCCGGGCGATACTGGTATCCTTGGCAACACCAGCGATATTGGTTTTTTCCACTTTGGTGACCTCCTTCACTTTCGTGCCCGGCTTGCGCTCCAAGCTGGACAGTACTTCCAAATTCACTCTGAACTTCTTAGCCAGCTCCACGCTGCGGTTATGCAACACCTGCGCGCCCTGGCTGGCCAGTTCCAGCATTTCATCATAGGTGATTTCATCCAGTTTCCGGGCATTGGGCACCAGACGGGGATCGGTGGTATACACGCCGTCCACATCCGTATAGATCTGGCACAGATCCGCCCGGAATGCCGCGGCCAGCGCAACGGCACTGGTATCGGAGCCGCCGCGGCCCAGCGTTGTAACGTCGCCGTTGCGGTCCACGCCCTGGAATCCAGTTACGATCACGATGCGGTGCTGGTCCAGCTCCGCCTGAATCCGCTCACTGTCGATCTTTTTGATGCGGGCGTCAGAGTGCACGGAGGTGGACTGGATGCTCACCTGCCACGCCGCCAGGGATACGCAGGGAAGTCCCATTGCCTCCAGCGCCATGGCACACAAGGCTACGGAAACCTGTTCACCGGTGGACAGCAGCATATCCATCTCCCGCTTGGAGGCGTGGGGGTTGATCTCCTCCGCCTTGGCGATCAGGTCGTCGGTGGTGTCACCCTGGGCGGAGAGGACCACGATCACATCGTTGCCCTGCAGGTAGGTCTCGGCGATGATGCCGGCAACGTTGCGGATATGCTTGGCATCCTTGACGGAGCTGCCGCCGAATTTCTGTACGATCAAACTCATAGTATAATCCTTCTTTGCCTCAGATTGAATTGCCCTCCCGCTTCATTATACGCGGGATTCCTCCGTTTGGAGCCTTAGTCCATCACCCGCAGGCAGGCGTATGCCTGCACGGCACGGGAAAGTTCTTCCGCCTGCCGCCCGCTGATGCGGTCCGTCAGGAAGGCAGCCTGCCCCTCCTTCTCCCAGAGGGATTCCACCGTTCCAAATCCCGCATCATGTTGGGCGCCGCTCCCTACGCGGAAGTAGTACCGGGAACGCAGTTCCAGCGGATCAGTGAACCTGCCGAACGGTTCCCAGGAGACGTCCCGGCCCGGGCCAGCCTGAAGTGCCTCCATCACATCCGCCACGCATGCGGAAGCAGTCGGCATCTTTCCGGCGCCTTTTCCGTAAAACATGACCTCACCGGTGGCATTTCCCTTGACCACCACCGCGTTGAACACATCTCCCACGCTGGCCAGCGGCCATTCCGCCGGGATCAGGTGCGGCGCCACATAAGCACTGCATCCACCGTCCGGCATGCGGACTGCCCGTCCCAACAGTTTGATGCGGTATCCCGCCTGCTGGGCAATCTCCACGTCCTGCAGGCAGATCCGTGAGATTCCCTCCATCGGGACCCGTCCCGGGTCCACCTGATGGCCAAAGGCCAGATCCGCTAGAATACAGATCTTTCGTCCGGCGTCGATTCCCTCTACGTCATCGGTGGGATTCGCCTCTGCGTAGCCCTTCTCCTGGGCCTCCCGCAGTGCATCTTCAAAAGATGCTCCGGTTCGGACCATGCGGGTGAGGATGTAATTGGTGGTTCCGTTGAGAACCCCGTATACCTCATCGATGCGGTTTGCCGCCATGCACTCCGTCAGTGGATGCAGAATGGGGATACCGCCCCCCACGCTGGCTTCAAAAAGATAATGCACATGGTGCGCTCTTGCCACTGCCAGCAGTTCGCAGCCTTTTTCAGCCACCAACTGCTTATTGGCCGTCACCACATGTTTCCCGGCTTCCAGCGCCCGCTTGGTATACGTATAAGCTGCGCCCACACCACCGATGGTCTCCACCACCACACGGATGTCTTCGTCTTCCTCGATTTTTCGAAAATCGTCTGTCATCAAATGACGGTAGGGGCCATCGTGAAAATGCCGCACCAGGACCGCTTTAACCCGCAGGGGCTCTCCCAACTTGTGAGCGATCTGTTCGGCATTTTCCTCCACCACCCTGGCTACGCCGGTCCCCACCGTGCCCAGCCCCATGATCGCGATCTGTACCATGTCAATGCTTCCTCTCCCTCAGCCCGCTAGGACCTCAAACTTTACAACACCCTCCAGCATGGAAACAGCTGTCAGGAGCTGCTCCAGGCTCTCCTCCATCTCGCTGGTCTCGGCGGAAATGGTCACAGCCGCACAGCCGTTGGTGGGGATACTCTGATTGATGGTCAAAATATTGGCTCCGGAAGTAGCAAACACCGAAAGAACCCGGCTGAGCACGCCGGTATTGTCCTTGAGCATACCGTAAAATGTCAGGATATGCTCTGACTTCATATCATTGAACGGCTGTACCGAATCCTTGTACTTATAAAACGCGCTGCGGCTGATCCCGGCCAGCTTTGTGGCCGCCCCTACCGTATCCACTTCCCCGGTCTGCATCATCCGCTTGGCCTCTGCCACTTTGATGAAAACCTCCGGCAGAGCGTCCGCTGCCACGATGTAGTACTTGATTTCTCTTGCCATCACGTCCGCCTCCTACGGTCATTTGTCTTTGTACGTGGTCCATATTACCATACATTCTGTGGCAATGCAACGAAAATGCCAAAAATTCCTTTGGGGAAAACAGGAAATCTCAAGAGCATTTGTCCTCCATCCGTGGTCAAAATGACTGAATTTTAACGTCTGTCCAGGAGATGTTCTCTTTCTACTGCAGGAAAGG
>OOBW01001396.1_pt1 | contig 10839 bp, 10 predicted proteins | sample 1671701 | NCBI WGS metagenome assembly OOBW01 (sample SAMN06348183, study PRJEB24527) | human gut metagenome | biome: human gut; feature: ankylosing spondylitis patient; material: feces | host: Homo sapiens | place: China | collected 2015-10 | reverse complement strand
CAGGACAAGCCCCGGCGGAAAAAGTCCGCACCTGCCCCAGCTTCTGGCGGAAATGTGAATTTTTTCAAAACCTCCCGTTTTTCTGTGGCGCTGTCTTTTTTCCTATGATATACTATAATTTATGATAATGGGCGGCATCTGCCCTGCCGCTGATCAATCTACCGACGAGGGGGAAGTTGTTTATGGCAAATCGCGTAGTCATCAACATCTGCGGGGAGGAGCTCACCTTCATTGCGGAGGAGTCCTCTTCTTACATGCAGCGGGTGGGCGCCTACGTCAATGATAAAATGGCGGAGGTCCTAGACAGCTCCAAAGTGGGCCGCACGGATGCCGCCGTCCTCACCGCCGTCAACATTGCCGACGAGCTCTTCAAGGCCCAGGCCGCGGCGGAGCAGCTCCGGGGCCAGATCAAGGGGTATCTGGACGAGGCCGGCAGGGCCCAGAGCGAGGCCAGCGAGCTGAAGCGGGAGGTCTTCCGCCTCCAGCAGAAGCTGGACGCCCAGGCCCGGAAGGACCGGGGATGAGGCCGGAGCTGCTGGCCCCCGCCGGTTCGCCGGAGGCTCTGCGGGCGGCGGTCCAGAACGGCGCGGACGCGGTGTACCTGGGCTGGGGCGCCTTCAACGCCCGTAGGGGCGCGAAAAATTTTTCTGATGAGGAGTTCGCCGCCGCCCTGGCCTACTGCCACGAGCGGGGGGTCCGGGTCTTTCTGACGCTGAACACCCTGGTGACGGACCGGGAGCTGCCCCAGGCGCTGGAGACAGCCGTTCAGGCCGGCCGCCTGGGGGTGGACGCGGTGCTGGTGCAGGACTGGGGGCTGTTCGGCCTGCTGCGCCGGACGCTGCCGGATCTGCCCCTCCACGCCAGCACCCAGATGAGCCTGTTCACCTCCGGCGGTGCCCGGGAGATCGCCGCCGACGGCTGCGAGCGGGTGGTCATTGCCCGGGAGTGTTCGGCGGAGGACACCCGTACGATCTGTGAAAACTGCCCTGTGGAAGTGGAGGTCTTTGCCCACGGGGCGCTGTGCATGTGCTACTCCGGCCAGTGCGGGATGAGCGCCCTGATCGGGGGCCGCTCCGGAAACCGGGGCCGCTGCGCCCAGCCCTGCCGCCTGCCCTACGGGGTCAACGCCCCCGCCAGAAAGGCATATCCCCTGAGCCTGAAGGACAGCTGTCTGGCCGGACGGCTGGAGGAGATGGGGGCCATGGGCGTATCCTGCGTGAAGCTGGAGGGCCGCATGAAGCGGCCGGAGTATGTGGCCGTCATCACCCGCATCTACGCCCGCCTGCTGGAGGAGGGCCGTGGTCCCACCGCCGACGAGCGGGCGGAGCTGGAGCAGGCCTTCTCCCGGTCCGGCTTCACCGACTGGTACTGGCAGGGCAAACACGGCGCTGCCATGTTCGGCACCCGTCCGGAGAACGCTCCGGACCCCAAGGACCTCTTTGAGGAGGCCCGCCGGGCCTATGAACGGGACAGCCTGCGGACGGTGCCGGTGGATCTCTCCTGCTCCGTTTCCGCGGGGGTGCCCTGCACCCTGACCGTGTCGGACCGGGACGGCCACATCGTCACGGTCACCGGCCCGGTGCCGGAGGCCGCCCGGACCCGGGCCCTGGATGGACTGGAGCTGGAAGCCCGCCTCCGCAAGACCGGCGGCACCGCCTACCGCTGCGACACCGTGGTCACCCTGGTAGATGAGGGGCTGTCCCTCTCCGCCAGTGCCGTCAATGCCCTGCGGCGGGATGCGCTGGCGGCTCTCACCGCCGCCCGCACTGCGCCGCCCAAGCGCCGGGAGCTGCCGGTGCCGCCCCTGCCGGAGGCCGACTGCACAGCGGAGGCGCCCCGACTCACCATTTCCGTGACCCGGCTGGAGCAGCTCTCCCCCGCCCTGCTGGAGCTGGGCTGCCCGGCCCGGGTCTATATCCCGCTGGAAGAGGTCTCCCGGCTGGAATCTCTCCCGGGAGAAGGCCCGGAGTGGTGCGCCGTTCTGCCCCGGGTCTGGCGGGACCGGGACGAGCCTGCGCTCCGCACCTTGCTGGAGTGGGCCCGGGCTCTGGGCTTTACCGGTGTTCTGATCGGAAATCTGGGCCATCTGCCTCTGGTGCGGGGCCTGGACTTCCATCTCTACGGCGATTACGGCCTGAATGTGTTCAATTCCCGGTCCCTGGCCTATCTGAAGGACAAGGAGCTGGAGAGCGCCTGCGTGTCCTTTGAGCTGCGGTTCGCCCAGATCCGGGATCTGAAAAAGGTGCTGCGGGCGGAGGCCATTGTCTACGGCCGCCTGCCCCTGATGATTACGGAGAACTGCCTGGTGCAGAACGAGACCGGCTGCCGCCTGGACCGGCAGGGCCCTTGTGTCCCGGAGGACGGCCCCTGCCGCTGCGGCCAGCCCAATGTTCTGGTCGACCGCACCGGCGCCGCTTTTCCCCTGCTGCCCGCCTACGGCCACCGGACGGAAATCCAGAACAGCAAGCCGCTGTATCTGGCGGACCGGCCGGAGCACCGCAGGCTGGGACTGGCCTATGCCCGTCTCCGCTTCACCACGGAGACAGCGGAGGAATGCGTGTCCGTCGTGCAAAACTATCTGGATGCCGCGCCCGCCGCGGGGGATTTCACCCGGGGGCTTTACGAACGGGGAGTTGAATAATCAAATGGCAGCCTGGATAGATGCCCGCTGGTTTTGGACCCTTTTGATCCTTACCCTCTGCGGAGAGTTTCTGCTTCCCTGCCTGCTGGCCCGGAAGGATCCAGCCTATCGGCCTGGAACCATGGCGGTCAGCGTTCTGGGCAGAAGGGGCGGTCCCGTGGCCCGGGTCTACCGCCTGTGGCTGGCGTGGCTGGGGATATGGCTTTTGACCACTGCCGCCGTCTACGCCGTCGGCGCGGCGCCGGCCTCCCGGTGGCTGGCGGCGGGATTGGCCGTGTCCCTGGGCGGCTTCGCCCTGGGCGCCGGTATCCTGGCCGCCCTGTTTCCCACCGGGCTCACCAAAGATCTGTCGGATCGCTCTGCCCTGATCCACGGCATTGCCTCTGCCCTGGGCTTTTTCGCCCTGCTGTTCCTACCCCTCTGGCGGGCGCTGCTGGCGCTGGAGACAGACTCCCCGGTTATGGCGTGGGCCTGCTTTGCCGCCCTGGGGCTGGCGCTGGTATTCTTCACGCTGTTTGTCCTCTCGGACAAAGACCGCTTCCAGGGCACGGCTGTGGCCCGTGAGGGTCTTTGGGAACAGCTCTGCCTGGCGGCCATGTATGTTCCCTTGTTGCTGGATGCAATCGTCCACCTGATTTCCGCCCCCTGAGCTGTACAGCCCTCCGCACGGAACCTTACACTGATAAAAGCAGGGATGCATCTGTCCGCCCATCAGCGGGACTTGTCTCCTGCATCCAATGGGGTTAACCGCCTGAAAGCATCATATTTCCTATACAATTCATAAATTTTATTCTATATTATACAAACCGTATTTATTTTGGAGTTTGACATGGAAGAGATCAAGGTAAAATATTTCACAGATGACATCGACGAGCTGTGCTACGTGGAGGGCAAGTCCGACTGGATCGACCTACATGCGGCGGAAACCGTGACTATGAAGGCCGGGGAGTTCCGGCTGATCCCCTTGGGGGTGGCCATCGCCCTGCCGGAGGGGTATGAAGCCCACATCGTCCCCCGCAGCTCCACCTTTAAGAATTACGGCATTCTGCAGACCAACTCCATGGGCGTGGTAGACTACACCTACCGGGGCGACGGTGACCAGTGGCGGATGCCCGCCTACGCCACCCGGGATGTGACCATTGAGAAAAACGCCCGGATCTGCCAGTTCCGCATCATGAAAAACCAGCCCCGGCTGACCTTCACCAAAGTGGAGCATCTGGACGGCCCCGACCGGGGCGGCTTCGGCTCCACCGGAAAGTGAGGGCGCGGCCATGGCAAAGATCGTACTGGCCTCCGGCTCTCCCCGGCGGCAGGAGCTGCTCCAGCGCATCGGCATCACGGACTTTGACATCCGGGTGCCTCAGACAGAGGAGACCTATCCCGCCGGCCTCTCCCCCCGGCAGACGGTGGAGTACATCTCCCGGGAGAAGTCCGACGCGGCCGCCGCTCTCTGCACACCAGAGGAAATCATCATCACTGCCGACACCATGGTGTTTCTGGACGACCAGCGTCTCGGCAAGCCTGTGGACGAGGCGGACGCCCTGCGGATGCTGACGGCCCTTCAGGGCCGCCGCCACACGGTATGCACCGGCGTCACCGTCCGCCGGGGCGGCGAGATCCTGACGGAGAGCGCGTCCACCGACGTGTATTTCCGCCCTGCCGCGGAGGCGGAGCTCTGGGGCTACATCCGCACCGGCGAGCCCATGGACAAGGCCGGGGCCTACGGCGTCCAGGGGCTGGGTGCCCTTCTGGTGGAGCGGCTGGATGGTGACTTTTTCAACGTGATGGGCCTGCCGGTCCTGCGCTTGAGCCGGATGCTGGAGCGGTTCGGCGTCCATTTCTTCTGCTGACCAACGATCAGGAGGGTTTCCTTTGAAGAAATTTTTTCGGGAACACGGCATCTGGGTCCTGTTCGCCACGGCGGTGATCGCCGTGAGCCTGTCCCTCATGTCCTTTTTCTCCAACACCTCCTCTCCCCTGTCCAATCTGGCGGGGATCATCGCCTCCCCCTTCCGGTCGGCCTACACCGCTGTGACAGGCTGGATCACAGACAAGCAGAACTACTACCAGGACGTCACCGCCCTGGAGGAGGAGAACGCCGCCCTGCGGCGGGAAAATCCTCAAGGCCCAGAACCGCCTGGCTCAGACCAACAATGAGGAAAACGCCCGCCTGCGGGATCTGCTGAACCTGCGGCCCCAGAACTATGACCTGGAGCTGGAGACGGCCTCCGTCACGGAGCGCACGGTCACCAACTGGACCTCCTCCCTGACACTGAACATCGGCACGGATCACGGTGTCGAAGTGAACGACTGCGTCATCGACGAGACGTATGCCCTGGTGGGTGTGGTCAGCGAAGTGGGACTCAACTGGTGCACGGTCCTCACCATCGTGGACACGGACACCTCCCTGGGCGCCCAGGTGTTCCGCACCAAGGACCTGGGGCTGGCGGTGGGCGACTTCTCCCTGATGCGGGAGAACCGCCTGCGGCTGGACTATCTGCCCGCGGACTGTCAGCTGCTGGGCGGCGATCTGGTGGTCACCTCCGGCCTGGGCGGGTATTATCCCTCCGGCCTCTCTGTCGGCACAGTGGAGGAGGTGCAGCTCAGCGACTCCGGCGCCGCCTCCTACGCGGTGCTGGAACCCGCCGCCGACTTTGACAGTCTGGTGGAGGTCTTCGTCATCAAATCCTTTGACATCCAGACCTGATGGGACGGATGTCCCCACCTGTTCGGAAAGGAGGCTCCGGCATTGCTGGCGCGGAATGAGACCATTTTCAAATGGGCCCTGTATGCCGGGGCCACGGCAGTGTTCTTCCTGCTCCAGGGGGCGGTGCTCCAGCGGATCACCCTCTGGGGCGTCATTCCCTTTGTGTTCCCCATCCTGGTGGCGGTCCTGGGTATGTATGAGGGTCCCCTCCCCGCCTCCGTCTACGCCCTGACGGTGGGAGTGCTGTGCGACCTGCTGCTGCCGGCGTCCATCCCCTGCTTTTACACCCTGATCTTTCCCGCGGCGGGGCTATGCGCGGCGCTGATCTCCCAGAGCCTGCTGCCGGCGGGCTTTCTCTGTGGGGTGGTCACCTCCGTGCTCTCCTTCCTCCTCACAGACGCCTTTCACTGTGTCGTGCTGTGGGCCGGGGGGAAAGCCGCCTGGGCTGCGGGGGCCCAGGTCTTCCTGCGGGAGGTCTGCGTCTCCATCCTGCTGGTGGTCCCGGTGGTGTTGCTGTTCTCTGCCGTGTTCCGCCGCACCCACCTGGATGACTGAGAAGGAGGCTGTCTATGGACCATAAGGAAGCCCATCATCTGCGCCTGTATGTTCTGGCAGCCCTGTTTTTCATTGTGGCTGCGGTCTACATCGGGGTCCTGTACGACACGCAGGTGAACAATTACGACTATTACTACGCCAGCTCCGTCCGCAGCATCGCCCGGTCGGAGACCGTGGAGGCCGCCCGGGGCAACATTACCGACCGAAACGGCAAGGTGCTGGTGTCCAGCCGCTCCTCCTACAACCTGACCTTTGACGCCTCCCTGCTGGAGAAGGACGAAGATGCCAACGAGTCCCTCCTGCGGCTGCTGCAGCTGTGTCAGAGCCGGGGGATCAACTGGGTGGATTCTCTGCCCATCTCCCGCTCCGCCCCCTTCGCCTACACCATCGACTCCCTGGACAGCGCGGCCAGGAGCCGCTTTCTCACCTATCTGAAGGATCTGGACGAGGCCGCGAACGCCCTGGCCGCCTATCTGCTGGAGCATCCTGCCCTGCTGGAGACCACGGACGAGGAGGGCAACAGGGAAAACCCCGCCGACGACATCCTGGCGGATGAGGAGCTGGATCAGGCCGGCAAGGCCCAGGCCCTGCTGGAGGAGCTGACCTCCAGTCAGCTGACCGGCGCCATGCTGGAAGGGTCCGGTCTCTCCGCCACGCGGCTGATCGCCCTGATGCGGAAGGATTTCGGCCTCTCCGCCTCTTTTTCCGTGGAGGAGGCCCGGCTGGTGCTGGGCGTCCAGTACGAGATCCGCAGCCGAAATCTCGCCAGAACGGACGCCTATGTGCTGGCGGAGGATATCGACGCGGAGCTGATCTCCCTGCTGAACGACGGCGACTACGCCGGAGCCAAGATCACCCCCTCCTCCGTGCGGGAGTACGAGACGACCTACGGGGCGCATATCCTGGGGTATCTCGGAAAAATCAACGACAGTGCGGAAAAGGAGGCCCTGGGCGAGGGATATAACTGGAACGACTATGTGGGCAAGGACGGCGTGGAGGCGGCCTTTGAATCCCATCTCAAGGGCACCGACGGCACCCGGGTGGTCTCCCTGAACGAGGACGGCAAGATCACCGGCGAGTATTACTCCAAGGAGCCGGTGCCCGGCAACACTGTGGAGCTGACCATCGACCTGGACCTCCAGCAGGCGGCGGAGGACGCCCTGGCCGCCACCATCACCCGGATGACCGGGGAGGATGGGGATGAGACCCGGGGCGGCGCCGTGGCGGTGGTACAGGTGGGCACGGGGGAAGTTCTGGCCCTGGCCTCTTATCCCACCTATGATCTCTCCACATTCCGACAGAGCAGCATCTACGCGGCTCTCTACAATGACCCTGCCCGCCCCTTCACAAACCGCGCCACCAACGGGACGTACGTCCCCGGCTCCACCATCAAGCCCCTGACGGCCGTGGCCGCGCTGGAGAAGGGGATCATTACTCCCACCCAGGAGATCTACTCTCCCAGCCGGTGGGTCTATCCCAACGACCCCACCCACAGCGGCGCCAACTGCGCCGGCGGCAACCACGGTCTCATCAATGTGACGGAGGCCATCACCAAGTCCTGCAACTACTTCTTCGCGGAGATGGGATACCGAATGGGCATGGACACCTTCCGGGAGTATCTGCAGGCCTTCGGCCTGGGAGAGCACACCGGCATTGAGATTGGTGATTACGCCGGTACCTTGCCCAGCAATGAGGCGGGCCACGACCAGACCCCCTGGGCCACCTTCGGCCAGGCCAACCAGCTCTACTCGCCCCTCCAGCTTGCCAACTACATCGCCACACTGGCCTCCGGCGGACAGCACTGCAAGGCCCACCTGCTGAAGGCCGTGAAGTCCTATGACAATACGGAGGTCCTGGCTGTGGGCGACACGGCGCCCACCAACGTGGTCTCCATGCAGGATTCCACGCTGGAGGCGGTGAAAAAGGGCATGCTGGGCTACACCCAGCCCGGCGGCTCTGTTTACAATGCCTTCCGGAACTGCGTGGTCACTGCCGGCGCCAAGACCGGCACCTCCGAGCTGGGCGGCAACCAGACCGAAAACGGCGTCTTCGTTTGCTTCGCCCCTTATGACGATCCGGAGATCGCCGTGGCCATCGTCATTGAGCACGCCACCTGGGGCTCCAATCTGGCCACCACGGGCGTGGATATTCTCAACGCTTACTTTACCGCCGACGAGACCGGCAGTGCCGTCACCGGCGAAAACCAACTGCTTCCGTAAGGAGACGCATCCCCATGAGCGAACCCTTTGTCTTTGATCCCCGCTGCGACCTGTGCAAGGAGCCCTTCGGCGCCGTCCCCTGCGGAACGGCGGTCACCTTTCACTGCCGCCCCCTGGCCACGGAGGGCTTTTCCCACTGCGCACTGGTCCTCTCCTGTGAGTTTTCCGGGACGCAGCGGGAGCAGGAACTACCCCTGGAGGGCTTCGCAGGCGAGCGGCTTTGCTTTTCCGGCACACTGACCGCGCCGGAGCTGCCCGATCTTCTCTGGTATCACTTCCGCTTCTGGCGGGAGGACGGCACCGGCTGTCTGCTGGACAAGACCGGCTACCGCAGTGACGGACAGGCCGTGTCCTGGCAGCTGACGGTCTACCAGGAAAGCCGTACGCCCGGCTGGTTTGGGGCAGGTGTGACATACCAAATTTTTCCAGATCGTTTCTGCCGTCTGGCACTCGTGGACCCTGCGGGTCTGGTTGGACGGCGCTGGGTCCACGAGGACTGGGATGACACGCCGGAGTGGCGGCCGGATCCGGATGGGGAGATCCGCAACCGGGACTTCTTTGGTGGCACTCTGGCGGGGATCACGTCGAAACTGGACGATTTGAAGGCCCTTGGTGTCACCACGCTGTACCTCTGCCCCATTTTCGAGTCCGCCTCCAACCACCGTTATAACACAGCGGACTATACCCGCATCGACCCCATGCTGGGCACGGAGGCCGATTTCCGCGCTCTCTGCGCCCAGGCCCGACAGCGGGGGATGCGGGTGATTTTGGACGGCGTGTTCAACCACACCGGATCCCAGAGCATGTACTTCAATGCCGATGGCTATTACCCCACTTTGGGCGCAGCCCAGAGCCAGGATTCTCCCTGGTATAGCTGGTACCGGTTCCACCACTGGCCGGATTCCTACGACTCCTGGTGGGGCATCCGCACTCTGCCAGCGGTGGAGGAGTCCTCTCCCTCTTATGTGGATTTCATCATTGACGCCAAGGACTCCATTATCCGCCGGTGGCTGCGTGCCGGAGCTTCCGGCTGGCGTCTGGATGTGGCGGATGAGCTGCCGGACTGGTTTCTGGAGAAGATCCGCGCCGCCATGGAGGAGACGGCCCCTGACAGCGTCCTGATCGGCGAGGTGTGGGAGGACGGCTCCAATAAGATCGCCTACTCCCAGCGGCGGCGGTATCTGCTGGGCAGTGAGACCCACGGGCTGATGAACTACCCCTTCCGCACGGCGCTGCTGGCCTATCTCTCCGGCGGGGATGCCGATGACTTTCGGGAGGCCATGGAGACCCTGCGGGAGAACTATCCTCCGGCGGCCTTTTACTCCGCCATGAACTTTTTGGGCACCCACGATACCCCCCGCATCCTGACGCTGCTGGGTGCGGACCGAACGCCGGACACCAAGGCGGAGCGGGCCTCCTACCGGCTTTTGCCCCGGGAGCGGGCAGCGGGCATCGCCAAGCTGCGGCTGGCGGCGCTGGTGCTGTTCACCTTCCCCGGCTCTCCCATGATCTATTACGGGGATGAGGCCGGGATGGAGGGCTTTGAGGACCCTCTGAACCGGGGGACCTACCCCTGGGGCCGGGAAGACCGGGACCTGCTGGCGTGGTTCACCCGGCTGGGTGCCCTGCGGAATGCGTATCCAGCCCTGCAGTCCGGCACCATCTCCTGGCTCTACACCGCAGGTCCTTTGTTGATTTTTGCCCGGCAGGACGGTGACCAGCGGCTGACCACAGCCGTCAACGCCTCACCGGACTCCCACACTGTCACACTGCTGTGGGAAGGCGCTGGCCCCACTGATCTCCTCACCGGAGATACTCTCCCCTGTTCCGGCGGTGTTCTGCACTTGCAGCTGCCGCCCTGGGGCTGCCGTCTTTTTCTGTGACCGGCTGCGGATGTTTCACGTGAAACATCCGCGGCTCTTTTTCTGCCGTTTGTTTCACGTGAAACATTTTCTCTTCCTTTTCTCTGCTTTTCCGCTTTTCTCCTTGCAACGGCCGTCCACGCTTGCTATAATAAATGAGCATAAGCATTTCTACCTTATTGGGTATTTTCAGAAAGTAGGTGCCCACGTGGCAAAAACCATTGCGATTGTGAATCAAAAAGGCGGCGTGGGGAAAACAACCACCTGTGTGAATCTCGCCGCGGCCTTGACGGAGGCCGGGCAGCGCATCCTCCTGTGTGATTTTGATCCTCAGGCCAATTCCACTTCTGGAATGGGCGTGGACAAGACGGTCTCCAAGGGAATCTACGATGCCCTGATCGGCGAAGTGCCGGTGGAGGACGCCCTGGTGCACACCAAATACGGCGATGTTCTCCCCTCCAACAAGGCGCTGGCCGGCGCCGGGATCGAACTGATCGGCATGGAGCGCCGGGAATTCCTTCTGCGGGACGCGCTGGACAAGGTAAAAGATCGCTACGACTTCCTGTTCATCGACTGCCCCCCCTCTCTGGAACTACTGACGCTGAACGCCCTCTGCGCCGCGGACGCCATCCTGGTGCCGGTGCAGGGCGAATACTACGCTCTGGAGGGCCTCAGCGATCTGATGAACACGGTGCGGATCGTCCGCAGGTCCCTGAATCCCCGGCTGGAACTGGACGGCGTGCTGCTGACCATGTTTGACGGGCGGACCAATTTGGCCTTGCAGGTGGCGGAGGAAGTGAAGCACTACTTCCCCGGCAAGGTCTATGCCACTGTGATCCCCCGGAACGTGCGCCT
>OOBW01001394.1_pt1 | contig 10872 bp, 9 predicted proteins | sample 1671701 | NCBI WGS metagenome assembly OOBW01 (sample SAMN06348183, study PRJEB24527) | human gut metagenome | biome: human gut; feature: ankylosing spondylitis patient; material: feces | host: Homo sapiens | place: China | collected 2015-10 | reverse complement strand
GACTATCACTTAAATAAGTGATATTGGTTGTCTGGAGATTCAGGGGGCCAGTCTAATTTCCTACCCAATCTGTATTACGAACAAAATACAGAACACGACACTCCATACTACAACCCTATAAAAACGTTCGATATTGTTCCGGCATTTGAGGCAAGTCATTTGTTATGGCGTAGCTATGAAAATAGCTGGGAGCAAATCTTCAGCGCAGGTGTTGGTGCCTCCTGGCAAAAACATTATGGCACGGATGTCGTCACCCAACTCGGCTACGGGCAACGCATTAGCTGGAATGACGTGATTGATGCTGGCGCAACGCTACGCTGGGAAAAACGACCTTATGACGGTGACAGAGAACACAACTTATACGTTGAATTCGATATGACATTCAGATTTTAAGGATAAATATGTTACGTAATGGAAATAAATATCTCCTGATGCTGGTGAGTATAATTATGCTCACTGCGTGCATTAGCCAGTCAAGAACATCATTTATACCGCCACAGGATCGCGAATCTTTACTCGCCGAGCAACCGTGGCCGCATAATGGTTTTGTGGCGATTTCATGGCATAACGTTGAAGACGAAGCTGCCGACCAGCGTTTTATGTCAGTGCGGACATCAGCACTGCGTGAACAATTTGCCTGGCTGCGCGAGAACGGTTATCAACCGGTCAGTATTGCTCAAATTCGTGAAGCACATCAAGGAGGAAAGCCGCTACCGGAAAAAGCAGTAGTGCTAACTTTTGATGACGGCTACCAGAGTTTTTATACCCGCGTCTTCCCAATTCTTCAGGCCTTCCAGTGGCCTGCTGTATGGGCCCCCGTCGGCAGTTGGGTCGATACGCCAGCGGATGAACAAGTAAAATTTGGCGATGAGATGGTCGATCGAGAATATTTTGCCACGTGGCAACAAGTGCGAGAAGTTGCGCGTTCCCGGCTCGTTGAGGTCGCTTCTCATACATGGAATTCTCACTACGGTATTCAGGCTAATGCCACCGGCAGCTTATTGCCTGTATATGTAAATCGTGCATATTTTACTGACCACGCACGGTATGAAACCGCAGCAGAATACCGGGAAAGAATTCGTCTGGATGCTGTAAAAATGACGGAATACCTGCGTACAAAGGCTAAGGTAAATCCACACGTTTTTGTTTGGCCTTATGGCGAAGCGAATGGCATAGCGATAGAGGAATTAAAAAAACTCGGTTATGACATGTTCTTCACCCTTGAATCAGGTTTGGCAAATGCGTCACAATTGGATTCCATTCCGCGAGTATTAATCGCCAATAATCCCTCATTAAAAGAGTTTGCCCAGCAAATTATTACCGTACAGGAAAAATCACCACAACGGATAATGCATATCGATCTTGATTACGTTTATGACGAAAACCGCCAGCAAATGGATCGCAATATTGATGTGCTAATTCAGCGGGTGAAAGATATGCAAATATCAACCGTGTATTTGCAGGCATTTGCTGATCCCGATGGTGATGGGCTGGTCAAAGAGGTCTGGTTTCCAAATCGTTTGCTACCAATGAAAGCAGATATTTTTAGTCGGGTTGCCTGGCAATTACGTACCCGCTCAGGTGTAAACATCTATGCGTGGATGCCGGTATTAAGCTGGGATTTAGATCCCACATTAACGCGAGTAAAATACTTACCGACTGGGGAGAAAAAAGCACAAATTCATCCTGAACAATATCGCCGTCTCTCTCCTTTCGATGACAGAGTCAGAGCACAAGTTGGCATGTTATATGAAGATCTTGCCGGACATGCTGCTTTTGATGGCATATTGTTCCACGATGATGCTTTGCTTTCAGATTATGAAGATGCCAGTGCACCGGCTATCACGGCTTATCAGCAAGCAGGCTTTAGCGGGAGTCTGAGCGAAATTCGACAAAACCCGGAGCAATTTAAACAGTGGACCCGCTTTAAAAGTCGTGCGTTAACTGACTTCACTTTAGAACTTAGTGCGCGCGTAAAAGCCATTCGCGGTCCACATGTTAAAACTGCACGAAATATTTTTGCACTTCCGGTAATACAACCTGAAAGTGAAGCCTGGTTTGCACAGAATTATGCTGATTTCCTAAAAAGCTATGACTGGACCGCTATTATGGCTATGCCTTATATGGAAGGTGTCGCAGAAAAATCGGCTGACCAATGGTTAATACAATTGACCAATCAAATTAAAAACATCCCTCAGGCTAAAGACAAATCTATTTTAGAATTACAGGCACAAAACTGGCAGAAAAATGGTCAGCATCAGGCTATTTCTTCGCAACAACTCGCTCACTGGATGAGCCTATTACAACTGAATGGAGTGAAAAACTATGGTTATTATCCCGACAATTTTCTGCATAACCAACCTGAAATAGACGTTATTCGTCCTGAGTTTTCAACAGCCTGGTATCCGAAAAATGATTAATCGCATCGTATCGTTTTTTATATTATGTCTGGTGTTATGCATACCCCTATGCGTAGCGTACTTTCACTCTGGTGAACTGATGATGAGGTTCGTTTTCTTCTGGCCGTTTTTTATGTCCATCATGTGGATTGTTGGCGGCGTCTATTTCTGGGTCTATCGTGAACGCCACTGGCCGTGGGGAGAAAACGCACCAGCTCCCCAGTTGAAAGATAATCCGTCTATCTCCATTATCATTCCCTGTTTTAATGAGGAGAAAAACGTTGAGGAAACCATACACGCCGCTTTAGCACAGCGTTATGAGAACATTGAAGTTATTGCCGTAAATGACGGTTCAACAGACAAAACCCGTGCCATCCTGGATCGCATGGCTGCACAAATTCCCCACCTGCGGGTCATTCATCTGGCGCAAAACCAGGGGAAAGCCATTGCGCTTAAAACCGGAGCTGCCGCGGCGAAAAGTGAATATCTGGTGTGCATTGATGGCGATGCGTTATTAGACCGCGATGCGGCGGCATATATTGTGGAACCGATGTTGTACAACCCGCGTGTGGGTGCCGTAACCGGTAATCCTCGTATTCGAACACGTTCTACCCTGGTGGGTAAAATTCAGGTTGGCGAGTATTCCTCAATTATTGGTTTGATCAAGCGAACCCAGCGTATCTATGGAAACGTATTTACCGTTTCCGGTGTTATTGCCGCATTTCGTCGCAGCGCCCTGGCAGAAGTGGGTTACTGGAGTGACGATATGATCACCGAAGATATTGATATTAGCTGGAAGCTGCAGTTGAATCAGTGGGCGATTTTTTACGAGCCACGGGCGCTGTGCTGGATATTAATGCCTGAAACGTTAAAAGGGCTGTGGAAACAGCGCCTGCGCTGGGCTCAGGGCGGTGCAGAAGTATTCCTCAAAAATATGACAAGGTTGTGGCGCAAAGAAAACTTTCGAATGTGGCCGCTGTTTTTTGAATACTGCCTGACGACAATATGGGCCTTCACTTGCCTGGTCGGTTTCATTATTTACGCAGTCCAACTTGCCGGTGTACCGTTAAATATTGAATTGACACATATCGCTGCGACACATACTGCCGGAATATTATTGTGTACGTTATGTTTACTGCAATTTATTGTCAGCCTGATGATCGAGAATCGCTATGAGCATAATCTGACTTCATCGCTTTTCTGGATTATTTGGTTCCCGGTTATTTTCTGGATGCTGAGTCTGGCAACGACATTGGTATCATTTACACGAGTCATGTTGATGCCTAAAAAGCAACGCGCCCGTTGGGTAAGTCCCGATCGCGGGATTCTGAGAGGTTAATATGAACAATTTAATTATTACGACCCGACAATCGCCAGTACGTTTACTGGTTGATTATGTTGCCACAACCATCTTATGGACATTATTTGCTTTGTTCATATTCTTATTCGCAATGGATCTGCTGACGGGTTATTACTGGCAAAGCGAGGCCAGAAGCCGACTTCAGTTCTATTTTTTGCTGGCAGTGGCGAATGCCGTCGTGTTAATTGTCTGGGCGCTGTACAATAAGCTACGTTTTCAAAAACAGCAGCATCATGCAGCCTACCAATATACGCCGCAAGAATATGCTGAGAGCTTAGCAATACCTGATGAGCTCTATCAGCAACTACAAAAAAGCCACAGGATGAGCGTACACTTCACCAGCCAGGGGCAAATAAAAATGGTGGTTTCAGAAAAAGCGCTAGTCCGGGCGTAAACACCCAAAACAAAGCCCGGTTCGCCCGGGCTCTGCGCCGATAATACACTTAACTGTATGCATGTAGCGTACGTTGGCAAAGTGCCGAACGTACGCAATCCTCTTTACCGAATCGGACGATCCCGACCATTTCATCTTCTTCGAAACGTTCCAGCGCGTCACTTAATCCGGAGCGCACGCCGCGAGGCAAATCGCATTGCGTGATATCACCGTTGACGATAACCGTCACGTTCTCCCCGAGGCGGGTTAAAAACATTTTCATTTGCGCGGCAGTCACATTCTGCGCCTCGTCAAGAATGACGACTGCATTTTCAAAGGTACGTCCACGCATATAGGCGAACGGCGCAATTTCCACCTTCCCTATTTCCGGTCGCAGGCAGTACTGCATAAAGGAAGCCCCTAAGCGCCGGACCAGCACGTCGTAGACCGGACGAAAATAGGGAGCAAACTTTTCTGCGATATCACCAGGTAAGAAGCCAAGATCTTCATCGGCTTGCAGAACTGGACGGGTGACGATAATCCTGTCGACATCCTTATGTATCAGGGCCTCTGCCGCTTTTGCTGCGCTGATCCAGGTTTTTCCGCACCCGGCTTCGCCCGTGGCGAATATCAGCTGCTTACTCTCAATAGCCTTCAGATAGTGCAATTGCGCTTCATTTCGCGCGAGGATGGGCGAGGTATCGCGACTGTCGCGGGCCATACCAATGGCTTCTACGCCGCTCATCTGCACAAGCGAGGTGACCGATTCTTCTTCACGCTGCTTATGGCTGCGCGAATCCCGTCTCAGCACACGTTTTGCCTCGCGACGAGCTTTGATCACTGCTTTTTGTCTTCCCATGGAGAGCACCTTGAGTTGTTTGTATTCATCACACGCGCCGTTGGCAGCGCGATTATGCGCACGAACATCAGAGGGTTGGCTTCCTTGTAAGCCATAGTTTGCTTTTGGATAAAATGCCGAAAAACGGCTACGCACACCGTTTGCGGCGTCGGTAACACGAGTAAAGAGAGGAAGTGAGAAAAATACAGAGTGACGAAGTTGCTACCGGAGGAGAAATCTCCGCGAGTGGTGGAGCCTTGCTTAACAAAACATTGTCCAGAACAGGACGTTACCATCCGCGATCTCCATAGTGACTGACTATCACTGCCGGGAACTTCCGCTGCTACTTAATAAGTACAACAGATCTCGCATTCATTGCAACAATATATTCACTTATATTTAACTACAAAACACCATTTCAGTGACATTAGTTTCTACTGGAAAGATGACAGAGTGATGACAGTGATGAAAAAAGCTGTGTGCTTTCAGCAGGATTCGCATCAGGCATCAGCGCACGAACGCCGGATGCGGCGTGAACGCCTGATCCAGCCTACCAAACCCGCACCGATTGTAGGCATGATAAGACGCGCAAGCGTCGCATCAGGCATCTGCGCACGAACGCCTTATCCGCCTAAACACATTAAACCCGCAATAACGCGCTTCCGAGATAATCGTTCGCGTCCTTCACTCCCGGCAGCGAAAAAAAATAACCGCCGCCGATAGGTTTAACGTATTCCTCCAGCGCTTCGCCATTGAGCCTTTTTTGTACTGTCAGGAAGCCTTTTTCCAGATCGTGTTGATAGCAGACAAACAGTAGCCCCATATCCAGTTGTCCGGAGTTGGTGACGCCCAACGAATAACTGTAGCCACGACGCAGCATCAGGCTGGACTCACTCTCTGGCGTGCGGGGATTCGCCAGCCGGATATGGCTGTCCAGCGCAATCACCTTCCCCTCCGGATCGCTGGCGTAATCGGGAACATCATGCTCATGCTGCATTCCCAGCGGCGCACCGGTTTGTTTGTCGCGACCAAAAATCGTCTGCTGTTCTTTCAGTGGCGTTCTGTCCCAAAACTCCACCCGAAACTGAATCAACCGCACCGCCTGGTAGCTGCCGCCGATTGTCCACGCAGGCTCCTGCTGATCTGCCGTGACCCACACCACTTGTTGCATCAACTTATCATTCTGGCTATCGGGATTGGCAGTGCCGTCTTTGAAACCCAGCAAATTAATCGGCGTCTCTTTGCCTTTACTACGCGCTGCATGATCGGAAATAAACCCTTCCCGCTTCCAGCGCACGCTGAGCAAATCCGGCGTGTGTTTGATGATATCGCGCAGCGCATGGATCACCGTGTCCTGGGTGTTGGCGCAAATTTGTAGCAACACATCACCATGACATAACGCCGCATCCAGCGAGTCGTTGGGGAAACGCGTCATTTTCTGCAACTTTTTCGGCATCTGCGGTGTAAGGCCAAACCGCTCATCAAACAATGAGTGGCCCACCGATAACGTTATGGTGAGATTATCGGACGCAATGTAGCCGCCAAGAATGCCGGAATCGAGTGGAGGCAGGCGCGGATTTGGCGTTTCTGGTGCCGCTCCGCCCTGAGTCAGAAAAGCAAAACGCTGAGTCAACAAGCGAAACAACCTTTCAAGATCGGCTTTATCGCTGGCAAGCACATCAAACGCCACCAGCATCATTGCGGCCTGTTGTGGCGTCAGGATCCCTGCCTGATGCTCACCATAAAACGGCTGTTTCTCATTGCGTGCATCCGGTGAAAGCGTGCCCGGTGCACTTTGCGTTTTTTGTGCATGAGCGACCGGACAACTTCCCGCCAGCGCCAGCGCACCAATCCCTTTCAGTAAACGTCGGCGTGACGGTTCATTCACGCCGTTTTCATCTTCATACTGCATAACGTTTAATCCAGCCCCAGCACACCGCGAAGTTGCGCCAGATCTTCCGCCAGCGCAGTAATCGGCCCTTTCAGCGCATTACGGTCAGCATCGGTCAATTTGTCGTAGGTTTCAAAACCGTCTTTAGTACGGTATTTCGCCAGAATGGTATCGACCTTTTTGAAATTGGCATCGACTTTTGCCAGCAGTTCCGGGTTGGCCTTTTGCAGTTGTGGACGCAGCAGATCGACAATTTTCTGCGAGCCTTCAACGTTAGCCTGGAAATCCCACAGATCGGTGTGGCTGTAGCGATCTTCTTCACCGCTGATTTTGCTGGCTGCCACTTCCTCAATCAGTCCGGCTGCACCGCCGACCACTTTTGAAGGTGGGAAAGCCAGTTCACTGATGCGTTTTTGCAAATCGACCACATCGGTATAAAGCTGGTCGGCATACTTATCCATCCCTTTAGTGGTGTTATCGCCAAACAATGCTTTTTCCAGACGGTGGAAACCGGTGAATTTTGGATCGGCGGCTTTTTGCTCGTAATCATCTTCACGGGCGTCAATGCTACCATCCAGATCGGAGAACAGTTCAGCAATCGGTTCAATGCGCTCATAGTGCTGGCGCGTCGGCGCATACAGTGCTTTTGCTTTTTCGATATCGCCTGCTTTAATAGCGTCGGTAAAGGCTTTGGTGTCGGTCACCAGCTGCGTGGTTTCCGCCATGACATACGCTTTATATGCAGTAATTGCACCACCAAGACTTAACAGCGCATCACTTTGCGCCGCATCCGCCGTTGCCTCACCTTTGACGATCAACTTCCCTTTCGGGTTAGTCAGCAGACCGCAGGTCATATCGTATTCGCCAGGCTGTAAATTCGCCGTCATTTTCTGGCTAAAACCAGGGGCGATATTTTCCCGCTCTTCCACCACCATCACGCCTTTGAGGATCTCCCACTCCAGCGCCTTCTGGCTGTGGTTCTGAATAATGAACTGTGTTTTCCCGGCGTTAACCGTAATGGTCATCGGTTCGCACTGCTTATCCGTCACGGTCACTTTGACCTGCGGCACATCAGCGGCGTTAGCCATAAAAGCAGAAGAAAACAGCGCAGCCACGCTCAACTGCAATGCGTTACGGCGGAAGTTAATGGTCATGACGAGACTATCCCTTTAAAGTATGTTGTAACTAAGCAAGAGTTTGCGTCGTATTTGCTACGCAGAGCGAGACGCTGTCGCCCCTGCGCGTGGTGGCAGAGCAAATGCCACCAGCGCCGGGATGAGATAAATAAACCAGACGGCGACTTCGCTGACACTTGGCGCTTCCTGATAGCCAAAAATCCCTTCCATCAGCGTGCCAAACAGCGAGTGAGTTGAGAGCACCGCACTCATATCGAAGGCGATTTCCTGAAAGTGGTTCCACAATCCGGCTTCATGAAATGCGCGAATGGCACCAGCCGCCAGCCCTGCGGCGACGAAGAGAATAAACAGGCTGGTCCATTTAAAAAATGCACCAAGATTGAGGCGAATACCGCCCCAGTAGAGCAGGAAGCCGAGCACCACGGCTGTAGCAAGACCGAGCATTGCACCCAGCGGCGGCCAGATCCCGACATCTTGTTGAAACGCCGCCAGCAGGAAAAAGACCGACTCCAGCCCCTCCCTTGCAACGGCAAAAAAGACCATCATCACCAGCGCCCAGCCATGATGATTTCCACGCTGCAATGCGCTATCGACTGCCTGCTCCAGTTGTACTTTGACGTTGCGCGACACTTTGCGCATCCAGAAAACCATCCAGGTAAGGATCACCACGGCGATCACCGCCACGATACCTTCAAACAGTTCCTGTTCTTTTTGCGGAAATTCGCCGGTGGTTTCGTTAATGAAGATACCCAAGCCCAGGCACAACGCAGCGGCAAGCAACACGCCAATCCACATCACACCAATCCATCGGCCTCGCTGGGTACGCTTAAGATAGCTGGCGATCAAACTGACAATCAGCGCGGCTTCAAGTCCTTCGCGCAACATAATGAGAAATGGAACAAACATGCCACCCACCCTTAAACGTTTTTCTGAGTCAATCTATGCAAAGAAAAGTAAATCGCAGTGATAGCGATTATCATTACGGCAAAGAAAAATACAAGCGGAATGTTTATAAAATGATGTTGGAATGTAAACAAAGAGAGGTAATGCCAGGGGATATAAACGATTATTCCAGGTACAAAGATGGGATTGTTTACAACGAGCCATGTGTTCTTGCCAGATGCCGCGTAAACGCCTTATCCAGCCGACAAAACTGTCCAGACTCAATGCATCAGAGCTTCCATGTAAAACTGATAAGCGGGTGTATCAAGCAATTTCGTCCATCCGCGATTATCAAATCTAACTTTTTGCCCGGAACATAATAACAGCTCGGGTGTTGGTGGCGTCAAAGTCGCTGAAGCGTTCCCCGAAGGCCGGGGCAGCCCACATGGATGTGGGCTGAGGGCGCGTCTTACAGGACATTACCTCGCGCCCGACCCGGTAGCCGAAGGGGATAAGCTGAAGGTACCGCGCAGCGGCGATTTTGTTCGCCAGAGCCCGGGGTGCAGGGGGTGGCGGCGATTGGCCGCCCCCTGCACCATTCAATTTATATGGCGAGGCACATTAAGGGAGCGCAACCCGCTGCTGAAGCCAAACAAAACCGCCGCAGGCTAAGTCCCTTAGCTTTCCTGCAACCGTGACGGCGGAGCCGAATGATAGTGCGCATCGGCCTCGGCAAAGCGTTTTTGCATCGCCGCTGACGGCGCTTTACCCAGCAAACTAAACACTACAATCCCGATACTACCAAAGATAAAGCCCGGAATAATTTCGTACAGACCCAGCCAGCCGAACTGTTTCCAGACGATAACCGTCAGCGCACCGATGATCATCCCCGCCAGCGCACCGTTGCGCGTCATGCGTGACCACATCACCGAGAACAGCACCACCGGACCAAACGCCGCGCCAAAGCCTGCCCACGCGTAGCTCACTAAGCCCAGCACGCGGTTTTCCGGGTTTGCCGCCAGCGCAATGGCCACCAGCGCCACCACCAGCACCATCACACGCCCTACCCACACCAGCTCTTTCTGGCTGGCCTGTTTACGCAGAAACGCTTTGTATAAATCTTCGGTAATCGCACTGGAGCACACCAGCAGCTGGCAACTTAAGGTTGACATTACCGCCGCCAGAATCGCCGACAGCAGAATCCCGGCAATCCACGGGTTAAACAGAATTTGCGCCAGTTCGATAAACACACGTTCAGCATTCTGGTTTACCGCACCTGCTACCGACGGGTGCTCATTAAAGTAAGCAATACCAAAGAAGCCGACAGCCACCGCCCCTGCCAGGCAGAGGATCATCCAGGTCATACTGATACGACGCGCATGGACAATGCTGTGGTGAGAATCCGCCGCCATAAAACGCGCCAGGATGTGCGGCTGCCCGAAGTAACCCAGCCCCCAGCCCATCAGCGAGATAATGGCAACAAAGTTCAGTCCTTTGAGCATATCGACGTTTTCGATGCTCTTTTGTTTGATCACTTCCAGCGAGTCGCCAAACCCACCAACGCTAATGATTACGATAACCGGCGTCAGGATCAGGGCAAAAATCATCAGGCTGGCCTGTACAGTGTCAGTCCAGCTCACTGCAAGGAAGCCACCAATAAAGGTGTAAAGGATCGTCGCCGCAGCGCCCGCCCACAGAGCCGTTTCGTAGCTCATGCCAAAGGTACTTTCAAACAGACGCGCGCCTGCCACGATGCCCGAAGCGCAATAAATGGTGAAGAACAGCAAAATCACCAGCGCGGAGATAATGCGCAAAATACGGCTTTTATCTTCAAAGCGCCCGGTAAAATAATCCGGCAATGTTAAGGCGTTATTGTTGTATTCGGTATGCACACGCAACCGCCCGGCCACCAGCTTCCAGTTAATCCACGCGCCTAATGTCAGGCCAATGGCGATCCAGCTTTCGGAAATCCCGGAAAGAAAAACCGCGCCCC
>OOBW01001391.1_pt1 | contig 10911 bp, 8 predicted proteins | sample 1671701 | NCBI WGS metagenome assembly OOBW01 (sample SAMN06348183, study PRJEB24527) | human gut metagenome | biome: human gut; feature: ankylosing spondylitis patient; material: feces | host: Homo sapiens | place: China | collected 2015-10 | reverse complement strand
CTCGCGCCTCGCGCGGTCGCTTGCGACAATCTACATCTTCGCGCGAGTGCGCATCATTGGCACATGAGTGCCTTTTATGTAATAGAGAATTCCTCGGAATTTCCTATTACACAAAAAACGGCAGCAAACTCTGCAATCTGCTTACAGATATCCGCTGCCGTTTATCTACTTTTCGACCTGTTTCTTCTATATATATGGCCCCTACGACAGGATCATACGGTCGTTCGCAAGTTCGCCGCCTGCAGCTTCCTCAAACTTCGCAAGAAGATCCTGGACTGTCAGGTGTTTCTTCTCCTCTCCGGCCACATCATAGATCACGTGGCCTGCGTTCATCATGATCAGACGGTTCCCGTGGGCGATCGCATCGCGCATGTTGTGAGTGATCATGAGTGTTGTCAGATGCTCACTGTTTACGATCTTGTCGGTTGTCTCAAGAACCTTCGCTGCCGTCTTCGGGTCGAGGGCTGCCGTGTGCTCGTCTAAAAGGAGAAGTCTCGGCTTCTTTAAGGTTGCCATGAGAAGGGTCAGCGCCTGTCTCTGTCCGCCGGAGAGAAGTCCGACTTTTGATGTGAGGCGGTCCTCAAGACCAAGGCCTAAGATCTTTAACTGCTCCCTGTAGAACTCACGCTCTTTTGCGGTGATTCCGGCCTTCAGAGAACGTGTCATTCCTCTTCTTGCTGCTAATGCCATGTTCTCCTCGATCTGCATGGTGGCAGCCGTTCCTGTCATCGGGTCCTGGAACACGCGTCCGAGATACTTCGCGCGTTTGTGCTCCGGGAGTTTTGTCACGTCGATATCATCGATGGTGATTTTTCCTTCGTCCACAAGCCACGTTCCTGCGACCGCATTTAACATGGTAGATTTTCCTGCTCCGTTTCCGCCGATGACGGTGACAAAATCGCCTTCGTTTAAATGAAGATTTAATCCGTTTAACGCAGTCTTTTCATTGACGGTTCCCGCGTTGAAGGTTTTATAAATATTGTGAAGATCAAGCACGAGGTGCACCTCCTCTTTTTACCGGTTTAGAGAAATATTTGCCTTTCATGTACGGGATCGCAAGAAATACCGCAACGACAAGAGCTGACAGGAGTTTTAAATCGTTGGAATTTAATCCCATCCAGAGTACGACCTGAAGGACCAGATAATAAATGATTGCGCCGAAGGCAACGGAGAACAGCTTGAAACCGAAGTTCTGGCTGATCTTTCCGAAAACAACCTCACCGATGATAACGGCTGCGAGACCGATCACGATGGCACCACGGCCTGCATTGACATCTGCAAATCCCTGATACTGGGCATATAAGCCGCTCGCAAAGGCAACGATCCCGTTGGAGATCATAAGACCTAAGATCTTTGTGAAATCGGTATTGATGCCCTGGGCACGTGACATGTTCTGATTGGAACCTGTGGCACGGATGGAGCATCCGATCTCTGTTCCGAAGAACCAGTAGAGGACCGCGATCAGGATCACAATGATCAATGCCGTCACGAAGATCGTGTTCCTGTAAAATGCGACTCCCTTTACATAACGGAGAGACACTAAAAGATCATACTTATCCACACTGATGGCCTGATTTGCCTTACCGCCCATAATGCGGAGGTTGATGGAGTAGAGACCAAGCTGGGTCAGGATTCCCGCAAGGATCGCCGGGATCCCCATCGCCGTGTGAAAGATTCCGGTCACAAGGCCCGCGATCATTCCCGCGATAAACGCCGCAAACAGGGACACTCCCACAGAATGTCCGTTTAACATGAAAATGATGCAGACAGCACCTCCCGTACACATGGTTCCGTCCACGGTAAGGTCTGCAAGATCGAGGATCTTATATGTAATATAAACGCCGATCGCCATGATGCCCCAGATGAGTCCCTGTGCACAGGCACCCGGCAATGCATTAAACAATGTTGCAAAATTCACGTTTCTTTCCTCCTATGGCTAATGATAACAAACAGGGTGACAAAATTTTTTTCTGTTTGCCACCCTGATGTCCTTATAATTTCAAGTCGTTATTATTCTTCGATCGCAACGTAGTCATCCGGAACCGTGATTCCAAGTGCCTCGCAGTTTGCCTTGTTATATTTCTTTGTTACCTCCGGCGCAAACTCAATCGGCATTTCCTTTACGTCCTTGCCGTCCATCAGGATCTCTGCGCCCATCTCACCGGCTTTGTATCCGATGTCGTAGTAGTCGATGGAAAGAGTTGCAACACCGCATCCGGAGCAGATTCCCTCTTCACCTGCGATTACCGGAACCTTTGCCGGCAGGCAGATATTGTTTATGATCTCTGCATTGGAAGCAGCCGTATTATCGGTCGGAACATAGAGAACATCGTTCTCTCCTGCTGCTGTTGTTGTTACGGAAGCGATATCGTTGGAGTCTGCGAAGGTGTATTCCTTACAGGTATATCCAAGCTCCTCCAGAGATCCTTTTACGGTTGTTGCCTGATATTTGGAGTTCGGCTCTGCGGAACAGTATAATAAGCCGACATTCTTTGCGTCCGGGAACAGCTCGTTGAGCATCGCAGCCTGCTGGTCAAGCGGTGCGAGATCGGAGGTTCCGGAAATGTTAAGACCTGTCGTACCGGTCCAGTTATCGATGTCAAGAGCAGTCGCATAGTCTGTGATGGAAGTTCCGAGGATCGGGATCTCGCTGGTTCCTGCCGCTGCGGCCTGAAGAGCTGCAGTCGCGTTTGCAAGGATCAGATCTACGTCGTTGGAAACGAACTGGTTGATGATCGTCGCGCATGTTGCAGAATCACCGGATGCGTTCTGAAGATCAAATTTTACATTATCACCGAGCTTATCTTTTAATGCAGCCTCGAAGCCTTCTGTCGCCGCATCAAGAGCCGGATGCTGGACTAACTGGCAGATACCTACGTTATAAGTCTTGCCGTCCTCTTTTGCCGCCTCAGTGGAATCTGCTGCCGCAGCTTCTGTTTTTGCCTCTGTGGCTGCTGCTGTTGTCTCTGCTGTGGAGCTGGATCCACAGCCTGTCAGTGCGGAAGCAGCGACAACGGCTGCCATTGCAAATGCTGTTACTTTTTTCATAATATCGATCTCCCCTCAGATTTTACTTTTTTTCGGAATCCTTCCCTTCATGCGAGATCCCGTTTTTCAAATGCGTTGTCGCGTTACGCTTTAACGCATGTAAGTGAAACTGTCCTTATCATACACCCGTTTCTGCGATCCGTCAAGTCGCTTTCCCGTTTTTATCTATGCAAAAAGCACATTAATTTATATTTCTTAACTCAAAGAATCCCTGATTTTATCCAGGAACCTCTCCCCGTACTTCTCAAACTTAAACTCTCCGACGCCGGAAACCTTCAGCATTTCCCCCTTATTTTTGGGTTTTACAAGGCACATATGTACCAGCGTCTTGTCGGAGAATACGATGTAAGGCGGGACTTTTTCTTCCTTTGCGATCTCCCTGCGAAGTTCCTTTAAGAGGTCGAAAAGCGTCGTCTCCTCCTCCGTGAAGTTCTCGCTTCCGGCCGTCATCTTTGTCTTCTTCGCACCGGAAGTCTTTCCAGTCTTCACTCTCTCCTGCTCCTTCGGGAGCTTCATCGTGACTTTCTCATCATCACTGTTTAAGAGGGCCGCCGCGTTCTTTCCGAGTTTTACGATGGCGTAATCGTCGGAGGTCACCACAAGATATTCTTTCACCTGGAGGAAATTTAAGATCTGGCGCAGTCTGTATGTAGGAACCTTCGATGACTCTCCGTAATGGGAATTCTCATCCATGTGGTAGTTTCGGATCTTCACCGTCGCTGCCCCGTGGACAGTATCCAGGATCACCGTGGTTCCATACCGCTCCCGGCACTCTGCGACGCAGCCCACGATAGCCTTCGCAATCTCCGTCACATCCATCTCCTCAAACTGTGTCTTGCAGTTCGAGCAGTTCCCGCAGTATCCGCTTCCATACTCCCCGAAATACCGCAGGATATACTCTCTCAGGCAGTCGTTCGTAAAGCAGTAGAACGTCATCTTTTTCAAGCGATCCCGGTCTCTCTCCGCAACGATCGCTCTCGTCACATCGTCAAGCTCCTCATTATCCCGGTTGTTGTCGATAAACATCTGGTTTGTCACCACATCTCGGCCGCCGTAGAGCAGCAGGCAGTCCGCCGGTTCCCCGTCACGCCCCGCGCGGCCGGCTTCCTGATAATAGCTCTCCATGTTCTTCGGCATATTGTAGTGGATCACAAAGCGGACGTTCGACTTGTCAATTCCCATGCCGAAGGCATTGGTCGCCACCATGATCTGCGCCCGGTCGAAGATGAAATCCTCCTGATTCTGTTTTCTCTCGCTGTCGGAAAGTCCCGCGTGGTATCTCGTCACGGAAAAGCCGTCCTTCATCAGCTTCTCCGTCACCTCCTCCACGAGTTTTCTCGTCAGGCAGTAAACGATGCCGCACTGACCGGCGTGTTCTTCGAAATATGTCTTTACCGCCGCATACTTGTCCTTCGGGCTCTGGACCTCGAAATAGAGGTTTGGACGGTCGAATCCTGTTGTCGTCACCACCGGATCCTGGAGTTTCAGGAGATCGATAATATCATCCCGAACCTCCGCCGTCGCCGTTGCCGTGAAGGCGCTGACTACCGGACGTTTCGGGAGTGTACACAAAAATTCTTCTATTTTTAGGTAACCGGGCCTGAAATCCTGCCCCCACTGGGAGACACAATGGGCCTCGTCCACCGCCACCATAGCGATCTTCGCGTGGACGGCAAAATCGAGAAATTCCGATGTCAGAAGGCGCTCCGGCGCGACGTAGATGATCGGATATCGACCCTCGCGGGCATATCCCAGCGCTTTATAATACTGCCCTGGCGTCAGGGAACTGTTTAAATAGGCCGCATGGACTCCCGCCTGGTTCAGCGCGCTGACCTGGTCCTTCATTAAGGAAATTAACGGTGAGATCACAAGCGTAATTCCCCCGTTCTCCCCTGCCATCAGCGCCGGGATCTGGTAACAGAGCGACTTTCCCGCACCCGTCGGCATGATTCCAAGTACGTCCCTGCCGGAGGTGATCGCGTCAATCATCTTTTCCTGTCCGTCCCGGAAAGCGTCATAGCCAAAATACTGTTTTAATACCTCATATTTATCCATAAAAGCATAATACCTTTCCAAATCTGATAAAGTATCGAGCAAAGTCTGCTATTGAAGCATTATTCAAATGGAACATAAAGAAAAACGATGCCGCAGCGCAGCTAAGAGCATATCGAATATCAGAGCATTCAGAATCAAGAATTTATTGTTGTTCCATAATATCACGCTCCTGCTCTCTGTGCAAGCCCGCAGTCCATAAACTTTTATAAAAGATGTCGCTTTTCCATCCCTGTGCCCATTCATCTTCTTTTCATCTTGTAATCTCCCCCCAATATTGCTATAATTGGATACAATACAGATACACCCGAAAAGGGGAATTACGGAGGAAAGAACATGAACTTTTTAGAAGAGCGTATCGCGAAAGACGGTGTTGTAAAAGAGGGAAACGTATTAAAAGTCGACAGCTTTTTAAACCATCAGATGGATATCGAACTTTTTGACGAGATGGGCGCGGAGTTCAAGCGCCGTTTTGCCAATGAAAATATCAACAAGATCCTGACCATCGAGGCATCCGGTATCGGTATTGCCTGTATCGCGGCAATGCACTTCCATGTGCCGGTCGTTTTCGCGAAAAAATCCCAGAGCGTAAACCTTGACGGCGAAATGTATGTTGCTGAAGTAGAATCCTTCACCCATAAATGTAAAAATCAGGTCATCGTTTCCAAGAAATTCCTTTCCCCGGATGACCATGTTTTAATTATCGATGACTTCCTGGCGAACGGTTATGCCCTTCAGGGACTGATCTCCATTGTCCATGAGGCGGGCGCTACAGTTGAAGGAATCGGCATCGCGGTAGAAAAAGGATTCCAGATCGGCGGACAGGTCATCAGAAATCTGGGCTACCACTTAGAGTCCTTAGCCATCGTTGAGTCCATGGACCCGGCTGCCGGCACTGTAAACTTCCGCGAACAGGACTAATGTAAAAACGGATACTTTCGCTTCCGGCAGGAATGCCGGAGTGCAGAGTATCCGTTTTCTATTTTCTCTTTCTATTTCTTCTCTTCTTTCGGTAACGGAATCGCAAGAACCGTCTGGATCACCTTGTTCTCCACTTTCATAATCTTTAACAGATAGTCCCCGATCCGGACACTCCCCTTCTCTCCCGCTTTCGGAATATGTCCAAGCCTGGACACCATGAAACCGTTCAACGTGTCAAAGTTATCCTTATCTTCCTTATCAAATTCCACCCCAAGAGTCTCCTCCACATCATCTAAGAGTGTGAGACCGGTAAGCTCATATGTACCATTCTTTCTGGAAACGATATCCGGCTCTTCCTTATCATACTCGTCCAGAATATTTCCGACGATCTCCTCTAAGATATCCTCCATCGTGACGATACCCGCAAGCTGACCATACTCATCCACGACCAGCTCGATATGGATCTTCTGGGACTGCATCTCCTTAAAGAGAGAGTTGATATTCTTCGTCTCCGGAATAAAGTGTGGGCTTCTGAGCAGACCCTTGATCTTTTTGATCGGCGTATTTAAATGTTCTTTCGAGTCTGTATAATGAAGCATGTCCCGCATGTGGAGAATACCGATGATATTATCGATATCTTCCTCGTAAACCGGGAATCTCGAGTAATTTGCTTCCTTCACAACGAAATCCAGCGCTTCCTTAAGCGTGATCTCCCCGTCCAACGCAAGGACAGCCGTGCGGTGCGTCATGATATCCGCCGCCACTTTATCATCGAACTCGAAGATATTCGTGATCATCTCCGCCTCACTGGCCTCTAAGACCCCCTGCTCATGACCTTCATTGACCATATACATGATGTCTTCCTCGGTCACATTGTCATCTTTTTCGCGGATATTGATGCCCACCGCCTTCAGGGAGATATAGGCGAACTGATCCATCAGCCACGCGAACGGAAACAGAAATTTCGCCACAAGCTCCACCAGTGGAAGCACCTTATAGCAGAACCGGATCGGACTTTTCGCAGCGATGCGCTTCGGGATCACGATCCCCAGTCCCGTGAGCAGAAATGCGATTCCCACAAGTCCCGCGACATATGAAATTCCAACGGCTGCCAGATGCGGCAGCTTTGTGCGCACTCCGAGCAGTGCCGTCAGATTTCGTACCACAAACAGCAGGGAAGACGCTCCCATTGCCAGTGTCAGGATACTCGTTGCCAGCTGGTTTGTGCGGATAAAGAGATACGGATCCTCCTGGATCTTCAGAAGCTTTTCCGCCCTCTTATTCCCCTCGTCGCGCTCATCCTCCAGTGCACTGGTGTTCAGCGCCTGAACCGCCGCACCGAATCCGTACATCACCGCAAACAGGATCACCGATGCGGCAAATAAAACAATTCCTATCCACGAATTGCCATCGTCCATGAGAATTACCTACACTCCTTTATCATTTTCAGTACTGCATCCAGCCGTTTCCAGATCCATGGCTGAATTGTTTCAAAGATCCATTCCAAATCGGCTGTGCCGATAGGATTTTTGCCTTCTATTCTAAGTTTTCTTACGGTCAGCGCAGTAAATGCGCAGACCTACTGAACAGTTACTATTTGTCCACTATAGCATTAAATCCATGCCCCGTCAAGGAATACACCCGCGATTATGTAACAGGTTCCGCCCCTTTCACAGGCATTTTCCTAATAGCCTCCAAGTTCCAGGCTGACCTTCAGCGCCTCGTCCACCCGGCCTAACAGCTCCCCGTCGATATGGCAGATCTTTTCTCTGAGCCTCTGCTTGTCGATGGTCCGAAGCTGTTCTAAAAGGATCACAGAGTCCTTCACCATGTCACAGTCTCTGGCGGAAAGCTCCACATGGGTAGGAAGTTTTGCCTTATTCATCCTTGATGTGATCGCCGCGCAGATCACCGTGGGACTGTGCTTGTTCCCCACATCGTTCTGGATCACGAGCACAGGCCGCACGCCTCCCTGCTCCGAACCGACTACCGGTCTCAGATCCGCATAATAGATATCGACCCGTCTGATAATCACAAGTCTCACACTCCGCCTGAATTTCTATGCGGTCAGCAGATCCGGGACTGTGCCTGCACCTGTCCCCGGCGGCTGCCGCGCTCCCTCAAGAAGCTTGCTACGCGTGCTTCTTATAGTCCAGAGTATTTCCCACTTATGATATTTTATTCAGACGTACCGGTTTTCGAGCATGACCGTCAGAAGCCTTCGTACTCCTCATCCCTGCACATCATGCCGCCCACTTCTTTTCCATTCTTCACGTACCGCCGTGGAACACGTTTTCCTATCAGGCATGGGATCTCGTAATGGAATCCGCCGGAAATCTCTGCAAGCTCCTCCATAGTGATCTCCTGATTTCCGTCTCTGCCCACAAGAGTCACAGAATCTCCCTCTTTGGCCTCCGGGATCCCCGTAAGATCCGCCATAAACTGGTCCATACAGATCCGGCCTAAGATCTTTGCCCGTTTTCCATGGATCAGCACTTCTCCTTTTCCGGAGAGATTTCTCGGATAGCCATCCCCGTAACCTGCAGAGACCGTAGCGATCCGCATCGTCTTCTCCGCCTTAAAGGTTCCGCCGTAGCTGACCTCCGTTCCCGGTCCGATCTCCTTGATGTAAGTGATAAAGCTCTTTAACGCCATCGCCGGTTTCAGAGAAATGATATCCTGTTTTACCTCATCCGACGGGTACAGGCCGTAGATCGTGATTCCCGCGCGGACCGCGTCCATGTTAAAATCCGGGAGTTCTACGATTCCGGCGCTGTTAGAACAGTGACAGACCGGGACAGCCACACCGGCTGCCTTCACATCATCGCAGAACTCGCGAAACCGTCTGTACTGCTCCCCTGCATTCGTCTTATCTGTCTCGTCTGCCCGTGCGAAGTGGGTAAACATACCGGCGATCCTGAGAGCCGGAAGCTCCGCGATCTCCTTTACGATCTCCACGGATCCCTCATCCGGGAAAAGTCCGATACGGCTCATTCCCGTATCCACCGCGATATGGATCTTCGCGGTCTTTCCCTCTGCCACAGCGGCATCTGATAATTCTTTTGCTCTCCGGTATTCAAACATAGGCAGACTGATGTCGTTTTCAAGACATTCCTGATAGCGGCCGGCTGAAACCGGACCAAGACACAGGATCTCTTTTTCGATCCCATGTCTCCTGAGCTTAAGCCCCTCATCCACCGTTGCCACCGCGTACCCACAGACAAAACGGTCGATGGTCCTCGCCACCGGAACTGCCCCATGTCCGTATGCATCCGTCTTTACCACGCCGTACATCTTCGTTCCCGGACGAAGATGCTCCTTCATGGCCTCCATATTTTCTTCAATACGCCCGAGATCAACCTCTGCGTAGATTCTGTCAAATTCCATCTCTGTATACCTCCGAAAGGCAATCTGCGATCTCTCCTGCTAACACTCCGTGGACTCCAAAGTGTTTCTCAGCGGCCTCACCGGCGAGACCGTGTACATAAACGCCAAGGGCCGCCGCGTCACTCTCCTCCAGTCCCAGCGCTACGAGCCCGGCGATCACGCCCGTAAGCACATCACCGGAACCGCCTTTGGCCATAGCCGGAGTCCCGCTTCCGTTCACGAATGTCTTACCATCTCTTCCGGCGATCACCGTCGCTGCGTCCTTTAAGACGCATACTACGCCGTACTGATCCGCGAACTCTCTGGCAGTGCGGACCGGATTCTCCTTCATTTCTTCAATCTGAATTCCTGTAAGCCGCGACATCTCCTTCATATGCGGCGTCACAATAATATTCTCCGTAAAATAACCGGTCAGTTCCCGGTATTCCGCCGCAAGATTCAGGGCATCCGCGTCAAGAATGATCGGAACATAGGCGTCCTTCAGGACATTTTCCACCATGCATCTGGCATAATCTTCCATCCCGATCCCAGGTCCCAGAACGATCACATCCGCCCATTCCGTCTCCCTCGCGATCTTTCGCGCAAAGTTTTCCGGGTCTTTCTCGGCCTCCTTCGTGTCGTAGGTAGCTAAAATGGCCTCCGGAAGCTTTTCCTGTACGATCAGCCGGTTCTCCTCCGGGGTAAAGACCTTTACGAGGCCGGCTCCCATCCGGTATGCCGCTCTGGCGGAAAGCAGGGAAGCCCCCGCCATGTTCTTCGCTCCGGCCATCACAAGGACCTTTCCGTACGTTCCCTTATTAGAGTCAGCCATGCGGGCCGGGATCCTCAAAAGATCTTCCCGATCCAGCATCTGGACATGTTTTTCCCGTTCTGCGCTGCTCTCCGGCACAAAGCCCACATCTTTTACGAGAAGATGTCCGCAGAGTTCCCGCCCCGGAAACAGCACCTGTCCAAGCTTCTTTTCTCCGAACGTGACCGTCACATCCGCGCGGACTGCATCTCCCATCACGCTTCCGTTATCGGAGCTGATGCCCGACGGGACATCGACAGCAATGACTTTCATGTCTTCCTGTCCATTGATCCACCGGATCAGCTTCCGGTATGCGCCCTCCACATTTCTCGAAAGACCGATCCCGAAGATTGCGTCCAGAATCACGCCCCGGCAGCTTCTTTTTCTCTCCCCGGCCTTTCTAAACGGCTGCGCCGGGATCTTCTTTTCCACCAGGTCCGGCAGATCTTCCGCCGTCATCACCGGGATTCCCAGTCGTTTTACGACATTTAGCTGGGCTTCCAGTTCCTCGCTTCCTTTTCCGTCCCGCTGCGGGAAAACGATCTTCACATCATACCCCTTTAAAAACAGCATTCTGGCGGCGGCAACCCCATCCGCCCCGTTATTTCCAAAGCCGCAGACGGACCAGACGGTCCCTGCCTCTTCTTTTTCCAGTATCTCCTCTGCTTTCTCTGCAACTGCCATCGCCGCCCGTTCCATCAGGACTAAGGATG
>OOBW01001381.1_pt1 | contig 10981 bp, 10 predicted proteins | sample 1671701 | NCBI WGS metagenome assembly OOBW01 (sample SAMN06348183, study PRJEB24527) | human gut metagenome | biome: human gut; feature: ankylosing spondylitis patient; material: feces | host: Homo sapiens | place: China | collected 2015-10 | reverse complement strand
CTGGCCACTACAAAGCCCATTGCCGGGAGGGGATATCTCTATCCGCTGATTCCTTTCAATGCAAAAGCCCTCCGGCGGTTATTTTTCCGGGAACCCATCAGTCGGGATAACACGTAAAAATAAAATTTCTATTATATGGAATCGCTTGAAAATTTTTCCGGATTGGGTATAATAAGTACAAACTTGTTATAAAATGCTGTTTTTATAGACTGTCCGGTCCCGCACCGTATCAACTTACGGTCGCCGGGGCCGGATATGGTCATAGGGAATTCAATATAACCTGTGTGTGGTTTGATGGGGGAAGGTGTATGGAGCAGCAGGAAAACCGATATACCGTTGCTGTAATGCGAAATTTATTAGAAAATCTGAAATCTATTTTTGAAATGGTGTGCTTGGTGGACCCCGCGGAGGTGGCGGTCTTACGGCTGGAGAAAAACGGAACTATCAGCAAGGAGCCTTTCCCCTGCTACCAGACATGGAGCCGGGATGTACGGTGTCGGAACTGCACTGGAATGCGGGGGCTATTGGGAGAGCAGCCCAGCGCGAAGTTCGAGTGCCGCAGAGATCATCTGTTCTACATTGTTTCCCGACCGCTGATTTTGGAACTTCCGGAGGGAGAGCTTCAGGTGGTGCTGGAAATTGCCAACCGGGCGGATACAACCCTCCTTCAGCAGGAGAAGGACGACTCCTTAAACCAGCAGTTGGATGAGATTCAGGAAGAGATCTATCGGGACCCACTGACGCATGCGTTCAACCGCCGGTATTTGAGCGAGTTCGGATTTTTGTATCATAATATGGATCAGCTGTGCCGCCGTCTGGGATTTATCGTGCTGGACCTACGGCAGTTCAAGCTGGTCAACGATACCAAGGGACATTTGGCCGGAGACCGGGTGCTGGTGGAAGTAGTCCGGACCTTGCAGTCCAGGGTCCGGGCACAGGACTCTGTGATCCGGATGGGCGGCGATGAATTCCTGGTGGTACTGACCAACTGCGGCGAAGAGGTGGTCAGCCGGAAGATTCAGGAGCTGGATGAGGCACTGCTGCCGATAGCCGCGGCGGATTTTGGATATTCCTATACAGAGTTCTTCCGGGATGAGAAATCCTTTTTGAAGGAGATGCTGGAAACGGCAGACCGGCGGATGTACGCGGCGAAGCGTCAGGCCAAACATCTTCAGCCTACATAAGAATCCCCCCCGCACCCAAAGGTGCAGGGGGGATTTTGTCGGTTACTCCTCGATGCTGATAGCGCCCACCGGGCAGCCGTCCCGGGCAGTCTGCGCATCTTCCAGCATTTCCGCGGGAATCTCGCCGCCATGGGCCATACCGTCATCTCCCATGTGGAATACAGCGGGACAGGTATCGGCGCACAGGCCGCAGCTGATGCAGGATTCATTGACTGTTGCGTTCATTTGATAGCACTCCTTTGCATTAGTCCAAAATATTTCCATCCCGGCCCAGTGTTACCACCTGCCAGGGAATGAACTTGCCGCTTTGACGCAGGGCGGTTTCCACCGCCCGTTGGATGCCGCCGCAGCAGGGAACCTCCATGCGGACCACGGTGACTTCCCGGATCTCGTTGCGCCGGATGATTTCCGTCAGCTTTTCCGTGTAATCCCCTTCATCCAGCTTGGGGCAGCCGATGAGCGTGATGCGTCCCCGCATGAAACGCTGGTGGAAGTCTGCCCGGGCATAAGCCGTGCAGTCCGCTGCGATCAGTAGCTTTGCGCCGTTGAAGTAGGGGGCTTCCACCGGTAGCAGCTTGATCTGTACTGGCCACTGCATGAGCTGAGAGACCGCCGCTGCGGGTTCCGGAGCAGCCGCGGGGGCCGCAGGATGCCGCAGGGTCTGACTCTGGCTGCCAGGGCATCCGCTTCGGGTCACAGGGGCGCTGCCCTTGAGGGCCTCCGCCTTTTTGGCCAGAACTGCTGCTTCATCATATGCGGCGGCCTCCCGCTCCACAAAGGTGATGGCTCCGGTGGGACAGGTGGGCAGGCAGTCGCCCAGGCCGTCACAATAGTCGTCCCGCAGCAGGGTCGCCTTTCCGTTCACCATGCCGATGGCACCCTCATGGCAGGCCGAGGCACAGGCGCCGCAGCCGTTGCACTTGTCCTGATCGATTTCAATGATCCGTCTTACCATAGTATGTCTCCTTTTCGGCATTTCAGCCGTCACTTGCTTTCTGAGTGAGATTATCGTATAATCAGTTCAAAAAATCAGTTGTTTTTCCAACAAAAAAGGAGGCTCTCCATGGAAATTTTTTCCGCAATGGAACATACCCCCCTGTTTCGGGGGCTTGACCGGGAACAGATTCAGGAGCTGCTCCGGCACAGCGGCGCCCAGCGGCGGGCTTATACCCGGGGCGAGCTGGTGCTGCGGGTTGGGGAGCAGACCGGGCGGCTGGGCCTCCTGCTCTCCGGCAGTGTGCATGTCATCCGGGAGGATTTCTGGGGCGGGCGGACCATCGTAGGGGTCGTGGAGGCCGGAGATGTGTTTGCGGAGTCCTTCGCCCTGGCGGGGGAGCCTCTGGAGGTGAGCGTGCTCTCTCCAGGAGAGGCGGAAGTGTTGTTTTTGGATGCGGAGGCGGCCTGCGGGTGCTCCGACCGCTTTACAACCAACCTGTTGGCACTGATGGCAGGCAAGAATCTGGCACTGACCCGGAAGATGGGCCATATGGCCCGCAAGACTACCAGGGAAAAGCTTTTGAGCTATCTCTCCGCCCAGGCGTTGCGGGCAGGTGGGGCGTCGTTTGACATCCCACTGGATCGTCAGCAGCTGGCGGATTTTCTGGCGGTGGATCGCAGCGCCATGTCCGCAGCCCTTGGAAAGCTGCGGGATGAGGGAATTCTGGAATTCCGCAAGAATCACTTTCGTCTGCTCCGCCGTCACCCGGAGGGGACAGGAGAGGAGGCGACATCATGCTGATCCGGGTACCGGAGTATTTTGATCGGTTTCGCTGTCTGGCCGGTGCCTGTCCCCATACCTGCTGCGAGGCGTGGGAGGTGGTCATCGACCGGGAGACTGCAGTCCGGTATCAGGCGGTTCCCGGTCCGCTGGGGAAAAAGCTGCGGGATGCCATGACCGTAGATGCAGACGGCGATATCTGCTTTCCGCTCTCCGGAGGCCGGTGCCCTTTTCTGGATGGGGAAAATCTGTGTGAGATCCATCGGACTTTGGGAGAGGAAGCTACCTCTGTCACCTGCCGGGAGCATCCCCGCTTCACGGAGGACTATGGCTCTTTCCGGGAGATCAGCTTGTCTGCCTCCTGTCCGGCGGCCAATGCGCTGCTGCTGGGGAGCCACCAGCCGCTGACCTTCCAGACGTGGGAGACGGCAGAGGCTGGCGAGGCGACAGATCCCTGGACGGCAGAGCTGCTGCCGGTGCGAAAGCGTATGCTGGACTTGCTGGCAGACCGGAGCAAGCGGCTCCGGCAGCGTTTGGCGGAGGTGCTGCAGCTGGCCCTTGCGGCCCAGGCGCTGCTGGATGCTGAGGAGGACGGACAGCTGCCGGCGCTGGCGGCATCGTGGCAGCCGGAACAGTGGGAAACGCCTCCGTGTGGGGAGATCTTTCCTGATGCCCTGCGTTTTTTGGGAGAGCTGGACATTTTGGACCCTGCCTGGCGAATGCTGCTGCGCCGTGCTGAGACAACTGCGCCGGCTCTGATTCCGGAGGAGCTGCTGGAACGGGTGGCGGCGTATGTGATTTTCCGTTATCCCCTAAAGGCTGTCAACGACGGAGATCTGTTGGGGCGGACGGCTTTTTGTGTATTCGCGGTGCTGACCGTGGAACGACTGGCTGCCGTATGCGGCCTGCCAGAGGCACTGCGGCAGTTCAGTCGGGAGATCGAGCACAGTCAGGAAAATCTGGAGGCCCTTCAGAATGCATTTTGGAGCCAGCCGTGGTTCCAGCTGCCACGACTGCTTGGCACACTGGTAGTATGACGTCCGTTGTGTAAAGTGTATTTTGGTGCGACCTCAATTTGTCTAAAACGTAAAAATGCACAAAATGTGTTGACAATTTCAAGAAAGTGTTGTACATTATAGTCACAGGAAAGGAGTGAGTCCCATGGGCTAGGGTAGCTCAAGAGATTCTCAAGATCCCGATCTCAGCGCCGTTCGGAATCGAGGAATTCCTCAAAGTAAGCATAACTCCGGCAAGTTCCCAAAGACGAAACATTTCTCACTAGGATGAGCCACACGGGAGTACTTTGGTAGAGACCAGAGCAGACGTCTGCGTGTACCTGATGTTTTACGGATTGGCAAGTAACCAGAGTTTTCGATTCCCCAGATGTTTCCCCAGCATCCGAACGGTAATCCAAGGAAAGCAAGAGGTAAGAGGTATTGGAAAATCCGATCCAGAAGTGAACCCCCCATTCGTCGTTGGAGCGAATGGGGGGTTGTGTTATATGTGGAGAAAGGAGTTCACAGGGATAGCTGCGGGACTGGCGGTTTGAGAGAAAGGTAAAAGTAATCTCCTGGGAATGAAAAACGCAGACAGGCATTTGTCCGGTGTCCTTTAAAAAAGGCTGCCGGCTTTTTTGTTTTCAATAGAAAAGCGGCTGCAGTGCCGCAGGAAAAAAGCCGCCCGGACTATTGCCCGGGCGGCGTGTTTTTTGAAATTACTGATGATCCACAGAGGACATGTAGCGGATCAGCTCCACCATCTTGTTGGAGTAACCGCACTCGTTGTCGTACCAGGAGACAACCTTCACAAAGGTGTCGGTCAAAGCAATGCCGGCCTTCTTGTCGAAGATAGAGGTACGGGGATCGCCCAGGAAGTCGGAGGAGACAACGTCCTCGTCGGTGTAACCCAGAACGCCCTTCAGCTCGCCTTCGGAAGCGGCCTTCATGGCCTCGCAGATCTGCTCATAGGTAGCGGGCTTTTCCAGCTTGGCAGTCAGGTCCACCACGGAGACATCCAGGGTGGGAACACGCATGGACATGCCGGTCAACTTGCCATTGAGCTCGGGGATAACCTTGCCCACAGCCTTGGCAGCGCCGGTGGAGGAGGGGATGATGTTGCCGGTAGCAGCACGGCCGCCGCGCCAATCCTTCAGGGAAGCGCCGTCCAGCAGCTTCTGAGTGGGGGTGACGGAGTGCACGGTGGTCATCAGGCCTTCCACGATGCCGAAGTTGTCGTTGAGGACCTTGGCAATGGGAGCCAGGCAGTTGGTGGTGCAGGAGGCGTTGGACACGAAGGTCATGTCGGAGGTGTACTTGGTGTTGTTCACGCCCATGACGAACATGGGGGTGTCGTCCTTGGAGGGGGCGCCCATGACCACGTGCTTGGCGCCGGCGTCGATGTGGCCCTGGCACAGGTCCTTGGTCAGGTGCTTGCCGGTGCACTCGCAGATATACTCAGCACCAACGCTGGCCCAAGGAATGTCCTTGACCTCCATGGCAGTGAAAACGGGGTACTTCTTACCGTTGACAACCAGAGCGCCATCTTCGGAGGAGACCTCACCGGGGAACTTGCCGTGAACGCTGTCGTACTTGAGCATATAAGCCATGTACTCAGGGTTCATGAACGGATCGTTCAGGCCCACGACTTCCACATCGTCATGAGTCAGGGCAGCGCGGAATACCAGACGGCCGATCCGGCCGAAGCCATTGATGCCGATTTTGGTTTTCATAGTGAATAGAACTCCTTTCAATCTGCGGCCGCACCGGGACAAGTGGCCGTCAAAACGTTTGCGCAAACGCTTTGGTAATCGTTTATATTTGTATACTAGCACAGCTATGAACACCTTGCAACTGGCAATTCAGATAACAATTAGAGTGTTTAATTGTGAATTATCTCTAAGAAATGGGGATATTTTACGAGAAAACGTGGAAAAGAGGCCCAAACCCTCTTGACGAGGCGGAGGGGGTGGAATATACTGTGAAAAAATGAATGGATTACGTAATGGAAATATGCATTACGCAAGAGGGAAAGAACATGAAAGTGACGATCAGCGATGTGGCCAAGTTGGCGGGCGTGTCCACCGCCACTGTGTCCCACACCATCAATGCGACCCGCTATGTTTCCAGTGAGACCAAGGACAAGGTCTATCGGGCCATCCAGGAGCTGGGGTATACACCGGACGCCTCCGCCCGGAGCTTTCGCACCGGTAAGAAGAAGCCCATTGGATTTATTGCGCCGGATATTTCCAACAAGTTTTTCGGCACCATGATCGAGTCTGTGGAAAACTATCTCTCTGGCCATGGGTACCATCTGATTATTGCAAACACCAAGGAGGATATGGACCGGGAGGAGACGAACCTCCGGCTGCTGTCTGCCGGACTGGTGGATGGACTGCTGATTGCCAGCACCATGGATGATTTCCAGCGGCTGGACCAGCTGATTCCTGCCGGATTTCCGGTGGTGCTGGTGGACCGAACCTTTGAGGAAAAGAAGTATTCCTCGGTGTGTGTTTCCAACTTCCAGCCCATTTACCGCAGTGTCTGCCGGCTGGCTGGAAAAGGGGATAAGCGCATTGGCATTATCGGCGGACTGCCCCGCCTTTCCACTACCAAGGAGCGGATTTCCGCTTATCAGCAGGCTATGGCGGATTGTGGGCTGCCGGTGGAGGATGCGCTGGTCCGCTACGGTGACTCTATGGAAAACAGTGCCCGGGCCTGCCTGGAGGATCTGCTGGGTGAACACTGCGACGCGATCATCGTCTGCCAGGGCCTGATGGCCTCCGAGACCATCATCTATCTCCACAAGATGGGGGTCCAGCTGGGCAAGGACATTGATCTTGTGAGCTTTGTGGATTATGACTCCAACTTCTATGACCTCTACTCCAACCAGATGGACTGCATCATCCAGCCGGTGGAGGAGTTGGGGACTGCCGCGGGAGAACAGATCCTCCACCGTGTGGAAAAGCCAGACGCGCCCATTTTTGAAAATGTCCTGACTTCCGCTTATCGGCCTCACGAACGCAAATAAATTCATCTGCTTCAACCCCCGCCTGGATTCAGGCGGGGCTTTTTTCTGCAAATCTTGCAAAACGCCTGCTTGACAAAGCTGGTCTATTATTATAGACTCAAGACGAGGGGTCTATAATAATAGACCAAAGGAGGTGCGCAGATGGAGACCTATCATCTCAGTGACAGTGAATACCGCTTCATGCAGGTGGTGTGGGACGCGGAACCGGTGGGGTCCGGGGAACTGGTGGTCCTTTGCCGGGAGAAGCTGGGGTGGAAGAAGTCCACTACCTACACCGTACTGAAAAAGCTGGGAGAGCGGGGAATGGTACAAAACGAGGAAAGCGTGGTGACTGCGCTGGTGCCCCGGGAGACGGTGACGGAGGCGGCCGCAGAGGCATTTGTGGACAAAACGTTCAACGGCTCATTGCCTGGCTTTCTCACGGCCTTTATGAGTGGGCGGAAACTGACAGAGCGGGAGGCAGAGGACCTAAAACGCCTCATTGACCAGTATCAGGAGGGATGAATATGGAACTGCTGACAGCTGTTTTTTCCCGGCTTTTGTCCATGGCCCTCATGGCCCTGCCGGTGATGGCTGTGGTGTTTCTGACCCGGCTTGCTATGGCGCGGCTCCGGGTTCCCCGGAAGTACAGCTGTGCGCTGTGGTTTGCGGTGGGGGTCCGGCTGGTGTGCCCAGTGAGTTTACGGGGCCTTTTGAGCATTTTCGACCTGCCGGGGCTCTATGATCTGGCGGAGGCTACCGGCAGCGTGGACGGCGGCGTGGTGACAGCCTTGCCGCCGGTGACCGCGGCCATGGCTCCACCTTCGTCGACAGCGACGGCCTTGCCGCCGCCCTCCGCCATGGAGGGTACGGTTACAGTGAGCGCCGTTGCCTCCCCCTCCGCCGGGGAGATCGTCCTGATGGTCGCCTCAGTGGCATGGCTGTTGGGGGTCCTGGCAATGCTCCTCTGGGGCGCGGCGGGTATGGTGCGGCTCAAACGCAGAGTGTCCCAGGCGGTGTGGACCGGCGGTGAGGTGTGGGAGTGCGGGGAGATCCCCACGCCCTTTGTCCTGGGTTTCTTCCGCCCCCGCATCTATATCCGTCCGGGCCTTACGGGGATGGAGCGCACCTGTGTCCTGGTCCATGAGCGCCACCACATCCGCCGTGGGGACCCCTGGTGGAAGCTGCTGGCGTGGTGCATCCTGGCGGTATACTGGTGGAATCCCGCCGTGTGGCTTTGCTGGATGTTCTTCTGCCGGGATCTGGAGATGAGCTGTGACGAGGCGGTGCTGGCCACACTGGGGGACCAGGCCAAACGGGGATACAGCCTTTCCCTGGTGGAAAATGCGGCGGAGCGTCCCATTCCCATGGCTCTGGCCTTCGGGGAGCATGACGCCACCCGCCGGGTGAAGAACGTCCTCAAGTGGCAGAAGGAGACTCCCCGGGTGGCCTTCCTGGCGGCGGCCGCGGTGCTGGTAGTGGTGTCAGTGTGCCTCAACGGCGCCTCAGAACGCACCGACAGCTGGGTGCGGCTGGAGGAGGGGAACGGTTCCGACACTCGGACCTTTACCTATCGGATCGGGAAAGAATACCAGTCCTATTTGCTCTACGCCGAGGTCTATGACCACGAGACGCTCCTCAGCCGCACCATTCTGGACTGCTGGCCCCTGGGGGAGGACTGGCCAGACGGACAGCAGCCAGACCCTGGCCCGGACGGCACGGTGACAGAGGCCCGCTCTCGCCGGGGTATCGCCACGCTGCGGGCGGAGCTAATGTGGAGAGGGGATGGCACCGGCACGGACATGCAGTGGTGGGGTACCGTCTCCACCGCCAGCGGCGGGACCATGGGCACCAACCTGGGCCAAGGCCTGGTGCCGGAGCAGCCCTATCACTTGATGATGTGGGGCACACTGTGCACAGAGACCGGAGAACGGGTGGAGCTGGGGGAGGACACGGCCGTGGCGGTGGCGTGTCTCTCCACTTCGCCCGATGGCTCCATTTATGCCTTTGATGTCCCTCGGGGAACGGACTGGCCTGATGCGGCGCTGCGCAATGACGTGACCATGGTGCTGCGGCTGCGGCTGAGTACCCAGGACGCGGCATCTCTGCGGGCATCTTTTGAGGCAGAGCAGGGCGGCTTCGCCCAGACGCTCTTTGCTCTGCATACCTCCGTCCTGGACGCCGGGACAGCGGCGGCGATGCTGGAGACGATGGATACAGCGTCTCTGGGGACGTATACGGAAACATATCAGCCGCAGCAGCATGCCCTGGACGTGGCGTTCTCTCAGCAGCCTGCCGACGCGGATGCACTGGACCGGGCCATGATGGACCGGGGAACACTGCTGCTGGCATTGGCGGAAGATCTGGAGGAAGTCCGCTGGTCTTATCCGGTGACGGGGAACGGTGGGGAGACAACCACCACCGTCTACTGGGATCGCTCCCAGCCGGACGGCTGGGCCCGGAATCTGGGATATGAAGACCTCCGGGAACTGGGCCGGACCACGGAGGGTATTCAGGCGCTACTGGAATACCTGGGGTGGAGCGAGGGGGAAAGCTCTCTGGCCCAGGCCCTTTACAGTCTGCGGACCGATGTCACGGTGGATTCTCTGCCGCAGCTGCGGCAGGCCGTCTCGCTGCTGGGTCTTGCGGACAAGTGGTCCTCTGACTGGGAGCTGACGGCAAAGGGCGAGACCGCCGATACGCTGGAGCTGGACATGGGGGCACTGACCTTGAACGGACAGGATCAGGAGCTGGAGGCGGACCTGCGAAAAACGGCCATGGTGCTGCTGGCGCTGCAGGAAAATCTCCATTCCGTGCAGTGGAGCTATGGGGGAATGAATCCCGACGGTGTTTCAAACCCTCTGGACCACGGGCAGGAATTCACTGTCAGTGATGCCGACACCAGGCTGGATCTCTCTTCCAGCATGATCGCCCAGGCGGGCGGCATCAAGGCGCTGGGCTCCTCGCCGGAGGGTATTCAGGCGCTGCTGGATTTTTTGGGTATCTCCGGCGGAGAAATCACTGACGGGGAAACGGCGGATGCCATTTTCCAGCTGGCTGGGGAGCAATCCCCGGAGGCATTGGCTGAGACACTGGTGTGCAGCGGTCCTTGGGGAGATGTTGCCCTGGAGGGGACCTTTGCCGTGTCTGAGAAGGAAGGGCAGCTGCTGCTGGAGTTTACGCAGCCCAATGCCTGGACACTGGCAGCGGATGGAAACCGCATGGCCGCCAGTGCCACCGTCCTGCTGGTGTTGTATCCGGAATTGATCCAGGTGCAAGCCCGATCAGTGAATGGAGAATCCTTCTATATTCGGGCCACGCGGGAGACAGCCATCCGCCTGCTCACGGGGGGGAAGACGCTTTCGGACTATGGAGCGTCCCCGGAGGCGCTGGCGGAGCTGTTTACCCTCCTGAATGGGATCGTGGAGCGGGACGGCCTTCTCACAGGAATGCCCCCGGACGGTGCCGTGCCGTATCCGGCCTCCGGCGGATTTGTGGCTCAGTACAGGACATCTTTGCCGCTGGGGGCGGAGACGGCGACACTGGAGGCCGTGACCTATTGTGAGGGCCGGGAAATGGGACGGCAGGTGGTCTGGCGGGGAAGCCCCCTGGAGCTGCCAAGCGATGGCTTTTGGCTGCAGGAATACCCTCAGCGCTCCTCGGGCGGATGGGGACCGGTGGAATTTACGCTGCTGCCCTGGACGGATGACCCGAATGGGGCGGGGGAGCCCTTGGCGTCGTGGACCATGGAGCTCCCTTCCGGGTTCCATTATGACAGCCGGGAGCAGCGGAGCGTGGAGAATGCGGTGGAGCTGGAAAAAAATACGTCCGCAGTGCTGTTTGCCGCCGCGTTTTCGGATACGGGGGACTCTCCGCCCGCGCAGGAGATGCAGCTGCCCGCGGCAGAGAAACTCAATGACCCGGCAGTGCTGGGCAGAACGCTGGAGGAGTGGAATGCTGTGATCCTGGTGGAGCTGCGCCTGGAATCCTGACAGCGTAGACGCAAGGGGCTGCAAAGGCGGACCTCTGGCAGAGGCGCTCTCTATTTCAATCGCAAAAGTGCCGCTCCCCAGAC
>OOBW01001380.1_pt1 | contig 10999 bp, 8 predicted proteins | sample 1671701 | NCBI WGS metagenome assembly OOBW01 (sample SAMN06348183, study PRJEB24527) | human gut metagenome | biome: human gut; feature: ankylosing spondylitis patient; material: feces | host: Homo sapiens | place: China | collected 2015-10 | reverse complement strand
CAGCGGTTCGATCCCGCTTATCTCCACCAAAAAGACCCATTTCCTTTTGGAAATGGGTCTTTTTACTTTTTTCACGTTTTTTGTTCGAAGGCTGCGATTACAGTGCCCGGAGTCAAAAATTCCGTAAGCGATTTGCGATATTGTTTGATATCCAGAGGCTTCCCATGCTCCCACATCTTTTGGATACATTCCGCCGTCGTCTCAAACTGCCGGGGATTCGCGTCGGGAAACAAATAGGTAATGGGCGATTGGGGTGTTCTGATTCCAAACTGATAGATCATCACCTGAATAACCGGTGAAACCCCCCTTTTCTCCAGGGGCTCGTAGAGGTCCACTCCAATATAAGAAGCGCTGAGAAACAGGTTGCTCTCCCGGATCTGCAGATTCTCATATTGACTCAGCTTTTCTAATTTTCTCAATGTTCGATCCAATGCTTCGGCGGTTTCCTGCTCTTTTTTCTGATAATAGTCCCGATCCAGAGAAAACGCATGTTCCCGATCCAACATCAAATATTCTACTTGGATTCCCCGCTTCAGGTAAGATTCAATTTCATTTCCATAAGATTCCAACAGGCGATCTCCATAGGCAGCAACAATCGTCAGGCTGTTTTTGGCTCTGCGCATGATTTTATGCAGGTCATGTTTTGTATCTGAGTAACTGAAAAAATACGTATCCATATTCTTCTTGACGATTTTTCCCAGCCACCCCACGCCAATGGCCGCAGCCAGGATAGTTCCCATGGCCTCGATCAGCGCGCATACGATTTCGGCTTTCATCTCCAGTGCCTCCCCCTCTGATCGCTTTTTCACGGACTGTATTTCAAGCGGATGGTCGGACTTTTCCCGTTATCCACATTATAGCAAAAAAGTGTACTCAAATCCAAGGCATTTCCTTATCTGTTTCGATATCGGCCCGATTCCATTTTTTCAAAATTCATGCTTGACATTTTCCCTTTCTCATGCTAAAATGAAAATGTTCTGTGAGTCACAGGCAAGTTCTCTGGGGGTATAGCTCAGCTGGGAGAGCGCTTGACTGGCAGTCAAGAGGTCAGCGGTTCGATCCCGCTTATCTCCACCATGAGATGGCCATGGAAGCAATTGCTTCTATGGCTTTCTTTTTACACTCCGGTTTACGGGGAACGCCGTTTCATCCTTCCCGATTTTCTGCCAGCGGGGATGCGGCCGTTCGTCCGGCGTACCAGTATCCTTTTGCTCTCAGGAGGTTGCGTCCATGGTCATCCACGAATCCGCTGAGGACTATTTGGAGTCCATTCTGGTTTTGCAGGAGCGGCGCGGGCATGTGCGCTCCATTGATATCGTCAACGAGCTGGGCTACTCCAAGCCCAGCGTCAGCATCGCCATGAAGAAGCTGCGGGAAAACGGCTATATCTCCATGGATACTGAGGGATTGATCACACTCAACGAAAGCGGCATGGCCATTGCCAGCCGGATCTACAACCGCCACAAAAGTCTCACCCGGCTGTTCACGCTGCTGGGGGTCTCCCCCGAAGTGGCCGCAGAGGACGCCTGTAAGGTGGAGCATGACCTGAGCGACGAGACCTTCGAAAAGATCTGCCAGTTCATCGAACAGGCAGAACAATCCCAGAAATAATGCCCGTACCCCGGCAGAGTTCTGCCGGGGTGCTTTTGCAAAACGCCCCGTGGGTCAAATCCACGGGGCGTTTTCTTATTTTGTGGAAAAACGGAACACAGTGGTGTGGTCCCAGGTCTCGCCGGGGCACAGGACACAGGATGGAAAGTCCGGATGGTTGGGAGAATCCGGATAGAACTGCGTCTCCAGGCAGACCGCGTCCCGCCGGGCGTACCGGGCACCGCCCTTGCCGGCAGGGCAGCCATCCAGGTAGTTGCTGCTGTAAAGCTGGACACCGGGCAGCGTGGTCTCCACTTCCAGAACCACGCCGGACTTCTCTCCCTCCAGTCGGGCGGCCGGCCGCAGGGTCCCCGGCTGGCCGTTGACCACCCAATTGTGGTCATAACCGCCGCACAGCTCCAGCTGCCGGAAGGGCTCGTCCACCCGTTCTCCGATGACTCTGGGCGTCCGAAAGTCCATGGGCGTCCCCTCCACCGCATCCAGTGCGCCGGTGGGAATACTGCCGGGCACCACCGGCGTGTAGCGGTCTGCGAACAGCGTCAGGGTGTGTCCCATGGCGCTGCCGCTGCCCTGTCCGTTCAGATTCCAGTAAGCGTGGCTGGTCAGATTGCAGACCGTGGTTCGGTCCGCGACAGCCTGGTAGTGGAGGATCAGGCTGCTGCCCTCCAGGCGGTAGGTAATGCTGACGGACAGCACGCCCGGATACCCCTCTTCACCGTCCTTGCTGTTATAGCGCAGGCATACCCCGCCCGGGCACTCCTCCGCCGTCCACACCCGATTGGCAAAGCCGGTCGGGCCGCCGTGGAGATGATTTTCCCCGTCGTTGAGCGCCAGCGTATATGTCTTTCCCTCCAGAGAAAACCGGCCACCTGCAATGCGGTTTGCATAGCGGCCCACAATGGCGCCCATGAATTTATCCTGCTCCTGATAGGCCTCCAGGCTGTCAAAGCCCAGCGCCACATCGATCCAGCGGCCGTCCGCCGTCGGAACCGACAAAGCCGCCAGCGTGGCCCCATAGGTCAGCACGGAGCACCGCAGCTGCCCATTGTCCAGTGTAAGGATATCTACCGGCTGTTTGTCACGGGTAAAGCCAAACGATCTGCGTTCCATTGCGTTTCCTCCTCTTTTTCTGCCCGGAGCGGAATCTTTTCCGGCGCAGCCGCGCCTTTCGGCCGTGTTCTCCGGGCCTGGTTTTCCGTTTTGGGAGATGCCAAAATGACGGGGCTGGGCGCTTTCCTGCCTGCGGGCCGCCGCTTTGAAAAGCCCCTCCTGAGAATTTTATCTTAGCGGGTGTACCTTTGTCTGTCAAGGCGGCCATGGGAAATTTCTCCAAACGGCACGCCCCCGGCCTGCGCCTGTTTCCTGCTTTCATCCACAAAACACCGCCGCTGGTGCCAAGTGCACCAGCGGCGGCGTTCTCAAATCAAAACATTTGTTTTTGCAGCATTTTCAGCGGGTCCGGCACACCAGCTGGCCGTTTTCCACATCCAGCACCAGCGTGCTGCCGGCGGCCAGGTCTCCGCTCAGAATCCGCTTGGCGATCAGCGTCTCCGCCGCGCTTTGCAGATACCGCTTCAGCGGCCGGGCACCGTAGATCGGATCGAAGCCCTGGTCGATGATCAGGTCCTTGGCCTGGTCCGTGACTTCCAGCTTCAAAAGCTTCTCGCCCAGACGCTGCCGCAGGCCTTGCATCAGGATTTCGATGATGCCGCTCAGGTTCTCCTTGGTCAGCGGCTTGAAGAGGATGATCTCATCCAGCCGGTTCAGGAACTCCGGCCGGAAGGACTGGCGCAGTTCCGCCATGACGGCATCTCGGGCAGACTGGGCAATGGTGCCGTCAGACTGGATACCGTCCAGCAGCTCCTGGCTGCCCAGGTTGGAGGTGAGGATGATGATGGTGTTCTTAAAGTCCACTGTCCGGCCCTGGGAGTCCGTGATGCGGCCGTCATCCAGAATCTGCAGCAGGATATTGAATACATCCGGGTGCGCCTTTTCCACCTCATCGAAGAGCACCACGCTGTACGGCTTGCGGCGCACCGCCTCCGTCAGCTGGCCGCCCTCGTCGTAACCCACGTATCCCGGAGGCGCACCGATCAGGCGGCTCACAGAGAACTTCTCCATATACTCCGTCATATCGATACGCACCAGGTTGCGCTCATCGTCAAACAGGCAGTCCGCCAGAGACTTTGCAAGTTCCGTCTTGCCCACGCCGGTGGGGCCCAGGAACAGGAAGCTGCCGATGGGCCGGTTGGGGTCGGCGATTCCGGCCCGGGAGCGCTGGATAGCCTCCGTCACCAGGCGCACCGCCTCATCCTGGCCGACCACCCGCTTGTGGATGACCTCATCCAGATGGAGCAGCTTCTCCCGCTCCCCTTCCACCAGACGGCTGACGGGGATGCCGGTCCACTTTGCCACGATGTCGGCGATCTCCGCCTCCGTGACGGTATCATGGACCATGGAGTTTTCTCCGCTGTGCTGCTCAGCAGCGGCCTCCGCCTCTTTGAGTTGCTTTTCCAAGGCCGGCAGATCCGAGTACTTGAGCTTTGCCGCCTTTTCATATTCCAGATGGGACTGGGCCTGCTCGATCTCGCCGTGGAGCCGTTCAATCCGGCCCTTCAGCTCCTTGACCTGATCCACGCCCTGTTTTTCCGCTTCCCAGCGGGACTTCCGGGCGTTGAACTGCTCTTTCTCATCGGCCAGTTCCTTTTTCAGTTCCTCCAGGCGATCCCGGGAGAGCTGGTCGTCCTCCTTCTTCAGCGCCATCTCCTCGATCTCCTGCTGCATGATCTTGCGCCGCAGGTCATCCAGTTCCGCAGGCATGGAGTCGATCTCCGTGCGGATCATGGCGCAGGCCTCATCCACCAGGTCGATGGCCTTATCCGGCAGGAACCGGTCGGTGATATAACGGTTGGAGAGGGTGGCCGCCGCCACCAGGGCATTGTCGTGGATGCGGACGCCGTGGAAGATCTCATAGCGCTCCTTGAGTCCCCGCAGAATGGAGATGGTATCCTCCACCGTGGGCTCATTCACCATGACCGGCTGGAACCGCCGCTCCAGAGCGGCGTCCTTTTCAATGTACTGCCGGTACTCGTCCAGGGTGGTGGCGCCGATGCAGTGCAGCTCGCCCCGGGCCAGCATGGGCTTGAGCAGATTGCCGGCATCCATGCTGCCCTCGGTCTTGCCGGCGCCCACAATGGTATGCAACTCATCGATAAAGAGAATGATCTTCCCCTCGGACTTGCGTACCTGCTCCAGCACGGCCTTGAGCCGCTCCTCAAATTCGCCCCGGTACTTGGCACCGGCAATCAGGGCGCCCATATCCAAAGAGAAGATGGTGTGGTCTTTCAGCCCGTCAGGCACGTCTCCCCGGACGATTCGCTGTGCCAGGCCCTCGGCGATGGCGGTTTTGCCCACGCCGGGCTCGCCGATGAGGACAGGGTTGTTCTTCGTCTTACGGGAGAGGATACGGATGACATTTCGGATCTCGCTGTCCCGGCCGATCACCGGGTCCAGCTCCTTACTCCGGGCCCGGGCCACCAAGTCCGTGCCGTACTTTTTCAGTGCATCATAAGTGTCCTCCGGATTGTCGGAGGTCACCGGGTTGGCCTTGACCTTGCTCAGCTCTTCTGTAAAGCGGGAGCGGGAAATGCCGTGGTCCTGGAGCAGCTGCTTGAGCTGCGTGCCGCCCTCGGCAAAGATTCCCAGCATCAGATGCTCCACGGAGACATATTCGTCATGGAGCTTTTCCGCTGTACGCTCCGCCACCGTGATGACCTTGCCGGTCTCCGGCGAGGCATAGACTTCACCGCTGCCGCCGGAGACCCGGGGCAGCTGATCGATCCTATCCTTGAGTTCCGTCTCCAGACCGCCGCAGTCCACGCCCATCCGCTGGAACAGGGAACCCACCAGGCCGCCGTCCTGCTCCAGCAGGGCCAACATCAAATGCTCCGGGGTCAGGTACTGATTTTGTCTTTCCTGGGCCATAGTCTGCGCATCACGCAGGGCCTCCAGGGTTTTTTGTGTATATTTTTGTGTATTCATACAGGATCTTCCTCCCTTGCGGAAAAGCCCTGCCGCCAGTGCGGCGGGACTTCTTGATTTCAGCTTTGCACTTATTATAGCCCTGCTTTTAGCACTGTCAAGTGGAGAGTGCTAAAATTCAAAAACAGAACACAGTTCGTTCACGAATTTTCAAAAAATTCCCACCTGCCTCACTTCTCATCCATTCATGAAAAAAACCTCCCTTCCCCTCTCGACATTTGCCGGACACTGCGCTATACTTCCTTGTTGTAAATCCGCGCGCAGCACAAACCATCCGCACGCACCAGTCGGAAAGGAAGTAGAGACAATGGCAGAAGCTATGAAGTACGGCACCGAATCGTTTGAGGTTCACCTGCCCCCGGAGCAGATTGCAGCCGAGGTGGAGGCCAATCATGTGGACCTGCCCCAGCGGACCGTGGCGGAGCACATCCGCTATGCGCTGGACCATCCCATTGATTCCGCCCCCCTGCGGGAGCTGGTCAAGCCCGGCGAGACCGTGTGCATCATCATCTCCGACGTGACCCGCCGCTGGCAGTCTCCGGAGACCTATATCCCCATTCTCGTGGAGGAGCTGGAGCATGCCGGCATCCGGGATGAGGACATGCTGATTCTCTCCGCCACCGGCACCCACCGCACCCAAACCAAGGAAGAGCATATCGGCCTTGTGACCCAGGCCGTTTACGACCGCATCCGGGTGGAGGATCACGTCTGCACTGATCAGGAGAATCTGGTCCACGTGGGCGATACCTCCCGGGGCACGCCCGTGTGGCTGGACAAACGGGCCATGGACTGCGACCATATCATCCTCACCGGCGGCGTGGTGTTCCACTTCATGGCCGGCTTCGGCGGCGGCCGCAAGAGCATCCTGCCGGGCATTTCCGGCCGGGAGACCATCATGAAAAACCACAACTTGGCCCTCAACCCCGGCATCGGCAACGGCTCCAACCCGGAGGTCCGCAGCGCCAACATGACGGAGGCCAACCCGGTCCACGCCGACATGATGGAGGCCTGCGCCATGGCCAATCCCACCTTCCTGCTCAACGTGGTGGTCAATGACGACCAGCAGATCATCAGCGCCTTTGCCGGCAACTGGCGCACCGCCCATCAGGCTGCCTGCGATCTGGTAGACGCCATGTATGGCGTGACCATTCATGAGCGAACTCCCATGGTCATCGCCAGCGCCGGCGGCTATCCCAAGGACCTGAACTTCTACCAGACCATCAAGACGTTGTGCAATGCCCTGGCGGCTGTGGAGGATGGCGGCACCATCATTCTGGTGACCCGCAGCGAAGAGGGCTTCGGCAGTGAGGACTGCCGCCGGATCATCGCCGACTATCCCACCATGCTGGAGCGGGAGAAGGCCCTGCGGGCAGACTTCTCCATCGGCGCCTTCATTGGTTACCTCTTTGCCGAAAACGCGGAGACCCATCACATGATCGCCGTCACCGGCATGCCCCAGGAGGCCTTCGGCACCGCCAAGATCCACGTGGTCTCCACCCTGGACGAGGCCCTGGAACTGGCCCGGAAACTCAACGGCGGCCGCGATCTGCGGACCACCCTGCTGCCTCACGGCGCCAACACCCTGCCCAAGCTGGTGTAAGCCGCCTGCAAACACACATACAGAAGCCCCGGCGTTTTTCACGCCGGGGCTCTTTTCTTACTCCTGGGGTTTTCGCTCCCGAATCTGCCGGTGGAGGCAGGCAAGGCCGTCCGCCAGACCCCCCACCTGGTCGATCAATCCCACCTGCACCGCCTCCTCTCCGTAGAGAACACTGCCTACATCCGCGGCCATATCGTCCTTTTTCAGCATCAGCGCCTGAAAATCCTCCGGCGAGATATGACTGTGACCGGAGACAAAGGTGACGATCCGCTCCTGGAGCCGTTGAAAATAGCTGTAAGTTTGGGGTGCGGCAATCACCGTACCGGTGGTGCGGACCGGGTGGATCGTCATGGCGGCGGAGGGCACGGCAAAGCTCCGCTTGGCCGCCACCGCCAGCGGCACGCCGATTGAGTGGCTGCCGCCCAGGACAATGGACACCGTGGGCTTGGTCATGCCCGCAATCAGCTCTGCAATAGCAAGGCCCGCCTCCACATCACCGCCCACGGTATTGAGCAAAAACAGGACGCCGTCGATGTCCTCCGACGCCTCCAGCTTTGCCAGCAGCGGCAGCATGTGCTCATACTTGGTGGTCTTGGTATTGGGCCCCGCCAGTGTGTGGCCCTCGATCTGTCCCACGATGCTCCCCACAAATACGGACGCTCCGTTGGACCGGACAATGGACGAGCCGGTGTCCAGAATATTCTGTGTGGTCTGCTCCGATCCACTTTCGTTTTCTCCGGCTTCACCGGAGGTCATGGGTTTGGTTGACTCCGTCATAAAATTCCTCCTCGTTTCTCACGTAGTGTCTGCCGTTTTCACAAAATCTACACCTGACCCAGGGTTTCTTTTTCTTTGCGCCTATGGTATCATGTGGAGAAACGGAACTTACAGACAGCGGGAGGGATTTTCAGTGGCAGAACGTACCAAGCAGCGCATCGTGGTCAAGGTGGGCACTTCCACACTCACCCACGACTCCGGAGCGCTGGATCTCCGGAGCATGGAACATCTGGTCCGGACTCTGGCGGACCTGCACGGCATGGGGCATGAGGTGATTCTAGTCACCTCCGGTGCCATTGCTGTTGGCACCGCCAAACTGGGGCTTTCCGAACGCCCCAAGGAGCTGCGGATGAAACAGGCAGCCGCAGCCGTGGGCCAGTGCCGGATGATGCACATCTATGACAAACTCTTTTCCGAGTATAACCGCTCTGTTGCTCAGATCCTCCTGACAGGGGACGATGTAGAGATTCCCCAGCGGGCCGAGCATCTGCGCAGCACCTTTTCTGCCCTGCTGGAAATGGGCGTGATCCCGGTGGTGAATGAAAACGACTCTGTCTCCTCCGCCGAGATCGAGACCGGCCGTCACAAGGTACTGGGCGACAACGACACCCTCTCCGCCATCGTGGCGCGGCTTTGTCAGGCAGACCTGCTGGTGCTTTTGAGCGACATCGACGGTCTGTACGACGCAGACCCTCATACCCACCCGGACGCCACGCTCATCCATCAGGTCCGGGACCTGACGCCGGAGATCCTGGAGATGGCCGGCGGCGCCGGCAGCTGGCGGGGGACGGGCGGCATGGCCACCAAGCTCTCTGCCGCCCGGATCGCCATGGGCGCGGGATGCGACATGGTCATTACCAACGGCAGCCGGACCGAGGACCTCTACGGCATCGTGGAGGGGCAGGACATCGGCACCCGGTTCCTGGCAGTGCGGTAGCCCCGCCTCTCCCCAGGTCCATTTGATGAAACCATCCATGGCACACGGTGTCATGGAAAGGAGGTTATTTTCATGACAGCATTACAGCAGCAGGGGCAGGCGGCCAAGGATGCCGCCTATGTGCTCTCCACCGCCGGTACGGCCAGAAAAAACGCAGCGCTGGCTGCCATTGCGGACACTCTGACTCAGCAGCAGGACCGTTGGCTTGCCGCCAACGCTGAAGACGTGGCCGCTGCGAAAGAGGCGGGGATGCGCCCGGCCATGCTGGACCGGCTGACGCTGACGCCGGAGCGGATCGCCGGTATCGTAGAGGGCGTGCGCCAAGTGGCGGCCCTGCCGGACCCCATCGGCCGGGTGGACAAGATGGAGACCCGGCCCAACGGCCTCATCATTGGACGGCGGCGGGTCCCCCTGGGGGTCATCGCCATCATCTTTGAGGCCCGGCCCAATGTCACCGTGGACGCGGCGGCCCTGTGCCTCAAGTCCGGCAACGCCTGTATTCTCCGGGGCGGTAAGGAGGCCATCCGCTCCAACCGCTGTGCGGCGGAGCTGATGCGCCAGGCCCTGCATGCGGCAGGACTGCCGGAGGACTGCATCTGCCTGGTGCAGGACACCAGCCACGAGACTGCCCGGGAGCTGATGCACCTGGACGGCTTTGTGGATGTGCTGATCCCCCGGGGCGGTGCGGGGCTGATCCGTGCCGTGGCCAAGGAGGCCAGCGTCCCTGTGATCCGCACGGGAGAGGGCGTCTGTCACATCTATATCGACAACGAGGCAGACCTGGACATGGGCGCCAGGATTCTCTTCAACGCCAAATGCTCCCGCCCCTCCGTCTGCAATGCGGTGGAGTGCGTGCTGGTGCATCAGGATGTGGCGGCGGATTTCTGGAAACACGCCCTGCCCCTGCTGGAAGAAAAACAGGTGGAGCTGCGGGCGGATGCCCCGGCCCTGGAGCTTCTGGGCTCCCACGCAGTCCCTGCGGAAGAGAGCGACTGGGACGCGGAATATGACGACTACATTCTGGCGGTGCGAACGGTACGGGACATGGACGAGGCCGTGTCCTTTATCAACCGCCATGGGACCGGCCATTCCGAGGCCATCATCACCCGCAACTACTTCAAGGCCCAGCACTTCCTGGACTATGTGGACGCAGCAGCAGTATACGTCAACGCCTCCACCCGCTTTACCGACGGCGGCGAGTTCGGCCTGGGTGCGGAGATCGGGATCTCCACACAGAAGATGCACGCCCGGGGACCCATGGGGCTGGAGGAGCTGACCAGCTGCAAGTACATCATTTACGGCGAGGGGCAGGTCCGCTGACCGGACGCCTCCCACTCCCCTGCGGCACACACGATCAAGAGTAAAAGAGGTTGAAAAATATGTTGACGTTTGGATTTATCGGAACCGGAAATATGGGCGGAGCTCTGGCCCGGGCGGCCCGAAAGCGCCTGAACGGGGAGCAGCTGCTGCTGGCAAACCGGACGGCAGCCAAGGCGGAGACCCTGGCTGCGGAGCTGGGTGCCCGGACCGTGGATAACCGGACCGCAGCGGCCGAGGCGACCTACCTCTTTCTGGGGGTAAAGCCCCAGATGATGGCGGAGATGCTGGCAGAGATCGCTCCCGTGCTGGCCGCCCGGAAGGACCGCTTCTTCCTGGTGCCCATGGCGGCGGGGCTCACCATTGCGGACATCCAGCGCCAGGCCGGCGGCAAATACCCGGTCATCCGCATCATGCCCAACACCCCCTCTTCCATTGGGGAGGGGATGATCCTCTACACCTGCGGCGACGGTGTCACCAAGGAAGAGGAGCAGACCTTCCTGGACGCCATGGCCGGAGCGGGAAAGCTGGCCCCTCTGCCGGAGCGTCTGATCGACGCGGGAAGCTCCGTGGCAGGCTGCGGCCCGGCCTTCGTGGATCTGTTTATCGAGGCGCTGGCGGACGGCGGGGTGGCCTGCGGTCTGCCCCGGGCCACGGCATTGGAACTGGCCGCTCAGATGGTGGCGGGTTCCGCGCGGCTGGTGCTGGAGAGCAGA
>OOBW01001375.1_pt1 | contig 11072 bp, 11 predicted proteins | sample 1671701 | NCBI WGS metagenome assembly OOBW01 (sample SAMN06348183, study PRJEB24527) | human gut metagenome | biome: human gut; feature: ankylosing spondylitis patient; material: feces | host: Homo sapiens | place: China | collected 2015-10 | reverse complement strand
CCGGGGACGCTTTCCACAAGAAATCATCTTGCCGCTGTGATCGTAGCTTGCAATCGAGAAAATGTCAAGCACTGTTTTCGGTTCAGGCAATCTGCTATGCACGGCCCTCACCGCGCCGTGTGGTGGGGAAATGTATCAACAAAACGAACTAATAACAAGGAAAACTTCTTTCTGGCTTTGAAGGCAAAGGGGGGGTACTTTACATTTTTCGCAATACGCACCATCATGTCCTAGTCCTGGATGTTCTGCAGGCGGAAGCACACCCAAGACTCCGGATCCTACCGGGCTAGGGCGTTCACATATTTCGTACCAAGGATTGTGTGATAGAGTCCTCCATCAGAAGCTTCTTTGCCTGCTTTCAGTTCCACCTCTGTATAGGGTCCTTCCGCTACCCAGAACCGAGCCTATGTGCCATTCACACAAATGGATTTACCTCATTTATCCGGCAAACCCAGAGATGCTGTGGAGTAGTTCTAGGAGGGCAACAAATTTGTAATGGATACAGCTATTTACCTAAAAAAATAGTTTAAATATTGGTTTACCATTTCCTCAGCATCCAAATTTGGAATACCCTTTGGTTCCTTTGAATAGGAATCTGTAATTCCACAGAAATAGTCCGCAAGGGCAGACATTGGTCCGCAGACGCGTCGAATGTCGCCGTACGGATCATCGCTGCTTTCGTATGTCTCTGTAAAATCAATGAGATTCCCTTCAGAATCAATGGTGATGGATGCCGGAGACTTTCCACAGTGCAGGTCATAGACAGGGTTATTCAGATCCGTAAGCCCACTTCCTAAGTCGTAATAGTCGTACTTATAAAAGAGCCCATAGTAGGTTATATCACCGTTTTCATCAGATACATGCTCAAAAATATCAAAGGCGGGGAGGCTGAGATCTGTAATTTCATCCGAGGATTGATTGAATGTTTCTGCATAGGTCTTGGGGTTATAGACCTCAGTTATTGCATTGTAGATTACCGCGTCTTCGCCGGTGAGAGAAAATACCTCCGCCGATGGCATGGGGAATTCATCCCACGAGATACTCTGACCATCCAATACGATTTTCTCCGGTGCAGCGACATCTTTTTCGGGCTGCGTGGGTTCTTGATACTCTTCGGTGGGATTGTCGTCATGCTCCTGCAACGGCTCTTTCTGCTCTGACAGGTCTCCACAGGCAGAACACGCGAATAGGAAAACCAGAGAGAACAAGAAAACGGAAATTCGTTTCATTGTACAATCACCCAATTATCATATGGTAAATTTGTAATAGCAAAGTACACTACACACTGGCGGAGAATTGTAGAAACATATTCTCCGCCAATGCTTGTAACGAACTTTAGCGACAAACATTTTCGTAGACTAAGTCATCCGGAACACGGTAAACCCGTCCCAACAGGCTACCATTGGCATCGCGATGAAGAACTCCAAGGAAAACACCGTCTGCATTGGAGTCGATGCCTACGACGCAGTCGCCTTTATCATTAAAAGGCGTTAGTTCAGAAACATTATAGACATGTGTGCCAGGGCCAATGGTATAGGTAAATTTATCTGTCACGGCCTTTTCTTCCAGCAATTCACAATCCGACAGGGACAGCGTATCGGAATAGTATGCTGTTTCTTCCTGCGATTTGCGTAGTACTTCTGGGTCGACCTTGCCAGCAGAGGCTGTGTATCCGTTGCCTTCATTTACCTCCAGTTTGGGGGAGGAAGTTGTGGAGTCGCTATGTGATTTCTGACCCTCCGAAGAACCCGAAGAAGGATTAATCTTTTGTACCTGAGGTTCGGTCTCATTCTCCGATTCAGTGACAGCTGGAGGTGTCTCTTTCTGCGTATTTTGCGATACGCTAGGTTCCACACTGTTGGACTCCTGTAAAGTTAAAGGTTCCGGAACACGGTAGAGACGTCCGGTCAAATCTCCAGAGCTATCCTGATGAATGACAGGAATATAGACTACATTTCCAGAGGACACTTTGCCCAAGCGGAAGTTCCCATCCGCGTCAAAAGTTAATCCATCCGGAATCTGATAGCTTCCGGTCTTCTTTCCAATGGAATACTCATAGACATCGGTGACCTTTTTTTCTTCTAACAGTTCACATTGATCCAGAGGAATATTCTTATAATATTCTGCAGTCTGGCGGACAGACATGGATGCGCCCGTATCTGCATCGGTTTCCTGATAAATCAGATTTTCAGGCACCAGGTAGGTACAACCAGTAAGGCTCCCGTCCCCGTTGCGCCGCACGAGGCAGATTCGTACCCCACTCTCGGTTTGCCCAATTCCCACATAATGAATCCCGTTTTCATCAAAGTCTGTGCTCTCCGTGATTTTCAGGATACCATAACCATTTCCCAGAGAATATTTATATTCGTCCGTAACCGGGATTTCCTCAATGAGGGTCAGTTCATTCAGAGGCAGCGACTCATAGTACGCAGTTTCTTGCAGGCTACTCTGGATTGCTTCATCGCTGCTTTTGCCTGCAAAGACGCTGGGACCAGAGAGATCCAGCGTGATGGTGATTTCCTGTGTCTTTCCGTTTTTGAATGTAGCAGTGGCGGTAAACGTGGGCTTTTGGGGAATGCTCTCCTTGGAGGATGCCTGGATACCCCAGAACAACAGCAAATTCTCATCCATCACCGAGGATTCCAGTGTGATGCTGTTTCCGGCAATCTCAAAATCCCTGCCGCAAATGAGGAGGTCGTTGTCCGCACCGGCGTACAGCCTGCAGGTATCCTCCGCAGCCAGATTCACCTGCTGGGTTGCAAAAAATCCTTCCTGCGTGGCGAAGGTCACGCTTTCAATGTTTTTCCCTTCATAGCGGAATCCCATGTTGATAAAATAGTGTTCACCGTCAAAGTAGCCGCCCCAATATTCCGGCTGATCGAGTAGATCGATTTCCTTTAGCACGACGGTATTTGTATCGTCAAGCTCCCGGGCGTAGGCTTTTATCGTAAATGTATTGGACATATTGGGCATCGTAAACATTCCCACCAGTGCGATGAAAATGACTGCCGCTGCGGCCAGGGAGCGTCTCCATGGAAACTTCTTGGATTTCTTTATGCGAGCCTCATACGTTCCTGCTTCCTGAATGTACTCTGGAGCAATATTTCCGACTGCTTCTGAAATCACTTCCGACTTCATAAAAGCACCCCTTCCTGTACCAAGTGGCTTCTTAACTTTTCTCTGGTCCGAAACAATCTGAGTGAAATATTGCGATTGCTCATACCAAACTGTTCCGCAAGATCGGATATGGAGTCCGCATACCAATAGCGACGGACGAATAGAATGCGATTTTCCCGATCGAGCGTCGACAAGAAACGATTCAACGCTTCAGTCAATTCCTGGGCGGATAGTTCAGCTTCTGCGCTGTCCGGAGCAGCCAGACATCCTTCCAATTCACTAAGAGCAACTTCATAGCAACTGTTTCGCTTGAAAGCGGTGTTTGCGTGATACTTTTTGATTGCCAGATTTCTGGTGATCTTACATACGTAGGTCAACAGCGGATCAGGCTGTTTGGGTGGGACGGAATTCCACACGCCCAGGTACGTATCATTCACACATTCCTCTGCGTCTTGATCGTCGTTAAGAATGTTTCTGGCAACATTGCTGCATAGTTTTCCATATTTTTTGGAGAGTTCTTCAATGGCCTGCTCTGAGCGGATGCAGAACATCTTGACAATATCCTGATCTTCCAAATTCCACACACCTTCCTTTCCCGAATATAGGGTTTCATATCCCTCTCACAATGACAGATCTTGATCAGTCTCAACTATATATTACGGATTTGAGAGTGGTTATTTCAGATAGAAGATAATTCTATTTGAAATTTTGAAATAAAAAACGACTGCTTGAATATGTCGACAAGTGAGATCCTATATTTTTCTGTAGAAGAAAGTTAAAGGTTTACAGAAGGTTCACAGATGACCCGGGGGTCAGCGGTTGACACAGCTTCTCTCCAATTTTATAATACAAATACTGGAAATCAAAAGCCCGGTAGCCCTTCACGCGGGCCAGTACAGTACTACAAGTGAATAATGGCATGTTAAGGGGAAGGGCGCCATCCGTGATCGTAAAAGCAAGGACGATCTGGGTGGCTTTTTGTTTTCTAGGGAGAAATGAAGGGGGGATGTCGATGGGTGGTTGAACACCAGTTGCTGGCCAACAGAGTTTTTAAGAACGGTGGTGATATGCATCCGCACACAATGCAAAGACCAATTGGGTTTTCGAATCAAAAAGGAAAGCCGCCGAAACTGCTGCAACAGTCCGGCGGCGCGCCGCGTTCCGAAAAACGCAGACTCCATCTGCAAACAGTTTAACGCGAAGGTGCTCGGAACGCAAGAAAAATTCCATGTCTGAATTTCACAAAGGAGGTTCCGCATGCCGATTCTCGGTGAACGATTCTATCAAATGAGCAATGCCATCTTTTACTATGACCTGAAACCGATCCCGCTGGCGGTGTATAGCTACCTGGTCTGCTGCGCCGGACAGAAAGATCTGTGCTGGCCCAGCATCAAGACCATCGCACTGCACTGCAGCTGTTCAGAAAACGCTGCACGGGATGCAGTCAGGCAGTTGGTGGATCGCGGATTCATCCGCAAGGTCAAGACTTCACGATGTGCAAGGAATGGTAAGTGGCTCCAGGGTAACAACCACTACTACATCCTGCCGCTGCCTGCGCTTCCCACCGCAGGACATCGTGCAGGCAGGGACTCCACCGCAGGAGATGGTGGGGAAGTGTATCAACAAGACGAAGAATAACAAAGAAAAGTCTGTGAGCCGCTGTGAGGCCCTATGTGGAGCGGTTCGGGACCCGGCAGGGTCCCAGCCCCTCCCGGGGATTTCAGACGGATTTAGGCAGCTTTTGAAGCTCTGCGGAGGACGAAAGAAAAAGCTGGATAAAGGCCTGGGGTCACTTCCCCGGCTTTCACCCGGCACATCTGCCCGCAGTGCGGGCAGTTACGGAGGTTTGGGCGGCCTCGAAAATGGGGTCAAAAACAGCAGAGAAATGAAATTCTGCGGTCGTTATCCCGCAGCGCTTACGCCCACAAGAAAAAACCAGGGGTCAACCCGAAGAAAGGAGGCCTTTATGAGCCAAAAAGAAAAATTTGCCCTCTACCTGACGCCGGAGATGAAGGCGCGGCTGGAGCGGCGCTATACGGAAGACGGCAGCCGCAGTCTCACCGGATTTATCGAGAACGCCATCAACTTCTATCTGGACTATCTAAGTGCCAACAACGCCGGTATGTTCCTGCCAGCCTCGGTGCAGTCCTATCTGGATGGCCGGCTGGATCAGCTGGAGAACCGGATGTCGTCCCTGCTCTACAAACAAGCGGTGACACTGGATACGGGCATGAGTGTTCTCGTGGACTGCGTCCATCTGGACGAAACGTATCTCCGGAAGAAACGCGCGGAGAGTGCTGCTCGCGTGAAGAAGCTCAACGGCCATCTGCAGCTGGAGAAGATGGCAAAGCGCGCACAGGAGCAGCGGGACGGTGATGATGGATGGCAAGACTGATCGTCAAGAGTCCGTACATCCAGTGCGGCAAGCAGAACGCCAGTGGCTATCTCTGCTACATTGCTACACGGGAGCGGGTGGAGATCATCCCGGATGACCGTCCGCCTACCCGCAAGCAGGAGCAGCTCATCACAAAGCTGACGAAAGACTTCCCGGATGTGAAGGAGCTGTTGGAGTATGAGGACTACACAGTACATCCGACGAAAGCCAACGCCTCGTCACTCATCACCCTGGCGCTGGAGGAACACTGGAAGCAGGTGCAGCAAACGGATGGATACATGAAGTACATCGCAACCCGGCCTCGTGCAGAGCGGCTGGGTGACCATGGCCTGTTTGGCGACGCGGATCATGTGGATCTGGACGCCGCCATGTCCGAACTGGAGCACTACACCGGAAACGTCTGGACGCACATCATCTCTCTGCATCGAGAAGACGCGGAGCGTCTCGGCTACAACAACGCACAGGCATGGCGGGCACTGATCCGCACTCACCGCAACGACATCGCGGCAGCCATGCACATCCCGCCCCAGGACTTCCGGTGGTATGCGGCGTTCCATGATGAAGGTCATCATCCTCACGTCCACATGATGGCGTGGTCAGTGAAACCGGGACAAGCACACTTGAATCGGGATGGCATCCGTCAGATGAAGTCTCAACTCACCAACGATATTTTCCAACAGGAGCTGCTCCATGTCTACGAACAGAAGTCTGTCTCACGAGATGAGCTGGTGAAAGAGACCAGGAAAGTTATGCTGGAGCTGTCCCGGCAGATGCGGGAGACGGTCTGTGAGCACACCCAGGCGGAGCAGATGATCTGGAAGCTGTCCCAGCAGCTGGGCGAGGTCAAAGGCAAGAAGTCCTACGGATATCTTCCGCGGCCCATGAAGCGGCAGGTGGATGAGATCGTGGATCAGCTGGAGCAAATCCCCGTTGTCAACGAGTGCTATCAGAAGTGGTGGGAGCTCCAGTGTCAGGTGAACGAGTTCTACTCGGGGCAGAAACAGCAGCGTCCGCCGCTGTCCCAACAAAAAGAGTTCCGGGCCATCCGGAACGCTGTCATCCGGGAGGCAGAGAATATCCGCCTGGGCAAGATCACCTTCGAGGACGAGAAGATGGAAGAACGGGGCGAGTGGGTGGAAAACTGGGAAGTCTCCTACGAGTGCCTGCGACTGCGTGCCAGGATCGAAGACAGGAAGCTGCCGCTGGCCCAGCGAGATGAGGCAGCAGAGGATCTGGAACGGCTGGCGGAGTACGGTGATGTCCACGCCCAGTACTTTCTGGGACTGCTGTACCGGGACGGCGGGGTGCTGCTGCCGGACGCGGAACAAGCCGCCCACTGGCTGGAACTGGCGGCAAAGCGAGATCTGCCCGCAGCCCAGTATGCTCTCGGCAAGCTATATTTCTCTGATGATCCGGAGGTGCATAATACCTCCGATGGAATCCAGTGGTTGAAGCGAGCAGCTCAAAACGGAAACGCCGACGCTGCCTACCGGCTGGGGAAGGAGTACCTGGCAGGTAAGTCCGTACAAAAGGACGCAGTCAAAGCGGCGGAGCATCTCCGACACGCCGCTGACAACAATCATCCCTGGGCGAACTATCTGCTGGGGAAGCTGTACCTCACCGGAAACGGTGTCCCCAAAGACGAAGAAGCAGCCTGGAACTGCTTTCGGATGGCGGATGCGTATGGTCACCCCTACGCCCAGTATGTTCTGGAACGGCAGGAGCAGTGGCAGCGTCCGGAACTGCTGCTGACGGTGCCCCGCCTGCTCTACCACATGAGCAATATCTTCCGGGACAATGCGCCAACCGTTCCTGTACAGCCAAGGCTGCACATCGATCGCAAGCGAATGCAGGAGCTCCAGAAGATGCGGATCGCTCTGGGCCACCAGCCTGATGATCATGAGGAAGAACAAACGCAGACCTGGGGCGGTATGACCATGAAGGGATGGTAAGAGTCCGCAATTTATTTCAGACCCCATTGATTGCAGGGTATCCCCTTCACCAGATGGTGAGGAAGTGTATCAACAAGACGAAGGATAACAAATAAAAACCTCTCCCACGGCGGGAGAGGAGAAAGGATATCGAGTGAAAAAAGAAATATTCAAATCTTACGAAGAGCTGCCGCTGATGCTTTCGGTTCCGGAGATGGCAGCGGCGCTGGGAATCTCCCGTGCCGGGGCTTATGAGCTAGCTCGTTCCGAAGGCTTTCCTGCACTGAGAATCGGCACCCGTATCGTAATCCCCAAGGATGAACTCCGGGAATGGATCAAGCGGGATATGGGTAAGCAGGAGATCCAGTAAAAAACGGCGGCACCCGATTTTCCGGGTGTCGCTTTGAATTTGCTAACAAATTGATAACTCTGCCGGGTTGGGATGGCTATTGAGGTCAGGGCATGGTATTGTGTGTCGCTGACAGGAGGTGGCACATCATGCGTGATTATATGAAAGCCCTCTGCTACAGGTTCGAGACGACATCCCGGAGGGCGGAGTATCTGGACAGAAAGATTGAACGGACCTACAGGCAGCTCTCCCGTCTGCTGAATGAGCCGGAACGGAAGTTGCTCCTGAAGATGGCGGATCTGGAAGATGCTCTGCGGGAGGAAGCCTGCCTGAACAACTTCATATCTGGCTACCGTCTGGCTCAGGGTATCCAGCAGGAGCTGCTGGCAGACCAGCCGCCGTACAACTTTGAAAACGAGGACGAACAGCAAGCCTGTGAACTGGCAGGAAAGGAGAGATGATGGATGGGGAAGAAACGTGCTAACGGCGAAGGCAGCATCCGCAAACGGAAGGATGGCCGGTGGGAGGGGTTTTACACGGCCTCCTATGACCCGGCGACCGGAAAGCAGAAAATTAAGAATGTCCTGGGGAAGACCCAGGCAGAGGTCAAGGAGAAGCTGAAAAAGGCCATTGCAGACAGCCAGCGACTGGACATGAACCGAAGCGGTACCCACACGGTACAAAGCTGGGTGCAGATGTGGTATGAAGTCTATGCCGAGCCCCGGCTTCGGGAGAACACCAAGGACTATTATCTAAACTACATCAACAACCACATCATCCCCGAACTGGGAGACATCAAGCTGGACAAGCTCACTACGATCCAGATCCAGAAATTCTACAACGATCTCCAGAAGAACGGGCGGGTACAGCGATACCAGCACATCGAACTGAAAAACAAGGGCCTGAGTGTCCGGGTGGTCCACGGCATCCATACCTTGCTGAACAACTGTCTGGAACAAGCTGTGGCGGAGCGGCTGATCCTGGTGAACCCAGCCAGGGGCTGCAAGCTTCCAAAGATGGAAAAGCGGGAGATGAAAGTTCTGCCGGAAGAGAAGATCCGCCCCTATCTGATGGAAGCGGACAAGCGGGGGCTGCTGGCTCCTTTCTATCTGGAACTGACCACGGGACTGCGAAGGGGAGAGCTGCTGGCCCTCCTCTGGACAGACCTGGACGTGGAGAACCGAACCATCTCCATCACAAAGCAGGTGACCCGCACCAAGGGAGAACTGGTAGTGAGCCAGCCCAAAACCCACAATTCCATCCGCGTCCTGCCGGTCTCGCAGCAGGCAGTGGACCTGCTGGTGGAGGAACACAAGAAGCACCCGGGAAATCCCTACATGTTCCCGTCGCCCAAAACGGGAGGGATGTTCGATCCGGACTCCTTCCGGCATACCCACGAGAAGATCCTGAAAGCCATCGGTGCGGAACATATCCGGTTCCACGACCTCCGGCATACCTTTGCAACGCTGTCTCTGAAGAACGGGGTGGATGTGAAGACCCTGTCCAATACCCTGGGACATTACAGCGCGGGCTTCACCCTCAGCACATATACACATGCTACACCGGATATGATGCGGGAGGCAGCGGATACGATGGGAGATGTGATAGGGAAGGCAATATAGATTATAATAATCGAATTTATTCTGATCAGAATATCTTAACTTCGAAAATAATAAAGTGCAGGCCTATTGGCCTGCACTTTATTATTCCTGTGTTACTTTCCTGGCGTGTGCAGATGTAGCAATACTAATGTTAAAAGTCTCCTTTTTCCAAGCTGGCCAAGAAGACTCAGCACTTTTTCGGATAGAACTATAGGCGGCAGAATATGTTCGTTTCTTTAGTGTTGCCTGTGTTCCGTCCATTCTAGATTCACTCATTTTATTACTCCTTTTTAAATGCGACTGTTTCATCTTCAAACACCATGAGAGCTTGCTCTTCGGAATCAAGATAGTTGAAAAGAGTTGTAGGATTTCTTAATTCTGCATTTTCACGTTTCCAATCAACTATTCGACCATCTTTGTTTTTACGCTTCCTGGCATACCATTTAGTCGAGGATAGCGCAAACAGATCAATAAAACGCTGAGGTCCAACACCAATAAATGGTTCGAAGATTACTTTTCCTTTATCTGATTTATCAGCAGAAATTTCAGCCCGGTAAAAATCAAAAGCTTTGCTTTTGGGGTATGGTTCAATGTAAACGACTCTTTTTATTCCGGCGGCTATGATGTGCTTGGCACAATTGTGGCACGGAAAAGTTGTCACATACATTGTTGCACCACGGCAAGAAATGTTGTTGCGTGCACAAGACAACAATGCCTCCATCTCACCATGAACGACTCGGCCGTACTCAGTCAAGTCTCCAATTCCAGCCTTTTTTACTTTCTGAATATTCTCTGGTGAAATTTCAATCTCAAGTTTTGAAAGGACAGATTTGATAATTTTCTCTTGTTCAATTTTGTTAGAATCGTATCCAATTGTATAATCGCGTCCGTTTTCCTCATCTTCATATTTGCCCGTAGACGTTAGAATTGGCCAGTAAAGCCCACCACCAGCTCTTGGGCAATCATTTACACCCATTGCTAAAATTTCTTGATTATTGGCGACAACAGCACCAACCTGACGTGACAAATCAGCAGACCGCAAAGATGCTGCATATGCCATAAACATGGCATACTCATCAAAGCTCGGAGAAAGAAATGGAGCACCAAACAATAGATCAATTAATCTCGCAACGGAATTATATGTATGATCTGTATTCTCTGTAACATTAATAAAATAGTCCGCATGTTGGAATGCATCTCGTGTGTGTTGACCTTGAACAATATCTTCATCTTCATCGCGAGCAAGGAGCGATTGAGCATCTGATTTTGAAATCCCTTTTCGCTCCATCAAATATTTCATCCGCCGCTCATAGTCGCTTGTGACACCAATGAGGTGAAATGCATCACCGTATGTTTGACGCATAAAATCAACCTCATCTGGGTTTTTGAGTGAATTAATAATATAAGCATATCGCTTTTTGGGTTGAGGTTTTCCATTCTCATCTAGAGAACGAGTAAGATAAATTTGACGCGCTACTCCTTTTGCAAGGATAGACATATCATCCGAAGCTGCTCGAATTTCATTACCTAAAGTCATATAATGAGAAATCCGGTCATATTCGCTTGTAAATAACTGGGGATTTGTTTCAAACTGCGAGATAATTTGTCTCGACACAACGATTTCTTCAACCTTGTATTTAAAAAATGCAAGTTGATCCGCAATATCCTTAATTACTCCT
>OOBW01001366.1_pt1 | contig 11172 bp, 6 predicted proteins | sample 1671701 | NCBI WGS metagenome assembly OOBW01 (sample SAMN06348183, study PRJEB24527) | human gut metagenome | biome: human gut; feature: ankylosing spondylitis patient; material: feces | host: Homo sapiens | place: China | collected 2015-10 | reverse complement strand
CTTTCAGGGTTCTTATTCCCGATAATTTTTCCATCAGTAAATGAAACAAAATTCAATTCAAAAAATACACGTAAAATAAATAAAACAGCTTGATAATCTAAGCCAAGATAAGAAGATACAGCCTGGTAATCATCAATACTTAAGTTTGGATGTGTATAGATATATTTTAAAGTTGCACCAAAAGCATCCCTACTTGGCAAAGTATTAATTGGTAATTGATCAAATAAAAAGCGTAAATAAAGCTGCTGATACTTTTTCTCCAAAGCAATATTTAGCTCCATTTGATTGCGTGGTGTATCTAGTAAAGCCACTACTTCAGAATCTCCATTGTAATCTTTTGCTAGACTAATCTTTTCTTCTGGGATCCCTAATCCATTCCTAGCCCACGGAATAATCTTTTTATCAAAAATCAAATACTTATCAGCAAATCCCATCACATAGTCTTCTTGCCGCATATCAATTACTTGATCAAAAGCAGCTAATTTTGGAGCTCCATATTCAATCCCCGCTAGCATCCCTTGAACATTCGAAATATTTTTCCAACTATTAAGAGAAAGAGTAACGTAAAGTTCTTTAATAAAAGGAAGTAATGTTTGATTTAAAAATCCCTTGTTAAAACCGACAATTGTAAGCTTCCCCGCATTTTTTTCTGCTGTAAACTTTACATGATTTTTATCTTTTCCCATTTTAAATAGACTCTTAATGTGGGGCTCACTAATACTAAAAATTGGTTCAGGATTACCTGTTCCAAATGGACCAACCAGATTAATCTCAGCTATGGTATCAGTCGTTATCTCTTTTAAGTTTAATTCAAAGTCAAAATCTTTTACCTCAAGATCAGTACTTGGTTTAAAACTATCCTCAAAGCGTACTCGTAATTCTTCGATCTTGTCGGCTTTGAAAGATAAACCACAAGCAAAATCATGACCACCAAATTTATCTAAAAGATCCTCCTTCATTGGTTCTAAAGCATTAAATAAATTAAATCCCTTGCTTGATCGGCCAGATCCCTTTAATTCACCTGCTTCATCCTTAGTGAGGACAAGAGTAGGTTTATGCAACTTTTCGACCACTTTGTTTGCTACGAGTCCTAAGACACCCTCATGAAAATCAGGATTATAAATAACTAGAGTATTTCGATGCTGCCAGCCATTCTTTTCAACTTGCGCTAAACAATCTTCATAAACTTTACTTGTAAGTTCTTTTCTCTCATTATTTAATTCTTCAATCCTAGTAGCTATTTTTTCAGCTTGTTCTTCATCATCACTTAAAAGTAATTCCACGGCTAAACTAGCATTTGCCAAACGTCCAACAGCATTTAATCTAGGTGCAATATTAAAGCCAACATCTGTTGCCGTAATTTGGCCCATAGTTAAACCTGCTTGTTTAATCAAAGCGCGTAATCCTGGTCGTTCAGTTTGATTCAGAATATCTAAACCACGTTTTACAATAATATGGCCTTCACTAGTAACTTTTACCATATCGCCAATTGTTCCAATCATGGCCAAATCTAATAGCTCAGGCATTGTATCTTGCATTAATGCACGGCAAATTGTATACGCAACCCCTGCTCCACAATAATCATCAAATGGATATTTCTGACCAGGATAATTACAGTGAACAGTACTGAAAGCTGCTGGTTTTTGATCTTGAAAAGTATGATGATCAGTTAAAATTACATCGACACCATGTTCTTGGGCGTACTTTATTTCTTCTACACCAGTTACACCATTGTCAACAGTAATAATTAATTTAGTTCCATCTTCTACTATCTCTTGATAGCGAGTCATGTTCGGTCCATAACCATCTTTAAATCTATCGGGAATAAAAAAATGAACATCGGCACCCAAAATTTCCAAAGTATCCATCATGATACTAGTTGCTGTGATCCCATCCGCATCATAATCACCATATATGGTTATCTTTTCACCATTATCAATTGCTTGATTAATTCGATCAATTGTCTTTTCCATATCATGCATCAAAAAAGGATCAGCTAGGTCATTTTCATCCGCATTTAACCAAAAATCTAAGTTTTCTGCAGTATTTATCCCTCTTAAAGCAAAAAGTTTAGCTTGAATATCAGTTAAACCATAATCCTTAATTAATCCTTCATCTAAATTATTTGCTTGTCTTTGTTGCCATTTCATTATTTTCTAGTTCACCTAAATCATCTATAAACATCTAAGTTTCTATTATAGCAAAAGTTAAAAAGGATTTACTTCCTTTCATTAAGAAGTAAATCCCTTTATTTAAGCTTGAAAATTTGAAGATTTTTGTCCGTTGCTGGTTCTTCCGCAATTAATTTTCCTCTAATTGCCCAGCGATTAACCCCACCATCAGCACAGGTAATTAAAGTAACAATATTCTGCTTAGTATTATCCACTAGCCAAACTGCTGTTGGATCAACAATTTTTTTCATATATATTCGATAGACATAAATCTTATCTAGATTAGTCAAATATACTTTTTCGCCTATTTTAGTGTTTTCTAGTGGTGAAAATAATACTCCCTTAGCAGTCATATAGTGTCCAGCTAACGGATAGTTTCCCTTTCCCATCACTTGATCAGGTCTCATAGTTCCTCCGCCAGTTGACATGGCATCATCGCTTAACCCTTTCATAATTGGTAAGTACATGTTTACGCTGGGAACCGCAATCGCGCCAATTGCATCCGCTGTATTATTGACACGCGACTTTGTTACTTGACCAAAGTCGATTTCCTCTACCTTAGAAAAATCAAACATTCCTTTTTTCTTTTGATTCTTTTTAACAGTTTCTTTATTCAACTTTTTTAAGGCAGTCGTTTGATTTTGTCTAACCATCATATCTCGGATCTGACTATTGAAAATCATCCCTAATCCGATAATTAATAAAATAATTGCAGCAATTCTAATGATCCAAGTTTTCTTGGAATTATTTTTCTTTGTTTGTGCCATTTTTCTATTCCTTAATTAATTGATACCGTTATAAATTCTAACACAAATTTAGAAAAGAATATCAATTACCTTAGCGATAGATTTTACGTAGACTTTAGGTAGATTTATATTTTAATCAAAAAAAGACGCACCAAAAGCCTTGGTACGTCTATAAAGTCATGTTATTTATTTACCTTTAATGTCGTCATCGTTCATTTTTAAAACAGCCATAAATGCATCTTGAGGCACTTCTACTCTACCAACTGCTTTCATTCTCTTTTTACCACGACGCTGTTTCTCAAGCAATTTTGCACGTCGATCAGGGTCACCGGTATGAATCTTCCAAGTAACATCTTTACGATATGGTTTAATTGTTGCACGAGAAATAATTTTAGCTCCAATGGCCCCTTGAATATCAACTTCAAAGTTCTGACGCGGAATCAGTTTCTTAAGCATAGTCGTCATTTGACGAGCACGATTTTGTGCTTCTTCACGGTGTGCAATAAAGCTGAGGGCATCGATAGGTTCCTTATTAAGAAGCATATCAATCTTAACTAAGTCCGTTGCACGATAACCGGTTATTTCATAATCAAGGGATGCATAGCCCTTAGTTGAAGATTTTAATTCATCAAAGAAATCATAAATAATTTCGGCTAATGGCATATTGTAAATAACATTTACTCGATACTTATCTAAGTAATCCATAGTTACAAATTCGCCGCGCTTTCGCTGACATAATTCCATTACTGGTCCCACAAAATCATTTGGCACCATAATTTCTGCTTTAACATAAGGCTCTTGAACTTCCTTATATGCACCAGCATCAGGCAAATCAGCTGGATTATCAATCAACTTAGTTGATCCGTCGTTCATAATAGCATGATAGTCTACACTTGGTGCGGTCATGATTAAATCCATGCCAAACTCTTGCTCGAGTCGTTCTTGAACAACATCCATATGAAGCAATCCTAAAAATCCACATCGGAAACCAAAGCCTAGAGCTTGAGATGTTTCAGGTTCAAATTCTAAGGCAGCATCATTCAATTGTAACTTTTGAAGCGCTTCTTTCAAATCATCATACTTTTGATTGTCAACTGGATACATACCAGAGTAAACCATTGGTGGAATTTGACGATAACCTGGAAGTGGCTTTTCAGTTGGATTTTCAGCACTAGTAATGGTATCACCAACACGAGTTTCACGAACTGATTTGATGTTAGCAGTTAAATATCCTACGTCCCCAGCAATAAGCATATCTTTTTTAACTGGATGTGGGCTTGAAACACCTACTTCTGTTACTTCAAACTCTTTTCCAGTATTCATAATACGAATTTTATCGCCTGGTTTAACTGTTCCCTCTTCAATTCGAACAGATAAAACAACACCGCGATAATCATCATATTTTGAATCAAAAATCAAAGCCTTCAATGGAGCGTTGAGATCACCATCAGGTGCAGGTACTTTTTTCACAATTTCTTCTAGTAATTCAGGGATACCTTGACCTGTTTTTCCTGACACTTCTACTGCATCCGAGGCATCAAGACCAATCATCTCTTCAATTTCGTTTTTACACATCTCGGGATCAGCTGATGGTAAATCGATCTTATTAATAACTGGTAAAATTTCCAAGTCATCATCAATAGCTAAATAAGTATTAGCCAAAGTTTGTGCTTGTACACCTTGAGTGGCATCCACTACTAACAGTGCCCCCTCACAGGCCGCTAAAGATCTTGAAACTTCATATGAAAAGTCTACGTGACCCGGGGTATCAATTAAGTGAAAGATATATGTTTCACCATCTTTAGCGTGGTATTTTACTTCTACAGAATTTAGCTTAATAGTTATACCACGTTGCCGTTCTAGTGGCATATCGTCAAGTAATTGATTTTTCATTTGACGTTCAGAAACAGTATCTGTTAATTCTAAAATACGATCTGCAATCGTTGATTTTCCATGATCAATATGGGCAACAATTGAAAAATTTCGAATATGTTTTTGATAATCTTGTAATTTTTTTATATCCATGTTCTCACCCTTTTCGCTTTATTAATTATATCAAAGGCCTACGACTAGATAAAATTCTTAATGCATATTGAAGTAATTATTTATTACAAAAATAAAACGCATACCTCAAGACTTATAGAGATATACGTTTCACTTTTATTCTCCGTTTAACTTATCTTTTAAACGTTCGAAGAAATTCTTTTCTTGTGGGGAAATATTACCGCCACCAGCTTTAACGTAATCAACCAAAGCTTCCTTCTGCTTATCATTAATCTTCTTTGGAATAACTACTTTAACCGTTACTTCTTGGTCTCCATTGCCTGTACCATTTATTTTTGGTACACCTTGACCACGTAATTTAAAGTTAGTATTAGGTTGAGTTCCTGCCGGAATAGTTAAATCAACTGGACCATGAACTGTATTTACACGAATTTTATCCCCTAAAGCTGCTTGAGCAAATGAAATTGGAGCTTCAGTATAGATAGTTGTACCATTTCTTCTAAATTCTTTGCTTGGTTTAACTCTAAATACAATGTACAAGTCACCGTAAGGACCACCATTTTTTCCAGCTTCGCCTTGACCACTTAAACGAATCTGTTGTCCATTATCAATACCAGCTGGAACAGTAACTTGAAGAGTCTGCTTTTTGTCGACGGTGCCCTGACCATGGCAAGTTTGACATAGATGTTCAATAATTGTTCCGCGTCCTCCGCACTTGTCACAAGTAGTTTGTTGTTGAATAACACCAAGTGGTGTTTGACGAGTTACCGTCATTACTCCACTGCCATGACATTTATCACATGTAATTGGATGAGTACCTTTTTCAGCACCAGAGCCGTCACAAGTAGGACAAACTTCACTTCTAGTATAGGTAATATCTGTCTTTTTACCCTTGATTGCATCCATAAAGTCAATCGTCATTGTATAATCTAAATCTTGACCTTTTTGCGGTGCAGTTGGATCTACACGACTTCTGCCTCCGCCAAATGCTGAGCCAAAGATATCACCGAAAATATCGCCAAAATCACCAAAGCCTTGGGATGAGTATCCACCTTGGCCACCAAAACCGCCAAAACCTTGACCACCAAAGCCACCTTGACCATTTACGCCTGCTTGGCCAAATTGATCATATTGAGCTCTTTTTTGTTTATCATGGAGAACCTCATATGCTTCGTTTACTTCTTTGTATTTTTCTTCAGCACCAGGTTCATGGTTTAAGTCTGGGTGATATTTTTTTGCTAGCTTACGATATGCCTTACTAATATCACTTTCACTAGCATTTTTATCAACACCCAGCACATCATAATAATCACGTTGTGCCATCTGAAAACTCCTTTATTCATAAAAGAAAAGAACTACAATCACGCAGTTCTTTTCTTGTTTGATTTAATTATAAAACTTTTTACTTATCAGGGTCTACCTTATGAAAGTCTCCATCAACAGTTGAACCACCTTGACCGTTGTCTGAGCCATTATCATTGTTTGGTTGACCACCATTTTGTGGGCCTTGAGGGCCAGCTTGACCAGCTGCACCTTGAGCCCCACCATTTTGTTGGTAAAGCTTAACAGCTAAATCTTGAGCAGCCTTTGATAAAGCTTCTTTCTTTTCTTTCATTTCATCCAAGTTATTGTCTTTTTGAGCCTTCTTCAAAGCATCTAAAGCATCTTGAACATTCTTAGTTTCAGTTTCAGGAACTTTACCCTTAGTTTCCTTTAAAGTCTTTTCAGTAGTAAAGATTAATTGATCTACTTCGTTACGTAAATCAACTTCTTCTTTACGCTTTTTATCTTCTTCAGCATGCTCTTCAGCATCCTTTTGCATCTTCTTGATTTCTTCATCTGATAAACCAGAAGAACTCTTAATAGTAATCTTCTGTTCCTTACCAGTACCCATATCCTTAGCAGATACGTTTACAATACCGTTCTTATCGATATCGAAAGTAACTTGAATTTGTGGAACACCACGTGGTGCTGGTGGAATATCAGTTAATTCAAAGCGTCCTAACGTCTTGTCATCAGCTGCCATTGGACGTTCACCTTGTAAAACATGAACATCTACTGCTGGTTGGTTATCAGCTGCAGTTGAGAAGATTTGGCTCTTTGAAGTTGGAATAGTAGTGTTTCTGTCAATTAATTTAGTGAAGACACCACCCATAGTTTCAATACCAAGTGACAATGGGGTAACATCAAGTAAAACAATGTCCTTAACATCACCTGAGATAACACCACCTTGAATTGCTGCACCTAAAGCAACAGCTTCATCAGGGTTAATTGAGTGGTCAGGTTCTTTTCCAGCCCAATCCTTAACAGCCTTTTGAACTGCAGGAATACGAGTTGAACCACCGTTTAAAATAACTTTATCAATATCATTTACAGTCAAACCTGCATCACTTAAAGCATTATCAAATGCTACCTTAGTCTTTTGAACTAAATCATCAGTTAATTCATCAAACTTAGCACGAGTTAAATCAGCTTCAAGGTGAAGTGGACCAGCTTCTCCAGCAGAAATAAATGGAAGTGAAATGTGAGTTGAAGAAACACCAGATAAGTCTTTCTTAGCTTTTTCTGCAGCATCCTTTAAACGTTGTAATGCCATCTTATCGTTAGATAAGTCAACACCATTTTCTTCCTTAAAGTTTTGGATTAACCAATCCATAATTCTTTGGTCAAAGTCGTCACCACCAAGGTGAGTATCACCATTAGTTGACAATACTTGGAAGACTCCATCACCTAATTGCAAGATAGAAACATCGAAAGTACCACCACCAAGGTCGTATACTAATACTTTTTCATCATTTTCATCTTTATCAAGACCATATGCTAAAGCTGAAGCAGTTGGTTCATTGATAATTCTTTGAACATTTAAGCCAGCAATTTTACCAGCATCTTTAGTAGCTTGACGTTGTGCGTCATTGAAATAAGCAGGAACAGTAATAACTGCGTCAGTTACCTTTTCACCCAAATAATCTTCAGAGAACTTCTTAATGTATTGCAAAATGAAAGCTGAAATTTCTTGCGGAGTGTATTCCTTATCGCCAACTTTAACTTTGTAGCCTTCTTCACCCATATGACTCTTGATTGAAACAATAGTGTTAGGGTTAGTGATTGCTTGACGCTTAGCTACTTCTCCAACTTGAATTTCACCATTTTTAAAAGCAACTACAGAAGGAGTTGTACGGTTACCTTCTGGGTTAGTAATAATTTTAGGTTCTTTACCTTCAAGTACGGCAACAGCAGAGTTAGTCGTACCTAAGTCAATACCAATAACTTTTGACATATATGGAACTTCCTTTCTTATTGAGCCACTACAACCATTGCTGGTCTTAATGTTCTATCTTTATATTGATATCCTTTTTGTAAAACTTTAACTACGCGATCTTTTTGTTCATCATTTTCTGCTGCTATAGTTTGAACAGCTTGATGAAGAGAAGGATCAAAAGTTTCGCCCTCGGCTTTAATTTCAGTAATTCCTTGATCTTTCATTGATTTAACTAATGAATCAAGAGTCATCTGAACGCCCTTTTGGAGTTGCTTAGCAGCTTCATCATCGGCTTTAACAGCTAATGCTCGCTCCAAGTTATCCATTGCTGGCAAAACTTCTTTAGCTAAGCTTTGAGACTCATATTTTATTAACTGAGCACGTTCTTTTGCATAGCGTGCTTGCATATTTTGAATCTCAGCTTCACTACGTAAGTATTTATCTTCAAGATCCTTATTTTTAGCAGTTAATTCAGCAATTTCTTTTTCATAATTCTCTACTGGATTTTCCTTAACTTCCTCTTTCGGAGCTGCTTTTGGATCTTTTTTTGGTGCCTTATCTGGGGTCACCTCATCCTTTAAATCTTTTTCATGCGGAAACTCTTCTTTACTCACAGCTAACCTCCTTACTTAAATCTACCATAATAATCTAACAATTTCTTTGCTAGTTCATTCCTAAAATACTCGAGTAATCCGATCATCTGCGAGTATGGCATGTTTGTTGGCCCTAGTAGTGCAATTGTTCCTTTACCATATTTACCAACACTATATTGTGCAGTTAACAAACTATAATTTTCAAGTAAATCAGATGGTAATTCTGAACCTAATTTAACCTGAACTTTAGAACTAGAATCATTTTTCAGTTCATCTTCAGGATTAAAACCAATTAAACTTGAAAGTGCATCATTTTGATCAATTAACTTATAAAGTGATTTTATCTTGGTTAAATCATCATTTTCATAATTACTCAAAAGATTAATTTGACCATCAACATACATTTGCTCACTAGCCGCATCTTTAATGACATCTTGTAAGAGATCTAATATTTCCGGTGCAGATCCTCGAGCAATAAGATGAGCAGCAATTCGCTTGAGTAATACTTCATTAATTGAACTAAGTGATTTTCCAACTAATTGATCATTAATCAATCGAACAGCTTTTTCAATTTCTTCCCCGTTAGTGTGGTGAGGCAAAGTATAAATTTGATTCTTTACATTACCATCATCAGTTACTAAAATGGCCATTACTTGATGACTAGATAGAGGAACAATTCTAAAACCTGTAACTTTTACAGAATGGGTTTCAGGTCCTGCTGCAAAAGCTGTATAGTTAGTCAAATCAGATAAAATCTTTGCAGCTTCCTGCACAATTTCATTAACTTGTTGAAAGGGTTGGTCTAACTGGTAAACAATTCGATTATAGACAGATGCTGGTATTTTTACTGGATTAATTAAATGATCCAAGTAGTATCGATAGCCAGCAGTAGAAGGAATTCGTCCACTTGAAGAGTGTGTCTTTTCAAGTAGCCCTTTCTCTTCCAAAACCGCCATTTCATTTCGAACCGTTGCACTTGAGACCTTGACAGGCAGTTGATTCATCACGGTCTTGGAACCTACTGGCTCATGTGTCTGAGTAAAGTCCATAATAATAGTCTTTAAAATAAGTTCTTGCCGTTCAGTCAACATTTTCTCGCCCCCATCATTAGCACTCTTCTTTCTTCTGTGCTAACAATTTATATAATACCATATATTAGCAATTGTGCAAGTAGAGTGCTAATTTTTTCATGATTATTGATATAGCAATGCTTTAGACTACTTTTAAACAATAAAAAAATAATATTGCTCCTGATTTTGTTCTTAGTAGTCCCTAACCTTCCATAAATCTAGCAAATTTTTCAGCAGTTTTCTTCTTTTCGGATTTAGTGACGTGAGTATATACGTTCATTGTTGTTGCGATATCTGAATGCCCTAAACGTTCTTTTACATCCTGCATTGGTGTACCAGCCTCAAACAATAAAGAGGCGTGAGTATGGCGAAAGCCGTGTACAGTAATGTGTTTAAGTCCTGCGTCTTTTGCTATTGTTTTATTCCAATATTGAACTAACCACGGTCTTATTAACTGATTATTGCCGTTGCTAAAAAGTAACTGGTCATCTGTTAGAGCATTAAAGCCCACCTTAAACAACTCTTTACGTTGCTTTTTTCTCCATTCTTGCAAGTAATAAATAGTCTGTTCATCTACTTGTATAGTTCGATTACTTGCTTTTGTTTTAGGCGTTCCAATCAATAAAGAGTTATGCGCTCCTAAAGATAAAGTTTTATTAATACTTATTGTTTCATTTTCAAAATCTACATCGCTCCACTTTAATGCTAGCGCCTCGCCTTTTCGCATCCCTGTATAAGCCAAAAGTCTAAAGAATAAATACACTCTAGGATTTTTCTTTTGCTTGCAAGCGTCTAAATATTTATTTAACTCTTCTTTTGAGTAAAAATTAGTAAACTCTCGCTTATCTTTTTGCATTTTGGGTTTAATTACCCTTTTCATTGGATTTTTAACAATTAAATCATTATTAACAGCATAATCAAAAACTTTAGATGACAAGTTATAGACTTTCTTATACATTTTTGGCAAGTCATTAAACCACTTGTTAAGAGCTTTCTGGCATCTAAATGTACTTATCTTTTCGATATATAACTCGCCCAATACAGGCAAAATATGATTTTTAAAACATGCTTTAGTATTCAGCAAAGTAGTAGGCTTTACAGTTAACTCATAATTAGCAAGCCACATCTTATAAATCTCTTTAAATTTATGTTTCTTGTTTTCTTTACCTGTATAAGTTCCCTTTGCTATTTTGTCTTTAATTTCAAAGTAAGACTTTAAAGCATCTTCATAACTTTTAAAGCCCTGCTTTCGTGCTTGTATGCTATTTCCTGTTTCTTCGTCCTTGCCTACATAAATCTTAAACTTATAACGAACTTGACCGCTAGGTG
>OOBW01001364.1_pt1 | contig 11198 bp, 6 predicted proteins | sample 1671701 | NCBI WGS metagenome assembly OOBW01 (sample SAMN06348183, study PRJEB24527) | human gut metagenome | biome: human gut; feature: ankylosing spondylitis patient; material: feces | host: Homo sapiens | place: China | collected 2015-10 | reverse complement strand
GTCCGCCCTCGCAGAAGAGCAGGGTGGGGTACTTCTTGTTCGGGTCGAATTGGGGTGGGTAGATAACCCAGGTCAGCATTTGCTTGCCGTCGGTGGTCGTCATCCAGCGTGCCTCTACTTTACCCATCTCCAGTTGGTCGTAGATTTGCTTGTTCTCGAATGTCAGTTGCTCGGCCTTGGCAAAAGCATTGCCGCTGCGTGTATTGTTTACGGCATATATCTCATCTCCCATACTCATGGAGTGACGCTTGGCAATGAGCTTGTCACCGCAAAGGGCAAGAGAGGCGTAGTCGTGCATGCCGTCGGTAAGCCGGTTCAGACTGTCATTGTCGGCAAGATCGATGTTGTAAATCTGCGTTTCACCGTGCCATACGCCGATGAAGTATATGCTTTGCGAGTCTTTGTTCCACAAGAAAGCATCTACGTTGGATTCGAAGGCGTGGCTTACGAAACGCTTCTCTCCGGTTGCAAGGTTCATGACGAACAGGCGGTTGAGGTCTGCCTCGTAGCCGTCGCGTTCCATGCTCTGCCAGGCTATGTACTTGCCGTCGGGCGAATATTGGGGATTGGTATCGTACCCTTTGTTCTCTTCGGTGATGTTTTCCGTTTTCCCGGTGGCAAGGTCATAGATGTAAATATCGGAATTGGTGGAGACGGCATAGGCCAGTCCCGTCTTTTTGCGGCAGGTATAGGCCACTTTGTCCGAAGCAGGGCTCCAGGCCAGTTGCTCGATACCGCCCCAGGGTTTCATCGGACTTTCGTAGGGTTCGCCGTCCAGAATATCCTGTACGTTGCTGATGCCGTTGCCGTCGAAGTCTGCAACGAAGGGATGCGGAGCGGTTGTCACCCATTCGTCCCAATGCTTGTACATCAAGTCGGTAACGATGATACCGGTTGCCTTGGGCAGGTCGGGATGCTTGTCGGCGGTGCTCTGTACGGTTTTTACCTGCGCAATGAAAAGCAGCTTCTTGCCGTCGGGCGAGAAAGCGAATCCTTCGATGTCTCCCTCGTACCGGGTGAGCTGTTTGCGTTCCGTACCGTCCGGGTTCATCTCCCACACCTGGCTGCTGCCGCTTTCGTTGCAGAGGAAAGCGATTTTCTTGCCGTCTTTAATCCAGACGGGTTGGCTTTCCTGCCAGCTGTCGCGGGTGATTTGTCTGTTGCTGCTGCCATCGGCATTCATGACAAACAACTCGTTGTTGCTCTTGTTTTCCGGTACGCTGTAATAGGCTACCGAGTAAGCAATCTGTTTCTCGTCGGGCGATACGGCTACGCTGCCGATACGGCCCATTGCCCAAAGCGCTTCGGGCGTCATGCGCTTACCTTCAATCTTTATATCCGATCTTTCGATAAGCGTTCCGTTCTGTCCTGCGTCTTTGGTTCCGCCGCAGGATGCCAACATCATTGCTGCCGACATAAATAATAGGTTTGATTGTTTCATATATGTTTGAAGATTTATTTCGGTAACGAAGATAGGAAATTAATTTAAATTTTCTTCAGACTCCATTTCCCTTTCTTCATGTAGAAGTAGCAAAGCACCAGGATTCCTACGGAATAAACAATTTCCGATGTCCATGCAAATGCCACGTCCAGTTTCAGATAAGCTACGATGTATGTGATGTAGCAGGTATAAACCACCAGTGTTATCATCTCCAGGGCCAGGGCAGTACGCGTGTTTCCGGTGCCCGATACGGACTGGAAATAGACGTTGGCGGGTACGAGGAACAGATAGGCGGAGCAAAGTACCCAAAGCGAGGGAACGGCTGCCTCTTGCAGTTCCGGCATATCCGTGTACACGCTCAGTATCAGCTTGGGGCACAGCGCAAAGAACACGGCAAGCGGCAACACGAACGCATAGGCTATGCGGATATGCTGCCGTATCGTACCAGGCACGCAGTCGGTGTGTCCTGCTCCGATAAGGTTGCTGACAAGCGACCCGCAGGTTGAAGCGAATGCCATCATAACCATGAACATTATGCCCGATACGTTGCGGATGATGTTGGTAACGGCCAGCGAACGTTCTCCCAGATGCTCTACGTAAAGGAAGAGCAGGAACCACGTGGAGAGTGACAGGAAATTCTGTACCATCGTCCAGAAAGAGACGTTGAGCATGCGTTTGAGTATGTTCCAGCGGATACCCGGTATTTTGTCCAGTCCGTACTTGCGGATGTCGATACGGTGACGGGTGTAGAGGATGAAGAATATCAATGACACCAATTCCGCCAACGACGAGCCTATGGCGGCTCCGGCAATGCCGAGCTGCGGCACTCCGAATTTTCCGAATATCAGGATGTAGTTGAATACGACATTGCTCAATACCATGACGATTGAGTTCAGCGTCAGCGTTTTGGTCTGTGTCGTTCCCAGAAAGAACGCACGGAACATCACTGCCGTAAAGGAGAAAAAGAATCCGAATACACGCCAGTTGAGGTAGCTCATTGCCGCATCGTAGATGTGCTGGGAAGAGACAAGCCGTTTCAATATCACCGGAGCGAAGCTGTAACAGAGGGCAAACATAACCGCTGCCATTCCCAACTGGAAATAGACTCCCTGGTAGAAGAGGTTGCCTATCTCTTTATATTGCTGTTCGCCGTTGCGCCGTGCTATCAGAATTTGCGCTCCGATACTGAAACCGAATGCCACCATGAACATTACTATGTAGAAGATACCTGCAATGGCGGATGCTCCTAATTCTATCTCGCCCACGCGTCCCAGGAAGGCAGTGTCTGTCATGCCGATCATCTGCTCCATGAGCAGGCTGATGAGAATAGGGTAGGCTATAAGCCAGATTTCTTTGTAGGTGTATTTAGTCTGCATATTCGATAAATAGGTTTTTGGGATACATTCGATAACTCTTTTTGGGGAGACTGATATACTTGAAAAAAGGAAAAGGAAGCCGGGCAAAGTGCATTGTCCGGCTTCCTTCTGAGAAAATATCTTGAACGGAAGTTTATTTCCTGTTCTGCTTTTCTTTCATCATCTGCTCCTGTTGCTTCTGCATAGCTTCAAGGCGGGCAGCGAAGCCGGTCTTTTTCATTTTCTTCGGGTCTTTCCTGTTCGCTTCCAGTTGTGCCAGAAGCGCTTCCTCATTCGTCATTTTGCGCATGATGATGGTAGTTACCACACTGACAAGCGTCGAAATGAAGTAGTAGTAGTTCAGTCCCGAAGGATAGTCGTTCAATATAAACAGGAACATAACGGGCATCAGGTACGACATCCATTTCATGGCTGCCATTTGCGGGTTGGCGCCAGTGTCCTGCTGCTGCATCATAAATTTGGTGTTCAGGATATTCGTTACTGTCATCAGCAGGCAGAAAAGGCTGAGGTGACTGCCCAGGAACGGAATATGGAACGGGAAATTGATGAACGCATCGTACGTGGACAAGTCATCGGCCCACAAGAAACTTTGCTGGCGCAGCTCGATGGCACTCGGCACAAACATAAACAAAGCCATTAGAATAGGGAACTGAATCAGCATCGGCAGACAGCCGCCCATCGGACTCACACCGTATTGGCTGTAAAGCGCCATCACTTCCTGCTGTTTCTTCATGGCATCTTCCTGCTTGGGATACTTCTTGCCTATTTCGTCTATTTTCGGTTTCAGTACACGCATTTTGGCAGAGGAGATGTACGTTTTCCAAGTTGCGGGAAATACCACTGCTTTTACAATCAATGTCATCAGCAGCAGAACGATACCCATGCTCAATCCCCAGCTGGACAGCCAGTCGAAGATGTTGATGGTGAACCATTTGTTTATCCAGCGGATTAACGGCCAGCCCAGATATACCAGGCGGTTGAGCTCCCACTTGTCCTCGCGTCCTTTATCGAGTGCGGTCAGCGTTTTGTAGTGGTTGGGACCGAAGTAGAAGAACAGTTGCGTCGGAGTCTTGCCGGTCGGGTCGAAAGCAGTGCTCATTTCGGCAGAGTAATCCTTGATGTAGCCGCTTCCCTGTGTCTCCAGCTTTGAGTTCAGCTTCGTTTTCTCAAAGTTGGCATCGGCGAGGAATACGGAAGAGAAGAACTGGTTCTTGAAAGCAATCCAGTCCAGGCGTTCTGCCACTTCTTTCTCATCGTTCTTGCCGGCAGACAGGTAATCGGTTCCGTCTCCGGTAATTTTATAGGTCAACTCCGCCAGGCGGTTCTCATACGTATATCCCTTTTCTATCTGACGTGCACGCTGCGACCATTCGATGTCTACATAGTCGGTGTTTGCCAGCTTGTTTGCCATACCTACGGCGTCAATTGTAAAGTCTACCAGATAGGTGTCATTGTGCATGGCATACTTAAAGTCGATATAGCTGGCGCTGTCTGCCGCCAAACGCATGGTTACGGTGCTGTCCGTACGGTTCACCACCGAAAAATAGTAGTTTTCCGTCTGTATGGTTTCCTTCTTGTTGTAGAAAAGGAAGTTCATGGAAGCATCGTTGCCGCTGAATAGGGTAACAGGTGTCTTTTTGTCCTGTCCCATATACTCTTTCAACGTAGCTGACGAAATACGTCCGCCCTTGGTGGCAACTGTCAGCTCTGCCAGATTGTTTTGTATTGTAACCTGTGAGTCGGTTCCCTGAAGAGCGTTGAAGAAGAGAGCGGTAGAGTCTGCCGTCTGTTCCTCTTTGTCATTGGCCAAGGCAGCTTCCGCCTTTGCTTTCAGGTCAGCTTCGCGTTGTTGTACTTGGGCTATGGAGTCGTAATAGCGTTGCTGTGCAGCCAGTTGCTCCTTGCTCGGACGGCTTAGAAAGCTGAATCCGACTAACAGGATTGCTATCAAGACAAGGCCTGTGATGGTGTTTTTATCCATTTAATCAAATATGAATTTTCAATTATTAATTAGTGATGATTACTTTGTTTCGTTTTCAATCGCAGCCTTTACGAAAGCTACAAATAGCGGATGCGGGTGCAGTACGGTACTGCTGTATTCGGGGTGGAACTGGGTTCCGACAAACCATTTCAGGGCGGGTATCTCTACTATCTCCACCAGGTCCGATTCCGGATTGATGCCCGTACACTGCATGCCGGCCGCTTCATACTCTGCCTTATATGCGTTGTTGAACTCATAGCGGTGACGGTGGCGCTCCTGTATGTGTTCCGTGCCATAGGCCTCGTAGGCTTTGCTGCCTTCTTGCAATACGCATTCGTAAGCGCCCAGACGCATCGTGCCGCCCATATTGGTAATGGACTTCTGCTCTTCCATGATGTCGATAACGTTGTGCGGTGTCTTTTCATCCATTTCGCGCGAATTGGCATCAGCGTATCCCAGTACGTTGCGGGCAAATTCAATGGCAATGCATTGCATACCCAGGCAGATACCGAATGTCGGAATATCGTGTGTACGCGCATATTTGATGGCTACGAACTTTCCGGCAATGCCACGTTCGCCGAAGCCCGGTCCGATGAGAACGCCCGACATGCCTTTCAATGCTTCCGCTACGTTTTCGTCCGTCAGCTTCTCGCTGTTTACGAAATCTACGGATACCTTGCGGTCATTGTATGTTCCGGCTTGTGAAAGGGCTTCGCGGATGGATTTGTAGGCATCCTGCAAATCGTACTTGCCCACCAGTGCTATGTGTACCGGTTCGGTCGTTTCTGCCTTGTGACGGCGTTCGAGGAAAGCGCGCCACGGACCCAGCCCCGGAGTATCGCCCACGGGAAGTCCCATTTTCTTCAGGATAGTTTCGTCCAGTCCCTGAGCCTGCATCAGAATAGGCACTTCGTAGATAGTAGGTGCATCGATGCTCTGTACAACGGCTTTTTCGTCTACATTGCAGAAAAGGGCCACTTTCTTGCGCAAGGTACTGCTCAACTCATGTTCCGTGCGGAGTACCAGCACATCGGGCTGGATACCGGCGCTTTGCAACTCTTTTACGGAGTGCTGGGTCGGTTTGGTTTTCAATTCGCCGGCTGCTGCAAGATAGGGTACATAAGTAAGGTGTACGCACAAGGCGTCTTTACCCAACTCCCATTTCAACTGGCGGATGCTTTCCAAGTACGGAAGAGACTCGATGTCGCCTACCGTACCACCGATTTCGGTAATTACGAAATCGAATTTATATTTGTTGCCCAACAGCTTTACATTACGCTTGATTTCATCCGTAATGTGAGGGATTACCTGAATGGTCTTTCCCAGATAATCGCCGCGGCGCTCTTTGTCGATAACGCTTTTGTAGATACGTCCGGTTGTAATATTGTTGGCCTTTGTGGTCTGGATACCCAGGAAGCGTTCGTAGTGCCCCAGGTCGAGATCGGCTTCATGGCCGTCTACCGTTACGTAGCATTCTCCGTGTTCATAAGGGTTCAGCGTACCCGGGTCGATATTGATATACGGGTCGAACTTCTGAATTGTTACTTTATAACCTCTTGCTTGCAATAATTTACCGATGGATGACGAAATAATACCTTTGCCCAATGAAGAGGCAACGCCACCGGTGACGAAAATATACTTTGTTTCTCCCACAGCTATACTGTTTTTAAATGTTTTCTCTAAAAATTAAAGCGCAAAATTATGAAAAAAAAGAGGAAGTACATAACAGTTTGGTGAAAACAATTATAAAAAGTGGAATATCTGTGCGTAATAAGGTTCTGATAAACTTTCACTTTCCACCTTTTGTAATCTGAACATTTTGATTTAATTTTGCGTTCAAATATAGATTTTAAGAAAAGTATGAGGAATAGACGTTTTTTAATAGGATTGGTTGCCGCACTGCTTTCTTTTCCGGTGATAGCCCAGAATGCTGCAAAGAGTACAAGAAAGCGGGCTGCAACGGAGAATGCGGATACATTGTCGGGTATTTGGAGCCAGAATTGGATATTGAAACTGAAACCCTGCGATAACGGGTACCGGTTGGATACAGTCTCTGTGCTGTATGAAAAATATTTCGGGGTGTTGGATTATTTGAACGATCCGGCTACTCCCGAACGGTATATTGCATACAATCCGGACTATTACCGTATGTTTGTTCCCACCACTTATTATTATGCTCCTATGGAACGCCTGTCGCAGGTTGACTGGACTTTCCAGAAGCCGGATACTGTACCTGCGATGACGAAAGAGCTCTTGCCGTTCGATACATTGAGCTTCTTGTCGAAAGAGAATGCGAATAGGGTTGTGGACCGTGTGATGATGAATACGTACGTCAATCGTCCGGACTTGGTGGTAATGACCGAGAAAGAGATTAAAAAGAAAAAACTTTTCAAGGACAATATCGAAAAGGAAATCTCTTCCAAGCCTTCCGTGGTGAAACTCTTTGCCCAGGAGAACATGGCAAGAGTGAAAGAAGAGGCGGAAGTCGTGATACAAAAGCCCAACTGGTGGGTGACCGGTGGAAACGGTTCGTTGCAGATTACGCAAAACTATATTTCCGACAACTGGTATAAGGGCGGTGAAAGTACGAACTCCTTGCTTGCCAACCTGCAGTTGTTTGCCAACTATAACGATAGGGAGAAACTCCAGTGGGAGAATATGCTGGATGCCAAGTTCGGCTTCAACTCAGCTCCTTCCGATGAGTTCCACGATTACCTGGTAAGTACCGACCAGTTCCGCCTTTATAGCAAATTGGGTATTCAGGCTGCATCCAAGTGGTATTATACCATTACTACGGAATTTAAAACACAGTTTTGCCATAGTTACAAGGCGAATAGCGAAGAGCTGGTCTCAGCATTCTTTGCACCCGCAGATTGGTCGTCCAGTATCGGTATGGACTATAAGCTGAAAAAGGAAAAGTTTAACTTGTCTGTTTTTATCGCTCCGCTGACCTATATGTTGCGCTATGTGGGCAATAAAGAGGTGGACGAAGTGAAGTTCGGTCTGGACGAGGGTAAGTGCGTCAAGCATAATTTCGGTTCTCAAATACAGCCTACGCTTTCGTGGACTATCATACCTTCTATCGTTCTGGATTCACGGTTGGACTTCCAGACCAGTTACGAGTGGACACGTATTGAATGGGAAAACACCATTAATTTTGTGCTGAACCGTTATCTCTCCACCAAACTTTATGTGCATGCCCGTTTTGATGACAGTGCCAAACCGACCGAAGGCGACAGCTATTTTCAGGTGAAGGAATTGTTGAGCTTCGGTATCAATTACAAATGGTAACCATATCTGTTGCGAATGATTAAAGGGGGCGCTCCGCTGACAGCGGGGCGCTCTTTTTGGTTTTTCAGAAGAAAAAATAGCGAAAAACTGCGAAAAATAGGAAAAAGAGCGTTTACGTACACAGAAAAAGCAGTCTAATCCCTTGCAGTTCGCAAATAATGCGTAAATTTGCCGCGATTTGTAATGCACACTTTGCAAAATGGCGGATACTATAAGACATCAGGGTATTGTGGAAAACATAAACGGCACTCATCTTCAGGTGAGGATTGTTCAAACTTCAGCATGTGCTTCATGCAGTATCAAGGGACATTGCAGTTCTGCCGATACAAAAGAAAAGCTTATCGATGTTATAGATGAAAGTTCTTCTTATCAGCCCGGCGACCGTGTATGGGTTGTCGGAGAATTGTCTATGGGGGTAATGGCGGTTTTGCTTGCGTTTGTGTTTCCTTTTCTTGTTTTAATCTTTTCCCTTTTTGCTTTTATGGCTATGTGGCACGACGAGCTGGTCTCTGCACTGTGTTCGTTAGGGCTCCTTATACCTTATTATTATATATTGTGGCTGAACAAGTCGCGATTGGGAAAGAAGTTCTCTTTCTCGATTAAACCGATGAACTAACTAATACATAAAACAAATAATTAATAAACAACTAATTTATGAATGTAATTCTGATTGCAGTAATTTCATTGGGGGCCATAGCGCTGGTTGCGGCGGTTATTCTTTACGTGGCTTCCAAGAAATTTGCCGTGTATGAAGATCCGCGAATTGCACAAGTGGCAGCAGTGCTGCCTCAGGCAAACTGCGGTGGATGTGGTTACCCGGGTTGTAGCGGATTTGCCGATGCTTGCGTCAAGGCAGGTTCGTTGGAAGGTAAACTTTGTCCGGTGGGCGGACAGCCTGTCATGACGAAAGTTGCCGAAATCCTGGGATTGGATGCTGCTGCTGCCGAACCGATGGTTGCAGTGGTAAGATGTAACGGAACGTGTGCCAACCGCCCTCGTGTCAATCAATACGACGGTGCGAAGAGCTGTGCTATCGCAGCTTCTCTTTACGGGGGCGAAACGGGATGCAGCTTTGGCTGTTTGGGGTGTGGCGACTGTGTGTCTGCCTGCCAGTTCGGTGCTATCCGCATGAATCCCGAAACCGGACTTCCTGAGGTAGACGAAAGCAAGTGTACTGCTTGCGGCGCATGTGCCAAAGCTTGTCCGAGAAATATTATCGAAATCCGTCCGCAAGGCAAGAAATCCCGCCGCGTTTATGTGCAGTGCGTAAACAAGGATAAGGGTGCTGTAGCCCGTAAGGCCTGTACCGTAGCCTGCATCGGCTGTGGCAAGTGTGTAAAGGTATGTCCGTTCGAGGCAATTACGCTGGAGAACAATCTGGCATACATCGACCCGAACAAATGTAAGTCTTGCCGTAAATGCGAAGAAGTTTGTCCGCAAGGTACGATAATCGCCCTCAATTTCCCGCCGCGTAAACCGAAAGCGGAAGGAGAGGCTGTTGCTTCCAAGGCTGCAGAGCCGGTGAAGAAAGTTGCGGAAGCTGCGAAGAAGTCGGTGGAAACTCCTGCAAAGCCCGCAGAAGCTCCTAAAAAAACAGCGGAAACTTCCAAAGCTTCGGAAACTGCTGCTTCGGAAACTCCGAAAACTGAAGCATAATATTAAAAGAAATTAAACGACTAAAAATACAGAATTGTATGTTGAAGACATTTTCAATCGGTGGAGTTCATCCACACGAAAATAAACTTTCAGCACATCAGCCTATCGTACAGGCAGAGATTCCGGCAAAAGCCGTTATCTTGTTGAGCCAGCATATCGGCGCTCCTGCAAAGCCTATCGTTGCTAAAGGTGATGTTGTGAAAGTAGGTACAAAGATTGCCGAACCCGGCGGCTTCGTATCAGCGGCTATCCATTCGTCTGTCAGCGGAAAGGTCGCAAAAATCGACACTATCGTCGATGCCAGCGGATACGCCAAACCGGCTGTATTCATTGATGTAGAGGGGGATGAGTGGGAAGAGACCATAGACCGTACCGATACATTGGTAAAAGAGTGCAATCTCACAGCCGAGGAAATCGTGAAGAAGATTGCGGATGCCGGTATCGTAGGTTTGGGAGGCGCTTGTTTTCCTACACAGGTGAAGTTGTGCCCGCCGCCTGCATTCAAGGCGGAATGTGTCATAATCAATGCCGTGGAGTGCGAGCCGTATCTTACTGCCGACCACCAGTTGATGCTGGAGCATGCCGAAGAAATCATGGTAGGTGTTTCTATCCTGATGAAAGCCGTTAAGGTGAACAAGGCATTCATCGGTATTGAGAATAATAAGCCCGATGCTATCCAGCTGATGACGAAAGTAGCTGCCGGCTATGCCGGTATCGAGGTTGTGCCCTTGAAAGTGCAGTACCCGCAAGGCGGTGAAAAGCAGTTGATAGACGCTGTTATCAGTCGCCAGGTCGCTGCCGGTGCATTGCCTATCTCCACGGGTGCCGTTGTACAGAATGTAGGTACTGCATTTGCCGTATATCAGGCTGTTCAGAAGAATAAACCGCTGTTTGAGCGTGTCATTACCGTTACCGGCAAGTCTTTGTCTAAGCCTTCCAACTTCCTGGCACGTATCGGTACGCCGATGAAGCAGTTGATTGACGCTTGCGGCGGTCTGCCCGAAGATACGGGCAAGATTATCGGCGGCGGTCCGATGATGGGCAAGGCGCTGGTAAATACGGATGTGCCGACTGCGAAAGGCAGTTCCGGCATCCTGATTATGAACGATAAGGAAGCCAAGCGCGGTGAGGTGCAGCCATGTATCCGTTGCGCCAAATGTGTGAGTGCCTGTCCTATGGGGCTGGAACCCTACTTGCTTGCTACCGTATCGGCTCACGGCGATTTTGAAAGAGTAGAGAAAGAAGATGTCATGTCGTGTATCGAGTGTGGCTCATGCCAGTTCACTTGTCCTTCCAACCGTCCGTTGCTGGACTATATCCGTTTGGGTAAGGGTAAGGTAGGAGCGATGATACGTGCACGTCAGGTAAAAAAATGAAAGAATTGATTTAGTATAATCTTATGAATAAATTAATCGTATCCCTTTCGCCCCACGTTCACGGCGGTGACAGCGTG
>OOBW01001357.1_pt1 | contig 11252 bp, 11 predicted proteins | sample 1671701 | NCBI WGS metagenome assembly OOBW01 (sample SAMN06348183, study PRJEB24527) | human gut metagenome | biome: human gut; feature: ankylosing spondylitis patient; material: feces | host: Homo sapiens | place: China | collected 2015-10 | reverse complement strand
GGAATTAGTCATACTACCATAATATATCGATCCATTCGTATTTCCGCCTTCAGCAGATATATCAATATTATCTGATAATGATAATTTTGTCTTATCTAACATTGAAATTGCAAAAGCTCTTCCTGATGAATTAGTGTTCTTGGCATAAATTTTTCCACCACTGATAGAAACCTCTTCGCTTTCGCTAATTGCAGTAATCGTACTCGTATCATCTTTTATATTATTGAGTTGTCCCCCACATATATCTATATCTTTTATATGTGCCAGTTGTCCATTCCATGTACCGTCTTTTATTTTAATACTGCCTGTTCCACCGTTTCCTCTGGCATTTCCATTAATTATTCCTCCATTTAAAGAAATCACATCATTTTCATACATATAAAAGCCATCTACAGACTTAACAGTACCGCCATTTTGTTCAAAAATAGCTGTAGAATTCTTAGCATTCGACGACCTACGAATAACGTACGAACTTGTTGTTATATCAGCCTCATTGTGTATAATAAATGTGTCATTTGAGCCAATAATAAATGCTTCACCTGCACTCGTATATGTGCCTTTCAAAGTCAATTCGCAGCCTTTTGTAAGTTTTGGCGCTCCGCTACTAATATTGATATTCTCAAAATTAATCGTTACTTTCTCATTCGCACTATTTTCCAAAATTTTATCTATCGCATCCGTCAGATCCTTCATCCCATCGCTTTCCAGACTTCCGCCACTAACCTGAAACGTTCCTTCTGTTGGCTGGCTGATCGAATACATTACTTCCGTAACCGGCTCCGCATTCATCGCACGCTTAGCCATTTTTCTCTTCGTCTCCGGGGTCTCTTTCCCATTCGATGCTGTCGCGGTCTCCTTCTCAAGGTCGGACTCGGTCGTCTCGTTTGAATCCACAGTTGTATCCCGCTTCTCGTCCGCATTGGACGCGCTGGCTGTCTCGGCCTCGATTTTTTTATTCTCTTCTTCCAGATTTTCTTCCAGCGCAGTTATTGTCTCCGCCTTCGCCATAATTCCCATATCGCCATGATTGACCAGAAGGACCGCAATCAGGACTGCTGCAGACATACGTTCATACCATTTTCTCTTTCTCATATTCATTTCCCCCTTTATGACAGGTTCTTTCGGATTCTACTTGCAAAATATCAGACCATTCCACGATTCATAGATAATTTTATTATATGTTTTTTCTGTTCCACCCGCAATTCTTTCTGCACAAGATGTCAAATTTCCGCATAAGATGTCGAAATCAGGAATGATTCTCAGGAAATAACTCCCGTTTTTTTCATGTATAAACTGGCCTGTTTTCGTGAATCATTTTTCTATGAAAACAAATTGCGGAGGTTCTTATCATGGCAGGATATAAGGTTGAAATCTGCGGGGTAAATACTTCTAAACTCCCGCTTCTGACGAATGAGGAAAAAACCGACCTTTTCAGACGGATCCAGAATGGAGATACGGACGCAAGAGAAACATATATTAAGGGGAATCTGAGGCTTGTTCTAAGTGTGATCCAGAGGTTTTCAGGGAGCAGTGAGAATCTGGATGACTTGTTTCAGATCGGGTGCATCGGGCTTATCAAGGCCATCGATAATTTTGATCTGTCGCAGAATGTGAAGTTTTCAACTTATGCGGTGCCGATGATCCTGGGGGAGGTGCGGCGGTATCTGAGGGATAATAATTCGATCCGGGTGAGCAGGTCGCTCAGGGATACGGCGTATAAGGCGCTTTCAGCGCGGGAGCTTCTCACGAAGAGGAATCTGCGGGAACCTACGATCATGGAGATCGCGGATGAGGTGGGGATCTCGAAAGAAGAAATTACCTACGCAATGGATGCGATCCAGAGTCCGGTGAGTCTTTATGAGCCGGTTTATACGGATGGTGGGGATCCGCTTTGTGTGATGGATCAGATCAGTGATAAAAAGAACCGGGAGGAGAATTGGGTGGAGCAGCTTTCTCTGAGTGAGGCGATGAAGAGACTGCCGGCCAGGGAGAGGCGGATTATTGATATGAGGTTTTTTGAGGGGAAGACGCAGACGGAGGTTGCGGGGGAAGTTGGAATTAGCCAGGCGCAGGTGTCCCGTCTGGAAAAAAATGCCTTAAAGGCAATGAAAAGTTATTTAGATTAATAATAATCAGAAAGAGCCAGAGACTTATATCCCTGGCTCTGAGTTTGTTTTGGTCAGCTTAAAGGATTTTCATATAATTATTTCGCTGTCTCCCCATATCTGGTCAGCAGTTCCATATAGAAGTCGATGCTGTCCGCCAGCTCTTCTACTCCTGTGAACTCGTTCGCTGCATGGACATGATGGTCTTCTCGCGCGTAGATCGTTGAGAAGCGGTATACGCGGTCGCTGAGATCGTAGACGAATCTCGCGTCTGTTCCGCCGAGCATCATCTCTGGACACGGGATCACATCGCCATAGATCTTACCGCTGATCTCAACGAGAAGGTCTTTGATGGCTCCATCGTACAGGGATGTCGGGGACGCGTTGTTGCCTTTGAGAACGCGCACTTCCACCTCATCCGGCACGATGTCTTCCAGGTGTTTCTTTACGCTCTCAACGGTATCTCCCGTGAGGATACGGCTGTTTACAACTGCGGTGACCTTCGCCGGAAGAATGTTCGCCTGGGCGGATCCGGAAAGCATCGTCGGAACGACGGTGGTGTGGAACATCGCGTCGAGGGCCGGATCTTTCTTAAAGTACGGAACAAGCTTTTCCAGATTCTCATCCGGTTTCTCAAGCAGCTTTGCCAGCTCCGGATTTTCCTTCGCCATATACGGCGCAAGGACCTCGAAGCGGCGTCGGATCGTATCCGTCACGCGATATGGCATCGGATTCTCCTGGATCGCGATCAGTGCCTTTGCAATCATGGTCGTCGCGAAATTCTCGCCCGGGCGGCTGGAATGTCCGCCTTTTGCGGTGTAGGAGAGTTCAAAGTCCACATATCCTTTTTCGCAGAGACCAATGGTGCAGAGTCCCTTATCGTCGATTCCGTAATCACTTCCCGGGCGGACTCCGCCGCCTTCGTCAAGGACGGCGCCGAAGCGGATGCCGGTTCCGCGGAGTGTCTCCGCCGGGATCTTTCCACCTGCGACCTCCTCCATGTATCCGTAGGAAAGGTAAAGGTCATAGTCCGGCTCGTAGCCTTTTTCCAGAAGTGCCTCAACGGCTTCCAGCTGTCCGATCAGGTTGCTCTTGCAGTCACTGGATCCGCGGCCCCAGATCTTTCCATCGGCGATGGTTCCGGAGTATGGCGGATATGTCCACTTTTCAAGGTCGCCTTCCGGGACAACGTCCTGATGCGCCATTAAGAGAAGCGGCGCGGCACCGGATTTTCCGGTTCCTTTCCAGTGATAGAGAAGTCCTGCCTGTCCGGTATGTTCCAGGGTCAGGTGTTTATGTACTAACGGGTATGTTTCCTTTAAATACTTGTGGAACGCGTCAAATTTTGTGTAGTCAGTCAGTGAATTGTCCGCGTTTGATACGGTTGCGAAGCGGACCGCGCCCGCAAGGTGTTCCGCGCTGATCTGCGGATCGATGGTGTGTTTTCCCATGTGTCTCTTCTCCTTTGCTGTCGGATTATTCTGCTTTCTTCTCCGCCTTCTCACTCATCGCCTTGGAGTTTACGATAACGCGCAGGTGGGAACCTTCTCCGCACTTGCCTTTTTCATCGTTCACTTCAATGTCGAACCAGAGCTTTCTTCTCTCGATGCTGCGGAGCTTCGCGGTAGCTGTCACTTTCATTCCCACCGGTGTCGGTGCCAGGTGGCGGCAGTGGATCTCCGCGCCGACGGTCGTCTGTCCCTCTTCGAGGTAGGATTTCGCAAGTTCCAGGGCTGCGTCCTCCATAAGAGCCACCATGTTCGGGGTGGAGAGGATCTTGGAACCGGCGCTGCCGATGCGTTTTGCGGTCATGTCATCGGTAACAGTCCATGTGAGGCTGTATGTCGGTGCGTAGAGGTCTGCTTTGTCAGCTAAGATTGCAGCAACAGCTGTGCATGCCGGACAGTCGCAGAATCTCACGCCCTCTGCCTTGATCTTCTTCGCGTGAGCCTCGATTCCTGCTGCCTTTTCCGCTCCAAAGATCTTCTTCCCATCCTCAGATCCCGCAAAAGCGATCAGGCCGTCGATCGGGATAATATCTGCCGCGATCTCCTCGATCAGCGCCTTTGCTGCCTCGTCCTGTTTCTCTGTATTGACGGCTTCAAGCCATTTGTTTGCAGCTTCCTTTGCCTCCGCACAGCAGGACGGCGCGTTGATAAGTGCTTTAACTTTCTCGATCATTGCCTCTATTTTGCTCATGATTTATTCCTCCGTTCGTTTCTTTCATGTCACTTTTTCTGCCTCTGATAAGGCTGTTCCGGAAGGAATCTTTTCCGGGTTTCCCCTTGCAGAAACAGTCCTGCTCCCATTCTATCGCATGTATTTCGAAAATTCAATCGGATTTTTCCACAGTTTTCAGACCTTTTGTCGATACTGAGATTTTTTCTCTCAAAATATCCGCAGCAATCCGCAGCAGTTTCCCTCTCACATCTCCACCCTGCTGCAGGCCTGCAGCTGATGTTCATGCTCGTACTTCTCCTTCGTCGCAAGCCCGCCGCGGATATGCCGCTCTGCCTTGTTGATATCCAGAACCACTCTCGCCTGTGCCGCCAGGGACGGATCGATATGGATCAGACGATCCGTCACATCCTTGTGTACCGTGCTCTTTGAGATTCCAAACCGTTTCGCCGTCTGTCTTACCGTCGCATTCTCGTCAATAATATAGTTCGCGATCTGGATCGCCCGTTCTTCAATATATTCCTTCATAGGGTTGCCCCTCGATGATATTTTTACCATCTTATTACAGAATTTGAGAATTTATGCGGGCAAGATTCCTATCCTATATCTCAACGCATTCCCGCGCCGCAGCAGTCTGTATTTTTGCGCAGATGCGTATTCCTGATACGTTATCGTCCTCTGGTATAGCAGTGCATTCCTCGAATTTTCCTATATACAAAAATGTGCAGATATAGGTCCCCTCCATAAAAGGATCTCCATATCTGCACATCATTTCACTCTAAATCTTTAATTTTCTTACTTCACCACGATCTGACAGCTTCTCATGGTCTCTAAAGCCGCCTCATGTCTTTCCCTCGTCACGCCTGCCGCACATGCGGAATCCACGAAGACCGGGGTCTCCGGGAGGAACGCTTTGATGAGGAGTGCGTTTGAAACCACACAGATATCCGTACAGAGTCCCACAAGCTCGATGGACTCGATCGGTGTCTTCTTATTTCTCTCAAGAAGGTCTTCCGCTAACTCCGGACATCCGAAGGTGATCTTCTCGTACAGCGCCGCATCGCGCTCCACGAAAATCTTCTCAAGCTCCGGGATCAGGTTCCAGCCGTCGGTTCCTTTCATACAGTGGGGAACCGGAAGGAAATGTCCCTCCTGGGTGTCCATATAATTCTCGAAATGCGTGTCCTTCGTAAAGATCAGGTCCCCATCAAACTCTTTTGCCTTCTTTACAACAGCCGGGACGATCGCCTCCGCGTCCTTGCTGCCGAGACTTCCGTTCACAAAATCCTTCTGCATATCCACAACGATCAAAATCTTCTCTGCCATAGCTCATCTTCCTTTCCCCGAATCCGGATCTGTCTTAGGTCGAGGATACCCCAGACCACCTGCCCTGTCAAGCGTTTTTCCGGATCAGCGGCAAAATGCCCCTGAGTTTCCACCCAGAAGGCATTTTTCTTCTCCCCGCCCTACATGGCCCGCATCCCATTGATCGCGGTCCTGCGCGATAGCAGCTTATATTTACGGCTCCGCAACCCGTCTCGCCGCCACCACAAACCGCCCATTTTTCGTATGGTAGCTGCATGTGGACAGCATCAGGATCTGGTCCTCGTACTCCGGGACGATCTCCGTGTCGTAGTCGGAATGTCCTCTGAGCCAGGTCACCAGCTCATCGTATTCCTCCTCCGGGATATCCCCGTCGTAGCGGTAATACCGGAATCCATCCTCATCTTCATAGAGCACCTGCGTCTCCACCGCCGCAAAGACCTCATAAGTCCGCGGTTCTCCGTCGACGTAAAAACGGACGATCGGATGTTCTTTCCAGTAATCAGCCTTTTTGTAGGAATCAAGGGTTCCGAATATGGACCCGTTTTTCATGTTGTGCCCATAGATGATCAGACACTTCGTGTCCACGCCGGATGCCTCGCCGAGAAACGGGGTTCCGCCAAATGACTTGGAACCATCAAAGGCCCTGTGGAGGTAATACTCCGGATCAGACTCCCGGTCCACCACCGGGTAATCGATCCTTGTATCCGGAATCCTAATCCAGCCGACGTAATCGGGGTTCTCATTCTTAAGCGCCGCGTATCCGGCAGCCGCCTTTAAGAGTTCTGCCCACTCCGCCGCTTTCTCCTGATCCGTTGTCTCCCCGGAACTCTCCGGCAGATCTGCCGGAGCTTTTTCCTCCGCGTAATCCGCCGCCAGCTTACTCAGGCTGTCGAACGCGTCCGCTTCCTTTTTGGCCGCCAGATAATCCCGGCCCGCCATAAAGGCGGAGACGCAGAACACCGCGCCGAACACCAGGATTCCTAATTTGTACCACCATGGGCTTTTTTTCTGTTTCTTCTTTCCTTCCGCCATCAGCTCTTTCTCCTTCTGTCAGAGTGCTCCTTTCCGAGTATCAGTGCCAGAAGACCAGTGAGGGAAATTCCCGCAAGTAAAAACCACAGATAGCCATGTGTCACATCACCAGTCTCAGGAACCTAAGTTGTCTTTTCCTTAAGCTCTCTCCCGATCTTTTTTATCACAAAGAGATACGAGACACCCGTAAATACCGCCGCTGCGATCCATGCCGCCGGATCGGCGAAACAGGCGAGCGGATAGCTCAAAAGCTTCATCGCCGCCATGGAGACAATCAGTCTCGCGATGAGTTCCGATACACCTCCCATCATCGGCAGGAAGCCATATCCGCAGCCCTGCATGATATTGCGGAAAATAAAGATCGTGCAGAGCGGCAGGAAAAACAGCGCAGTCATATAGCAGTAAGTCTCCGCCCACGGCATCATCGCTGAAATATCCACGTCCCCGGTAAAGAAAAGTCCGAGACATGGTCTGAGCAGCGCACACATGAGTAATGCTACTGTGACGGAATACACAAACTCCGCAAGAAGCGCTGCCTTTACCCCTGCCTTGATCCGCTTTACATCCCCGCATCCGTAGTTCTGTCCGCCGTAGGTCGCCATCGTCTGTCCCATGGCGATCATGCCCTGGATCACGAGACTCTGGAGCTTCGCCGCAGCTGTGTAAGCCGCAACTGCCACGGAACCGAAGAGGTTGATAGCGGACTGCATGATCATGGTTCCCGACGCTGTGATCGCGAACTGAAACGCCATGGGAATCCCGGCCGCAAGCTGGTTTCTCGTGTCGCTTCCGTGGATCTTCCAGTGTTCCCTCTCCGGCTTTAAGGATGGAACCTTCACCCAGATATATCCCGCGCAGAGCACCGCCGAGATCGCCTGGGACAGATTTGTCGCCCAGGCTGCTCCTGCCACACCCATGCCGCCGCGGATGATAAAAAGCAGATCCAGACCCACGTTCAGGCAGGCGGAAAATATCAGGAAAAAGAGTGGGATCTGACTGTTTCCCACCGCCCGCAGATAGGAGGAAAACAGGTTGTAGAAGATATTTGCCGTGAGTCCGACGCTGATTCCCATGATATACGTGTAGGCATCCTGAAAGATATCTGACGGCGTATTCATCAGGTGCAAAAGCGGGTTCATGATCGCCACACAGACCAGTGTCAGGATGACCGCTGCGATCACCGCCAGGATCATTCCGTTTGCCACGCTGCGTTTCACACCTTTTTCATCCCCTGCCCCATACCGTTGGGCGGTAAGGATCGAAAAACCGGCCGTGATTCCCTGAGCAAAGCCGGTCGCCAGAAACATGATCGTTCCGGTGGAGCCGACCGCCGCCAGCGCCCCGGCACCGACGTAGCGGCCGACGATGATCGTGTCCGCCATATTATAAAGCTGCTGAAAGACATTTCCGATCACCAATGGAATCGTAAATTGCAAAATCACCGGCAGCGGTTTTCCTTTTGTCATATCGAGCTGCATGCTGTTGATCCTTTCTTTTTACATAAAAATGCCTGACTGATATCAGCCAGGCATCAAAATCATAATTTGTCATGTCCGGCAAACAGGCCGGCAGCACATTTCATTTGGGGATCATTCCGATTTTTTCTTATCCTTATCGCGACCGATCATTCTCAGAATAAAATCGACAGTACCGTCAATTCCGTAGCTTGCGCTGTTGATGCATAGATCGTAGTTATTCGCGTTTCCCCAGCTTCTTCCGGTATAAAAATTGTAATAATGCGCATGTTTTTTGTCAAGTTTTTTCAGGAAATGGCGCGCTTTTTTCCGGTCTAATCCGGAGTTTACCTCGATCGCGCGCTGGATCCTCTGCTCGATCGGTGCAGTGATATAGATACTGATATGCGGAATACCGTTGTTCGTTAAGATCGCATCGGCACAGCGGCCCATGATAATAAAGTCTTCCTTTTTCGCCATATCACAGATCAGGTCGCTCTGGTTGAAGAAGACGGCATCCTGACGGTTCAGGCCGTGGTAACGGCTGAAATATTTGATATGATCCTTCAGGGACATATGGGTCACTGCCTCAAACTCGCTCGCCGGACTCTGCTGCAGTTCCTCAGAGACGTGGGCATATCCCGCCGCGTCACGGATCGTCTTATCTTTCTCCGCGTCGAGGCGTTTTAATACTGCCGCGAAAATATCGGCATCGTAGTAGTTAATATGAAGCTTATCCGCAAGCTTGAAGCCGACATCGATTCCGCCGCTTCCGTATGTCCAGCTGATGCAGATAATCAGATGGTCGTCGTTGGAGAAACGGTTCGCTACGTTGAAGCTGTTTAACTTCGCGAGGATCGGGTCGATCACATCGCCGCTGGCGAAGCTTGTCGGAAGACTCATGACCTCATTGAGGATGCGGTTGTACTCGGTCATACACATCGCGCGTTCTTCTTTATCCTCGATGGTACGGGCCATGTTCGCGATCAATCCAAGCTCGCTGCGGACTAAATGTCCCTGCGGTCTTGTGGTCAGAAGCTCTGTGAGCTCATTCACACAGCGCTCTCTGTCACGGTTGAAAACACGTCCCAGGGAGGAACCCAGGTGGACATAGACCTCCGCGTCCAGATCGTAGATATGTTCTGCCAGTTCTTTGATTTCTTCTTTCGTTGCAGCCATATTTCCTCCCCCTTCCTATAAAAAGAATACCAGAGTATCCACAATGAATACCGGAACAAGAATTCCAAAGGACCAGATCAGATATCCGAAGAACGAAGGCATCCGGATACCGTTCTCATCCGCAATGGATTTGACCATGAAGTTCGGCGCGTTGCCGATATATGTATTCGCGCCCATAAATACAGCGCCGCAGGAGATCGCTTCCAGCATCTTGACCGGAACGGTTCCAAGAGCCGTCACCATGCCCTGTGACAATCCTAAGGCACCTGCTGTTGTCAGGAATACCAGATAGGTCGGCGTATTGTCGAGGAAGCTGGATAACAGACCGGTCGCCCAGAACATCTCAAACGGTTCTGTGATCCCAAGCTCCGCTCCGTTTGCCTTTAAGATCATAAGCGCCGGCTGCATCGTAATAAAGATACCGACAAAGAGAACTGCGACCTCGTGGATCGCGCCCCATGTAAAGTGGTTCTCTCGGCGGATCGATCCATCCGTCGTCTTAAAGGACAGAAATGCGGATACAAGGATGATCACGCACTCGATGATCGCCGGATAGGATAATGTAACTTCTCCGAACACATGGATCCCGAGGACATTTCCTGCGGCATCCTGAAACATCGGCATGGACGGCAGGGTACCGCTTAAGATAACGGCGATCACGATCATAATGATAAAGATCAGGTTGTGGCCGCCGCGGATCTTCACCTCAGTGCCCGGTTTGCTGATATCCGGTTTTAAGCCTGCCGCGATATCTTTTCTGTATGCCTTCATATCAAAATGATAGAAGATGAACAGCAGGATGATCATATTAAAGAGCAGAATCGGTAAAAGCTTTAAGCTCCAGAAAAACGGGACACCCCGCATGAATCCCATGAGCAGAGGCGGATCTCCGATCGGAGTCAGGCAGCCGCCCATATTGGACACCATAAAGATAAAGAAGATCACGATGTGGCGTCTTCTCTTTCTCCACGCGTTCATCTTGATGATCGGACGGATCATTAACATACTGGCCCCGGTGGTTCCGATCCAGCTGGAGGGTTCCGAGTGCCAGAAGTCCCACATTGATCCTCGGGGAACCAGCGAGATCACCTGACAGGGTAATATTACCGGACACACAGAACAATCCGAAAAGAAGGACGATGAATGTCAGGTAGTCGTTTATGATACATTCCAGTGTCGTCTCCGCCGCCTTCGGCACACCGTACTTCACGGCGAACGGGATCAGGAACAGCAGGGACCAGAACACGACCGCGTGCGGCTGGTGCGCCTCCCACCACTCTGCTTTCACAAGCGGAAGGACCGCGATGCAGAGCAGGAGTCCTGCAAATGGAATACAAAGCCATAACGGCGTCTGTGCTGCCGCCCCGGCAGCCTCTGGTTCTGCCGCAAGCGCTGTAACTGCAGTCTGGTTTAAGACCGCCAGAAGTCCTGCGCAGAATGCAAATAATTTCTTCATGGGTAAACCTCCATGTAATCAGCTTTTATGAGCCATTACTCTTTTTTTCGCTCAACACGGCTACTGATTATAACAACTTTCCCGCACAAATACAAGTACGATTCTTCCAAATAATTGCCAAATTTCCGCGTAGAAAATCAGCATTTTTGCCAAAATGGAATATATTTCGTATTGTGAAATTTCAGACAATGGGATTTTATCTCATTTATTTTACAACGTTAAAGCATTGGTCTGGGATACCGCCGCATTCCGTTTTTCTGCGCCATGTACTGCTTTTTTTTCTTGGTTTTTCACGCCCTGCGAGAATGCCGTAATCGGTCTTCTATAAAGTAAAAAAGCAGCACGGTCATTTGATTGATGGATGATCAGATACCGAAACTGCTTTTGTTTTATTTAATATATGTGTTTTATGTATTTTTACTACACTAAGAAAAATTCCGTAATGAATACCATCGCGCAGCAGATCACCGCAACGGACAGGAGACTTCTTCCGCACCATGCCGCGATGATTCCGATGACCAG
>OOBW01001353.1_pt1 | contig 11313 bp, 4 predicted proteins | sample 1671701 | NCBI WGS metagenome assembly OOBW01 (sample SAMN06348183, study PRJEB24527) | human gut metagenome | biome: human gut; feature: ankylosing spondylitis patient; material: feces | host: Homo sapiens | place: China | collected 2015-10 | reverse complement strand
TGACGACTGGTAGGTTTGATGACGTACGTAATCCAGTGTGGGCAACTCTGGGTTACGACCCTAACGCGTCAGATAATGATGAGGAAAATGGCGAAAAAAAAGACTGACGGTCGCTGAAATCGACCGGTCAATCCGCAATTTAACTGAGTTTATCAAAGGCCAGCTATCTGGTGGTTACACGTGGAAGGAAGTCAGTGAGTTGACGCTTGATGATCTGGATAGGATGAACTACATCTTTGAAGACAAGCAAACGACAATCGACCAGGCCTTCCCGTTCTTATTTTCATAGGAAAGGGGGTTAAACGATGGCACAATCGATGGGGCATATCGCTGCTACAGTCAGCCTGGATATCAATCCGTTTAAGGCCAGTAATAGTCAGCTGCGGGCGATGATTAAGTCCACTGCCAGTGCAATCAGAGCGCAAGACAATGCAATCAAGGGTTCTGAGCACTCTCTGGCTGGTATGAGCAAGTCATACCAGTTGATGAGTCAACAGATGCGCAACTACCAAGCACAGATGGCTAATGCGCAGAAGACGATCAACGATACGACTGTTAGTCAGTCCCGCCAAATCAACGCTACGAATCAGTACAACAAGGCCAGCGCTGAAGTTGAAAAACTGCGGGCTAAGATGTCAGCACTGAGTAAAGAGATCACGTTACAGTCCAGCAAGTGGACTAAGGTCAGTACCAGTGCGACTAAGTTTGGTAAAACGCTGTCAACGGTTGGATCTAAGATGTCCAGTCTTGGCTCGTCCATGACGCGGGGCTTGACAGTACCGATTGCAACCGGTCTGGCTTATGCCGGCAAGCAGTTGGTTGACTTTCAAGACCAAATGAACAAGGTCAAAAACGTTATTCGGACGTCTGGTGAGTCGGCATCTGAGACCAACTCAGCGTATAAGACCATGACCAAAGACGCACGCAAGTACTCCGATCAGTACGGTGTCAGCCAGGTTAAAATCGCACAGGGATACGAAGACCTGGTCAAGCGTGGTTATACGTCAAAAGCCGCAATTGGGGTCATGAACTCTGAGTTGAAAGCGTCAATTGCTACTGGTGATGATTTTAATGACGTCATCAAGGTTGCCAGTCAGACGATGGAATCGTTTGGTTTGGCTACAACTAAAGCTGGTAAGCCAATCAAGAGCGCTACAGTGATGCAGCAGCGTTCAAAAAAGACGCTGAACGAACTGTCATATGCTGCCGATGCAACGTCAACCGACTTTAACTCTCTCGGTGTAGGGATGAGCTATGTCGGTGCTACGGCACACCAAGCCGGCTTTAAGATGTCGGAAACGGCCGCTGCTATGGGTATCCTATCCAACAACGGTCTGGAAGCCGATAAGGCCGGCACTGGCTTACGAAAAGTAATCAACTCACTGATCACGCCTACTGCAACCGGTCAGGAAGCACTTGCCAAGCTCAACTTGACGACTAAGGACTTTCTTACCAAATCTGGCAAGGTTAAGACCATGTCAGCGATCTTTAAGACACTGTCTAGCCATATGCAAGGCATGTCGGCCAATGAAAAACAGGATATTTTCCACGCGCTATTTGGCACGACTGGTCAACAAGCCGGTGCAATTTTAGCTGAGAATGCCAAACGGCTTGGGGAACTTAACAGCGAAGTTCAAAAAGCTGCTAAGTCTGACTATATCAGCAATTTGTCCAAGAAAAACCTGACTTCGGCTAAAGCTCAGATCGCAATCGCCAAAGAGTCGCTGACCAACGCCGGCATGGATATTGCTAAAAACGTTCTGCCAGCAATTACCCCACTCATTCAAGACGTGGGTAAGGCAGCACAGGCTTTTGGCCGACTTGATCCAGCCGTGCAAAAATCAATCGCCAAGTTTGTTGTCTTTACTGCAGCGGCTGGGCCATTGATGAGTATCTTAGGCAAGTTTGTCAGCTTTGGTGGTTCAGCTGCTAGAGCATTTGGAACGCTTGCCGGCGGAATTGGTCGGGCAACGAGTGCCGCTAAATTAGGTGGTTCAGCTTGGCAAATCCTTAGGTCAGGCTTTTCTAAGTCAGCTTATGAAGCGGCTAACTTTGGATCAAAGGCAGCAGTCGCCGGTCAAGCGGCAACCACTGCAGCAGGTGGCATGACGGCGCTCGGCGCTGGCGGTGAAACTGCTGCGGCTGGTACTACAGCGGCTGCTGCATCGCTTGGATCAGTTGCACTTTATGCAGCTGGTGCAATTGCCGTAATCGGCGCTGGTGTGGCTGTCTGGGAACTCTGGGGCAAGGACGCGGAGGCATCTGCTCAGCGTACTCAACGCTGGGGCTCTGACGTTGGTGCAGCAGCTGATCAGTCACTGCGCAAGTTCCAGCAAATGTCGAGTGGCATCAAAGGTGCTCTGACTGATATGCAGACTGCATCTCAGACCACGACCAAGCAGATGCGTCAAAACTTTGACAACGAATTCCAGCAAATGGAAGACGATGCCAAAAAGCATCTGCAAGGCGTCGAACAGGCTGAAAAAGGCATGAGTCCAGAGGTTGCGGCGGCCGTTGAAAAACAGGCTAAAAAGGAACGCAAACAGTACGTTGATACGTTGGCTAACGCCAAAGACGCTCAGACGACTGCTGATAATATCCTTAAGACTCAGCCTAACGGTAAGGTCTCCGATCTGTCTGATACTCAACGAGTTATGCTTAGCAACTCGCAGAACCAGTTGATGAACGATGAGATGAAACTCTGGAACATCACCGGTGATAAGCGCAGGAAGGCACTTGCTGCACTTAATCAAGACGTCAACAAAATGAACCACGCTCAGCGTGCGTCAAACCTTGCTGACTTGCGATCTGAGACCAGTCAGATGAACTCTGAGTACACCAAGCAGACCAACAACCTTAAGAAACAGCTTAAGAAGGGAACTATCAACCAGGCTGAGTATCGTGCCGGGATGAAGGCTAACGAAAAAGCTATCAGCAGTTACGTTGACAAAGCATCTGCTCAGTATATCCGCATGGCTAAGGCTAATGGTCAGTCAACCGACCGTATTAAAAAGGATATGCAGGCGGCCGGCTTAAGCTATGCTGATGGTGTGTCTGAAATTAAGCGTCAGTCAGCTGATGCACAGCGGAATCTTAAGTCGCTGGCAGTCAGCACGGACGGCCTTAAAGGCAAAGCCAAAAAGGCAGCCGATGACTGGAACAAACTTGTCTTTGACCCTAAGACGGGTAAAGTTAGGACCAACGCACAAGAAGAGGTCAACAAAGCCGTTAACTCAAAGGATGAATGGAATAGAATTAAACTTTTGGAAAAGAAGGCTAAGTTGAGTACCAATGCTAAGCATATGGTAGCAGCTGCGTTGATTGAAAATGGCAAATGGAATTCAATGAGTTGGGATGAAAAGAAAGTCTGGTTAAAAGATGGCTTTAGCGAAACGATTGTTGAAGCTTTAGAAAAATCGGGGGAATGGAATAACCTTGATCTTAAGGCTAAAGAGGCGATTGTTAAGTCCAAAGGCAAAGCCGAAATGGCTGACAATTTGGTTAAGTTTGGCGTGTGGAACTCTCTCTCGCTGAAACAGCAGGAAGCACTCGTCCACGCAAGCGGGACTAAGGATATCATGGACGCGCTTGACAAGATGGGCAAGTGGAATCAGCTGACGCCTAAACAGCAGACGGCAATCGTCAATGCTAAAGGTGGTCCTGAGCTTGGGCAACTGCTGACTAAGTACGGCTTGTGGCAGGGCATGCCGGCAAGCGTACTTAAAACAGTTGTTGCACAGGACAAAGCGTCCGGCAACTTAAAGGCTGCCAACTCTGCAATTCAGTCATGGCAGAATGCCAATCCGGGCAAAAAGTATGCCGATGCTCAAGACAATGCCAGCGGGCCGTTTAAAAATGCCGCATCAAGCGTGTGGAACTGGAACGGTACCGGTGCCAACTCAAAAACGGCACAAGGTAACGACGCGGCTAGTGCTCCATTCGGCACTGCGACAGGCGGCGTTAGAAACTGGAATGGCATTACGCCTGACGTTAAGACCGCAACGGCACGTGATGCGGCAACTAAGGTAATCCAGTCTGCAATCAATGCAATTAACAGTTGGAATGCGATCAAGCCAATCACGCACACGCTTGAGACGGTCTACAACTACGTTACTAAAGGCAAGAAACACGCTAAGGGTACCAACTATCATACCGGTGGGCCGATGATCGTTAACGATCAGCCAGGCTCAACGTTCCGTGAGTTGGTTCAGTTTCCTGGCGGAATGCCGTTTATCCCGTTTGGTCGGAATGTGCCGATCAATGCACCACGTGGGACTAAGGTTCTGCGGGCCAGCGATACGGCTAAGCTGTTTAAAGGCCTGCCACAGTATGCAAGCGGTAATGCCGATGCGGTATCGATTCTGTCTGGGCTTAAGGCTCAGCCGGTTGTCAGTGTGGCTGACTCTGGCAGTACCGTCACGACTGATCAGGTAAACCAACTGATCAACCACACGGCGCAGATGGTTGACCGTATGGGCCAGATACTCGGGCTCAACGCGGCTCAACTGACTGCTATCAAAGCCAGTGCTTTTGACAAGACGCATATGTACAGTGTCATGGGACGTGATCAGACGTTCTTCGACGCTCAACAACTATAGGAGGTGAGGACAATCGCATTAAACATGCTTTATATCAAGATTGATGACAAGCAGGAGATCGCCAGTGCTGATATCACGGACAATCTTACGTTTTTGGGATTGACCGAATCGCCTAGCATTGCTAACAACTATGCCGATACCACGATGAGCGATGGCGATATTTTTAACTACTCGCGCTATGCAAGCACAACGGTTAAGGCTAAGTTTCTGCTGCGTTTTGATAGCCGAGCTGACTTTAAGCTGGCTAAGCATGATATCTATCGCACTTTTGCGCAAAAGAGTATCTATCGGCTCAGGACGGCAGTTGAGCCAGAACTGGTCCGATTCTGCCGTGTGGGTGCGTTTGAGATCGAGTCTGAGCCGACTGATCCTAACTGGGTCGAGATCGAAATTCCTTTCGAAAATCCACGTGGGACGCTATATAGCCGACTCAACTCCGATGAGATGAGTGGCAAGCAGTTTGGCATGAATCTACCAATCAAAGACTATTCGTATCACTTCACCGGGCAAAGCGACTTTGTCATCTATAACGCTGGTGATTTAGCGGTTGATCCTTACAATCAGTCGCACTACTTAAAAATCACCATGCGTCACAATGGCGGTGCATTTACGCTGACTAACAAGACTAACAACACGGTCTTTAAGTACAATGGCAATCTGTCTGGCAGTGATACGCTGATTTTAAATGGCGTACACGTCTACAAGAACGGCAACTTGGATAGTGCCAACAGCAGTCTTGCTGATAGTGGCAATACCAAGCCGTTAGTGCTGGCAACCGGCGAGAATCAGTTTCACGTTGATGGTGCAGGAGACCTGGACATCACGTTCAGTTTTCCTTTCATTTATCTGGCATAGGGAGGCGTGATCATGGATAGACCTATGGTGACAATGTCTCCAGGCAATAACCACAGCTTGAGAGAGCCGATCACAGACACGATTCTGTGGTCGACTTTTCATTTGCAGTGGGAGAAAAACTCCACGTATCAACTACAGTTCACGGCCTACGACAATGCAACGGCCGTTTACAGTCAGCTGGACGTAGAGTCGTCAATCTACTACAAAGGTCAGGAATATATCGTTAAAGAGTGCATTGAGTCGTTTGACAATGGCGTCTCAACTAAAGAGATCACGGCTCCGCACGTCTACAACGAGATCGACCGGCTATATCAGCACGATACGCAGGCCGATAAAAAGACCTACTCGATCGATGACGTGGTCAAGTACTGGTTGGACGGCAACACGCTTGGCTTTACGTACGAGATACACGGTAACTTTGATCATCAAGAAATTGAGAATCTCGGCAACGGTTCTGGTAAGGATATGCTTTCTAAGGTGCTTGATACCTGGAAGACAGCGATCATCTATCCAGATAATCGTAAGATCCGTATCTACACTCCAGACGAGTTTTTTAAGGACAAACAGAGACGTGTGGACTATCTGCACAACTCAAAACAGGTGAAGTTTGGCTACAACACGCTTAACATCGTTAACCAGGTCAAGTGTATCGGTGGTAAGCACACAGTCGAGCTGTCGAACATCTCTGGTTCTGGCAATGGTACTACGACTGCAATCAATGGTGATTGGACCGAAGCGATAAAAAACGCTGCTAGCATGATGGGTGTCAATCTCGATAGCAACGGTCTTAATGCTGTTTTGCGTCGAATCCAGCAAGAATCCGGTGGTAGCGAAACCGTCACGAACAACTGGGACAGCAATGCGGCGGCGGGTCATCCGTCAACCGGTCTGCTCCAGTATACCCAGCCAACGTTTGATTCTTGGTGTGTTGAAGGACATACCGATATCCACAAAGGTTTTGACCAACTGCTGGCGCTGTTTAACGACTCTAACTGGTTGGCCGATATCTCACACAGCGGTGGTTGGGGTCCAACTGGTACTAAGCGAATGTCCAAACCAGAAAACGACGGTTCATCCAAAACCACAAACGGCTGGGGATGGCCGTTTCCTAGCGTCGGCGAAGGTACGTTTATGCAGGTCCAGAAGTTCGGCTATGACGGCGGTTATCGAACTAACAGCTTTCATGACGGCCTGGACTTTGGCTCAGTTGATCATCCAGGCATTGAGGTCCACGCGGTGCATGGTGGCAAGGTCACGGCTAAAGCGTGGGGGTCTGGCGGTATCAACTGGTATGTAGTCATCACGGACGACAGCGGGCTTAACGTTGAGTATCAAGAGGCGTTTGGCAGTGAAGGCAATATCTCAGTCAATGTCGGTGATACGGTTACCACCGGGCAAGTGATTGGCTATCGTACGACTGACCACCTGCATATCGGTATCACTAAGATGTCGATTCCTGCAGCATTCAGTCATGCTTTTAGCAACGATGGTACATGGCTTGACCCGCAAGAGATCATCAAAAACGGCATTTCATCTGGTGGCAGTAGTGAGACGATATCAGTCGAAGTGTACTACTTTGAACCGTTTATCGTGACCGATGAAGAGTCGGTTAAAAAGTGGGGCGTGCATCCTGGACCAGACGTTGAAGACGAACGGTTCCACGATGCCGAGTCAATGAAACAGTACGTTCTGGCTAACAAGCTACATCCAGAGCCAGACTTGAGTATCGAGGCGGGGTTCATGGGTCAAGATGCCTATCAGCCAGACGCCGGCGAAGTTTTGCGAGTCAACATCCCTAACAAGGGATACAGTGAGAGCGTTCAGACAGTCGGGTTTGACCGCTATCCAATGGCTGACAACAGTTCAGTTACGCTCAATACCACGCCGACAACGATCCTTGACTATCAGCGAGATCGTAAACGTCAAATCGATAATGCAATCAGTCTACAACAAAATTTGATCACGTCGGTATCAACGCGGATGAACGATCAAGAGAGACAAATCACACAAATTCTTCACAGTAAAGACGAAAAAGACATTGAGTTCAACGATGAAACAATGAAAAAAATTGAAAAATTTACGAAAGGAGGTTAAACATGCTGTACAAGCAAATCGTGCTTGAATGGGGCCGAGATACTGAAACTGGGGTTTGGGGAAAAGGATACTCTCCAGACAACGGAGAACACTTCTACGTGACGGATACTACTTTTGGCAGAAAATATCGTCAAAACGATGTGGATGGGCTATGGAACAATGGCATGCACGAGAAGGTTAAGGAAAAAGTCAATCAAGAAATAACCAATACTGTTGAGCCGGCAATCAAGCAGGCTGACAGTGCCGTAGCGTATGCCAATGAGGCGGTCGAGAAGTCGCGAGTCAACAGCCAGGCAATCGTGGATATCAACTCGGCCGTCAGCGATGCCGTGTCGGACGCTGCAGTTGCCAGGAGCGATGGTTTGCGGGCTTGGGATGCAGCACAGTCCAATGCTGATTTAATCGACCTAAACTATGCGTCAGCCAGTGCGGCAATCTCGAGTGCTCGAACTGAGGCAATTGCGGCGGCTGATGAGGCTAAGGCGTCGGCTAGTGCAGCACAAGCTGATATCGTTGCCGTACGATCAGACGTAGCAGCGGTGCAGGCAGACGTGACCGCCACGCAGTCAGATGTAGCAGTAGCTAAGAGCGATATCGCTGATACCAAGACTAATCTGACCAGCCAGGCAAAGAGCCTATCGTCGTATGCAGCGCAAGCGAGTGCTAATGGTGCTGACATTGTTACCCTAAAGAGCCAAGCCGGACAGATTGAGCAGGACATGGCGGATACCAAAGGTGACGTCAGCCAGCTCAAGGTGTCGGCAAGCTCGGCCAGTGTAGCCTTGTCAGATACGGCCGGCAACATCTCTAGCCTGCAGGCAACGGCTAAATCGTACAGTGCTGCGTTGTCGGATGCGAAAGGCGACATTGCTACTGTAAAGGCAACGGCAAGCAAACTTGAAACTAAATACGCTGATGCGGCGGGCGATATCTCTCAACTCCAGGCGGACGCGAAAGGTACGGCTCAGACGCTGGCCGATGCACAAGGCGATATCGCCAAACTTAAGATCAGAGCAGACGGCTTTGATACCGAGTTTGCAAGTACCAACGGCGACATCAACAAGCTCCAGACGGATGCAAGCGGGACAAGGCAGACGTTGACCAACGCTAAAAGCGACATTGCAGTCCTGCAGTCACGCGCGGATGGTTTTGATACTAAGTTTGCTAACACGGCGGGTGACATCAATACACTTAAGGTTGATGCCAGTGGCATGAAGCAGACGCTGACGTCAGCTAAAGGCGATATATCCACGCTCCAGGCGACAGCAACCGGTTTTAAAAATACACTGACCGATGCGCAAGGCAATATATCTGCGCTCCAGTCGGACGTGTCGGGACTCAAAAAGACGACCAGCGACCACGCAGGCAACATCGCCACACTACAGGCTGACGCTAAGACGCTGACCAGTCAGATGAGCAGTGCGCAGGGTGATATCAGTACACTTAAGCAGACCGCATCGGGATTCAGCTCTAAGGTCAGTGGCATGGAGACAAGCCTAGCAAATGCTAATAGCAAGATTAATGACATTACCAGTAATGGTGGTGGAAGAAACTTGGCTCTTGGCACATCTGATAGCTGGATAACAGCGCCCGACGTTGACAGATGGAACATCACTACCATCGCAACTTATACAAACGCACAGGCTGGTGACGTGTTTACCGTTAGCATAGATACACAGTCAACCAAAGCACTGGCTTGGCAAATTTGGCAAGGTAGCTCCGAGTATGAACGGGACAAATTTTTAACCGGCGGGGACCATTGGTCAATCGCTAGTGGCACAACACATAGCCATACCACTTTTACATGGCCGAGTGGTGCAACGCAGTATCTAATCGTACAGTTAATCGACAATATGCCAGATGCTAGTCATGCTAGTTACCAGTATAAAAATGTCATGCTTGAGAAAGGCACGGTAGCTCACGATTGGTCGCCAGCGCCAGAAGATACCGATGCAAAAATCACGACTAACGCAACGGCAATCGAGCATAACAAGAAAGCCATTGCACTCAAAGCTGACCAGACAGTGGTCGATAAGACCAACGAGACTGTCCAGCAACTGCGGGCACAGCTTAATGTACAGGCTGACCAGATTAGCGCTAAGGTGTCGAGCAGTGACCTTGATGCTAAGGGTTATGCAACACAAACGTACACGCAAACGCAGATCAAACAGGCGTCTGACAGTTGGAACGCCAACCTGACGTCAGTCAAGAACGGCTTAACGGACAAGTATACCAACCTGCACGCTACTGTGGACGGTATCCAGGCACAGGTTTTTGACAAGAATGGCTCGAGCAGAATCACTCAGCTGTCCGACTTGATTGCGACTAAAGTATCAAGTGGCGACTACAACTCGCAGATCACTCAGCTCAAAAACGATATCAATCTGCGGGTACAAAAAGGCAACGTTGTCAGCCAAATCAATCAAGAGGCGGGTGGCAATACGTTGATACAGGTAAGCAACGGGAAGGGCAAACTGGCGCTGAACGCAAGCTCGGTTATCTTTTCTGGCTCGGCCTTTATCCCAGATGCCTATATCTCCACGCTTAATGCCGACAAGCTGAGGTTCTACGACAGCTCTGGCAACGTGGCTACCATGTCAGCAGGGCTTAAGCAGTACGATGACGATAAAACCAACCATACCGTCACGCTCCAGTACTCTGGGGGGTACGAGGTGCACGCATCAAATCTACTCGGCTCGATACTAACCATGCACGACAACACGATCCGACTGGCGGTTAAAGCTAACGGTATGGCAAGCAGCGGCAACGTTGATCAGTACAGTGGTGTGTACGTGATGACGCACTATACTCAGTTGTCTAACTATCGCTCGAATGGTTCGGCACCTGGCATCTACATCACTGATGACGGCTTTACGATCAAAGGCGATAGCACGGGCAACAACACCAAGTGGGGCGACCTTAACATTACGACGCCACAGCTCTATCTCACTGGCACAAACAAGTGCCAGATAAACGGGCCTAACTCACAGGTAACGCTCGCTAACAATTGGAGCACGGTACACGCCAACAATGACTTGTGGTTGGAAACCAAAAACTCGCAAATCCACTTAGGCGACAACGTCGTTGATATTGCTAACAAAAATAACAGCAATACCAGCAACTACGATGTGCATCTGACTCTGCGGGGCTATGTCAACATGACTGGCTGGCTCACGTGTATGGGGCTGACGCAGACATCGCGCTTGAGCACCAAGACGCGCATCGAACCGCTTGATACTGCTAAGGCGCTTGAGCTTATCAATTCAGCTGACGTAGCAACCTATCAGTACAAGCAGGAGGTCGCTCATGGCGGTACTAAGCGCCATGCGTCAGTCATCATCGACGACGTGCATGACGTGGCACAGTATCAGACGCCAGACGAGTTTATCTCAGAAGATCGTCAAGGCCGTAGCGATGGCGACATCGTGGGCTACTTGATGGGTGCCGTACAGGAGCTGACCAAACGACTAAAAACACTGGAATCCAAAGTCGGTTAGTACCGGCTTTTTTTATTGGGGGCAACTATGGGGAAAGAGATTGTACAAAAAATTAATACTTCACCAGACAAAATAGAAGTGTTCATAGGTGCAAAAGAAAAGCAGTCTGTTAAATCTTGGACGAGACTAACACAGACTGCTAAAGAGATTACTATTGAGCTTCATTCATAGGAAGGAATGATTATATGGATATTGATTTACAGCAACTGCAGAACCACTACGCAAGCAAACTCGGCGCATTAGAGGCCAACAATACGTTACAAGAAGTA
>OOBW01001352.1_pt1 | contig 11319 bp, 9 predicted proteins | sample 1671701 | NCBI WGS metagenome assembly OOBW01 (sample SAMN06348183, study PRJEB24527) | human gut metagenome | biome: human gut; feature: ankylosing spondylitis patient; material: feces | host: Homo sapiens | place: China | collected 2015-10 | reverse complement strand
TCCCCTACTAGGGGAGGTGGCATCGAGCGAAGCGATGATGACGGAGAGGTTGTACTTCGCAGCATCTGCCCTCTGTGATGTCTTACCTCTCCCTTCGGGAGAGGTGGCATTGCGCAAGCAATGACGGAGAGGGTGAGGATGCTAACTAAACAGCGAACCCCCCGGTGCGATCTGCACTGGGGGGTTCGCTGTTATTGTTGCTTCAGGAAATATGTACCGCTTCCAGCACCCTGATGCCCTCCTGCTCCATCACATCGCGCAGGGCCTCGAGGTAGCCGGGCTTGTCCACCTTGTTTTCAATGCAGCAGGTCAGCACGCCGTGCAGGCTGGTGACCTCCATTGCAAGGGATGCACCGTCCGGCAGCACCCAGGTCTGGAAATCAGTCAGGTACGCTTCCAGCTCCGGGCTGTGCGGCAGCAGCGGGCTGCCGATGTAGCTGACCCAGAAATCTGCCGGGAAGCCGCTGATGTACTCGCCCATCTGGAACACACGCTTCTTGATCTTGAGCGCGGCCTTCTGCCGGAACACCTGATACACCCAGCCCATCTGTTCGGCCATGCGGAACAGGCGGCGCTCCGGGGTCAGGCTTTCCCGGATCTCATGGTCGAGCTGCTTTGCAAAGCTGTGGAGCCGGGCCTGCGGTTCCAGCTGCAGGGCCAGCTGAAAGGACGCAATGCAGTTGTACAGGGCATGCGGCACCCCCAGCGCCGCGCGGGTGTCGGCAGCATAGCTGTACACAAGGTCGTTCTTTTCCAGATACCGCTGCGCTGCCTGGCAGGTCAGCCCCATGAGGGCGCTGAAGGGCTTCACGCCCTCCTTCTGCGCCAGATCCACAAGGCTCTGTCTGTCCAGCCGCAGCCGCTGGAAATGGGGCGTGCCTTCGTGGATCTGCAGCACGTCCTTCTGCATGTTGTTGGCCACCTGGCTCTCCGGGTAGCGGGCCAGCAGCTGTTCCACATCGTAGGGCGGGTCAGAGGCAAGGGCCTCGCACACAAAACCGGCGTTGGAGCGCAGGTTGCAGTAGAGCTTGAGCAGCAGGGTGAAAAAGGGCGAGCCGCCCCGGCCATCGGCCAGGAAGTGGAACCAGTCCAGATAGACCGTGTTCCCCTCATAGCCCAGCGAGAAGAGATAATCGTTCGTCTCCTCGGGGATCTTTGGCTGGGCGCTGCCCTGCCGCACACGGCAGGGGGCAGTGTTGGGCTCCAGACGGGCCTCCCGCTTTTCCCACACCACATGGCAGAAATAATACTCTGCCAGCGGGCGGGCCGCATCCAGTGCCTGCTGCAGAAGAGCCGGGTCAACGGCCTCCTTCAGCGTGGCCTGATAGCGGCAGAGGACCTGATTTTCGCGGTAGTAGTAGACGATGCCCTGAAACACCGCACGCTGCTCTGCATTCATCCGGAATTTACCCCGCGTTCTCGGCCAGATAATCGGTCAGATCGCCGATGGTCACAAAGTTGCGCAGCTCCTTTTCGGGGATGCGCAGGCCAAAGGTCTCTTCCAGATCGGCCACGACGGTCAGGATCTCCATAGAGGACAGATCCAGATCATCCATCATCACGCTGTTTTCGTTGACATCCTCGGGCGAGATCTCTGCCACATCCTCCAGAATTGCCAGGATCTGAGACACGATTTCTGCTCTTTCCATCAAAAAATCTTCCTTTCCGTGAGGGATTTTTTATCGCCTGCAAGGGCGCAATTTCAGTATGCCACACGCCGGGCCGGTTTAGCCAGCCGGGCGGGGCATTCCTGTGTTTTATAATACCTGTTTTATGGAGGAAATGCAACACACAGGCCGCCCGGTTTTGCGCTTTTTTTACAATTTCCGCGCTTACCTGCGCAGCAGCTTGCCCATGGCGTTGCGGGGCAGGGGCCCGGCACTGAACTCCACCGCCGTGATCCGCTGGTACAGCGGCAGGGTACGGTTCAGCCCGGTGAGGAAAGCCCGGACCTCCGCCTGCTTTTCCTCGGCACAGCAGATCAGCGCGCCGATCTTTTTGCCCATCTCCTTGACCACGCACTCCTGCACCTCAGGGCAGGCGTTGAGCCTTCTTTCCAGTTCCTCGGGGCTGACGTTCTCGCCGGTGCCCAGAATGATCAGGTTCTTCTTCCGGCCCACCATGTAGTAATAGCCGTCCTCGTCCTCACGGGCCAGGTCGCCGGTGTGGAGCCAGCCGTCTTTGTCGATGATCTCGGCGGTGGCCTCGGGGTCTTTATAGTAGCCCAGCATCACACAGCCGCCCCGGATGCAGATCTCGCCGGTCTCATCCAGCTTGTACTCGCAGTGGCCGTCCGGCTTGCCCAGCGCCCGGATATGGGGCTCTGCCTGGGCGTAGTTCACCAGACCATCGCCGCAGGTCTCGGTCATGCCGTAGCACTGGGTGATGTACATGCCGTTTTCCACCAGACTCAGCAGCAGCTCGCTGTCGAACATGGCAGAGCTGCCGCAGGGGTTCCACAGGCCGTTCAGCTTATCAGCGCGGCCGCGCTTGACATCCTTGTAGATGCTCTCCATCAGCACCGGGGCCACGGCAATGGAATCGCTGTGCATCAGGCCCAGATCCCGGTAGAAATTCCGCAGGTCACTGCAAAGGTTCAGGGCCCAGCCCTTGAAGGGCCAGGAGAACAGGCAGATAAAGGTGCCCAGATGGAACAGGGGCAGGATGGCAAAGTTGCTCAGGACATCGTTTTTGTCCTCGGGCAGCTGCCGGTGCTTGAAGTCCAGCATGTGGTCGCCCATGGCAACATGCATCTGCATCACAGTAAAGAAGTTCCGCTCTGCCAGCATCACGGCCTTGCTGCGGCCGGTGGTGCCGGAGGTGAACAGCATGACCATCAGGGCATTGGGGTCGATCTTCTTTTCCAGCCCGCCGGGCGCGGTGTCCTTCCAGGCATCCATCGGCCGCAGGCGCTCCCCATACGCAGCCTCCAGCTGCTCACGGCAGCCGTAGTCCACCCCATCATTCAGGATGAGGGCAGGCTCTACCATCTCCAGCTCCCAGCTCAGTTCATCCCAGGTCTTTTTCTGGTTCATCGTTACCAGAACAGCCCCGGCCAGCACAGCGCCAAAGGTATTCACGCCATACTCATAGCAGTTCCGGCTCAGCAGGACCACCCGCTTACCCTCCACCTCCGGGATGTTCCGGGCAAACCAGGCAGCAGCGCGGCGGATATCCTGTGCATACTCGGCATAGGTCTTTTCCTTCACGGTGCCGGTGGCATCCTCTACCCAGCGGAAGGCCACCCGCCCGGGGAATTCCTGCTCCATTGTCCGGGTGACAAGATCATAGACATTGTTTACCATGGTCTGCTCCTTTTTCTCCCGTTTGATTTTACTTGCGCAGCAGCTTGCCCAGCGCGTTGCGGGGCAGGGGCTCGGCGCTGCATTCTACAACGGAGATGCGCTTGTACATGGGCAGGGTGCGGTTCAGCTCGGTGACAAAAGCCTTCACCTGCTGCCGCTTGTCATCCTCACAGCAGACCACAGTGCCGATCTTCTTGCCCATCTCCTTGACGATGCACTCCTTGATGGCATCGCACTTGCCCAGCAGCTTTTCCAGCTCCTCGGGGCTGACGTTCTCGCCGCTGTCCAGAATGATGAGGTTCTTCTTGCGGCCGGTCATATAGTAGTAGCCTTCCTCGTCCACGCGGGCCAGGTCGCCGGTGTGGAGCCAGCCGTCCTTGTCGATGGTCTCGGCAGTGGCCTCGGGGTCCTTATAGTAGCCCAGCATCACGCAGCCGCCGCGGACGCAGATCTCGCCGGTCTCGTCCACCTTGACCTCACAGAAGCCGTCCGGCTTGCCCAGGGCACGCAGGTGGTCGCCCTCCTGGGCCACGTTCAGCAGGCCATAGCCGGCCAGCTCGGTCATGGAGTAGCACTGATTGATGTAGAAGCCATTCTTCACCAGATTGCTCAGAATGGCGGGGTCAAGGATCGCAGAGCTGCAGCTCAGGTTCCACAGACCGTTCAGGCGGTCGGCATGGCCGCGCTTGATCTCGTTGCAGATCATCTCCACCAGCACCGGCGGGGTAGACATGGCATCGCTGTGCATCAGGCTCATATCCCGGCGCAGGTCGCGGGCATCACAGCAGAGGTTCAGCGTCCAGCCCTGTATGCCGTAGACAAAGTAGCAGATGAAACCGGCCAGATGAAACATGGGCACCAGCGTAAAGTGGCTGAAGTTCTGGTCGAGGTACTGGGGTACCAGCCGCTCCTCATAGTCAAGGACGGACTTCAGGCCATCGATGTACATCTGGCAGGCGGTGAAGTAGTTCTTCTCGCTCAGCATCACGCCCTTGCTGCGGCCGGTGGTGCCGGAAGTGAACATCAGCATCAGCAGACCCTCGTGGTCGATGCGGTTGACCATCTCAGCCTCAGGGGCAGCGGTCCAGGCATCCATGGGGCGGAGCCGAGCGCCGTAAAGTGCTTCCAGCTGGGCGCGGTAGCCGTAATCGATGCCATCATTGAAGATGAGGTCCGGCTCCACCATGCCCAGCTCATGCTCCAGCTCGGCCCAGGTCTTGCCCTGGTTCAGGGTCACGATGACAGCGCCTGCCATCATGGTGCCGAAAACGACCGCGCCGTACTCATAGTTGGTGCGGCTCAGGACGACGATCTTCTTGCCCTTGGGCTCGCCCAGCTCCTGCTGCAGGTAGCCGGTCACTTTGCGGATATCCTGCACATACTGAGCGTAGGTCTTTTCCACCACCGTGTCCTTGCCCTCCACATAGCGGAACGCCACACGGTCAGCATACTTATTCCGCATCGCAGAGATCATGTCAAAAACGGTCATCGGCATATTTGCCGCGGTCACAACTTCGTTACAAGCCTTGTCTGCCATTATTTTACACTCCCTGTTTATTTTTGTTAAAATATTCCCTTTCGTTTCCGCTAAATGGAATCTTCTGGGCACTCTAGCCTAGAGTATACCGCATAGAGGGCTTAAATGCAAGATTTAATTGCACAAATGTGCAACTTAAACTTGCAGTCAATCTGTGCACCCGGATGTAAATCCTGCCTTTTGTTGCGGGCAGGCCGTGAGTGTGGTACACTTTTCCCGGTATCCGCCTACCGTGCTTTCTCCCTGGGTTTGATTGACAGCAGGGGCAAAAAGCATTATACTTATTATAAATATCTCTAATTTTTAACATGATGCGCCAAAAATCCGGCAATTCTGCCATCCCGGGGCGGGGTGCGGCGCAGAGGAGGACCTTTTTATGGAGGGAACCAAACGCCGTGCCGCAAATTCGCTGGGCATGTTCGATCTGCTCAAGGGTGTCGGCATGCTGACCATCGTCTTTGCCCACACCGGTGAGCTTTACCCCATGGGCGATGCCAGCCACATCAACCCGCTGACCTTTTGCATGTTCGCCTACCGCGAATCCCTGATGGCGGCCTTTTACATTGCCAGCGGCTACGGCTTCCGCAAGCGCTCCATCGGCAAGTGCATCGACCAGCAGTTCAAGACGCTACTCAAGCCTTACATCTATACCGGCATTGCCACCACCGTGTTCCATTTTATCATCCATTACAGCCTGTTCGGCAGCCTGCACAACGCCACCTACGAGACCTACAAGGTGCTGGGCGGCTTTGCACTGGGCCTGCCCCACACGGCCACCTATTTCGGCCAGCTGTTCTTCTCCTGCGGCCCCATGTGGTATCTGCTCTCGCTGATGATCGCATGGATCCTGCTGGATCTCATCCTGAATATCTTCCCGGAGCAGTACATAAACTGGGCGGTGCTGGGTACCATGCTGTTAGGCTGGGGCATCTGCATCACCTGGGAGGCCCCTTTTTGCATCGGTCAGGGCATGGTCACCGTTCCGGCCCTGTATGTGGGCTATCTTGCCAAGAAATATAAGATCTTTGATCAGCCCCTCTCGCCCCGTCTGCGCGGCGGGATGATCGCGGCGGCGCTGGCTGTGGCCGCACTGGTGCTTCTTACCAAGAGCACCGACTGCGTCTCGATGGCCGAGTGGACTCTCGGCCCCGTGAGCATCCTGCTGGATGCTGTAACGGGCCTGGGCATCCTTTCCATCGTCATCTGGTTCCAGCGCAGGGTGGAAAACGTTGTCACCCACGCCATCCAGGCCATTGGCCGTCGTTCGCTGTTCATCTTCTGCGTCCACACCGTGGAGCTCACGGCCATTCCCTGGTATCTGATGCCCCAGAAGTTTGCGGCTCACCCGGTGCTGGGCATGGTGCTGCAGTTCATCCTTTCGCTGGGCTCCACCCTGCTCATCTGCGAGCTGCTGGTGCGCCGCCGGGACCTGAAGTTCTGGCTCACCTCCCGCCGGGAGCAGAAGGCGGCGGAAGCGCCCCGCCGGCGCAGCGCCCGCGCCGAAGCACCCGAGCGTCATTTTGCGGCAAAACACTGATTTTTTGCGGAGGGTGCCCCCCTCTGCTGAAGTGAAATAATATTATGAGGAGAATCCGGTTATGAACAACGCAGCTCCTGAGAACACTGCGGCTCTGCAGGAAAAGATCGCCGAGCTGGAACAGCAGCTCAAGCTTTCGGACGAAGGCGTTTCCCATCTGGCAGAACGCTGCCTTGCCCTGGAACAGAAGGTGCAGTCCTACCTTGCGGCACACCCCCAGCGCGAGATGCATACCGACTCGCCCACTCTGCTGCAGCCGCTGCTCTATTATGATGCAGGCTTCGGCTTTTCGGAAAAGGACACCCTGACCGCGCCCGACTGCACCACCGACGAGCTGACAGGTGCCGTGACCGCGACCTTTGAGCTGCCGGTGGCTGCACAGGCCCTGCGGTTCGACCCGGGTGAGCTGCCCTGCTGCATCACCAACCTGATCTTTTCAGATGACCGCATCATCTGCACACCCACCAACGGCCTGAACCTTTCCGGTGGAAGCACCCTGTTCCTGGGCGATGACCCCAATTACCGGCTGGAGGGCACCACCCACTACCCCGCCGGGATGAAACTGGTGGTGAGCTACGGCTACTTCCCGCTGGAGACCCTGACGGACGAGCCTTTGTTCTGCGCCGTGCTGCAGGGCGTGCAGCAGCTCCAGCTGCGCAAGGACAGCGAAAAGCAGCATATCCAGCAGCTGGAGCAGAATGCCGCGGCCCAGCAGCAGATGGTGGCCGCCCTGCAGCAGGAGATCGCACAGTTGTGCCAGAAAAACGCCGATCTGCAGGCCCGGAGCATTGCCTACGAGACCTCGCTGGAAAGCGTGTTTTCCAGCAAAAGCTGGAAGCTCACTGCTCCCATCCGCAGCCTGATGCGCCTGTTCCACCGTGGAAACTGAGAAGCGGAACGGAGGAACAGCCATGTACAACAATTACACCCCCCTGCAGCAGCGTCAGCTGGCCCTGCAGGAGTACAGCAACACCCAGAGTACCTATCTGCTGGTCTGCGCATCGGCCCGCAGCACGGCCCTGAAAGCCACCCTGACCGACCAGCTCCACCGCAAGTTCCGGCTGGTGGACCGGCTGGATGGGGAACTGACCGCAAACGTGGACGGCGTGCTTCTGGCCGCTGAGGACGTGGAGCTGATGTCCACCGCCCTGATGTACTTTGCCAAAGCCCTGCAGGATGGTGCGGATTACGCCGTCTGCAACGCTGTGTTCGGCTTTGGCGGGGCGACTGCCCTCTATCAGAGCCAGCCGCTGCAGGCGCAGAACCGCTGCGCCGTGGTCAGCCGCACCCTGCTGGAGCGCTGCCGCGCCGCCGCCCATGACCCCGAAAATGTGCCCGAGCTGCTGGCGCTGGCCGCGCAGCTCTGCACTAAGCCCGCTCTCATCCCGCAGGCCCTGCTCCACTACGAGCGCGGCATCTGCGCCGAGGATGCGTTTTCGGCCCACGGCAAACGTGCCTTTATTATGAGCCATGTGCTGGATATGACCGGCGCGCCCATCGTGCTGGTGAGCGCCGTGCCGGTGCTGCGCAGCATGGGGTATGAGGTACTTGTGCTGGGCCCCAGTGACGGCGGCTCCCTGCATCTCTTCCTGGATGCCGGGGCCTCGGTCATCACCCGGTCGTCCTGCCGCAATGTCTCCGATGCCTGGGGCATGGCCCTCTGTGCCGACTTTGTCATCGTCAATACGGTGGTCATGGCCCGGGCCGTCCGTGCCCTGAGCGGCACCGCCGTACCGGTGCTGTGGTGGCTCCACGATGCCTTTGCAGGCTATCCCCACATTGCCCACCAGATCCCCACCCAGCTGGGAGAGAATGTCCGGGTCTACTCGGTGGGCAGCCACGCCGCCAACGCCATGCGCGCCGTGCGGCCCGAGTTCGAGATCCGGCCGCTCATCTACGGCCTGCCTGATTACGCGGCAGAGAACTTTGTCCGCACCGATCTGGGCTACAACCGCGGCCGCCCGCTGTTTGCCACGGTGGGCTCCTTTGAGCGCCGCAAGGGCCACGATATCTTCTGCAAGGCCATCCGCCTGCTGCCGCCCGAGGTGCGGGAAAAAGCCTCCTTCCTCTTTGTGGGCCAGGCCGCTGACAAGGAGATGATGGACTCCGTCCGCGCCCTGACCGCAGACTACCCGGAAAACGTGTACTACTGCAAGCGGCTCACCCGTGACGAGATCAAGAGCCTGATGGAGCAGTGCACCGGTCTGGTCTGCGCCTCCCGCGACGACCCCATGCCCACCTTTGTCACCGAGGGCCTGATCTTCGGCAAGCCGTCCATCGTATCGGAGCACACCGGCACCGCCGGGCTCATCTCCGAGGGGCGGAACGGCTTCGTTTACCACAACGACGACCCGCAGCAGCTGGCTGTCCTGCTGGAGCACGCCATTGAACACCCGGAAGAGCTGGCCTCCATGCGGACAGAATGCCGTAAAATGTACGAGCAGTATTATTCCAAGGAGGCTTTTGAGCAGACGCTCCGGACCGCCGTGGAAGATCTGACAGCGAAAAAGTAACACAAAACCTCTCCGTCACTGCTTCGCAATGCCACTTCTCCTCATAGGAAAGCTGGCGAACGAAGTGAGCCGGAGAGGTTCTTTTTTATCATATCACACAAAGTGACGAGAAAAATTTTGTTTCAGTTCACAAAAGCAAGGCCCCGCTGTGTTATACTGCAAGCAGTATCGTGAAAGGAGCCTTGTCTCATGGAACAGACCAACACCCCCCAGCAGCCCTCCCGCAAAAAAGCGATCCTTTCTCTGCTGGTGCTGCTGGCGCTGACCTGTGTAGTGGTTTTTATCTTCAGCAGCCACTGGGCCGAGATCTCGACCGCGCTGGCCCAGCTCTCCTTCTGGCAGGTGCTGCTGGTGCTGGCCATCGGCCTGACATACCCCCTGCTTGAGGGAATCGTCTGCTGGCTCATCATCCGCTGCCGCCTGCCGGGCTTCACCCTGCGGCGCGGCATGGATGCCGCCTTTGTGGGCATCTTTGGCAACGTGGTCGGCCTGGGTGCCGGGGCTGTGCCCATGGAGTCCTACTATCTCTACCATTGCGGCCTGCCGCTGGGCCCCGGTGTGGGCCTGATGACCCTGCAATATGTATTCCACAAGACCACTGTTCTGCTCTATGCCACTGTGATGCTCCTGCTGCAGCACCGTTGGCTCGCCGCCAACACCTCCGGCGTGATGCACTATCTGCCCGCCGCCTACTGCGTGGTGGCGCTGGTCATCGTGACGCTGGTGCTGCTCTGTGTCTCGCCGCTGGTGCAGCGGCTGGCCCGCTGGGCCATGGGCTTTCTGCCCAAAACGGAACCATGGCAGACCCGCCGGGAAAAGTGGCTGGAGCAGCTGGACACCCTGGCCGCCGAGAGCCGCCTCCTGCTGGCCGACAAGGGCCGCTGTGCCCGCATCCTTGCCATGCAGACCCTCAAGCTGTTTCTGATGTTCACCCTGCCGTGGTTCTGCATCCGCTTCATGGGGCTTTCCTGCGGGCTGAGCTTCTGGCAGGTACAACTGCTCACCAGCCTGATGCTCTTCCTTTCCAACGCACTGCCCAATGTAGCAGGCATGGGCTCCATTGAAACAGCCTTTCTGCTGGTGTTCAGCAGCTTTATGACCAGCGGCGAAGCCATGAGCACCCTGATGCTCTTCCGCATCGCAAGCTACTATTTTGTGTTTGCCGCCAGCGCCGCAGGTACCTTTGCGGCACAGAAGCATCTGGAGAACAGTTGACATCCTGCGCGTTCCGGCACTATAATGAAAGCGTACTCTCTGAATCTTTCTGGCCGCCCTGCTGTGCGGCCTGCCAAAGGAGAACGCCTTATGGAAAACAAAAGTCTCCGTTTTTATGCCATCATGGCCCTCTGGGTCCTGTTGTTCGTGCTGCTGTTCGTTTCCAACCGCCGCGTTGACCTGAAAACTGATATCAATAAAAGCACTTCCGTCTCTGTCAGTGTGGAGGATACCGTCAGCCTGAGCCCATCGGTAGTCACCACCCACGCCTATTCTGCGGGCGATGACACCTATCAGGCATTTTTCAAGATCCTGCAAAACGCGAGCTGCTACCAGAAGTTCAACCAGAATGTCCGCTCCTACTCCCACGACTACGAAGCGCATTCCATCACCCTGCGCTTTGCAGACGGTTCCAGCCAGAACCTGCTCTTCACCGTCTATTCGGACGGAGTCTGCCAGGTAAACGGAAAATTCGTCTCCCTCCGCTCCCCCAATGGAAACGCGGAGGCGATCTACCAGCTGCTGCGGGATGCGGTGGTGTAAAGGATGTTGTCCGCTCCCCGGGATGCGGCTGATCAACGACCGGGACAAAACAAAAATCGGGGCGTACAGTTGGTCAAGCTGTACGTCCCGTTTTTGTTTTCATCTGCGCACAGTGCCGTACCAGAGCCCTGTGTGCCGCGCAGCGGATGCAGAGCAAACCAGAATGCTGCATCCTGCCAAGAAAAAGAGAGTATGGAATGGAGGAATGGAACGGAGCGCTTGCAGACGTTCCGTTTTTTGGTGCAGCGCGGTTAGGAATAGCTAACCAGTGCTGCGAGAACAGGATACCATAAGCGGTTAGTCTTGTCAACCCTCAATTTGCAATTTTCCGCGAAAAAGGTGTGTGTCGCCGGGGTTTTAGCTTTTTTTCTACATTCTGCCCAAAGAATCCCCCTTGCTTTGGAAGAAAACCCACTTGTTTTCTATTGCTTTTTAAAGTGGTTCTTGTTATTATAGTAACGCAAGATTTTGTGGGCAGGTTTTCATTTTTGTCTACACCTTGTAGTCAGAGCTGCCGCAGACGGCAGTTCAGGACTGTTTCGCCCCCAGAAAGCCGCCTATGCAGTGCGGTTTTTCAAAGGCTCATTAGTTAGAATGCGCTAACTTGCGCATGAAATGGAGCAAGGAGGTTCCAATGATCAATTTTGAACAGTGGGAAGGCTTTGAGGG
>OOBW01001332.1_pt1 | contig 11465 bp, 10 predicted proteins | sample 1671701 | NCBI WGS metagenome assembly OOBW01 (sample SAMN06348183, study PRJEB24527) | human gut metagenome | biome: human gut; feature: ankylosing spondylitis patient; material: feces | host: Homo sapiens | place: China | collected 2015-10 | reverse complement strand
CTTGAAAGAAACAGATTTTCTGAAAATAGGAGAAAGAAGGAGGCTTAGTCCAATGGATAGTTCGGAATTTACAATTCAATATGTTGGTGGTATGGCAAATGTAAGAACCTGTGATGAAAGCCTTTACCATAGAGTATAATCCAGAGAAAGAGAGCAAGTAGAAGAATTTATTCGGAGAGTAGAACATCTGGAGCAGAAGATTAAATATTTGCAGACATATTGAAAAGAGGAATACCACATAGCTTCAAAGCAGTTATTAGATGTGTAAAGAAACATCAGAAAAACAGATTAGGATTAGAGAATAAGAATAATCGAAACTTTGAGTTATAAATTGCATATAAAGTGAAAAAAGGCAACAGGTTTTATAATTGATATATTCCTCCGAAATAATAAATAAAAAAATAACAATAAAATACAGAATAAGGTTATCTTATAGAAGTTTAAGATAACCTTATTTTTATTACGTTTTTGTTACATCTTTTTGACATTGGTTATCTCCTGTGATAAAATAAAACAGAATATAGAAAGCTAAAATTCGACTAGATAGAAAGGTCATAGAAATAATAATAGGGGTGAATACTTTGGATAAATACGAATATCGAGTAAGAACAGAGCAGATGCTTGAGTATATGGAACAAAAATCATATAAAAAAGCGATGGAGATAGCGGACAGTATCGATTGGCGTAAGGCTAAGAATGCAGCGATGCTTTGTACAGCAAGTGAGATTTATGAGTATAATGGAGAATATGAGAAGAGTAGGGAGATTTTATTTATAGCATATGACAGAGCTCCGGGAAGCAGAAAGATTGTATATCGTCTTGGAACATTGGCATTAAAATTGAACGATGTAAGAGAGGCAACAGACTGTTATGAAGAGTTTATTGCCATGGCTCCAAAAGATCCGAATCAATATATTTTGAGATATAAGATTTTGAAAAGCCAAAATGCACCGTTATCACAGCAGATTGAAGCGTTGGAAGAGTTTAAAAAAGCCGAGTATGTGGAAAAATGGGCATATGAATTGGCGAAATTGTACCACGAAGCGGGTATGGTGGCGGAATGCCTGGAAGAATGTGATGATTTAATTCTATGGTTCAGTGAAGGAAAGTATGTATATCAGGCTATGGAATTAAAGATGAAATATAAACCTTTGACACCTTTGCAACAGGAGAAATATAATCATAGAAATGATGAAAAGAAACCAGTAAAAAAGGTGGAGCCAGTTGCCGAAAAGAAAGAAGAGAAAGTTGAAAATGTGGAAGAACCGACTGTGGAAATGAAAGTTGATGAAGTGAATGCAGCGATTTCACTAGAGAATACAACGAAAGTGGAAGCAGTTTCTGCAGAAGAAGCAGAAAAAATAGAAGAGACACCGGTAGCAGAAGAAGAGTCAGTTGAGGAAGAGGCAGAGACTATCGAGGAGGCTCCAGCAGAGGAAGAGGCAGAGACTATCGAGGAAGCCCCAGCAGAGGAAGAGGCAGAGACTATCGAAGAAACTCCAGCAGAGGAAGAGACAGAGATTATCGAAGAAGCTCCAGCAGAGGAAGAGGCAGAGACTATCGAGGAAGCCCCAGCAGAGGAAGAGACAGACATTATCGAGGAAGTACCAGCAGAGGAAGAGGCGGAAGCAAGCGAGGAGCCACAAGTGCTGGATGAAACAGAAGATGAAGATGTGAGCAAAGAAATTTTTTCTCAAAGTTCTAAAATGAGTGTGGAAGAGATTCTACAGAATTGGGAAGAGAAACAAAAAGAAAATGCTCAATAAATTAAAGAAGAAAAAAAAAGAGCAAGACGGGACAAAGAGAAACTGGAATCTCAAAAAGTGGAAGAAGAAAGTATTCTTCCAGATGATATCAGACAGTTAATGGAAGAACTGGAAGCTGAAGCGGCTGAGATTAAGCAGAATAAGGCAAGGCGCGAGAAAGTGGAAGCGCCGGAGGAAGAAACTGTTGAACCATTGGAAACAATGGAGGAAGAAACAGTCGAAACAGTGGAAACGAAGGAAGAGGAACCAATCGAGGAACTGGCAGAAGAATCAGTTCAGGAAGAAGAGAAAGCAGAACCAGAAGAAGTAGAGGAAGATCCGTTTGATGAAGAAAGTTTTGACGAGGAAGCTTTTGAAGAAGTAGAATCAGAAGATTTTGAAGAGATTGAAGAAATCGAAGAGATTGAGGAATCAGAAGGAATTAAGCTTGGAGACACACAAGCGATTGCAATTTCTGCCAAAGCTTTGATGAATGACACAGTAGTAGAGGAGCCTTTGGAAAAAGAAGAACAGAGACGTCCGGAGCCGTCTTCACCATTTGATACTGCTTTTATCGTGCAGGGACGCTATGATCTGGAAGCACAAAGTGAGATTGGAATTAAAGCGGGTCTGACAGAAGAACAGAAAAAATTATTCTCTTATTTTGTTCCTGTTCACGGCATGAGTGAGCAGATTGTAGATGTATTGGAGAACGACAAGAGATGCAGAACGAGATATGGAACATCTCGAACAGCCAACTTGCTTGTTGTAGGGCGCAAAGGCTCTGGAAAGACAGTTTTGGCGGTAGACATTGTGAAGGCAATTCAAAAGAACAGAAAGCTGAAACAAGGGAAAGTTGGAATTGTCACAGCGGAATCATTGAATAAGAAAGATGTTTCACATATTATTGAGAAGCTGCATGGTGGAGCGATTATCATTGAGCGTGCATCGAAACTGAATAAAAAGACAGTTTTAGAGCTGAATGATCTTATGGAAGAACAGACTGGAGAATTACTTGTAGTTTTAGAGGAAGAGCGCAGACCACTTGATAAGATGTTGGCATTATATCCGGACTTTAAGAAAAAATTTACGTCCAGATTGGAACTGCCGGTATTTATCAATGATGAGCTGGTAACATTCGCTCAGACTTATGCAAAAGAAAATGGATATAAGATTGATGAGATGGGAATTTTGGCATTATATAGCAGGATTGATCTTATGCAAAGAGAAGAGAGCATTGTTACAGTTGCGGATGTAAAAGAAATCATGGATGATGCGATTGCACATTCTCAGAAAATGACATTTAAACGTTTCCTAAAGAAATTATTTGGTAAGAAGAAAAACAAGTCTTCAAGAATTGTTTTGCAGGAACAGGATTTTAGATAATAAGAAGAAAGAGTTTTGGTGACAAAACTCTTTCTTTTTATGTGTGGCTAAAGTATAATAGACGTATATACCAAATAAACTGGGAAGGTGAAAGTATGGCGGAAAAAAATAAAACAAAAGCATACGAAATCGGAGAATTAGACCATTATTTGTTTGGTCAGGGAACTCATTATGAGATTTATAAAAAACTAGGAGCTCACATTGTAAATGATGGTGAAAAACAGGGTGTTTATTTTGCAGTATGGGCGCCACATGCGGAGAAAGTCTCGGTAGTTGGCGAATTTAATGATTGGGATGCCGACAAGAACCCGATGAAGAGGGAAGAGCCACTTGGTATTTATACATGTTTTGTTCCTGATGTGCAGGAGGGAGCGCTGTATAAGTATTGTATTCAAACATACAAAGGGGATCATATTTATAAAGCGGACCCATTTGCCAATTATGCAGAACTCAGACCGGGGAATGCATCAAAAGTGACGGATATCAGTGCTCTTAGATGGACAGACAGCAAGTGGATGGAGCGGAGATTAACTTGGGATCATCATAAAGAGCCGATGTCAATTTACGAGGCGCATATCGGTTCATGGAAGCGGCATCCGGGCAGAGAGGATGACGGATTCTATACATATAGAGAGTTTGCCAAAGCAGCTACAGAGTATATCAAAGAGATGGGATATACACATATTGAGCTGATGGGTATTGCTGAGTATCCTTTTGACGGATCTTGGGGATATCAGGTGACAGGATATTATGCCCCGACTTCAAGATACGGGACACCGGAAGATTTTGCGTATATGATTGATTATTTCCATAAGAATAAGATTGGAGTAATTCTTGACTGGGTGCCGGCGCATTTTCCGAAAGATGCACATGGACTGGCTGATTTTGATGGAACACCGACCTTTGAGTATGCAGATCCGAGAAAGGGAGAACATCCTGATTGGGGAACAAAGGTTTTTGACTATGGAAAGTCAGAAGTTCAAAATTTCCTGATTGCAAATGCGCTGTTTTGGATAGAGCATTATCATGTAGATGGCTTGCGAGTAGATGCAGTTGCATCTATGCTGTACTTGGACTATGGAAAAGAAAAAGGTCAGTGGGTTCCAAATAAATACGGCAGCAATGAAAATCTTGAAGCAATCGAATTTTTTAAACATTTGAATTCAGTGGTTCTTGGAAGAAATCCGGGAGTTGTCATGATTGCCGAGGAATCTACAGCTTGGCCAAAAGTAACAGCGCCAGCGGAATATGATGGACTTGGATTTAGTTTAAAATGGAACATGGGTTGGATGCATGATTTTACAGAGTATATGAAACTGGATCCTTATTTTAGAAAAGGGTGCCACAATCAGATGACATTTGCCATGAGTTATGCGTATAGCGAAAAATATGTTCTTGTATTGTCGCATGATGAAGTGGTGCATCTGAAGTGCTCTATGCTAAATAAGATGCCTGGGCTTGGATTTGATAAATTTGCCAACCTGAAAGTCGGATATGCGTTTATGATGGGACATGTTGGTAAAAAACTGTTGTTTATGGGACAGGATTTTGCTCAGCTTCAGGAATGGAGTGAAGCGCGTGAATTAGACTGGTTTCTTCTTGCAGAAGACTGGCATAGACAGTTGCAGGAATTTACAAAAGATTTGCTTCATTTGTATAAAAAGAATAAGGCGATGTATGAATTAGACTGTTCACCGGAAGGATTTGAATGGGTGAATGCAGATGATGCGGAGAGAAGTATCTACAGCTTTATCAGACATTCTAAAGACGGCAAGAAGAATCTTTTGTTTGTATGTAATTTTACTCCGATGGAAAGAACGGAATATCGTGTTGGCGTTCCAAGGAGAAAGCAGTATAAGCTGATTTTGGACAGTGATGAAAAGAAATATGGTGGAGAGGGAAAAGTACGTCCTGAGATTTATAAGAGTGTGAAAAAAGAATGTGACGGAAGACCATTTTCATTTGCTTATGATTTACCGCCATATGGTGTTGCAGTGTTTGAGTTTTAAGTTGAAAAAGTGAGAGATTATGGAAAAGCAACCGATTTTATTGCGGGCACATCATGGAATGTGCCTTGCATTTTTTCAAGGAGAAGGATATAGTGATTTGTTTGTGGCGCATATGGGAAAGATTTTAGAACAGATGCAAGAGAATCCTTCTTTGCAAATTGTTACGTGCGCAGATGTTATCTGCGAGAAATGCCCCAATTTAGAAAATGGAAGCTGTAATACGCCGGATCTTGTTCGGGCATATGATCAGAAAGTACTTTCGTTTTGCGGTCTGGAAGAAGGTGTAGTTTTGACTTGGGATACTTTTTCTAAGCTGGTATCAGAACAAATCTTACTTCCGGGGAAGCGAAAAGAAATATGCGGAACATGCAAATGGAGTGAACTTTGTGAATAGAAAGTTCACTCCATTTTTGAATAGAATAGTGTATTCCATTATATTTTCCGCTGTTTTATCACTTTTTCCTCCAAAGCATTGGAAATGGAAGATACTAAAGTGGTATAGGTCGGAATTGTAATATTTTTCAGAGCGTTTGCACGCTTTTGTGTTTTTTTAATATTGGTCGCAAGCCGGTAGGCTGCATTCTCAATCATGGATAATTTGATCGTAAGCTCTTTTACTTTGCGAAATGCTTCGCGTGCACGGTCGATTGACTCATCAGTTGTACTGAAAGAGTAAGTCGGCTGATTCTCATCCGGAGTGTAATCCACAAGTGGAATTTCCGTTCCCATAATGCTTCGGCTTTTAATCTTGATAGAATCCTCAATCGGGACGGTATAGGCAAGTTGGGATACGAGACTGATACCGTGTTCAATATTGGCGTGCTGCAGGCATTTATATGCATGTGTGAAGGTGGAATCAATCTGTTCCTGAATGTCCTTTGCCTGATCGATCAGTTCCATCAGTTCGCGGATCAGAATGTTTCTTTTCTTATCCATAAGTTCGTACCCCTGATTGGCAAGAGCCAGAGAATTCTTTGCAAGAATCAGATTTCCTTTTGTGGGAAATGTGCGAGGATCCATAAGAACGCCCCCTTTCTATGAGTCTGAACGATTATCATAAAATTGTTCCAAAATCTTTGTGTCAATACGATCTAATTCTTCTCTTGGAAGCATTTTTAAAAGTTCCCATCCAAGGTCAAGTGTCTCTTCGATTGTACGGTTTTCCTCCAGCCCCTGGCCGATATAGCGTTCTTCGAATTCCTTTCCGAAGGCAAGGTATTTTTTGTCGATCGGGGAGAGTTCATCTTCACCGATGACAGAGGCAAGGTTTCTCGCTTCTCCTACTTTGGCGTAGGATGAAAAGAGCTGGTTGGCAAGATCTTGATGGTCCGCGCGAGTGTATCCCTCTCCGATACCGTCTTTCATCAGACGGGAAAGGGACGGTAAAATATTGATTGGCGGGTAGATGGACTGTCCATGGAGTGCACGGTCGAGTACAATCTGTCCTTCGGTAATATATCCTGTCAAGTCAGGAATCGGGTGTGTGATATCGTCGTTTGGCATTGTCAGAATCGGCAGCTGTGTCACGGAGCCATTGACGCCTGCGACAATTCCTGCGCGTTCATAGATTGTCGCAAGTTCACTATAAAGATATCCCGGGAATCCTTTTCGGCTTGGAATCTCGCCTTTGGAGGAGGATACTTCACGCATCGCCTCCGCAAAGGATGTCATATCTGTGAGAATGACAAGGATATGTTTGTTCTGCTCAAATGCCAGATATTCTGCGACGGTGAGCGCTACTTTTGGTGTGATAAGACGCTCCACGACCGGATCGTTTGCCAGATTCAGGAACATGACTACGTGGTCGGATACACCGCTTTCTTCAAATGTGCGCTGGAAAAATTCCGCAACGTCATGTTTGACACCCATTGCAGCAAATACAATAGCAAATTCTTCATCGGAATCATCCCCGAGAGAAGCCTGTTTTACAATCTGAGCGGCAAGCTGGTCGTGTGGAAGACCGTTTCCGGAAAAAATCGGAAGCTTCTGTCCTCGAATCAGTGTGGTCAGACCGTCGATTGCAGAGATACCGGTGCGGATATAGTTTCTAGGATATTCACGTTTTACCGGGTTAAGCGGAAGTCCGTTGATATCTCTTGTCAACGTTGAGGTAATCGGACCGAGATCGTCAATCGGCTGCCCGATTCCGTTAAATGTTCTTCCGAGCATATCCGGTGAGAGGGCGATCTCCATCGGATGTCCGGTGAGTTTTGTGTGGGTGTTGAGCAGAGACATATTTTCAGTCCCTTCAAATACCTGAATAACTGCTTTATCCTCGTAAATCTCAATGATGCGACCTAACTTACGCTCGTTTCCGTTTACTACAAATTCTACGATCTCATCAAAGAACGCATCCTGTACACCCTCCAGCACGATCAGAGGACCGTTGATGCTGCTTAAGCCTAAATATTCAATTGCCATACAAATCCTCCTCCTTTATGCGTTCTTTTCCATAATCCGGTCATAGAATGCATCGATTTTTTTCATATATTCATCAAATAGTTCGAGTTTGTCATTTGGCACATCGTATTTGATCGCAATGACTTTTTCGAAAATATCTTCTTCTTTCAGAACAGAAATCGGCATGTTCAGTGTGATGAGTGCTTTTGATTTCTGATATAAATACAAGATAACTTCCATCATCTTGAACTGCTTTTCTAATGAGACACAAGTGTCGTCTGCATGAAATGCGTTTTGCTGAAGGAATCCCAGTCGGATGACTTTGGCAATTTCCAAAACGAGTTTCTGGTCGTCCGGCAGCACATCGCTTCCGATTAATTTTACGATTTCCATCAGGCTGCTCTCTTGATTCAAAAGAGCCATCAGCTGATTGCGGTAGTCGACAAACTTTGGCGAAACGTGTTCGTTATACCATGGGGCGAGATCGAGCAGATATTCACTGTAGCTTGTCAGCCAGTGGATTGCCGGGAAATGTCTCGCATACGCAAGGCTCTTATCAAGCCCCCAGAAACATCTGACAAAACGTTTGGTATTCTGTGTAACCGGCTCAGAGAAGTCGCCGCCCTGTGGTGATACAGCTCCGATAATAGATACAGAGCCGTCAGTTCCGTTTAAGTTGTGCATCATGCCCGCACGCTCGTAAAACGCAGATAAGCGTGATGCCAGATAAGCAGGGAAACCTTCTTCCGCAGGCATTTCTTCAAGACGTCCTGAGAGCTCTCGAAGTGCTTCTGCCCAACGAGATGTGGAGTCTGCCATGATTGCCACATCATATCCCATATCACGGTAGTATTCTGCAAGTGTGAGACCGGTGTAGATGCTCGCTTCACGGGCCGCCACCGGCATGTTGGAAGTATTGGCGATCAAAGTGGTTCGGTCCATCAGAGGATTGCCAGATTTAGGATCCACCAGTTTTGTAAATTCTTCCAGTACCTGTGTCATCTCATTTCCACGTTCTCCACAGCCAATGTAGATGATGATGTCGGCATCGGACCATTTTGCGATCTGGTGCTGTGTCATTGTCTTTCCGGTTCCAAATCCACCAGGAACACAGGCGGTGCCGCCTTTTGCGATCGGGAACATCGTATCAAGAATACGCTGTCCGGTGATGAGCGGAACGGACGCAGGAAAACGGTGGTGCGTTGGACGGGGAACACGAATCGGCCATTTCTGAGTCATGGTCAGGTCGATCGTCTCGCCGGAGCTTAGCTCGACTGTTACGAGCGGTTCATCAATTGTGTACTCTCCATCCGGCATGACTTTAGTGATAATCCCGCTGATATGTGGAGGCACCATGCATTTGTGCACGATGGCCGTTGTCTCAGGCACTTCGGCAATGATATCACCTCCGTGAACGGAATCTCCGATAGAGACCGTCAGATGTGTCTTCCATTTTTTTTCTTTATCCAGCGAATCTACACTCACACCACGACTGATAAATGCACCGGAATTTTCGGCGATGCGTTCCAGTGGACGTTCAATACCGTCAAATATATTATTGAGAATTCCCGGGGCGAGGGTTACGGAGATGGCATCTCCAGTAGCCTCAACAGTCTCTCCCGGACGTAACCCGGTCGTCTCCTCAAAGACCTGAATGGTTGTCTTATCTTTATCAAGTGCGATAACTTCGCCGACTAATCTTTCTTTCCCTACATAGACCATCTCTGACATTTTAAATCCGGTATTTCCTTTCAGATAGATGACAGGACCGTTTACTCCATAAATTGTTCCGGTTCTAAACATAGTTGTCACCTCCTAAAAACAAGAAATTGTCGTATTCTTCCGAGAGTGCTGATTTAAACGAGTAGTCGATCAGAATACGTCGTTTTTGCATGACGGCACGTGTCCCACCGATAAAATCCTCTCGGCTTACGGTGAGGGAGGAACCGGTTTTTGCTTCTAAATCATCTTTCAAATGCGCATCACTTGGATTGATGTAGATCAGAATTTCTTCACCATCTGCAAAATCCAGTGATTTTTGAATGCGTTTTTCCAGAATTTTTTTGTAGTCATCTGTCTTCATATATTCTTTTACAAGTACAAGAACACGTTTGAACAAGCGGTTTTTTAAGTCTGTCTGGCATTTTCCCTGTTCGCGTTTGAGTTCGATCTGTGCTCTTGCCATGGCCTTATTTAAAGATTGTCTGGCGTTGGCGGTCTCTGTCTTTAAGGTGAGTTCCGCCTGACGGATGGCAGTCTCTTTATGCTCTTTTAGTATCTGGTCTAAAGCCTCCTGATGTTCACTTATAATCTCGTTGCCCATTGCTCTGGCATCTTCCATGGAAGCATCCTGCAGATACTTTAATTTTTCTTCGATTGTCAAGATTTCACCTTCTTTTACTATAGTTTTAAGCCGATGGCTTCATTTACATAAGATGTGATAAAGTCTTTTTTACGGCCGGTTCCGTGACGGTCAGGAATTTCGACAAGCAGCGGTAGTTTTCGTTTGAGCTTGATCTCATCGATAAGATCGGGAAATTCCCGCCCGAATTTTTCGGTGAGCAAAACGATACCGATGGATTTGTCATCCATAACTTTCTGCAGGGCGTCGTGAAGCTCGCTTCGTTCGTGTACAACAACACCGTCTACGCCTGCGAGTCGCATTCCTGTGTACGTATCGACATTATCACTGATCAAAAACATCTTCATAATTACAATTTACCTAAGATCATGAAGGAGATGATCAGTCCGTAGAGACAAACACCTTCTGCAAGACCTGCGAAAATTAAGGATTTACCAAAAATGCTGGAGTCTTCGCTGACTGCTCCAAGAGCAGCGCTTGCAGCACTGGCAACAGCGATACCACCACCGATACATGCTAAACCGGTAACGAGAGCGGCGGCGATATACCCAAGTCCTGTGGCGGTAGAAGCAGCAGTTGTAGCTGCATCAGCAGCCTGCGCAGAACCGCCAAACATCATAATGCCTGCAATTACAAAAGCGCCAAAGTAAAAGAAGATATTGACGCCGATTGCCTTTTTGTAGCGCTTTTTGTTTTTCTCACCGATCAGATAGTATCCGAAAGGAAGAATGATGCTTAAGATTAAAGTTACGATAAGAGTTAATTTTACTGTTAAAGTCATAATGAAAACCTCCTGAGTTTATACATTTTTCTGATTATATGGTTTGAATTCGCGTCCGCTTCCTTTATAAAAGCGGCTGAACATTTCATAATATTCCAGTCTTAACACCTGGATTCCGACAACAAGCCCTTCCATCAGGCAGACAAATATGTTGCCGGCTACAATGACGATCCAATTTGGACTGCTGTTTTGTGTGGCGCCGCCAAGCATAAGTACAACTTCCATCATCGCTGCATGGCTGACAGCAAAAGCGCCGATACGCACAAAAGAAAGTGTGTTGGAAAAGTAACTGAGCATTGTTTCGAATAATTCGAAGAATACCTGTACAAAAAACATGACTTTTCCGCCTTCTGTTTTTCCGGTGCGCTTTTCAAGTTTTTTTGCGAGCGGTTCCTTGAAGACCATCATCAGAACCGGGACACCGAAAAGCACGGCGAGCAAAATGTTAGCAGGCATCTTGTGACCTGTCATAAACAAGACAATCGCCAATACGACAGAGCCATAGAAAATCAGTCCGGCGACCCCGTTCGGTGAGAACCATGCGTTTTCTAAATCATGCGCCCGCAGGGAGTTGATAATCTGGAAAATCATGGACAGGAGAATGATTCCCATTCCAAATGCGATTGCAACGATAAATACGGTGTTCAGTTGACCGACAAACGGAAGGCTCGTCATAGCTGAAATCGGATGCAGCCATTTTGCCTCGATGATATTTTCAAATCCAAATACACTTCCGAACATAAAGCCGAAAAAGGTGGAAAAGATACCGGCAAGCGAGATGA
>OOBW01001322.1_pt1 | contig 11544 bp, 13 predicted proteins | sample 1671701 | NCBI WGS metagenome assembly OOBW01 (sample SAMN06348183, study PRJEB24527) | human gut metagenome | biome: human gut; feature: ankylosing spondylitis patient; material: feces | host: Homo sapiens | place: China | collected 2015-10 | reverse complement strand
TTAATTAATTTTTTAACGTGCTTACTAGGCACGAACAAAACAATCACACAAAAGTGAAGCATCGGAGTTTCCTCCTTTCTTGCACTAATCAGGTTTTCTACGCCTGCGCATGTGTGCTTGATTATTGTACCATGAATTTTATGTGGTATAATATTATCAACAAAACAATCACACCGTGTGCAGTTGGTGCTTTCTAGCCAACAAGCCGGCTGGGCGCTCCTCAAAAAGAGCGCTCTTTTTTATTAGCTCACAGTATTATGCTGTGGGCTTTTTTGTTTGCTTAAGCTTGGCTAACAGCTGTATTAGCTGATTGAGTAGCATTAGCAGACCCAGAATCAGATGCAGTAGCAGAGGATGCAGTTACATAGTCCTTGCCAGTGATTTGCTTGTATTGTTCTGCTGTGATCGTGTTGTACTGTACGTAGCACTCAATCGGGAATCCCCAAGAGTAGATAGTCTTTACAAAATCAAAGTCAGTCATCATAGTCTCTCACTCCTTAGTTAGTCGTCTTGGATTGTGCCTTAAGCTGAGCAGCCGTTTGACCAAGCACGGATACCATCTGCTTAAGCTGCGCGTTGTCCTGCTTGATCTGTACGTTTTCGGCGTTAGTTTTGGCTACCCGTTGGCCCAGCAGGCTGATCATCTGTTGTTCAGCAGTTGGCTTAGCTGGAGCTGGCTTGTTAAGCGCGTCGATTTCTTCCTGCGTCAGCGTCTCAACCCACACGTTTTGAGCCGTGTCAAACTTGGGCTTGTACATACCCCGCCCGTCCTTGTCGAGCGGGGCAACGGTCGTTTCTTGCGTCAGCAGTGGCGCACCGTCTGGAATCAGCACTGAGCCGTCCCAGTAGCCGTTGGCGTCATAGTGATAGGCCGTGACGAGTTGGTCGCCACCCACCCATTTAGTTCCGTTCCAAAACTGGTTGTTATCGGCAGGTGCTACGTCCGTCTGACCGTCTGTGAGTGCAGTACCCTCAGCAACGCTGATAGCGCCGGTGAGAGCATGCAGACGGTCGGTCGTGTCGTACGTGTATACGAGCACTTGCTTTGCGTTTTCGTCCGCCATGTTTTACTTCCTTTCTGTTAGTCGACATGGATATACGTCATAGAGACAACTTGATTTTTCTGCTCAACACTCGCATTCGTCCACCAGACAAAATCGGTTGAGATGTAGTTGTTGAGCGTAGAGTCAGCATTACATGCAACAGCAATCGGATGAGACGGAGCCAAGTTAGTTGGCACTGACAAAATTGGTTTTGAGTTGCACGCAATAGGACAATCAAGTTGGTCAAACGCCATGTTGACGAGCTTAAATCCGTTAAACTGCACGTACCAGCACTTAAAGTTTTGAGCGCTGGCCCCGTTTTTAAAGGTGATACCGCTGTTGGTTGATACGGCACCATCAACGGGCAGCTTGTTGAGCAATGCAGAGTTTTTGTTAAGAGTTGCAAGCCAGTCCTTTTGACCGGCGGTAATTTGATTTACCGGCATTTTTAAGTCCTTTCCAGGACTGGCTGATGTGGTTACTCAGTCATGATGATGCCGAAGTCGATTGACGTGAACGTCATGCTGACACCCGTGATGTTGGTAAACGAGAGTCGCTGATTATTTGGGTTGTAGTTAACCCGCAGTGGATAACCGTTGTTACTGTTTTGTACGTAGGCAAAACCAGTAGCTTTCATGCCACAGCCTTTGACTGTGGCCGGCAGCTGAATTACTTCACGGTTGGTTTGACCACCAATCGATCCAGAGCTGATTGACACATTACCGTTAATCATCAGATACTTTCGTCCGCCAATCATTCCGTAGAAATAGCTGCAGCCGTTAAGCGTGTAGCCGTTCATAGCGGTTAGTCCGGTACTCGTCCACGTACCACTGTCGCGGTTGTTGAGCTCGGTTAAATCATTATTGAGTGTGGACAGCCAGTCCTTTTGTTCAGCAGTGATATTCGAAACGGCCATTAAAAAACGCCCCCTTTGCAGAAGACGTTTGCGTGGCTAATCAGGAGCGCATTTGCGCCCCCCCCGAAAATTTTATCGAACATATTTTCTCGTCCTTTCTGGGACTAAGGACTGGCCGTACTAGCTACGCGACAATGATCATGCTGATGTATGATCCAAAGTTGCCGATCGCGAAACTGTAACCATTGGTGATGGAGATTTTACCGGTACTGGAATCAAATTCCAAGTCACTAGCTGCACTGCCACCTACCGTGCCTGCCTGCACGAAGTAGGTAGAGATAGGATCGTAGATGTTGCTGGCAAGCTGGATGATGTCAAGGTGCTGGTTAGACGCGATGTTGCTAGGTATTGTAACGTACCCTGCAATCTCGATAACCACACGCTTTTTGTTGCCCACAACCTGCGTAGCTTTGCGCCAACACAGATTCTTGCCGTTACCCAAGCCGTTCAAAGCCGTGATGCCGGCCGTTGACCACTCGGTAAAATCGCCAATCTGACTTAGGTTGCTGTTTAAAGTGCTAAGCCAATCCTTTTGTCCCGCTTGAATTTGTGTAACTGCCATTATCCAAGCACCACCTTTCCGGCGAGTGCTCGGTTATGGTTAATCAGGTGAGCGCGTGCGCCCCCCCCCACGGGTTACAAACGTAGTCATAATGCTACCTCCTTTTTAATTCCATGCCGTAGTCCGGCGCCAATCCGTCCATGTGTTGGCGAAGCGACTGCGGATAAACTCGTTAGCCTCGCCGTCCACGAAGACCTGTACCAGGTTGCTAGACGTGCCCTTAACCGACATAAACCCAGCCTTGCCGTTTGGATTGTTGCTGGCACTCGTGTTGGCAACGTAGTAAACCTTGCCTGGAGTAACCAGCGTGTTAAGGTCAGCAGTTGACGTTTCGGCGTTAAAAAAGCCCTGCACGTACGCTTGCATCTGCTCAGTAGTAGGCACTTGCTTACTGTTGATTAGCGTGTTGTACGTATTAATCGTGTCTTGCGTCGCTTTAAGCTGTGACGTCATTCCGGTAAAAGCTGAGCCGTTTAAAATACCGCTAAGCTGTGCCTTAACTTCGTCAGCCTTTGCCTGTACATCAGCCACTGCCTTGTCCATATCGGATTTATATGGCGTAGTGTTGACGCCCATCTCAACCATGTTCGGCAAGACATGTAGCCAAACGTTGACCGTTGATACCGTGCCTTTGCTGTCTTGCACGTAAAAGTAGGTGCTGTCCTTGTCCCAGTCGCCCTCATGCTTGAACATGCCGTCCGGAAAGTAGTACGTCACCCGTCCCGTTTGAGCATTGTCGCCAGGCTGATCAGTGTCAGCCCAACCAACGGCACGATATAAGTCGCCAACCGGGTCTTTGCCGGCAAAACCGACTGACCGGTTGTCTTTAGTTAGGTCGTATGGCAATCCATTGGCTTTAATCCAAAGCTTGCAGAAAGCCCGGCTGTCGCCAACCCGGCCTTGAAAATTTTTGGTCAGGTCGACTAGCGTTGTGCCGGGCTTTAAGATGTCAAGCTCGACATACTCGTTAACTGCCATTGTTCCCCTCCTTTACATATACGGTTCTACGTAATCAAAAAGCCGGTCTAACGTATCGTTAGCCGACTTGAAATCATTGTTTAAGTTGTTCAGCAGCTCATCGTTTAGTGACAAGCTGTTAGGAATCCAGAGTGATACAGTGCTCGTTAGTTCGCCAGTTTGCTGATCAATCAGCGAGTGGTAGTTAAAACATGCAACAACGCTGTTAACCACTGTCTGCACGTCCTGCATTAGGTGCTTGAGCCAGATGTAGGCGTTGCGATTGATCAGCTCGTCTGACAAGTCCGGCACCGTGTATTTAGGTACGTCAGTATCCATAAAAACGCCATTGACGGCATTTAAGAGCCAAGACGCTTTATTATAAACGTGCTGTACACAAGTGCGGTATGAGCTTGTCAGCGTGGTTAAATCGCTCATGAGTACATAGCCTTTTTGATAGTCCATCAGCTCACCTCACTACGTCCACAAGGTGGTTTGACGCCAAGCAGTCCACGTATTCGTGGCGTTCCATGACCGGATATACAGCTCGTTGGTGTTGGTATCATGCAGAATTTGTGTTCCGTTATTACCGGTGGTACTGGAAATAACGATCATGTTAGCATATACAGAGCCAGATACCGGACTATGCGTCAACGTCTGCCCGTTGGTGTAGTAGTAGCCATTGGACTTAACGTTGTTTAGGTCAGCTGACGGCAGATTAGTCGTAGCGATTGAGCCAGGGTCGCCTTTAGGGCCTTGAATGCCCCGGACACCCTGCTCACCTCGTGGGCCAGTTTGACCGGTATCACCCTTATCACCTTTCGGCCCTTGAATACCTTGCGGACCTTGCGCAAGCAGCATCCAGTATTCCTGGTCGGTTACGTCCTCGCCGTCATTAGCCCGTACGCAGACATAACTGCGGTTGCCATTAGATACAATATCGAGCACGTGGTAGTTGGTATTGAGCTGGAACTCGCCACGTGCATGTACAGTGTTAGCCATCTAGTCACCACCTTTCGTTAGCTCCATTGAGTCGTCTGACGCCAAGCAGTCCAGGTGCCGTAGTGCTCATTACGGATAAACAAGTTGTCGGATACCGTGTGCATGGTCTGCGTGACAATCTTGTTGTTAGCATTGATAACCTTTAACACGCCGGTTTCCGTGTTAGGGCCATTAGTTACGCTATTCGTTCGAATCTCGTAGTAGCCTGACGTCGTCAACCCGTTGTACGAGCCAGACGTGACCACTGTAACTGCAAATGGATCAGTCAATACGTCATTAGGATCATCAACGGTCATATGCCAGTGACCATCGCTCTTGTTGATGTACGGTTTATAGCTTTTGCCAGACATGCCAGTGTCGCCCTTAGCGCCTTGCTCGCCTTGTACGCCTTGTGGGCCTTGCTCGCCTTGAACCCCTTGCTTGCCTTGCGGTCCTTGGACACCTTGCGCACCGGACATATCGGTGACCAGTGACGCCTTGCCACCAGTCCACACAAACAGCTTGGCGTTGTCTGCGTCATTTACGGTTGAGTCGATAATCGCAAAGTCACCTTCGTTCAAATCGTTTGGCCCGTTAGCGTTAAGCAGCGCTACGGTTGCGTAGGTCTTTTTAATGCTGAAAGGCTTGCCGGCCGGGCCTTGAATCCCCTGCGGACCTTGAATGCCCTGCTTGCCTTGTGGGCCTTGAATACCTTGCGCACCAGTAGCACCGGTGTCGCCCTTATCACCTTTATCGCCTTTCGGCCCTTGAGCTACGACGCCCAAGTCAATATCAGTTGTTGCCAATTTCTCACCGCCTTTCTATGACCAGAAGTTAATTTGACGCCATGATTTCCAGGCTCCACTCCAACGTTGCCTTATCCAAACATCACCAGAATTGATCTGATAAATTGTCTGCACTATCATATCGCCACCGTGATATGCGTCGACTTTCATAACAAACCAGTCGCCCATATCAGTACCAGTAGTTGGATGATTAGTGTAGTAAACCAATCCACTAGGCATATAGTACTTGCCCGTTGTCGTGTAATTGTTAAGGTCCCCACTTGATACAGTCGTCGTATCGTCGGCATTAGGTATGCTTGGCTTGCCCGAGATGTTAGCCCACGTCAGGTCGGATTTGTTGACCTTGCTGTTCAACGCGGTGGCATTGCTGTTGGCCTTGCTCAGCGCGCTGTCAGCAGTGTTTTGAGCCTCAGCTACATTCTCCACAGTAGCTAAGTCAATCGGCTTGCCGGAAACATTATCCCAGGTCAGATCGGTTTTATTGGCTTTGCCGGCTAAAACAGCTTCATTGCTATTAGCCTTGTTCAAAGCATTATTAGCAACTTCCGCCACTGTGGCCACATCTGCTTTAGTCGCAACGTCAGGCTTCCCGGTGATTGAATCCCAAGTGACCTTACCCAATACCGACTGCACCTTGTCTTTAAGCAGCAGCCACATATTATCACCGTCAGCAATGCTGAACATAAACAGGCCATCAGGCCCCAGCTTCGGAATCTTATCCTTGCCGTTAGGCGAGGCTACTAGCATTACTCCACCGCGTAAAGCAGTCGTGCTGTAATCAAAACCAACAAAGGCTCCTGGCTTGATTGGATAATCACCATTTGGATCAGTTACGCTTGCTGCTGTCAAACACCTGCACCTCGCTTTCTGTCCATGCATTGCCTACACTTTTTGCAGTGTTAATTTTCCACTGCAAGTTGGCAATCATCTTTGCTTGGTCTTGAGCTTTTCTTTGCCGCGCTTCATATTCTGAAGCATCAAAAATCCTATTGCCAAACGTAATCGTGTCGCTAGTACCTGACTGTTTGTCGAGATAGTGCGTGTAGCTTTGAATCTTGACATTGACATCAAGACCATAGCGATCACGTAACCAGCCAGTATTACCGATTTCAATATTATTTTTGATCTGACTATTATCTGCAAACGTTACCCAACTCATTGAATATTGAACATCTGGATAATCATGCAGCGAGCTTTTTAAGGCTGCCTGTAATGCATTACTATCAGTAATCGTGTCACTGGTATAAGCATCTTGCCAAATAGCACCAATCCCTGACTTGCCGGCTAGCGGACTATAATAGTCCGCCTCGCAGCTATACTGAACATTTTGATTGCTAGAATCCTGGTCTGAAGATTGCTCTAACTGCTTGCCAAAACCATGAATTGCTGTTGCAAATGATGAGTAATCTTCAGTCCACGAAATATAGTTAGCATTGACTCGATCTACAAATAAGAATGAGTCTTTAGTGCCAATCGTTTTAGCAATGTGAATCGTCCGGTTGTCAAACCAATACTCACAACCCCAAGCCTGCGCAATCGCTGATAAGATATCATCACCATGCCCAGCACCAATCGTATTTTCGCCAAAATCATGAGGATTGAAATTCCCATCAATTTGATACGATAGCGTCGTTCCTTGGATTGCTAAATCCATACAGCTATTAATGGATTGAACACCTGCCAATGTATTGCGGACATAATTATCGTGCAGATCATGGCTAATGTGCGTGGCCGTAATCGTATAGGTGCGGTAATTGAAATTGGGCACTGGGTTAGAGACCGTTAAGCGATATTGCTGACCATCTGAAAGCGTAAATAACGCTCGTGGCCCTAAAAGGTTTTCAGTGACCTTATTTTGACCAGTGGCATCAAAAGAAAACGTCAATGTCGGAAAACTGTTAATTGTTTTCGTAACACTGACGTTATAGGCAAGAATCACCGATTCATTGCCATCATAGCCTTGAACTGCAATTTTGATCACTTAATCACCTCCTTAGTAGTAAAACCTGGTCTCAAACTTAAGCCTAAAATTGCTAGCACCATCAACATGCAACTTGTTTTCACCAGTCACAAAATCCAAATAGCCATGATCACAATCGTTATAGGCCTGCTGACCATTAATCAACGGCATAACACCATCAATGATTACTTTGTCAGAACTAGAAACACCACGCTTAATCTGAATTGATTGTTGCGTGGTGTTATTGGTTATCGTAAATCCATTCGGCGCGTTGCCTTGAAAAATAATCTTAGCTGGCCGTTCATCAGCCAGCAGCGGTATCATGCCTAGATTCCAAAATGAAAAATCACTTTGCGTAAATTCGTAACTGATTTCATCTTTTGGTACGTTCAGACCGAATCCCCATTCTTCTACATTCCAATCAAGCGTAGTCGCGACTGACTCAGCATAGCCATCTGCGCAGTCAAGGTTAATCGTTACGTCAGCGCTCCGCCAAAAGTTGCCATTCTGGGTTGGCGTAACAGCCTCTGCACGACATTTCCATCTCATATATGGCATGACAGAGTTAATGACGTAAAAATCCTCATCAGAGCGCATAATTCGGCGCAGTTCAAATAGCTGCAGATTGTAATCGTTGATGTCTTCGGCAGTGATTGTCAGAATCAATGGGATTACCAGATACTGCTGATAGCTGTCTGTCCGTGTAGAACCATACTTACCAATCTGCTGATATGCATATGAGTAGTTGTTAAGCGGGATGTTAAACTGCTTAACTCGGAAACCTAATGCATCCAAATCGTATTTAGTGCCATCAAGACGCTGAATGATGATTGTCGACATTAGAATCCACCTCCTACTGGCATCGCATTGCCTACTGGAATAGCACCGCCATTGCCACGAACGATAATTTCTTGTGCTTTGATCGCCTTAATCTTCGGATAGGTAGTACGCGCAATCGTGTTGCTGTCTAGCTGTACCGAGATCGTCACATCACCGCTCATGTCGATACTGCCATTAGCACTTGCTGACTGACTTGCATGTCCGCCATTACTGGTAGCAAACACCGGCATCATACTGTTAGCAGCTGATTTAGTGTTGTTGATCAGTTGGCTGAGCTTGCCAGCAATGCCATTAGGGTTGACCTTAGCCCGTGCTTGAATAGCCTCAGCAATCAAGCTGTCAGCAGTATTGCGACGTGGATTGATTGCTACTTCAGGCTCACCAGGCACTTCACCAAAGATTGCCGGCTCAAATGCCCAGCCACCATTAGCATAACCATGTGGCGTCCATCCCCTTCTGACTCCAAGCGGTGCCAAATCGGATCGCCAAGTGCGGTCAGCAAGCACAGCACTGATCTGGTCAAAGGCACTATGGATATTGCCATGTTTGCCACCCATAGCCCGTACGGCAGATGCCCAAGTACTCAGCTTAAACTGGAATAGCCCGATTGGCCGGCCTGTACCATCATGGTCATCGATACCGCCACCTGTAGCAGGGTTAACGGTAGATTCAACCATTGCTTGCCAGTAGAGGCGCTCAATGTCACCAGCAGAAAGGCTTTCGCCACGAGCGGCTGCAGCCATTTTGGCAACTGCCGCAAACTCGCCTTTCGACATCGCACCACCACCAGATGAGCCATCGAATGATTCAGCAAGCTTCTGTACCTGCTTCTTCATAAAATTACCGACTGCAGTTGACGCTAGCTTGATTGAGCCATTACCACGATCATAGGTGAAGTAGGGATGCTCAAGCGCGTTCAGCATTTTGTCAATGCCTGTTTTCTTCTTGATGGCATCCCAGATGTCTGATGCTGACTTATCAACCCAATCAAAAATGTCTTCAAGCTTGTCGCCGACATTATCGATGAAATCTTCAATTTTCGCACCCGTACCTTTAGCATAGCCAGGAATTTTACCACCGTTCATTGCGATTGCTGCTTTAGACTGCTCGTGAGTGAGAATTGAAGTACCCGCGTCCAAAAATCTTAGCTCTGGGCCACCAGCGCCAAGCAATTCATAGCCGCGTGGCGTATGTGCCAGTTCAAAGCCTTCTTCACCGACCAGTGCTAATTGGTTGGTTGGCAAAGCACCTGTACCAGTAGCATAAGCCGCCTGAATCATCGGCACTGTCTGACTAGCTTCAAAGACCTTCAAGACCTTGTTAATGCCCTCACCAAGCTTATTCCAGATCGATGCAGTCTTTTTAGAACCTTTCTTATAATGAGAATTGGTCTGTGCCTCTTCGTTGGCCGCTGCGCTTGCGTGGCCAGTAGCTTGCGTATTAGCCGCATTGATGACTTCATCTTTCTGCTTGTTGATTTCATCAGTTACTTTTTTATGCTGATCGCGGGCTTTCTTGGTCGTCTTGCGATACTCATCGTTAGCCGCATCTACATCCCCGTCGCGCTGTTTCTTCGCATTCTCAACAATTTCTTCATACTTCTTCTTAGAAATCGTATGATGCTCTTTGTATTCTTTTTCAGCTGCCTTAACGGTTTCCTTATACTGACTGTTTGCATTCTTGACAACTTCATCACGCGTTTTCTTAGCTGGTTCAACGGCTGCACGATACTTTTTATCCGCAGACTTCTGCGTAGCCTTAAGATCTTGCGTGTCAAGCTTGCCTTTATCCTTGATCAGCTTCTCGTAGATTTTCTTCTGAGTATCAGCGCCTTGCTGTACATACTTAGAGATCTTTGAGTTGGCAGCTACCTGGTCTTTATATTCCTGAGCAATATAGTCTTGCCGTGCTTTGCGCAGTTCTTTCTCGCGTTCTTTTTCAACCTGCTTGGAGTTGGCACCATATTTTTGGGCTAACTTGATCATAGTAGGCATTGGTGTCTTTCTGCATCTGAGCATATGACGCCTTGCGGGCACTGGCAGCTTTCTGATCAGACTTCTGCAGATTAGCAATCCGCTTATCGGCATCTGCCTGTGACATGGCACCATTCTTAATCAGCTTCTGCAAATCCGCCTGTGCTTTGGCTTCTTTGTTTTTGTAGTAGTTGTCTACTTTCTGGTTGAGCTCGTTGTAATAGGCATCAGTCTTGGCTTTAGCTTTAGCGATGCTCTGTGAGTCAACGTCCATACGCAGCACTGTCTGAGTAATTTTATTGGCAGTAGGCGTTGTGATCTTAGCAAAATCATTCGTTTCCTTATCAACTTTAAGTTTGGTGTGGACTTCAATTGGATGTGCCTTTAAATGACTGTAAGCGCCATTGTTGATTGCCTCGCCTAATCGACGGCCTACATTCTTGCCAAGTTCACCGCCAAGCATCCCGCCAATTGCAGTCCCGATTCCTGGTGCAATTGCTGATCCGATAGCAGCACCGAGCCCAGCGCCGGCAACCGAACCAAGTGAGCCACCTACTTTTTGACTAGTTGAATCAGTAGACAACAGTTCTGACCCGACCCCAGCAACTGCACCAACTACGGGCATGCCACGCATTAAGAACTTCGATGCTCCTGTGGCCAAAAATCTTCCGCCTGCCATGATACTACCAGTGTTAGCTGCTGCACTTTCAGCTGTTAACATCCCGGTTTCCGCAGCCATAGCAGTGCTACCACCAGCGCCAACCATACTTGTTGCTGATTCAACAATCTTAAACGACATCAGCGCATCACGAGCTTTGGCCATCCACATTACAAAGTCCATGATCTTTTTGACAGCAAACATTGCAATCAAAGCTTTGGTGAAATTCTCAACGTCAGTCTTATGTTTGACCAGTTCTTTGGTTACGTCGTCCAATACCTGTAATGGATCAACCGCTGCGTCCCCATTATCTTTGACCAAACCTAACGCAATGCCAATCGTCTTAATAGTATCGATGAACGTCTGCCAAACAGTTTGCCCAACAATCCCTAGCAATTGACCCAGATTACCAATTAGGTCAACCAGTGTCTTACGATGAGTCCCAATATAATCCAGTAAGCTCATGACACCAGACAATAATGCATTCATTGCTTGTCCAAGTAATTCGGAATAGCGAGCAATCATCTTATCAGACAGTAAATCTCGCAAGTCTTCTGACATCTTTTTGTTGGCTTGGAATGACGTGTTCATAACATCGCCCCAAAGCACCTGCCACCGGGATTTAATGTACATTGACATCCCAGTGAACGATGTCATCGCTTCTTCTGTCGAGCCTTTGTACTTATTGCTAAGATAGTCCAGAGCTTCAGTGAACTGAGTAGCGGTAAGCTTACCGGCAGCTGACATAGCGTAGAGCTGCTTCATCGACTTTCCAGTGGCTTTTTCCAGTGCCTCGCCAAACATTGGGAACCGGTTGATCATAACCGACATATCTTCCGCACTAGCTT
>OOBW01001321.1_pt1 | contig 11549 bp, 8 predicted proteins | sample 1671701 | NCBI WGS metagenome assembly OOBW01 (sample SAMN06348183, study PRJEB24527) | human gut metagenome | biome: human gut; feature: ankylosing spondylitis patient; material: feces | host: Homo sapiens | place: China | collected 2015-10 | reverse complement strand
TCCGGATTTCCGGAGGTCCGCTGCTTCCCGTTTTTCGGTCAGTTTGCCCGGATTTTTGGGAAAACCGGGCGGGAGCTGTAAAAAAGTTATAAAGATCTTACATTTTTTTGATTTCCAGGGGGTTTTCCTTGCAAAACTCCACCGCCTCTTATATAATGATTCCGCAAATTTTTCACGAAACCGGATAGAATGCGACTGCCGGTGGAACAGGAGGAAAAAGGACTATGAGAGGTGTACACAGCGCGGTGGATGATATCCGCCGGAATATCTTTACCGAGGTAGCCCGTCTTGCCTATGAGGGCGGCGACCTGAACCGGGTGGATATGATCCCCTACAAGATCGTTCCCGGCGAGGTGGCAAAGCATCGCCACGACGTGTTTTTGGAGCGGGCTATCGTGCAGGAGCGGGTCCGTCTGGCCCTGGGCATGAGCCTGCAGCCCGCCGGTGAGCAGTCCCCGGTCAGCGCCCAGATCCAGGAGGCCGCCACGGACCAGAAGTATTTTGAGGAGCCTTTGGTCAATATCATTCCCTTCGCCTGCAATGCCTGCCCGCCCAAGCAGATCCGCATCACGGACAGCTGCCAGGGCTGCATCTCCCACCCCTGCATGAATGTCTGCCCCAAGGACGCCATTTATCTCGATGAGAACAAGCACTGCCACATCGACCAGAGCAAGTGCATCAAGTGCGGCAAGTGCTTCAACCAGTGCCCCTACCGGGCCATCAGCAAGATCGAGCGTCCCTGCGCCGCCGCCTGCGGCATGGACGCCATCGAGTCTGACGAGCTGGGCCGGGCCAAGATCAACTATGACAAGTGTGTCTCCTGCGGCATGTGCCTGGTGAACTGCCCCTTCGCCGCTATCGCCGACAAGAGCCAGATCTTCCAGGTCATCAACGCCATGCAGCGCAACGATGAGGTCATCGCCTGCGTGGCCCCCGCCTTCGTGGGCCAGTTCGGCAAGGACGCCACCCCTGCAAAGCTCAAGGCCGCCATGCGCATCCTGGGCTTTACCGATGTGGTGGAGGTTGCCATCGGCGCGGACCTCTGTACCGTGGAAGAGGCCCATGACTTCCTGGAGAGCGTTCCCGCCAAGCAGCCCTTCATGGGCACGTCCTGCTGCCCTGCCTGGTCCGTGATGGCCAAGAAGCTCTTCCCCCAGTTCAAGGATTATATTTCCATGGCCCTGACCCCCATGGTCATCACCGCCCGCATGGTGAAAAAGGACCATCCCAACGCCCGCATCTGCTTCATCGGCCCCTGCGCCGCCAAGAAGCTGGAGGCCAACCGCAGATCCGTCCGTTCCGACGTGGACTACGTCCTCACCTTTGAGGAGCTCCAGGGCATGTTCGACGCCAAGGAGATCAACTTCGCCGAGATCGAGGGCGATCCCGCCGACGACATGAGCGAGGGCACCGGCATGGGCCGCGGCTTTGCCGTGGGCGGCGGTGTGGCCGCCGCTGTAGTGGAAGCCATCAGCCACATTGACCCGGACCGGCAGGTCCCCATTGAGTACGGCGACGGGCTGCGGGAGTGCAAGAAGATGCTGATGATGGCCAAGGCCGGCAAGCGGGATGGCTACCTGCTGGAGGGCATGGCCTGTCCCGGCGGCTGCGTGGCCGGCGCCGGTACCATCACCCCGGTGAAGGAGAGCGCCGCCAATGTGGAGCGGTTCAAGAAGGCCGCCCCTGAGCTCAGCTGCACCAACAGCCCCTTCATCAACCGGCTGGAGGAAGTGGAAGAATAAAGGCCATACGGCCGGACATTGTATGACACAATGTCCGGCCGTATTTCTTTTTGTATAAAAGTTTTACGAAAAAATTGTGCAAGTCGACATTAAACGCGAAAATATTACGTACGCTGGAGAAAAAAACAAAGTTTTTTCCTAGAGCACCGAATATTTTTCTATCGTTTTTTCGCTTTTGGAGGATTAGAATAAAAGCAACATCGGGCAAAGAGCGTCCCTTCCGGGAAAGAAATCGGCCCCAAAATTAACAGGAGGAACAAAGATGAAGAAGTTTCTTGCACTCATCCTGGCTCTCGTCATGAGCCTGTCCCTGGTGGCCTGCGGCAGCGAGGAGACCACGGACGACGGAGCGACTGACGGCGATACCGCAGCCAGTGAGCTGAACGTCGGCGTGTTCTATTACAACTATTCCGATGCGTACATCACCACCGTCCGCAACGCCATGGACGGCCTGCTGGAAGAGGCCGGCATCACCTACAACAACTATGACGGCGCCGGCAACCAGGCAACTCAGCTGGATCAGATCAACACCGCCATTTCCAACGGCGCCAACCTCCTGGTGGTCAACATCGTGGAGACCTCTTCTCCCGACGCTGCCCAGCAGGCCTGCGATGCCGCCAAGAACGCCGGCATCCCCATCATCTTCTTCAACCGCGAGGTTGAAAACAGCGTGGTCGACAGCTATGAGAACTGCGCCTTCGTCGGCACCGACGCCGCCGAGGCCGGCCACATGCAGGGCGAGATGATCGGCAACTTCCTGCTGGAGAACTACGACGCGGTTGACCTCAACGGCGACGGCACCATCTCCTATGTCCTGTTCAAGGGCCAGGAGGGCAACAAGGAAGCCGAGTACCGCACCCAGTATTCCGTGGAGGACGCCGATGCCATCCTGACCGAGGCCGGCAAGCCCGCTCTGTCCTTCTATGACGCCAACAACACCTCCAAGTACCTGGTGGACACCACCGGCAACTGGTCCTCTCAGGCTGCTACCGACTACATGAACACCATCCTGGCCGCTTACTCTGAGGCCAGCGGCAACATGGTGGAGCTGGTCATCGCCAACAACGACGGCATGGCCGAAGGCGCCATCGCTGCTCTGCAGGCCGCCGGCTACAACACCGGTGAGGAAGGCAGCACCACTATCCCCGTCTACGGCGTGGACGCCATGGACTCCGCTGTCCAGAAGATCGAGAACGGCCAGATGACCGGTACCGTCAAGCAGGACGCCGAGGGTATGGCCAGCACCATCATGACCCTGGTGAACAACATCAACACCGGCGCCGCCCTGATGGACAACACCGCTGACTTCGTGGTGGACAGCGACTGCGCCAAGATCCGTGTGCCTTACGCCATGGTCACTTCCGAGGAAGCTGCGGCCTGATTGGCAGGCAGCGCCCCAGTCTGAACTATGAGCAGAGCGCGGGGCTGTCGATCATCGACAGCCCCGCCTTTTCACACATGGAGCAGGAGCCCCTGCCTGAGCGGCATTCTCTGTGCCGCTCAGGCGGAAGCTCCCCCATTCAAGTATGTGCAAAGGAGGAGAAAACGATATGGATCAGCCGGCATTGCTGGAAATGAAAAACATCTGCAAGTCGTTTCCCGGCGTCAAAGCCCTGGACAATGTCTCCCTGACCGTCCGGCCCGGCACCGTCCACGCCCTGATGGGAGAGAACGGCGCGGGCAAGTCCACGCTGATGAAGTGCCTCTTCGGCATCTATTCCAAGGACAGCGGCACCATCACCCTGGAGGGGAAGGAAGTCAACTTCAAAAGCTCCAAGGAGGCCATGGAAAACGGCGTCGCCATGGTGCATCAGGAACTCAACCAGGCCCTGACCCGCACCGTCACCGACAACCTCTGGCTGGGCCGCTACCCCAAGGTGGGCGGCATCATGGTCAGCGAGAGCATTATGCGCAAGCGCACCAAGGAGATCTTCGACCAGCTGGAGGTCCACGTGGACCCCAGAGCCATCATGTCCACCATGCCCGTTTCCCAGCGGCAGATGGTGGAGATCGCCAAGGCTGTCAGCTATGACGCTAAGGTCATCGTCTTCGACGAACCTACCTCTTCCCTGACGGAGACCGAGGTGGAGCACCTGTTCCGCATCATCAACATGCTGCGGGACAAGGGCTGCGGCATCATCTACATCTCCCACAAGATGGAGGAGATCCTCCGCATCAGTGATGAGGTCACCATCATGCGGGACGGCCAGTATGTGGCCACCAAGCCCGCCAAGGACCTGACCATGGAGGAGATCATCCGTCTGATGGTGGGCCGTGAGCTCACCAACCGCTTCCCCCCAAAGGAGAACGTCCCCGGTGAGACCATCCTGGAGGTAGAGCACCTCTCCGGCAAGTACACCCGCCTCAAGGAGGCCTCCTTCCAGCTGCGTGCCGGTGAGATCCTGGGCATCGCGGGCCTGGACGGCTCGGGCCGCACCGAGGTGCTGGAGAACCTCTTCGGCGCCATGACCAAGGCCAGCGGCACCATCCGTCTCCACGGCAAGGAGATCAAAAACCGCAATCCCCGGGAGTCCATCAAAAACGGCTTCGCCCTTTTGACGGAGGAGCGCCGGGCCACCGGCATCTTCGGCATCCGGGACATTCTGGACAATACCGTCATTTCCAACCTGAAAAATTATCTCATCGGCGGCATCTGCCTCTCCAACAAGAAGATGCGTGAGGATACGGACTGGGCCATCAAGGCCATGCGCATCAAAACGCCCAGCCAGAAAACTCAGATCCGCTCCCTCTCCGGCGGCAACCAGCAAAAGGTCATCATCGGCCGCTGGCTTTTGACCAAGCCGGAGGTGCTGCTGCTGGACGAGCCCACCCGCGGCATCGACGTGGGCGCCAAGTACGAGATCTATGAGCTGATCATCAACCTGGCCAAGGAAGGCAAGGGCGTTATTATGGTGTCCTCCGAGATGCCGGAGCTGCTGGGCGTGTGTGACCGGATTTTGGTCATGTCCGGCGGCCAGCTGGCCGGCGAAGTGGATGCCAAGACTACCAGCCAGGAGGAGATCTTGACCCTGGCTGCCAAATACGTGTAAAAGAGGGGGAAATCACCAATGAGTAAGGAATCCAAGACCATGGAACGGGAGGCTCAGGTGAAGGCCCGGGCAAAAGAGCCCTGGACCGCGCGCCGTGTGGGCGACCTGATCCTCAATAACGCCCTGATCATCATCATGGTGATCGCGGTCATTTACATCGCCGTCGTCAACAAGAACTTCATGAAGCCCGCGTCCATCATCAACATCCTGGCCCAGACCTGCGCCTATCTGCCGGTGGCCCTGGGTGTCGGCGGATGCATCGTGCTGACCGGTACCGACCTGAGCGCCGGCCGCATCGTGGGCCTGACCGCCTGTATCTCCGCCTCTTTGCTGCAGTCTGTGGACGCCGCCAGCAAGATGTGGGTGAACCTGACCCCGCCCAACGTGATCCTGGTGCTGATCCTGGCCATGGTTATCGGCGGTGCCATCGGCGCCTTCAACGGCTTCTTCGTGGCCAAGTTCAAGCTGCATCCCTTCATCGTCACCCTGGCCAGCCAGCTGATCGTCTACACCTTCCTGCTGCTGTATGTGAAGGCCGGCAACAACAACGGCATGGCTATCTCCGGTCTGGACAAGTCCTATTCCAACTTCATCACCGGCTCCCTGCTGAAGATCGGCGGCACCCCCATCCCTAACTATGTGTGGATCGCCGTGATCTGCACCATCGTGATGTGGTTCATCTGGAACAAGACCACCTTCGGCAAGAACATGTTCGCTCTGGGCGCCAATGAAGAGGCCGCCCGGGTCTCCGGCGTCAACGTGTTCGCCACCACACTGATGGTCTTTGCCCTGGCCGGCGCCATGTACGCCGTCACCGGTTTCATCGAGGGCGCCCGCGTGGCTTCCAACACCGCCAACACCGGCCTCAACTACGAGTCCGACGCCATCGCGGCCTGCGTCATCGGCGGCGTCTCCTTCGTCGGCGGCATCGGCAAGATCCGCGGCATCGTCATCGGTGTGCTGATGCTGCGCCTGATCTTCGTGGGCCTGAACATGATCGGCATCAACCAGGACCTGTTCTACATCATCAAGGGCGGCATCATCCTCTTTGCCTGCGCCCTGGATATGCGCAAGTATCTGGTCAAGAAGTGAGAAACCGGGGGACTGCACTCCCCCTCTTCCCCGCCGTCCTGCGCGGCGGCGGGGAGGTATCACCGCCCGCACGCGGGCGGACCCGGGGCTTTTGCTCCCGGACCCCTGGGGGGCACGCACTGGCTGCGCGCCCCCTCTTTTTGTTCCCATTCCGGGGGCAATGTGCTATACTGACGGAGAAAAGGATGTGAGAAAGACATGGGCCTCTATAAGGTGCTGCTGGTGGACGACGAGGAGGACATCCGGGTGGGAATCAGCCGGAAAATGGACTGGAACGGCCTGGGATTTGAATTGGTGGGCGAGGCGGAAAACGGCCGCGACGCCCTGGAACTGGCGGAGTCCGTGCAGCCGGACGTGGTCCTGACGGATATCAAGATGCCCTTTATGGATGGGCTGGAGCTGTGCAGCATTTTGACCAAGCGGCTGCCAGGGTCCAAGTTTGTGGTGTTCTCCGGCTTCGACGATTTTGAGTACGCCAAGCAGGCGGTGCGGATGAACGTCTCGGAGTATATCCTCAAGCCCATCAACGCCGCAGAGCTCTCCGGGGTGTTGCAAAAGCTCAAGGAGCAGCTGGACGCTGAGCGGACGGAGCGGCAGAACCAGGAGACCCTGCGCCAGCGCTATGAGGAGAGCCTGCCGGTGCTGCGCAGCCTCTTCCTCTCCCGGCTGCTGGAGGGCCGGGTGGACCGGACGGAGGAACTGGCAGCCCGGTACGACGTGGACCTCTCCGGTCCCTTCCTGGCGGCGGCCCTGGTTCATATCCATGCGCCCCAGGAGCGGCGGGAGCTGCTCTCCCTCTCCGTGCAGCAGCTCTTTGAGGAAAATCTCTCGCTGCCCGGGTGTGTCTGCCGTCCCTTTTTATACAAGGAGACGGTGGCCCTGCTGGCCTCGCTGCACAGTGAGGTCTCCATCTACGACTTTATCGCCGCCGTGGGCCGGGTCTGTGCCCTTTCGGAGCGGTATCTGGGCGTCAAGCTGACGGTGGGCGTGGGGACTCCCTGCGCAACACCGGAGGAGCTGCCCAAGTCCGCCGCCGGCGCCCGCAGCGCCCTGGATTACCGGGGACTGGTGGGCAAGGGCGGCACCATCTACATCGGTGACCTGGAACCGGACGCCGGGGTCCGGCCCGCTTTCGACGAAAACGACGAACGGGCGGTGACTGCCGCCGTGAAGCTGGGCAGCGCCCAAGAGGTCCGGGATGTGGCCAGGCAGCTGACGGACAAGCTCCGGGCTTCGGGGCAGTCCATGGCCCAGTGCAACCTCTTCTTTCTGGAGCTTCTGACCTGCCTTTTGAAGCTGACCCGGGGCGCCGGACTGGAGCTGTCGGAGGTGTTCGGCTCCGGGTTCACCGGAACCGTCCAGGCTACGGACTTCGACTCGCCTCAGGCTCTGGAGGACTGGTGTGTGGAGCGGTGCCTGCGCATCCAGGAGCTGATTCGCCGCAGGCGGACCGACTCCGCCGGCGAGCTGGTGGAGCGGGCCAAGCGGTTCATCAACGACCATTACGCCGAAAGCGACCTCTCCGTAGAGCGGCTGTGCGCCCATCTGCACCTGAGCCCGGCGTACTTTTCCACCCTCTTCAAGCGGGAGGTGGGCATGAGCTTCACCGCCTATGTGACGGTGGTGCGGATGGAGGCGGCGGCCACGGCCCTTCGTACCACGGAGGAAAAGACTTATCTCATCGCCCGCAAGTGCGGCTATGATGACCCCAATTACTTCAGCTATGTCTTCAAGCGCCATTTCGGCGTGACCCCCACAAAGTACCGCGCCGGCGCCTGAGCGCCGGAACGGACCACCCTTTTTGAGAGGAGGCCTCCCTGTGCTCGGACCGTTTCGCAGGTGGTGGCGGGAGTTTTACCGCCGCAGCAGCATCCAGGGCATTTTGTCCCTGTCCTTCACCGCCGTGGCGGTGGTGGGCATGATCTTCATGGGCCTGGCGCTGTTTTTCCGCTTCTCCGCCAACACCAACACCCAGATGGCGGAAAACAGCCAGCGGGTGCTGGCCCAGGTGAATCTGAATCTGGACGCTTACCTGCGCCGAATGATGCGGCTGTCCGACACGGCCTATTACTCGGTCATCAAGGACGCGGACCTGGCGGAGGAGGATCTGTCAGAGGATCTGGACCTGCTCTACGAGAACAACCGGGATGCCCTGGTGTCCATCGCACTGTTTTCCGAGGAGGGGGAGCTGATTGCCTCCACGCCGCTGGTGGGGCTCAAGAACAGCGTCAATCCGGAGAAGGAGTCCTGGTTCACCACTGCCATGGAACGGATCGAGAACCTCCACTTTTCCACGCCCCATGTGCAAAACCTCTTTGAGGACCCGGATTACCAGTATCGCTGGGTGGTGTCCCTCAGCCGGCAGGTGGAGCTGACCCGGGCTGGTTCCATTGAGAGCGGCGTGCTGCTGGTGGACATGAGCTTCGGCGGCATCGAGCAGATCTGCAAGGATGTGGACCTGTCCTCCACCGGCTACCTCTATCTCATCGACGGGGATGGGGAGATCATCTACCACCCCCGCCAGCAGCTGATTTACGCGGGGCTGCTGGAGGAGAACAACCGCACCGCCGCCGGCTATACCGACGGCAGCCACCAGGAGACCTTCGGCGGTGCCCGCCGGGAGGTGACGGTGAAGACCGTGGGCTACACCGGCTGGAAACTGGTGGGTGTGGTGCCCTCGGAAAACCTGTGGGACAACTACGGACAGCTGGTGCTGTTCTTCCTCTTTGTGGTGCTCTTCTCCGTCTTTTTGCTGGTATTTGTAAACCTGCGCCTCTCCGAGTGGATCACCGCCCCGGTGAAAAAGCTGGACCGGGCAGTCAAAGAACTGGAGGCTGGCGGCACGGAGGCCGACTTCGATGTGGGCGGCCCTGGCGAGGTGGAGCATCTGAGCCACTCCATCCGCTCCATGGTCTCCACCATGCGCCACCTGATGGACGACATCATCCAGCAGGAGGAGCAAAAGCGCCGCAGCGAGCTGGAGGTGCTTCAGTCCCAGATCAACCCCCACTTCCTGTACAACACCCTGGACAGCGTCATCTGGCTGACGGAAAACGGCCGCACCGACGACGCGGTGGTGATGCTCACCTCCCTGGCTCGCTTTTTCCGCATCTCTTTGAGCCGGGGCAGCAGCATCATCCCCATCCGGGACGAGCTGGAGCACGCCCGGCACTATCTCACCATTCAGAAGATGCGCTATAAGAACAAGTTCTCCGCCACCATCACGGCGGAGGACGGCGTGGAGAGCCTGTATACCATTAAGCTCATCGTCCAGCCCATCCTGGAAAACGCCATTTACCATGGCATGGCCTACGCCGACGGGGACGGGGAGATCTCCGTCCGGGCCTTCCGGGACGGGGAAGACGTACTCATCGAGGTCTCCGACAACGGTCCCGGCATGCCGGAGGAAGTGGTGGCAAATCTCCTCAATCCCAATGGCCCTGCCGCTGCGGCGGGGGCCAAGGGCTCCGGCATCGGCTTCCGGAATGTGCACCAGCGTATCCGGCTGACCTTCGGGGCGGACTATGGACTGACCATCCTCAGTGAGCCGGATGACGGCACCACCGTCCGGATTCGCCTGCCGGCGCTGGACGAGGAGACGGCCCGCCGCTACCGGAAGGAGGGAGAGGCATGAAACGGAAGGTGATCTGGCAGCTGGTGGTGCCCCTGCTGGGGCTGTGTGTGCTGTTTTTGCTGCTGGCGATGGAACCCACGGACGTCCAGACCCGGCAGGAGCCGGTGGAGATCTCCGTGATTTTGCGGGAAACGGAGGGCGGTACCTGGTCTGTCACCCGCCAGGGAATGGAGCAGGCGGCGCTGGATCTGAATGTGGAGCTGCGGATGCTGACCCTCAGTCAGGAAAATGACGCCCAGGAGCAGCGGGAGCTGCTGGAGCGGGAGACAGACAACGGCGCGGATGGGCTGCTGCTGATCCCCGCTGACCGGGATGTGCTGGCGCAAACCGTGGAGGATGTGACCAACGCCGTACCGGTGGTGACCATGGAGACGGACATGTCTGAGGACGGTGCCGACGCCTGTGTCAGCGTGGATAACACCGCCCTGGGGCGGATGTTGGGGGAGATCGCCCTCAACGGCGCGCCGGAGGGATCTTCCGTGCTGCTGCTCAGCGGCGTGCCGGATGCCACCGGCATCTCCGACCGGATGGACGCGGCGGAGGAGGTGCTGGAGGCGGCGGGGCGCCGGGTTTACCGCTGTACGCTGCGCAAAGAGGAAAATCTGGAGTCTGTGCTGGCGGGTGAGCTGGCCGCCTGGTCTCCGGCGGCGGTGGTGGCGGTGGACACCACCACGTTGGAACGGACCGCCCGGCTGCTGCGGGAGCAGGCGTCCGCTCCGCTGCTGTACGGCGCCGGTTCCAGCGCCGCCATTGCGGCCTTTTTGGAACAGGGCACCGTCACGGCAGTGGTGGCCCGCAACGAATTTGCCGCCGGATACCTGGCGGTGGAGGCACTGGTGGATGCCATTTCCAAAACTGGCTCACAGGAGGTGCCGCCGCTGTCGTTTTCCGTGGTGCGCAAGGAGAACATGTATGAGCCGGAGCATCAAAAGCTGTTGTTCCCGGTGACCCGGTGAGGATGGAAGGAGGCGTGGCATGAAAAAAGCCGCTGTGGCGGCCGCGACCGCAGTGCTGGTGGTGCTGGTACTGCTGGTCGGCTGCGGGAAAGAGCGGGAGACGCCTACCGTCCGCATCGGTGTGGCGCTCTATCAGCAGGAGGACACCTTCCTCTCCACCGTGGTGCAGAATCTGGAGCAGCTGGCCCGGACAGAGGAGCAGGAACGGGGCATCAAGATCAATCTCAACGTGACGGATGCCCGGGGCAGCCAGTCCGCCCAGAACGAGCAGGTGGACACCTTTTTGCAGCAGGGGTGCGACGTGATCTGCGTGAATCTGGTGGACCGCACCGCTGCCGCCGTCATCGTGGACAAGGCCCAGGCCGCCGGTGTGCCGGTGATCTTCTTCAACCGGGAGCCGGTGGAAGAGGATCTGGACCGCTGGGAGAACGCCTATTATGTGGGGACCCCGGCGGAGGAGGCGGGACGGCTCCAGGGCGGCATCGTGCTGGACGCCTGGAAGAAGGACCCGGCCGCACTGGACAAAAATGGGGACGGCGTGCTCCAATATGTGATGCTGGAGGGAGAACCGGGGCACCAGGATGCCCTGCTGCGGACGGAGTACAGCGTCAAGACGCTGATGACCGCAGGCGTGACCACAGAAAAGCTGGCCAATTACAATGCCGACTGGCAGCGGGGGCTGGCCACCGTACGGATGCAGCAGTGGCTGGAGGAGTTCGGGGACCGGATCGAACTGGTCTTTGCCAACAACGACGATATGGCCCTGGGGGCCATTGACGCCTGTCTGGCGGCCGGCATGACCCAGGAGGAGATGCCCTTCATTGTGGGTGTGGACGCAACACCTCCTGCGCTGGAGGCACTGGCAGAGGGGACGCTTCAGGGGACGGTCCGCAATGACGCCGCCGGCCAGGCCCAGGGGATTCTGGATCTGACCTGTACCCTGCTGGACGGCGGGGACCCGATCAAGGCGGTGGGACTGGAGGATGGACACTACCTGTGGCTGACCTACACTACCGTTACCCGGGAAAACCTGCCGGATGAGGGAACATAAAGAAACAGGCGGGAGCGATTCTTT
>OOBW01001312.1_pt1 | contig 11616 bp, 20 predicted proteins | sample 1671701 | NCBI WGS metagenome assembly OOBW01 (sample SAMN06348183, study PRJEB24527) | human gut metagenome | biome: human gut; feature: ankylosing spondylitis patient; material: feces | host: Homo sapiens | place: China | collected 2015-10 | reverse complement strand
TAAATATATATGAGGAGAAGGGCGAAATTATGAAATGAACATATAATATAACATAGAATAACTGGAGGTATAGGCAAATGAAACATAAGCTCATTATAGATGGAAATGCAGTTTATGAACTGGATTTGAAATGTGCAGCAAAAAAAGCAGGAAAAAAAACTGTGAAAACAAACAAGGACAAAAATAGGGAGACGAAAAAATAAAATTCCGGCCGGGTTTAAACCAGCCGGAATTTTTTGGAAGGATTAGCAGCAGCCATCTCCGAATCCATTGCCACAGCCACAACCGTTGTTGGATCCGCTTCCAAATCCGCCACAGCAGAATAACAGAAGGATAATCCAGATACAGCTGTCTCCACAGCCGTTGTTGCCGCTAAATCCGTTGCCGCATCCGCCGCAGCAGAATAAAAGTAAAATAATCCATAAGCAGGAATTGTTTCCAAATCCAGATCTTTCGTTTCTTTCACAGCCACATCCACAGTTTGTTGCACTTAAATCACTCATAATTGAGCCTCCATATAATTTGTTTACACTTCATAATATGTAGCAGGGCTTATTTATGTTTCCTGAAAAAAGAAAATATTTAGAGGGGAAAGAAAACGAACAAAAAAAGGACTGTTTCATATTTTAAATTAAAAAGGAAACAGATCCTTATGAAACGGGTAAAGCAAATCGTTCAATATTGGTGTGATGATGTTATAAAGGGAAAATATCTTGGGAAAGGGGTGGTGGCAGTAGTGCTGGATACAGGGATTGCTCCCCATCCGGATTTTCAGAATAAAGTGCTGGCATTTCGAGATTTTGTAAATGGACAGGAAGTCATCTATGATGACAATGGTCATGGGACGCATGTGTGCGGAGTCCTGGCTGGGAATGGAAATTCCTCTGAGGGAATATACGGGGGAATTGCTCCGGAGTGTGATTTGATCGTCTTAAAGGTATTAGATCAAAAAGGAAATGGTAATGTGACGGAAGTGATGAAGGCGTTTCGATGGCTCTTAGAAAATCAAAAAAGATATCATATACGTATTGTAAATATTTCTGTGGGAATGCTGCCGCAATCAGACGAGAGAGAAGAAGAAAGATTAATCAATGGCGTGGAGGCGCTTTGGGATGCGGGGTTGGTTGTCGTGGCTGCTGCGGGAAACTTAGGACCGAAGGAGGGGACGATTACAACACCGGGGGACAGCAAAAAGATTATCACGGTTGGATCTTCTGATGACCAGTATTATATAGACCAAAGGGGAAGCACGAAGAAACACTATTCCGGGAGAGGACCCACAAAAGAATGTGTATGTAAGCCGGATGTTGTAGCGCCAGGCTCCTATATTCGCTCCTGCAATGCGAAATTTGCGAGGCAGAGAGGACAGCCGTATGTGGTGAAAAGCGGCACATCGATGGCAACACCAATTGTATCCGGTGCGATTGCGGATTTATTGAGTAAATATCCGGAGATGTCCAATGTGGAAGTCAAGCTCAAACTTCGCGAGAGCAGCAGTGATATGGGGGCAGATTACAATCGTCAGGGGTGGGGGCAACTAAATATAAAAAAACTTTTAGAATAATTCCAGTTTTAAATTGACAGTAAAAACATTTTTTTATATGATAGATAGAAATACTTAAAGAAAGTAAGCGAATAAAAAGACAGGTCGAGGAAGGTATCCGATATGAAACTATTAGAAGAAAGAATCAAAAAGGATGGAATAATAAAGGAAGGAAATGTTCTGAAAGTAGACAGCTTTTTGAACCATCAGATGGATATTGATTTGTTCAATGAGATGGGAAAAGAGTTTAAACGTCTGTTTGCAGACAAACCAATCAACAAAATTTTGACAATTGAGGCTTCGGGAATTGGGATTGCCTGTGTAGTAGCACAGCATTTTGGTGTTCCTGTTGTGTTTGCAAAAAAGACACAGAGCATCAATATTGACGGAGAAGTGTATTCTACAAAGATTGAATCGTTCACGCATAAAAAATACATTGGTCCGGAAGATCATATTTTAATCATTGATGATTTCCTTGCAAATGGGTGTGCAATGGAGGGGTTGATTGACCTGGTACAAAGTGCAGGAGCGACTGTTGAGGGAATTGGAATTGTGATTGAAAAAGGACAGCAAAAAGGCGGGGATATGATTCGAAGCAAAGGGCTGCATTTGGAATCGCTTGCAATCATAGAAGATATGGATTGTGTAAATAAAACGATTACATTTCGTTAAAAAGTAAAGGTGTCAAGAAAAAAAGCTTGACACCTTATTTAAAATCGTTTATGATAGCAAAGGTGATGAAAATGAATGAGATTCTAGAACAGGCACTATTATATGATTTTTATGGTGAACTGCTTACCAGTCACCAAAAAGAAATATACGAGCAATTCGTATTGGAGGATTTATCTCTGAGTGAGATTGCGGAAGATGCAGGAATCAGCAGACAGGGTGTGCATGACCTGATTAAACGTTGCAACAAGACGTTGGAAGGTTATGAAGCAAAACTGCATTTGGTAGAAAAGTTCCTGTCAATCAAAGAAAAGGTTCACCGCATGAATGAGCTTTTGGAAAAGGAAGATGTGAGAAACAGCGGGGAAGACCAATTGATACAGGAAATCAGAAAGATTTCAGGAGAGATAATAGAGGAGTTATAATATGGCATTTGACAGTTTATCAGAAAAACTACAGAATGTATTCAAAAATCTTCGGAGCAAGGGACGTTTGACGGAGAATGATGTCAAGGCGGCGCTCAAAGAAGTGAAGATGGCTCTCTTAGAAGCAGATGTTAACTTTAAAGTAGTGAAAGGCTTTGTGAAGGATGTTCAGGAACGTGCAATAGGACAGGACGTTATGAATGGACTGAATCCGGGGCAGATGGTAATCAAGATCGTAAATGAAGAGTTGATCAAGCTGATGGGCTCTGAGACGACAGAGATTAAGCTGGAACCTGGACAGGCGACAACCGTGATTATGATGGCGGGTCTGCAAGGTGCCGGTAAGACGACAACAACTGCTAAGATTGCCGGAAAGTTAAAATTAAAAGGGAAAAAGCCATTGTTGGTAGCGTGTGATGTGTACAGACCGGCTGCGATCAAGCAGCTGCAGATTAACGGTGAGAAGCAGGGTGTGGAAGTATTCTCTATGGGAGAAAATCACAAACCGGCGAATATCGCCAAGGCAGCTTTGGAACATGCGGCGAAGAATGGTAACAATATAGTAATTTTAGATACGGCGGGTCGACTGCATATTGATGAAGATATGATGGCAGAGCTGCAGGAGATTAAAGAAACTGTGACGGTGCATCAGACGATTTTAGTTGTGGATGCCATGACCGGACAAGATGCGGTCAATGTGGCGAGCAGTTTCAATGAGAAAATCGGAATTGACGGTGTGATTGTTACAAAGCTAGATGGTGATACAAGAGGTGGTGCTGCACTTTCCATCAAAGCAGTTACCGGAAAACCGATTCTTTATGTTGGTATGGGTGAAAAGCTTTCCGATTTGGAACAGTTTTATCCAGATAGAATGGCTTCCCGTATATTGGGTATGGGAGATGTCTTGAGTCTGATCGAGAAGGTCGGAGAAGATATTGACGAAGAGAAAGCCAAAGAGATGTCGCAGAAGTTGAAAAAAGCACAGTTCGATTTTGAAGATTACCTTGAGAGTATGAAGCAAATGAAGAAGATGGGTGGCCTTGCGAACATCATGAGTATGATGCCGGGACTTGGCGGAGCTAAGATGAAAGACATTGATTCAGAAGAGAGTGAGAAAAAGATGGCGCAGATTGAGTCCATTATCTACTCGATGACGATCAAAGAACGCCGGAATCCGGATATTTTAAATCCATCCAGAAAGCGCAGAATTGCGAAAGGCGCAGGGGTGGACATCAGTGAAGTGAACCGGCTCGTGAAGCAGTTTGAGCAGTCTAAGAAGATGATGAAACAGCTTCCGGGTATGATGGGTGGCATTGGTGGTAAAAAAGGAAAGTTCAGACTTCCTTTTTAACACATAGATAAAAAAGAAAAAGAAAGTTAAAAGAAGAGGTGACTACAAATGGCAGTAAAAATTAGATTAAAAAGAATGGGACAGAAAAAAGCTCCTTTTTACAGAATCGTTGTTGCAGATGCAAGATCTCCAAGAGATGGTAAATTTATCGAAGAAATCGGTACTTACGATCCAAACCAGGAACCAAGCGTATTCAAAGTAGACGAAGAAGCAGCTAAAAAATGGTTAAACAACGGAGCTCAGCCAACAGAAATGGTTGGTAAGATTTTCAAAGCAGCTGGTATTGAAAAATAGGCTGTACCACGGAGGTGGGTGTAATGAAGGAATTAGTAGAAGTAATTACAAAAGCATTAGTAGATGATCCGGAAAGCGTTGTCGTTACGGAAAAAGTGGAAGGAAAAACTATTATCGTTGAAGTGCGTGTGGCAGATTCTGACATGGGAAAAGTAATCGGCAAGCAAGGAAGAATCGCGAAAGCAATTCGCTCCGTCGTAAAGGCAGCGGCTGCTAAAGAAGATAAAAAAGTAATCGTAGACATCGCGTAATTGCGGTGTCTATTTTATCATAAAACGTAGAGTGGAAAGGAGAATTTCATGGAGCAGTTATTGCAGGTGGGAGTGATTTCCTCCACACACGGTGTGCGTGGAGAAGTAAAAGTATTTCCGACAACTGACGATGTGAAACGATTTAAAAAGTTAAAAAAAGTAATTTTGGATACAGGAAAAGAACAATTGCCGTTGGAAATTGAAGGAGTTAAATTTTTTAAACAATTTGTAATCCTGAAATTCAGAGGGATTGATAATATAAATGATATTGAAAAATATAAAGGGAAGCGTCTTTTGGTTGACCGTGAACATGCAGTGAAATTAAAAAAAGATGAATATTTTATTGCTGATATGATTGGGATGGACGTATTCACGGAAGATGGAGAACTGTTTGGAGCGCTGAAGGATGTGATGGAAACAGGAGCAAATGATGTCTATATCATCGAGATGTCAGATGGCAAAGAAGTTCTTGTCCCTGCAATCAAGCAGTGTATTTTAGATGTAGATATTGAGAATAGAAAGATGGTAATTCATTTACTGGAAGGGCTGGTATAGAGGATGCATTTTCATATATTAACATTATTTCCGGATATGGTGATGAACGGATTGAGCACGAGTATTATCGGGAGAGCAATGGCAAATGAGCTTTTGACGATTGAAGCAGTGAACATCCGAGATTTTGCAGAAAACAAACATAATCGTGTGGACGATTACACATACGGTGGAGGAGCGGGAATGCTTATGCAGGCAGGACCTGTCTACGGCGCTTATCGGTCAGTGGCAGAAAAGGCAAAGAGTAAGCCCAGAGTGATTTATCTTTCACCACAGGGACAGACATTTTCGCAGAGTATGGCGGAAGAATTCGCGCAAGAAGAAGAGCTTATCTTTTTGTGTGGACATTATGAGGGGATTGATGAACGCGTTCTGGAAGAAATAGTAACAGACTATGTATCAATCGGGGACTATGTGCTGACAGGAGGGGAACTTCCGGCGATGGTAATGATCGATGCGGTATCACGATTGATTCCCGGGGTGCTCCATAATGATACATCTGCGGAATTTGAAAGCTTTCAGGACAATCTGTTGGAATATCCGCAGTATACAAGACCGGAAGAAAGTGCCGGAGATTCTGCTTTCCGGACATCATGCAAATATTGAGAAGTGGAGAAGAGAACAATCTGTGATTCGTACAGCGGAAAGAAGGCCTGATTTGTTAGAAAAAGCAGATTTGACACAAAAAGAAAAAGAATTAGTAAAAACACTTGTCAAGGAAAACTAAGTATGGTAGAATAAAGAGCGTTGTGAGAAGAAAGAGATGGTCCTCTGATACAGAATATGTATTAAGAACGTCCAAATTATAAGGAGGTCACACAAGATGAACGATATTATTAAAAAAATTGAAGCTGAACAATTAAAAGCTGAAGTACCAGAATTTAACGTTGGTGATACTGTAAAAGTTTACGGTAAAATCAAAGAAGGAAACCGTGAAAGAATTCAGGTTTTCGAAGGTACAGTGCTTAAGAAACAAGGTGGAAGCACAAGAGCAACATTTACAGTTAGAAAGAATTCTAACGGAGTTGGTGTTGAAAAGACTTGGCCATTACACTCACCAAACGTAGAAAAAGTAGAAGTTGTTCGTAAAGGTAAAGTAAGAAGAGCAAAACTGAACTACTTAAGAGGACGCGTTGGTAAGAGAGCTAAAGTAAAAGAATTAGTAAAATAGTAAATGTGAGGAAGGGACAAGTACATACTGTATATTGTCCCTTTTGTGTTATTAGGGAGAATAGATGGGTCGTTTAAAATTTGGAAAAGAAAAGAAGAGAGTGAATTTTGATCTGCTTCGTGTAGTGGGAATATGGACTTTTCAGATTGCAGTTGTATGTCTGATCGCCTTTGTATTTGTGTGGTATTTTGGACAGAGAGTGAGTACGATCGGAGATTCTATGAAACCGGTATTAGAAAATGGAGATATCACACTCATCAATCGGATTATATATAATGCAAGCAGTCCGAAACGAGGGGACATTATTGCGTTTAAACCGAATGGAAATGAAAATTCGCATTATTATATCAAGCGAATCATTGGGCTTCCGGGGGAGACGGTAGAGATTAAGGACGGAGAGATTCTGATTAACGGAGAAAAGATTGAGGAAGACTATAAGACGACGAAAATCGATGATCCGGGAATTGTAGAAGAGCCAATTACATTGGGCGGTGATGAATTTTTTGTTTTGGGAGATGACAGACAGAATAGTGAAGACAGCCGTATGGCGGATATTGGCAATGTGAAAAGAACAGAGATTGAAGGAAAAGTGTGGTTTGTAATAGCGCCAAAGGATCACTTTGGTTTTGTGAAATAGAGGAGGATAATATGCATTTTCAGTGGTATCCGGGTCATATGACTAAAGCAAAGCGTATGATGCAGGAAAATATAAAGCTGATCGATCTTGTGATTGAACTTGTGGATGCAAGAGTGCCGATCAGCAGCAGAAATCCAGATATTGATGAATTGGGAAAAAATAAGGCAAGATTAATTTTGCTGAATAAATCGGATCTGGCAGAAGATAAACAGAATGACGCATGGGCAGAATACTTTAAGAAAAAGGGATTTGCAGTTGTAAAAGTAAATTCTAAGAAGGGCGGTGGAATCAAATCCATTCAGGGAGTGATTCAGGAAGCCTGTAAAGAAAAGATGGAAAGAGACCGAAAACGCGGTATCTTGAACCGTCCGGTGCGCGCCATGGTTGTTGGAATTCCGAACGTAGGAAAGTCTACATTTATCAACTCGTTGGCGGGGAAGGCGTGTGCAAAGACTGGAAATAAACCGGGAGTTACAAAAGGGAAACAGTGGATCCGTTTGAATAAGAATGTAGAATTATTGGATACACCTGGAATTTTGTGGCCGAAATTTGAAGATCAGACAGTAGGACTGCGACTTGCATTTATCGGCTCTATTAAAGATGAGATTTTAAATACCGAGGAGTTGGCAGCAGAACTGATTCAGTTTATGAAAAAGCATTATGCGGGTGTTTTGGCAGAAAAATATGCTATTACCGAGGTCGAAGATCCGTATGCATGTCTGACTGATATTGCGAAAAACAGACATTGCCTGTTGAGGGGAAGCGAGCTGGACACGAATAAAGCAGCAATGCTTTTGATTGATGATTTCAGAAACGGAAGACTGGGAAAGATTACACTGGAATTTCCGGAAGATTATGAATAGGACAGTCAGAAAAGAGGAGTATTAGATGGAAGAACCAAAGGGAATCTTAAAAGAATTATTAGGTTGGATTGTGTATATCGCGGTTATTATCGGGTTGACATGGCTGATTATAACGTTTGTAGGGCAGCGTACACGAGTAAGCGGGCACTCTATGGAGGCAACTTTACATGATGGGGATAATCTCATTGTGGATAAGCTGTCTTACCGTTTCCGTGATCCGAAGCGATTTGAAATTATTGTATTCCCATATAGCCATAAAGAAAATACATATTATATCAAGAGAATCATAGGGCTTCCGGGAGAAACAGTTCAGGTGAAGGACGGATATGTTTATATTGACGGAGAGAAGCTGGATGAAAATTATGGGCTGGAAGTGATGGAAGATGCCGGGATTGCGGCAGAGCCGATTGAACTTGGTGAGGATGAATATTTTGTGCTTGGCGATAACAGAAATCATAGCTCAGACAGCCGTGATCCAAGCGTTGGAATTCTTCACAGAGATGAGTTGATTGGAAGGGCATGGATTCGGATCTGGCCATTAGACAGTATTGGGGTGATTCCTCATGAATAAAAAAATTAGTGAAATCAAAGCAGAATTTGAAGCTACAGATAAAGTGATGCTGAACGAGTTGTATGCAAAATATGAGAAGGATGAGCGTACAGGAGTAGTCAATCTGATTCAAAAATATAAAAAACAGGAACAAAAACTTTGTATGGAGCGAGAACGAATTGAGAATATGCGTATTTACGAAAGAAAATACGCACATTTTTCATATATATGCGGCATTGACGAAGTGGGGAGAGGACCGCTTGCGGGACCGGTGGTTGCCGGTGCGGTGATTTTGCCGAAAGATTGTGAGATTCTTTATCTGAATGACTCGAAAAAGCTTTCGGAAAAGAGACGAGAAGAGTTGTATGATGAGATTATGGAAAAAGCGATTGCGACAGGAATTGGCATTGTGAGTCCGGCACGAATTGATGAGATCAATATACTGCAGGCGACTTATGAGGCAATGCGTATAGCGATTCAACAATTAGAGACAGAGCCTGATCTGTTGTTGAATGATGCTGTGACGATTCCGGGAGTGACGATTGATCAGGTGCCAATTATCAAGGGTGATGCGAAAAGTGTTTCTATTGCAGCGGCAAGTATCATTGCAAAGGTTACAAGAGACCGTCTTATGGTTCAGTATGATGATGTGCTGCCTGGATATGGATTTGCGAGTAACAAAGGATATGGTTCTGCGGAACATATCACGGCGTTGAAAACGCTTGGAGCTACACCGATTCATAGAATGAGCTTTATTAAAAATTTTGTTTGAGACTGAAGTGTTAAGTTATAATAGAAGAGATATATAGTGGAAAATAGACGAAAAATAGGAACGAACTATGAGAGGCTTGCAGGAAAATATCTGGAAGCACACGGATATCAGATTATAGAATATAATTTCAAATGCAATGCAGGGGAAATTGACATCATTGCAAAAGATCAGGAGTATCTTGTCTTTTGTGAAGTGAAATACAGAAGGACGGCGAGAGCAGGTTACCCGATGGAAGCAGTATCACTGGCGAAGCGGCGAAGAATTTCAAAGTGTGCACAGTATTACGTTTATAAAAATCAGTGGCATGAGATGCCGTGCCGTTTTGATGTGGTAGGTATTTTGGGAACAGAAGTACAGCTTTTAAAGAATGCATTTGATTTTGTGGAGTGAAAGATAGAATATGAGTATAGGGTTTTCATATAAAAACGATGAAAAAATTTTTACGGAAAAAGTAGAAAATGGTGTTCCGTATTTGGAATACCCACTTCTGGCAGACACCGGATTGGTCCGTCATGGATTTTCGACAAGACTTGGGGGCGTCAGCGAAGGTGTTTGCAGTACGATGAATTTAAGCTTTTCAAGAGGGGATGACGAGTCGGCTGTCCGGGAAAACTATCGGAGGATGGCAAATGCAATCGGTGTAGAGGATGATAGTTTTGTGTTTTCCATGCAGACACACACGACAAATATTCGCGTTGTCACGTCAAAAGACAAGGGAAAAGGCTTGACTACACCGCTTGACTATTCGGATGTGGATGGTCTTGTGACAGATGAACCGGGACTTTGTCTGACAACATTCTATGCGGATTGTGTCCCTTTGTTTTTCTTGGATCCGGTGAAAAAAGTGATCGGTCTAAGTCATTCCGGTTGGAGAGGAACTGTCGGGAAAATAGGGAAAAAGACAGTGGAAGTGATGCGAAGCGAATATGGATGTCATCCAGAAGATATCTTGGCGGCAATCGGACCGTCTATCTGTCAGACGTGTTATGAAGTAAGCGAGGACGTCATTGATGCGTTTAGACAAAATTTTCACCAGCAGTACTGGGAGAAACTGTTTTATAGGAAAACAAATGGCAAATATCAACTGAATCTTTGGAAAGCAAATGAGTTGATATTGGAGGAAGCTGGGATTTTGAAAACACATTTGGCTGTGACGAACTTGTGCACGTGCTGCAACCATGAACTGTTGTTTTCACATCGGGCATCCAATGGAAAGAGGGGAAATTTAGCAGCATTTTTGGCATTGAAATAGGAGGTATATATGATATTACTGGCAGATACAGTAGGAGATGGGGCAGTTACAAAAGAAGTGACGGAAGCTACATCGGAGGCAGTACAAGAAGTCGGAAAGTTTGCGGAATATGTGAATGATAATATTCCGGAACTGATTGGTTTTGGAGTGCGCGTGCTTCTTGCGCTGGTTGTATTTTTTATTGGAACAAAAATTATCAAGCTGCTTCGGAAGATTGTCAGACGCTCTTTACAAAAATCAACGGTAGACAAAGGAGTAGAGCAGTTTGTCGATTCGATGTTAAAGTTTGTATTGTATATTATTTAGATTTTTTCAATTGGAAGTAATTTTGGCATCGACACGACATCGGTAGCGGCATTGCTGGCATCCGGAGGTGTGGCAATTGGTCTTGCTCTGCAAGGCGCACTATCGAACTTTGCAGGCGGTGTTTTGATTTTGATTTTGAAACCATTTGTAGTGGGAGATTATATTATTGAAGACACGAATAAGTGTGAAGGTACTGTAAAAGAAATCCAAATTTTTTATACAAAACTTTCCACTGTTGACAACAAGACTATTGTAATTCCGAATGGTGCATTGGCAAATAACAGTCTTACCAATGTGACTGCAAAGAATGAGCGGAGAATGGATCTTTTGATAGACATATCCTACGAAGCAGATCTTAGAAAGGCAAAACAGTTGATTGAGCAGATCCTAATGGAAGAGGAAGCGGTATTAAAAGAGGAAGAAGTGTTAGTGTTTGTAGATAGTCTTAGGGCAAGTTCTGTAGTGATTGGAACAAGATCATGGGTGAAGACGGAGGAGTATTGGCCGACGAGATGGAGGCTGCTAGAAAGAATTAAGCTGACAATGGACGAAAATGGTATTGAAATACCTTATCAGCAGATGACTGTGCATTTACCGAAGGAAGAGGCTAAACAGTAAATTTTTGAAAAAAGTGTTGCATATTTTTGAAAATGCGATATAATAAAGCTTGTGATTTGTTTTAATCACTTGCTGAAATAGCTCAGTTGGTAGAGCACTTCACTCGTAATGAAGGGGTCGTCGGTTCAAGTCCGATTTTCAGCTGACTAGATTAGAAGTACCGTAACTTCAAGGGAAATCAGTATTTCCAAGAGGGTGCGGTACTTTTTTGTTTAAATGTTTACATGAATGGAGAAGGAGGCAAACAATATGAGTCGAAAAATGCTTTTTTTTGACATTGACGGAACACTTGTGGCAGAGGGAACACATTACCTTCCACAAAGTGCGGTGAATGCAATTCGCAAGGCAAGAGAAAATGGGCA
>OOBW01001307.1_pt1 | contig 11678 bp, 10 predicted proteins | sample 1671701 | NCBI WGS metagenome assembly OOBW01 (sample SAMN06348183, study PRJEB24527) | human gut metagenome | biome: human gut; feature: ankylosing spondylitis patient; material: feces | host: Homo sapiens | place: China | collected 2015-10 | reverse complement strand
TCTGGCTGTTTGACCCCGTTGGCCAGATTGGTGGCGAAGGTGTGGCGGAGGGTATGGAGGAGCCCCCGCTGTTCCAGTCCGGCCGCCTCCAGAATGCGGTAGTATCGTTTCCGGAAGTTTACTGGCCGGGTATAACCTCCGTGTTCATCCGAGATGAGAGGGCTGTCCTCTCCGAAGTACCGCTCCGCTCTCAGATCCAGAATAGCATCCACCGCTACCTGATTGAGGGGTACATCCCGCTTGCTGGAGGCCGTTTTCAGTTTGCCGACCTTTACCTCTCTGCCGCTGGTGGATTTGCTCCCCTCCCGCCGGGAGATCTCCTTCACGCCCCTCTGGAGGTGGAGGACGCGGTTCTCCAGATCAACGTCGCTGTTCGGCAGTCTGAGGGCTTCCCCTGTGCGGAGTCTGGTGTTCAGCATCAGCGTATAGGCGGCCGCCTGCTGATAGATGCGCGTCCCGTTTTCCCAGGCCCTGACAGCCTCCGCCTTGAACTTTGCGATCTCCTCCGGGGTGAAGATGGTCACCGTTTCAGAGGTCGGCAGGTCCTCCTTGCCCTGGCTGGCCATGAAGTCTGACTTCTTAATCATGGGCGCCGCAGCCATCGGGTTCTTCGGGATGTACTCCTGCTGGGTCAGATAGCGGAAGTAGTCGGTAAGGATGTTGTAGACCTTCTTGACTGTGGTGTAGGCGTAGCCCTCATTCATCCGGTGATTCAGCAGGGCTTTGATATCTGCCGAGGTGATGTCACCCACCACCCTACCGCCGATGATCAGGTAGATCTGATGCTTGGCAGTGCACTCCAGCCGGTCGTAGGTGCCACGCTCCACGGAGGGGAATTTGAATACCCGGAGCCACCGCCCCATGCTCTCCTCTAGCTTTGCCCTGGACTCATCTGAGGCTGTTAGCTGGCGGTCGAAGTCAGCGAGGTATTCGGTGATCTTCTCCTTGACCTCCTGCTTCATGGTGCCGCAAAAGGACTTTCGCTTTTTCGCTCCCTGCTCGTCCGAGTACCAGACCACGCCGTTCCAGCGGCCGTCTGATCGTTTGAAGATATTTCCGCTTGCCAATAATTTTCACTGCATATTACGGCCGCCCTTTCTCAGCGATATACAATACCACAACCGCAGATGAATAGCCACCTTGAATTAAGACTATTAGTACAATGCTTCTATTTGGGAAGGGCTCCTATTGTTTTATGCGCCGCAACTCCTGAAGGGGGGATCACATTCTACCGATGACCATACCGCACTGGTTCTGCGCTTCCTCATGATCGTCCGCCTTGTGGTCTAAGGCGATGCGCTTCGCCTGAAGCTTCTGCCGTCGCTTCCGGTCGATGTGCAGGTCGGTGCTGGATCGAGGCAGAGAGTGAGCCTTAAAGAACCGGCTCGTGTGGTATGGCAGGCGGGTGACTGTCAGCATCACGGGTACCAGGCGGAGGGTGTTCTGGTGTTCGATGGAGAACTGTACGTACTGGTTGCACTGGGCAACGGAGCGACTGAACCACATCATCGCCTGGGCCTGGTCACGGGGCACTCTCAGCCCCGTCAGATACAGCATGCCCAGCATATACTGAGCATGCTGATTGCCCGTCTCTGCCGATTGTGTGAACTAATCCACCGCACTCCTCCACTGAGATATTCCTTGCCTAGCCGGTAAGCGGCCAAGCGGCTCCTATTCTCCGTTGCCTGCTTCAACCAGTGGATTCCTTCATCCGGATCGCGGACTTCGAGATCGTCAGAGAAAAGCAGTTTTCCCAGAGCGTACTGGGCCTCCGATAATCCCAGCTTTGCTGCCAGGGTAAGCCAGTGCTTTGCCTTCCGGCTATCTAGAATCAGCAGTGTACCACCCCGATAGAGCTGGCCCATCAGATACTGTACGCGGAGATCACCCTGTTCCACCCGCTCGATGAAAGCGGTGATGCTTCGGCTCCGGTCTTCCTGGTATCTCTGCTCCATGATGGCCTTCTTCTCCGGGGAGAGGTAGAAGGCAAATTTCTCTTTTCTGCCCATAAACTGATCCCGTCCGGGGCGTGCCCCCTATTTTCTTCTTGTGGGAGGAGCATTTTGGGGATAATGACCGCAAACGTGATCCCCGCCGACTGTTTTTGACCCCACTTTTGACACACTTGGAACCGCTGTAACTACTTGCATTGCGGGCAGTTGTGACCGGCCGGAGGTGTCACCAGCGACCCCGGCGTTTATCCTGCCCACAAAGCATCTCTAAAAATTGGCTGTTCCGGTAAATCAGTTGACGCTTACACCGCCATTATACGCCAGACTTATCTGTCGTATAATGGCATCAGTTATACAAGGAGAGGTCTTGATCGTGGACTCAAAAGGCACTGATGCTTTGGCCCAGTGGTTCAGAAAAATCTATCATCCATTGGAAATGAAATCTTTTCAAATGCTCCTGGAGTTGCAGCACCGTATATTTGATCCCTAGCTTGCCCATTACAGAGGTCATCATCGCAAGTCAGCGGATGGAATACATCGCATAGATTATTTTCAACTCCCAGTCATTACAGTGGATGGCTTTTGTGATGTGGTCATCGACCTGGACTGCGTAATTGTGAACAGCATTGCGCCAGGAGACTGGTTTAGCTTTCACATATGGCCAGATGGGGGTATACAAATTTGAGGTCTGCGGCGAAGATGGCGATACCGTTTACCATCACCATCCCAATACGGACACCGCACCAGTACAGGCGGCAATTCTCAAAAGTGGAGAAAAAACTTCCGATTCAAGGTTGCTATTGATGGAGATGCTATGTACAAATTTGTAAAGCTACTGCGCCGGAAAGGACTCTTTGTTATCATAATTCCCCACCATCAGATGGAGTCCTTCCTCTCCATCTGGTGGTGAGGAATGCTTTGTCCCCTTTATGGCTATCCCTTTGACAGGGCATTTTCTGCACAAATCGCTCACAGCGTTCCAAAAGTAGTCAGGGGGACGACAGATGCGACTCTCCCCTGCCGGGGGGGCACAGCGGTTCACAGGGGAAAACAGGCGGTGTTTTTCTGTGGGGGGATGCATCTGGTAAGTATCACCCTCTTGATCTCCGCTGTTGGGATGAGCCTTTCTTTGGTTCGATGTATAAGCTCCTGATACAGGAGCACCGCCTCTGTCGCTTAGGGAAGTCTTTCTATTGTTTCATTGCGGCGTAATTCCTGAGTCGATTCCTGGCCGTTTTGTTCTCTGACATAGCATTGGATTCCGACAGCGGACAGGGACGGTTTCCTTCTCTCTGCCTTTCGGCCTCCGGCCGTAAAGTGGGACTAAACTTTTGCCCGGAAATGTAGCCGGCGGATTGCCGGACGGGATGCTTGCTCTTGTGGGGGTTCTCTTTTCTCACAGTTCTTTTTTATCGGATTTCTGGAAGTGAATCCTCCGGTACTGGAGCGGACTGATGTCGGTGGCCTTTTTGAAGACCTTGGTAAAGTAGGCCTGATTGTTGAATCCGGTTTGTTCCGCCACATTCAGGATGGGGAGGTTGGTGGAGGCCAGCAGACGCTTGGCATTTTCGATGCGGATATGTTCCACATAGTTACCAAAGGTCAGCCCTACTTCCTTTTTAAAGAGCTGGCAGAAGTAGGAGCGATTTATGAAAATATGCTCAACCACGCCGTCCAGGGAGATTTTTTCAGCATAGTGCTCATCCACATAGGCCAGGGCGCTACGGATAGCGGGGGACAAGTCCAGCTTCCGCTGGTTCAGCGTCAGCAAAAACGTCTTCAAAAAGGTGTTGATGCCTCGCTCCAAGCCCTCTTTGGTTTCGGCATGGGTGACATCTACCAGAAGGGGGTGCAGGCCTTCCGGTTGGCTCCCGATCCCTTGTTCCTGACTCTGCCCGTGAAACGAGGTGAACAGATTCATCAGGACCAGCAGATGCGCCCGCAGGATGTCCGGGGACAGGTGGAGCCAGTGTGCCTCGCTGAGGAAGTTCTTCAGGTCAGAGGCCGCCTCCTGAGGATGATTGGCCTCCAAGAAACGCTGAATTTTGCCCTTCCACAGGGTGAAGCCGGGCATGGAATCCGCGCATTCCACATTGGCTCCGTAATATTGATAGCGTTGGCCAGCCTTTCCAACCTCATCTAGACACTTCCGCAGGTCTTCCTCCTGGCGGCAGAACTGATAGAAGTGAAATCGGATGGGAAGGTCCAAATACTTTTGAAAATTATTTTCAATAAGGCTGATGAGCTTGATGGCCTCCATCTGCTGAAACTCCGTGACAGAGTCAGAGCAACCGTAGAACAGCAGACAGTTCTCCGCTCGGTAAGGGATGGCCATACCATGCAGATTCTCAGAAAAGAGGGTCTTGGTGCAGATATCTGCGGCTTCAAAAATAGGAACATCCCCATCAGATTTGTCCTGTAGGTGCAGAAAGAGGAGCGCCGTGGTCGGCGCAACGGCAGGAAGGTTCAGCATTTCCAGCAATGCGTTCTGAGAGAGCTGCCCAGCCAGAAAATCCGTGACGGCCTTCTGTGCCCCGGAGATGGTGCGGAAATCCGGAAAGATTCCCTTGGCCAGGCTGTGCTCTACCTGAAAGTCGTTTTGCACCTTGTCCAGCAGCTGGGACAGGTCCTTGACGGTCATCTCCGCCTTTAGGATATAGTCTAGTGCACCATACTGCAGGGCCACCTTGACAAAGGAGAAATCATCATAGGAGCTGAGCACGGCAGTCCGGATCTCCGGATCCGATTCCTTCAGCTTCTGGATCAGATGTAGACCGTCCATCCGGGGCATCTTGATGTCTGTGATGACCAGTTCCACAGGCATCTTCTGGCATACCTCCAGGGCCTCCAGGCCGTCGCTGGCCTCATAGATCTGAAGCTGGTAGTCCGAGAGGCTGGAGAGCAGCATGGACAGCCAGTTCCGCAGCATGGTGTCGTCCTCAACGATCAGAATCTTCATAGGGCTTGCAATCTTCCTCCTCTTTCAATTTCGGGAGATGGATATGGACCTCCGTGCCGGTGCCCGGAACACTGGTGATATAGGCCCCATAGTGTTTGCCGAAATAGAGCTGGATGCGTTCGTTGACATTGGAAAGTCCGATGCCGGTGGAGATGGGCGAGGTTTTGGGTGCGGTCTGCCCCGGGTCAAACCCAACGCCGTTGTCACGGATGTACAGGTCCACACAATCCTCGCCGCACCGGCCCGTGATTTGAAGCAGGCAGTTTGCGGCCTTTGGCTTTAGTCCATGAAAAATCGCATTTTCCACAATGGGCTGGAGGAGCAGTTTGATGGTGTAGCATCTGCGGACTTCTGCCGTCACGTCGATCTCCACGGCAAAGGGATGTGCAAAGGTGTACTGCTGGATCCGAATATAGTCATCCAGCAACCGCAGCTCCATGTCGATGGTGACGAAACGCTGGGAGTTGGAGAGGGCATTTTTCATCAGGTGGATTAGGGAGACCACGATGTTATCTGCCCGTTCCTTGTCTCCGGAGAAGATCATGAAGCGCAGAGAGGCCAGGGTATTGTAGAGAAAATGGGGGTTAATTTGGCTCTGCAGGGCCTTGATCTCTGCGCTCCGCTTGGCTTCACTCTCCTCCACCAGCCGCTGCATCAAAAGATTGATGCTGTCCTGCATCAGATTAAAGTGAGCAGTCAACTGTCCGATCTCATTGTTGGCCGTGATAGGCAGATGGGAGTCCAAATTTCCCTTCTGCACCTCATCCATCTGCTCCCGAAGAGTTTTGATGGGAGAGATATAATGCCGGACCACCAGCGTCGTCAGGATCACGCTGACCACCAGACACACCGCCATCAGCACCAAGTATTGGAAATGTCTGCTTTCAAAGGGATGGAGAATGCTGGCGGTGTCATGGCAGTACACCAGCTTCCACTGGGGGGAGCCGATGGTATAGTAGGTGATGAGTCCTACCTGCTCCAGCCCAGCTGGGCAGAACGACCCGGAGTAGGACAGCAGCTGAGGCTGAACATCCTCCGGGAAGGAGCGGACCTGCAGATTGTCGATGCTGGAGACGATCTGCATATCCCGCCCTAGAATAAACAAGCTCTGCTGATTACTGACATAGTTGCTATAGATCCGTTCGATCTCTAGCTCGGAGATCATGAGGATCAATGTCCCTGCATCGGACCAGTCCTGCCGGTCATGGAGCTTGCGGACCAGATAGATGTTGGGATATCCGTTGGTGGAGAACAGCGAATCCAAATAGGAGTCCTTTACCCACAGCTGACGGGTCTGTGTCGTGGCGAACAGCGTGCTGTACCAGTCTCGCTGGGAAAGGTTCAAATGAAAATTTTGGGAGCCGAACAGCGCATTGCCGAAGGAGGTGCCGTCCTCAGCCACTACAAGTACGGAGAAGGAACGGCCGGACATACCGGTGTTGTAGTGGTTTGAGATGTCATAGATTAGGGGTCGGACCTGGGTGGCGGTGATCCGGCCGTCCCGATAATCCAGAAGCGCGGCGTTCAGCGAATCATCCAGATAGAAAAGGTTGGAGATGGCGGCATAGCTTTTCAGCTCGGAATTGATCTGATTGGCAATCTGGACCGTGGAGTCAAAGCTGCCGTCGACCAGCTCTTCCCGGGTCATGGCGCTTTGCTGCCGCAGCGTGAAGAGTGTAAAGACCAGCGTAGGGAAGGAGATCAGGAGAATGATAACAGTCAGTTGCGACGCCAGGCTGGAGGTTAACCGCGGTAGATATTGAAAAATTGCTGGGAATTTTTTCCGCACATTCATTTTCAACTCTCCTTTCGAAGCAAAATGGCTCTGACGTCTATTATAAAAAAGCAACGTTTTACGGTAAATAGAGAAAGAGAAAATCCAGAGCGAAAAGCTACGATTTTCATAAAAAGCTAAAAATTTAACAAAATCAAACAACAAATTGTGAAGAAAAAAACGAAAAAAATGACGAAAAAAAGAAAGATAGACGTATAAACAGTTGTGCAATATTAGTAAAATAATATTGCCGGAACGATACAAGGAAAAGAAGATGATGAAAAAGGAGGAACTCACATGAAAAAAATGCTATCTATGCTTCTGGCACTGATACTGGTATTCTCCCTGGTGGGATGCAGCGGCTCTTCCGGTGACAGCGGCACCGCAGACACGGGTGGTGACAGCAGCGCGGCCGAGGAGAGCGACGTGATCAAGATCGGCCTGTACACCCCGCTGACGGGTACCTCCGCTTTGGTGGGCACCCAGGAGCAGATGGGCGTGGACCTGGCGGTCAAGCAGCTGAACGAGGCCGGCGGCGTCAACGGCAAGCAGTTCAGCGTCATTGCTTATGATGACCAATTCAACGCTGAAACCGCAGTAAAGGTGGTTACCCGCCTGACCCAGACCGACAATGTGGACGCCATCATAGGCTCTATGAGCAGCGCCAACATTCTGGCCACGGCGGATATCGTGGAGCAGGCCCAAGTCTTGGAGATTGGCTGCGGCACCAGTCCCACTTGGACCAACGCTGGCTATGAGTATGTCTTCCGCGGCACCCAGAACGCCGCCTCTTTCAACACGGGCATTGTGGAGCTGATGACCAGGATGGGCGTCACCCGCCTTGGAACCATGGTCAGCTCTACAGAGTACGCCACCACCGGATGGGCAGAAGTCAAAGAGCAACTGGCGGATACAGATATTGAAATCGTTCTGGAGACCGACTATATGGCCGGCGATACCGACTTTACCGGTCAGATCACACGCCTTTTAAACGCGGACCTGGACGGCATCCTGCTGTACGGCGCCACAGAGGATTACGGTATTGAGTGCAAGCAGCTCCGGCAGCTGGGTTATGAGGGCTACATCTACGGCTCCGAGACCTTTGCCGCCACCGATGTGCGGGAAGTGGCCAGCGATGCCGCCAATGGCGTGCTGTTTGCCTGCGGCTATGTGATCCCCGATGCCATCGAGGACGCAGCCACCGAGGAGGAGAAGGCCTTCCTGGAGGCGTTCGTGGAGGAGTACGGCGAGATGCCTGTCTCCGATACCGCCTACCGCGGCTATGACTCCATGATGCTGCTGGCTAAGGTTTTTGAGACGGCTGAGTCCATGGAGGGACCTGATCTGCGGGAAGCTCTGCTGAATGTGGACTATACCGGCATTGGCGGAAAGTTTGATTACTCCGACGGCAGAGGCGACGGCTTGGAGGGCTGTAACCTGTACGCCATTGTGGACGGCAAAAACGTGCCCTTTGAGACATTCCTAGCAGATCTTAACAATCAATAAGAGGTGAACAGGGTGCGCCCGCCGCCGTATGGGAAGCGTGTACGCGGCGGGCGCTCTTTTCCGCAATCACGGAAAAAGGAGGACTCACGATACATGATTGTGAACTTGATTATCGGCTCTCTGATGATCGGCAGCGTCTATGGAATGCTGGCTCTGGGCTACAGCCTGATTTATTCCGCATCCGGCCTGATGACCTTTACACAGGGACAACTCCTGATGTTGGGGGCGTTTCTGGGCCTACAATTTTATAAGAATATGGGGATGCCCTTCATAGTGGCATTTTTGCTGACCGTGGTGATCATGTTCCTCCTGGGGCTGGCTCTGGAGAAATTCCTGATCCGGCTCCTGTTGAACAAGGGTGCTACGTCCATTTACATCGTGCTCTCCACCATCGGCGTCTCCATTATCCTGCCCAATCTGGCTCAGGCGATCTGGGGCAGCCAGACCCAGCAGATGCCGTCCATCTTCTCTACCACCACTGTGGAGATCTTCGGCGCCCATGTGCAGCCGGAGTCCATTCTGGTGATGGTGGTGGGCTTTGCAGCCATGATCCTGCTACACTTGTTTATGACTAAGTCCCGCTTCGGCATCTCCATGCGGGCGGCCGCCATGGATCCCCTGGCCGCCAGCTCACTAGGCATCAACGTCAGCAGGACGACGGGACTCACCTGGGCCATTGCCGCGGCGCTGGCCGGCGGCATCGGGGCGCTGATGGGGCCGGTCTACGGCGTCAGCACCACTATGGGCGACATCATCGGCAACAAGGGCTTTGCTGGCGCGGTCATCGGCGGCTACGGCAATATGTACGGCGCCATCGTGGGCTCGCTGCTGCTAGGATTCATCGAGACCTTTGTGGCAGGCTATCTCACAACGACCTACAAGGACTTTGTCTCCTTCTTCCTGCTGATCATTGTCATGATCTTCCTGCCGAGGGGACTCTTCAAGGCAAAGGTCTATGACTCTGACTGATCCGGCGGGGCGACTTTTGAGAAGAGGAGGATGCACTTCTATGCAGCAAACCCAAAAGAAAAAAATCCTGACGGCCGTGGTCTGCCTGGTCCTGCTAGCCGCGGCGCTGATGGCCCTGAGAAACCAGCAGTACATACTGACCCTACTGAATTTCGTGTGTATGTATATGATCTCCGTGTCCGGCCTGGATGTCCTATTCGGTTACTCTGGACAGATCTCTCTGGGACACGCGGCGTTCTATGCCGCAGGGGCTTACACGACGGCGCTGATGACCACCAAGCTGGGGCTCTCTGTCTGGCTGACCATCCCGGCGGCCTGTGTGGTCTCTTTGATCCTGGGCATCGTTGTGGCGTTGCCGGCTTCTAAGCTGATTCACCACTTTCTGGCACTGCTGACCATCTCTGTGGGTCAGTTAGTCTACATCGTGCTGTCCCGGGCGGAGTTTACTAACGCCATGGCTGGTGTCAGCCGGATCCCGGATATCAGCATTTTCGGCTTTGAACTGGACAACAACTTCCGGTTTCTTATCTTCATGATCGTGATGGTGGCGCTGTTCCTGGTCATCAAGCAGCGGATCATAAACTCCCGGGTGGGGCGTGCGTTCCTGGCTATCCGGGAGAATCCGGTGGCGGCGGGTGGCACCGGCATCAATGTTCAGAAGTACAAGGTAATGGCTTTTGCCATCAGCGCTGTGTTTACGGGGTTTGCCGGCGCCATGTACGCGCATTTCGTGGGCTTTATCAGCCCGGAGACCTTCAATACCTCCCAGTCAGTCATGTTCATGACCATGCTGCTCTTCGGCGGGATGGGCAATTTCGCCGGGCCCCTGATCGGTGCGGCGGTGATCTCCGTCCTCAACGAAAGCCTGCAGGTGCTGGGCAGCTACCGGATGCTGGTGTACGGTGCCTTCATTCTGGTGGTACTATTGTTCCTGCCCCGGGGCATCTCCGGCATCATCGACATTATCCGGGAACTGCTACACCGAAGAAAGGGGGGGAACCATGCTGACGCTGCATGAGGCGACCATCCGCTTCGGCGGACTGACGGCTGTGGACCACGTGGGCTTCACGGTGGAAAAGGGGCAGATCTTTGGCGTCATCGGCCCTAACGGCGCGGGAAAAACGACGCTATTCAATCTAGTCAGCGGCGTACATAAGCTGAGTTCTGGCTCGATCACTTTCAACGGCAGGGAGCTAGGAAAGATGGAGCCGTATCAGATCGCCCAGGCGGGGATCGCTCGGACCTATCAGAATATCAACCTGTTCAGCAACCTGACGGTTCTGGAGAATGTCAAAAGCGGCCGCCATATCAAATCCAAAAGCGGCCTGACGGCGGCAATCTTCCGCACGCCCGCCCAGAAGAAAGAGGAGGCGGCCATCCATGAAAAATGTATGGAGCTGCTGACGTTCATGGGCTTGGAGAAAAAAGCGGACCTGCTGGCCAAGAATCTCTCCTACGGAGAGCAGAGGCGCCTGGAGATCGCCCGGGCGCTGGCCAGTGAACCGCAGCTTCTACTGCTGGACGAGCCGGCCGCCGGTATGAATTCCACCGAGAAGGTGGAACTGACGGAAATGATCCGGAAGATCCGGGACGCGGGGATCACCATCCTGCTGGTGGAGCATGATATGAAGCTGGTGATGCGGGTCACGGACCGGATTGCGGTGCTGAACTTCGGCAAGATGATCGCCTTGGATGAACCGGAGGCAATACAAAATAACCCCGAAGTCATCGCGGCTTATCTGGGAGGTGGAATTAATGCCTAAAAAAATGCTGGAACTGGTGGACTACCACTTTTATTACGGACAGATCCACGCCATTAAGGGCATTTCCCTGCACGTGGACAAGGGGGAGATCGTCTCCCTCATCGGCGGCAACGGCGCTGGAAAAACTACGACCCTCCGCTCCATCTCTGGACTGCTGGGCAAGGGCGGTTCCGGTGAGATCCGCTTCATGGGGCAGAACATCGAGAAGATGAAGAGCCATCAGATCTCCAAGCAGGGGATTGCCCAGTGCCTGGAGGGGCGTCACGTGTTTGCACAGCTGAGCGTGGCGGAGAATCTGATGATGGGAGCGTTCTTGCGGCCCGCCGCAAAAGAGAGCCAGCGGGATCTGGAATACGTATACAGCCTGTTCCCACGGTTGAAAGAGCGGGAAAGGCAACTGGCGGGCACGCTGTCCGGCGGCGAGCAGCAGATGCTGGCCGTGGGACGGGCGCTGATGCAGCATCCGCAGCTTCTGATGATGGACGAGCCCTCTCTGGGTCTAGCCCCGCGGGTGATCAGCGATATCTTCCAGACGATCCAAAAGATCAACCAGGATGGTATGACCATCTTGCTGGTGGAACAGAACTCCAACGCCGCCCTCCAGATCGCCCACCGGGGCTATGTCATGGAGACCGGCAGCATCGTGCTGGAGGGCTCCGCAGAGGAACTGCGTAGCAATGGTGAGATCCAGAAGAGCTATTTGGGACAAGAGTGAGGAGGACTTGCAGTGGACAGGTTGAAATATGCCATCAGCA
>OOBW01001303.1_pt1 | contig 11691 bp, 8 predicted proteins | sample 1671701 | NCBI WGS metagenome assembly OOBW01 (sample SAMN06348183, study PRJEB24527) | human gut metagenome | biome: human gut; feature: ankylosing spondylitis patient; material: feces | host: Homo sapiens | place: China | collected 2015-10 | reverse complement strand
TAGGTCGCAATCTGCGGTTTGGCGTACGTGAATTTGGCATGGCAGCAGCCTTGAATGGAATTACGCTGCATGGTGGTACCCGAGCCTTTGGCAGCACGTTCTTGGTCTTTAGCGACTATCTTAAGGGTGCCGTTCGTCTGGCTGCTTTAATGAAGATCCCGACTACCTTTGTCTTTTCTCATGATTCTTTGGCTGTTGGTGAAGATGGTCCAACGCATGAACCAGTTGAGCAATTGGCAGCGCTGCGTTCAATGCCGGGTGTCGATGTCTATCGTCCGGCTGATGCCAATGAAACGATTGCTTCCTGGCAGGTCATTGGCAAAACTACTGATCGTCCCAGCGTAATCGTTACCTCGCGTCAGGGACTGCCAGTTTTGGCAGCGGCTAAACATGCACCGGTAGAACGAGGAGCTTATATTCTGGCACCGGCTCAAACCAATCATCCGGCTGGAATCCTGATTGCCAGCGGCTCTGAGGTCTCTTTGGCATTGCAGGCTAGAGAACGATTGGCCAAAGAAGGCATTGACGTGCAGGTTGTTTCGATGCCATGTCAGGAACGTTTCTTGCGGCAGTCAAAGCAGTATCAAGAAATGGTGCTGCCGCCACGCCTGGATAAGCGCTTGGCAATCGAAATGGGAAGTTCAATGTGCTGGCACCGTTTTGTCGGCTTGAATGGCATGGTAATGGGTGTTGATGAATTCGGTACCAGCGCTCCAGGTGAACAGGTTATTGAAAAGTTTGGCTTCACGCCAGAACGCGTTGCTGCAGCCTTTAAGCAGACAGCCGGGCTTGAAAATGAAAAATCAACTCAAATGGCTGCTAATGGCTAGCTGCTGTTTTCTAAAAACTACGTATCACACATAAATCTTAATCTCTAAATCTCAAAATACTCCAAAAATCCCCAAAGGCCATGAGCGATCCACTATCCCAGTCGCTCATGGCCTTTTTGATTTGAATTGGTATATAAAAAAGCTCCGTGATTTTAAATCACAGAGCTTTTTAAGAAATAAACCGTAATTAGATATTACAGCTTGTTGTAGAATTCGACAATCAGCGCTTCGTCGATGTCGACGTTCATGTCTTCACGTTCTGGCAGACGAACCAGCTTACCTTCGAGCTTGTCAGCATCGAATTCAACGTATGAAGGACGTGCAACAACGGCTTCAACAGCGTTCTTGATAACGTCCAGGTTCTTGGACTTGTCGCGAACGGAGATGACTTGACCAACCTTAACTTCGAAGGAAGGAATGTCAACGCGCTTGCCATCTACGGTGATGTGACCGTGGTTAACCAGTTGACGAGCTTGACGACGAGTAGTAGCCAGACCCAGACGGTAAACCATGTTGTCCAGACGACGTTCCAACAGGATCATGAAGTTGGTACCGTGAGTACCTTCCTTGATCTTACCGGCACGCTTGAACAGGTTACGGAATTGACGTTCAGTCATACCGTACATGTAACGCAGCTTTTGCTTTTCGCGCAGTTGCATACCGTATTCAGACAGGCGGCCACGACGGTCATTACCGTGATCACCAGGTGCGTAGTTGCGACGAGCCAGTTCCTTACCGGTACCGGACAGAGACATGCCGAGACGGCGAGATACACGCCAGCTAGGGCCAGTGTAACGAGACATATTAGAATTCCTCCAATAAAATTATTTGGAGTAAAATAATCCGTGAGCTTGACATTCGTGCAGGCCAATTGGATCGTTCACCCTTGCAGCTGGGTTACTGGAAACACCATGCGGCATTGGTCTGTTGACGAGCTTGCCCCTCACTGCTGCATTATTTTACACAAAGAGTACTTTAACGCGAAAAACATGCCTAGTCAAGATGTTTGATCAGTTCATCGACAAAAGATTGAATGCCGGCCTGCAGTTTTGCATCAAATCTTTTTTCAACTGGGGCATCCAAATCCAAGACACCAAGCAATTGCTGATCTTTAATCAAGGGAATTACAAGCTCAGAACGGGCGGCAGCATCACATGAGATATAACCAGGAAACTTAGTGACGTCATCAACTGCCAATGCCTGCCGCTGAGCAGCTGACTGACCACAGACGCCTTTGTTCATTGCAATGTGCATACAGGCTGGATGCCCTTGAAATGGTCCCAGCACCAGTTCGTTTTCTTTAGGGTCATAAAGATAAAAGCCGGTCCAGTTCGATTGATCAATGCTGTCGTTTAACAGTGCTGAGGCATTAGCCAGATTAGCAATTAAGTTGGTTTCATTTTCCAATAAGGCAGCCAGCTGGGTGTTGATAAGCTTAAAGTTTGGCAAAATAAAAATCCCTCCGATAAATAATAAGTTGTCAAGAGCAGATATGATATAATTTTAATTAGTGGAATTTTAAGATTAAACGGTGAAAAACGCAAAGCATAAACCGTGCAAAATATAGGTGGGATATAGATGTTTCAAGTGTTGATCGGAATTTTAGTTATTGCTGCATTGGTAATTATTGGCGTATACGTCTATCAAAAGCGCACCCTCAATGCGGTAGACGCCCTGCTGAATCAAAAAGCTGCCGCACTGACAACTCATTTGGACGAACGGTTTGCCAAAAACGCAAATCCAGAGCTGAGCGGCGACTCGCTAAAGGATTTTAATCAGCTCAAGGATGAATATCAAGATGAATTCCTAACGGCTGCCAGTCGGGTCGATGACTTGGCCGATCAAATAGCGCAAGATCTGCATGGATTTAATCTATTGAAAGTCAAGCCGGATCTGCGTAAGCTGCAGGATGCGACTGCTAAGCTGCTGAGTGAACAGACAAATCTTGAAGAAGGTTTGAAAAAAATTGACGATGCCAAGGCAGAACATCAAAAAGCAATTGGCGAGCTAAAAAAGCAATACCAGCAGTTTCATAATGAACTGGAAGAAAACAGCTATCGCTATGGCAAAAGCAGTACGGCTCTGCGCCAGCGCCTGACGGATCTGGAAGCTCGTTTTGCCAAGTTCACCACGCTTACGGCCAAAGGCGACTATGAAGCGGCTCAAGACGTCCTTAACGAGCTGCAGCAGGATACCGAGGAACTGGCCCGACTGATGCAAAAGATTCCAGATATCTATAAGCCGCTGCTGACTGAATTTCCCACCCAACTGCAGGAACTAAAAAATGGCTATGAGCAGCTGAAACGACACCACTATAACTTTGCTGATGGCCAGATCGATCAAGAAATTAAGCGGCTTGGTCAGCTTTGCGAACAAGCAGATGCTGATTTGAATGCCTTGCGACTGGATGAGGCGGCAACGGCAAATGATCAGCTGACGCAGCATATTGAGCAGCTTTACGATGTTATGCAGCGCGAACTTGATGCTCGGCCAAAAGTTGCACCATTGATGCGCGATGTAGGTCGGCATTTGAGTCATGCCAAACAGCAGAATCGTGAGCTGATTGATGAACTGGAACGTTTAAGTCTTAACTACACGCTTAACAATGACGAACTGGCCAACGCACGCGGCCTTGACGAACAGCTGCGGCAGCTGCAGGCATCATATGACCAAGATCAAGAAGCACTGGCAGTCGAAGAAGCTATTGACAGCCAGGTTGTTGCTCGTCAGACCGATAATGAAAAGTCATTGACGGCAATCGAAGAACAGCAAAAACAGATCAATGATAGTGTTGCTGATCTTCAGTCTGATGAGGCGCGAGCAAAAAAAACGCTGCAGCGATTCTCAGTTGAGATTCGTACAATCAAACGGCGTGTGGAGTCACTGAATCTGCCAGGAATTCCCCAAGACTACATGGATTATTTCTTCCTGGTTAGCGATGAAATTGGTAAACTAGCCGATGCAATCAGCCAGGTTAAGATTGATATGGAAGACATCACCAAGCAGCTTTTAATCGTGCAAGACGATCTGGAAACGCTGCAGGAAAAAACTGATGACTTAAGAGACAGTGCCGAACTGACCGAACGGCTGATTCAATATGCCAACCGGCTCAGTATTGACCATGAAGAGATTAATGATGCGATTGCCAAAGCACAAAATGAATTCAATCGCTATAATTATCCAGGTAGTCTGGAAATCTTGGAAAAGGCCGTTGAAAAAGTCGAGCCGGGTTCCTATAAGCGAATGGAGCAGCGTTACTATACCGAGCTTAAGCGCAATTCTTAAAACCAAAAACGTGTCGCCAATGACGCGTTTTTTTATTTTCAAGTGTCAATCATGGTTAAAAGAAACGGGATCTGTTATAATGTAGCGTTGTTTTAGGAGCCGAACCTTCGTCGCGGATGTGATCCATCGGCGGCAATATCTTGCGAGGAAAATCTGTTTTCCCGCGTGCATTAAAGGAGTAAGCACAGTATGATTTATTTTGACAATAGTGCCACGACGCAGATCTGGCCGGAAGTTTTGGATACGTATAATCAAGTCTGCCAAAAGATTTGGGGGAATCCCTCCAGTCTGCATAAGGTTGGTGAGACGGCTTGGAATCTTCAAGAGCAGGCACGTAAACAGATTGCGGACCTGTTTGACGTTTTGCCAAGTGAGATTGTTTTTACCAGTGGTGGTTCAGAGGGCGACAACTGGGTCATCAAAGGAACGGCAATTGAAAAGCATCAATATGGCAAACATATTATTACGACCAGCGTTGAGCATGCTGCGGTGCGTAATTCGATGGAGCGCTTAGCTGACCTTGGTTTTGAGATTACCTATCTGCCGGTCGATGATCGGGGACGCATTGATCCAGAAGACGTTAGAAAAGCACTGCGCCCAGATACGATTCTGGTTGAATCAATGGTTGTCAACAATGAGATTGGTACGATTCAGCCAATCAAGGAAATTGGTGAAATCTTAAAGGACTATCCTAAAGTTCACTTTATGGTTGATGCGGTGCAGGCAATCGGTAAGGGAATCGATGACCTTGTCTTTTCAGATCGGGTCGATTTTGCGGTCTTTTCTGGTCATAAGTTCCATGCACCGCGCGGAACCGGCTTTGTATATGCCAAAGCCGGCCGCAAGCTGGCTCCACTGATTGATGGTGGCGGTCAGGAGCGCGGCCGCCGCAATGGGACCGAAAATACGGCTGGTTTTGTTGCGATGGCCAAGGCATTACGGTTGGTAAAACAAAACGAAAAGCAGGCCGTTGAACGCGAAAAAGCAATCAAGACGCGAATTTACGATCATATCAAGAATTTTGAACACGTTGAGGTTATCTCGCAAAATGATGATTCGTTTGCTCCTCATATTCTGACGTTTGCAATTGTTGGCGTCCGTGGTGAAACGATCGTGCACGCTTTTGAAGATCACGATATCTATATTTCAACGACCAGTGCCTGCTCTTCAAAGAAGCACGTTGAAGCCGGGACTTTGGCGGCTATGAAGGTTCCCGATGAAATTGCAACCAGTGCCGTACGGATCAGCCTGGGCGATCAAAACACCTTGGCTGAGGCTGATGAGTTCAATCGCGTCTTTGATGAGCTGTATGCCGGCTTTAAGAAGATTATCGATTAGTTTTTGAAAGGAAAATTTAGTTCCAAAATGCAATATGATGAAATTATGGTGCGCTATGGCGAGCTTTCGACTAAAGGGCGCAACCAAAAGAACTTTATTGACCGTTTGGGAGCCAATGTTACCAAAGCGTTGCATGGCTTTGATCAGGTTAAGATTCATCCGCAAAGAGACCGGATGCATATTGACTTAAACGGTGCCGACAGTAGTCAGGTCATGGATCGCTTAAAGCAGGTGTTTGGCATCCAGACCTTCTCTCCTTCTTTACGAGTTGAAAGCGACTTTGAAGCAGTTAAGCAGGCAGCGGCTAAGATGATCAGAGAACAGGTAAAAGAACCGGCCACCTTTAAGATCAGTACTCGGCATGCCGACCATGGCTTTCCAATGGGGACGTTTGAGATGAATCGTGAGCTGGGAGCCTATCTGCTAAAGGAATTTCCTGATCTTTTAACAGTTGACGTTCACCATCCAGATATTGATCTGATGGTTGAGATTCGGAAAAGCGGAATTTATCTGACCAGTGAAAAGATCAAGGGCGCAGGTGGTCTACCAGTTGGAACGGCTGGTAAAGGCATGATGATGCTTTCAGGCGGAATCGATTCACCGGTTGCTGCCTACCTGGCCATGAAGCGTGGGGTTTCTTTGGAGATGGTGCACTTCTACAGTCCGCCATATACCAGTGAACAGGCATTAGCTAAATCAAAGGAACTGACCAGCAAACTGGCAAAATATTGTGGTAGCATCAAGTTCATTCAAGTACCGTTTACCGAAATTCAAGAAACGGTTAAGGAAAAGATTCCCGAGGGCTATCTGATGACCGTCCAGCGCCGCTTAATGCTTAGACTGGCCGCGGCTTTGGCCATGAAACGCCATGGCCTGGCCATCTTTAACGGTGAAAGCCTTGGACAGGTAGCCTCACAGACGATGGAAAGCATGATGTGACTACCTGGCCGGTGCTGCGTCCGGTTCTGTCGTTTGATAAGACTGAAATCATCAAGATCGCTGAAGAAATCGATACCTATGAATTGTCGATTCTGCCATATGAAGACTGCTGTACGGTCTTTACGCCGCCATCGCCAAAAACCAAGCCAAACCTGAAACGGGCACGGGCCTATGAAGCACGGCTGGATGTTGAAGGATTGATGCAGCGGGCTTTGGAAAACATTAAGATTACTGAGATTCATGCTGGTGACGAATTCTTGAATCAGAATCAAGACGTATTCGCCGAATTGCTGTAAAATTTAAGCTGATGCAAGACTTTTTAATGCATCAGCTTTTTTATTTCAAACACCGGATTTGGCTATTCGAATGGTGCTAAATTTGGTATACTGTTCCCACACAAAATTAAAAAACGCTGTGAAACTGAAAGGAGCGTTCATCGTGGAAGTTACTGTCAATGGTGAGAAGATGCAGCTGGTCGGCAATCCGCCAGAAGTAGGTACGGAAATTCCTCACTTTAAGCTGTTTGATGCTCAGAATCAACGGGTTAAGACCCGTGAGCTGCTGGGCAAGCCAACTTTATTCTCAGTCGTACCAGACATCAATACGTCGGTCTGCTCGCTGCAGTCACGCAAATTCAACAAGGCAATGGCTGAATATCCTGACGTCCGTTTGATTACGGTCTCCACCAATCCAATTAACGAACAGAAGGGCTGGTGCGCGGCCAATGATATCCCAAATGCTGAGCTTTTATCTGATTATGAACAGTCATTTGGCTATGCAATGAAGCTTTTGATCCCTGATGAAGGCGTCTTGGCACGGTCAATCTTCCTCATTGATGCTGATGGCCAGATCGTCTATCGACAGATCGTTCCTGAAATGACGCATGAGCCTGACTATCTGGCTGCCTTGAATGCAGTAGAAAAGTTGGGCACGGCTGCTGAATAATTAAGAAATTATTTGAATCGACTTGACGTTGTCAAAAATTTCTTTTATTATTACGCTATTCAAGCATTGAACGAGAGAGTAGATCTGGTAAAGCCGTTTAGAGAGACCTTGTTGCTGAAAAAAGGTTCGGTTTGCCAGATTGAAGGTAGCTCGCGAGCAGAATTGCTGAAAGCAAGTAGGCAGTTCCGGTTCATGGCCGATATCCCATGTTTGAGTGGAAGCCTGTCTTTGGATGGGTTTCAATTTAGGTGGTACCGCGAGCAGACTCGTCCTAATTTATTAGGGCGAGTCTTTTTTTGTTTGATGCCAATTAAATTAACCAATAACTGTAAATCTGAAAGGGGAACTTGCCATGTCAGAAAAGAACATGTCCACCAAGTTCAACCCGGCTTCGATTGAAGAAGGGCGCTACCAGTGGTGGATCGATGAAGGGTTCTTTAAGCCAAGTGGTGATAAGAAAGCCAAGCCATATTCAATCGTTATTCCACCTCCTAACGTTACTGGCAAGCTACACTTGGGTCATGCCTGGGATACCACGCTGCAGGATATGATTATTCGGCAAAAGCGGATGCAGGGCTATGACGTTTTGTGGCTGCCAGGGATGGACCACGCCGGCATTGCAACGCAGGCTAAGGTTGAAGCACGGCTGCGCGAACAAGGCATTTCACGCTATGACCTGGGTCGCGAAAAGTTTATTCAACAAGTATGGGACTGGAAAGACGAATATGCCGACATCATCCACAAACAGTGGGCTAAGATGGGAATCTCAGTTGACTACGATCGTGAACGCTTTACCCTTGACGAGGGCCTAAACAAAGCGGTTCGCAAGGTTTTCGTTGATTTGTACAATAAGGGACTGATCTACCGGGCAACCTACATTATCAACTGGGACCCACAGGCACGGACGGCGCTTTCCGACATGGAGGTTATCCACAAAGATGACAAGGGTGCCTTCTACCACGTTAAATATCCATTTACCGACGGCACGACGTTTAATGGCAAAGACTACATTGAAGTTGCTACGACGCGTCCTGAAACCATGTTTGGCGATGAGGCCGTTGCCGTAAACCCAAATGATGAACGCTACAAGGAACTGGTCGGCAAGCATGTTATGGTGCCGCTGGTCAACCGTGAGATCGAAATCATTGCTGATGACTACGTAACGCCTGAATTTGGTACTGGGATGGTTAAGATTACGCCGGCTCATGATCCAAACGACTTCTTGGTTGGCAAGCGTCACAACCTGCCTGAACTCAACACGATGAACGAGGACGCCTCGCTGAATGAAAATGCCGGCAAGTACTGCGGGATGGATCGTTTCGAGGCGCGCAAGGCAATCGTCAAGGATCTGGAAGATGGCGGCTATATGCTGAAGATTGATCCAATCGTACACTCTGTTGGTCACTCTGAACGGACTGGCGTACAGGTTGAATCTCGGCTTTCAACGCAGTGGTTCGTTAAGATGAAGCCATTGGCAGAAAAAGCATTGGCCAACCAAAAGACAGCTGATCGGGTCAACTTTGTCCCAGAACGTTTTGAGCACACCTTTAATCAGTGGATGGAAAACGTGCATGACTGGGTTATCTCACGTCAATTATGGTGGGGTCACCGAATTCCGGCTTGGTACAACAAACAAACCGGTGAAATGTACGTTGGCATGGAGGCACCAAAAGACGCCGAAAACTGGGAGCAGGACAAAGATGTGCTTGATACCTGGTTTAGCTCGGCATTGTGGCCATTTTCAACGATGGGCTGGCCAGACACTGATTCTGCTGACTTTAAGCGTTATTTCCCAACCAACACGCTGGTCAGCGGTTACGACATCATCTTCTTCTGGGTTGCCCGGATGATCTTCCAATCACTGGAATTTACCGGCAAGGCACCATTCCGCAATGTCTTGCTGCACGGCTTGATTCGTGATGAGCAGGGCCGTAAGATGAGTAAGTCTTTGGGTAACGGGATTGATCCAATGGACGTCATCGAAAAGTATGGTACGGATGCTTTGCGCTGGTTCCTGGTTACGGGTTCTACGCCAGGTCAAGACATTCGTTTCTCCTACAAGAAGATGGATGCAGCCTGGAACTTTATCAACAAGATCTGGAATGCCAGCCGTTATGTAATAATGAATCTTGGTGACATGCAGAATGCACCAAAACTGCCGGCTAAAGACAAGTGGGATCTGGCAGACCGTTGGATTTTGAGTCGTTTGAACGCAACGATCAAGCAGGTTACCGATCAATTTGAGTCATTTGACTTTGGTGAAGCTTGCCGCTGTCTGTACAACTTTATCTGGAATGATTTCTGTGACTGGTACATTGAAATGACCAAAGAAAAGCTCAACAATGGTACAGAAGCAGAAAAAGCCGACACCAAGAACATTTTAGGCTACGTGCTCGATCAAACGCTTAAACTGATGCATCCAATCATGCCATTCGTTACTGAAGCGCTGTGGCAGGATATGCCGCATGAAGGCAAGTCAATCATGATCGCTGACTACCCAGTGGTTCATGATGAATTTGCTGATGAAAAATCAGAAGAACAGATGAAGCGTCTGATCGAACTGATTACGGCCGTGCGCAACATTCGCAATGAAGCCAATGCGCCAATGTCCAAGCCAGTCGACCTGCTGATCAAGACTGATGATCAGGCTGCTGCTGACATGCTTGTGGCCAATGCAGACTACATCAAGCGCTTCTGCCATCCTGCTGATCTGCAGATTGCTACCGATACGCAGGCGCCAAAACTGGCCATGAGTGGTATCGTTACCGGTGCTGAAGTCTACATTCCAATGGCTGAACTGGTTGATCTAAAAGAGGAACAGGCGCGGATGGAAAAAGAGATTGCTAAGCTGGAAAAGGAAGTTCAACGTTCCGAAAAGAAGCTTGGCAACGAAAAATTTGTCAACAATGCTCCTGAAGCTGTTGTAGCCGAAGAACGGGCTAAGGCAGTCGAATGGAAGCAGAAGCTGGAAGCAGCCCAAGCACGTCTTGCTTCGCTGCAGAATGCTTAATTAGGTAAGCAGGACATCCCCAGAGTTCAATGGAGCTTTGGGGATGTTTTTTTGCAAATTAAGTCGATTTTTGCGAACAATTGTTCTATAATTGGGCTTAAAAATGAAAGGATTTATCATGACGAATATTCAGAACTACGATGATGCTCTGGCATTTATTCATGGCCGGACCAAGTTTAAAAAGATTCCAACTCTGAAACGGATGCGGCGATTTTTAAAAGAACTTGGCAATCCACAAGAAAAGCTCAGCTATCTGCACGTTACCGGCACCAATGGCAAGGGATCAACCGTAGCAATGCTGCGATCGCTCTTAATGGCAAGTGGCTTGACGGTAGGGACTTTTACCTCGCCGTTTATTGTCTGCTTTAATGAGCGAATCTCACTGAATGGCCAGCCGATTTCGGATGATGAGCTGGTAAAGGCTGCCCAAAAGGTGGCCCCCGTTGTTGATTATCTAGATCAAGTATTGCCTGAGGGTGGTCCTACCGAATTTGAGATTGATACTGCAATTATGTTTACCTGGTTTGCACAAAAAAAGCCAGATGTTGTAATTCTCGAGGTGGGAATTGGCGGCCTTTATGACTCAACTAATGTGATTGTGCCAGCTGTCAGTGGGATTGTTACGGTTGGCTACGATCATATGCATGTTTTGGGTGATACGCTGGCTGAGATTGCATGTCAAAAAGCGGGTATCATCAAGCCAAATGTACCGGTAGTGATTGGCCGGTTGCCTCAGGCTGCGCGGCAGACAATCATAGCAGATGCACAAGAAAAACAGGCACCATTATATGAAAACGGGCGACAGTTTACGGCTAAAAAAATAAATCGTCATCAGCTGAAAAACGAGATTGTATATGATGGGCTAATGCTTCATCGTCAACGATTCCAGCTGGGACTGGCCGGTGAATATCAGGATGATAATGCTGCCGTTGCTCTCACCATGGCGCAGCTTTATTTGAAACGACTGGGTGTGCCGATAGACGTCCAGGCTTTTCAAAACGGCTTGGCCAATACACGCTGGCCGGGGCGGTTAGAAATCGTCAATGACTCACCGTTGGTTGTTTTAGACGGTGCTCATAATCTGCCCGGAATGCAAGCTTTGACGACAACGCTGCAAAATGACTTTAAAGAAATGGAAATCTATGTTTTGGTAGCAATTTTGGCTGATAAACAATATCAGTTAATGTTGGGAGAGATTGCCAGTCTGCCCAATGTTCATTTGATGCTGACCAATTTTGCCGGTCCGGGTCCCAAGCGGCCGAGCGCTGATTTAAAAAAAGCAGCTGCAGATATCAAGACGCATTGGCCAATTGAAACGGCATCCAGCTGGCAAGAGGGATTGCT
>OOBW01001299.1_pt1 | contig 11706 bp, 12 predicted proteins | sample 1671701 | NCBI WGS metagenome assembly OOBW01 (sample SAMN06348183, study PRJEB24527) | human gut metagenome | biome: human gut; feature: ankylosing spondylitis patient; material: feces | host: Homo sapiens | place: China | collected 2015-10 | reverse complement strand
GCGGAGCAGGAGGCGTCCCGTTATCTGGGGATCTCCTCCATGGTGAAGGCCTCGATGATGTCGCCTTCCTTGATGTCGTTGAACTTCTCCACGGTGAGGCCGCACTCGTAGTTCTCGGCCACTTCCTTGGCGTCGTCCTTGAAGCGCTTCAGGGAGGCCAGGGCGCCCTCGTGGATCACGATGCCGTCCCGGACCACACGGACAGAGCAGCTGCGGACGATCTTGCCGTCCTGGACGTAGCAGCCTGCCACGGTGCCCACGCTGGAGACCTTGTAGGTCTGCCGGACCTCGGCATGGCCCAGCACCACTTCCCGGAACTTGGGAGCCAGCATGCCCTTCATGGCCGCCTCGATCTCGTCGATGCAGTCATAGATGACCCGGTACATTCGCATATCCACGTTCTGGCGTACCGCACCGTCCCGGGCAGCCGCGTCCGGACGGACGTTGAAGCCCACGATGATGGCGTTGGAAGAGGCGGCCAGCATCACGTCGGACTCATTGATGGCGCCCACGCCGCCGTGGATAACCTTTACATTGACCTCGTCGTTGGAGAGCTTCTCCAAAGAGGCCTTCACGGCCTCCACGCTGCCCTGGACGTCGGCCTTGACGATCAGGGCCAGCTCCTTGCGCTCGCCGGCCTGGATCTGGTCAAAGAGGTTCTCCAGAGAGACCTTCTGCACTGGCGCGGCGGCCTTGGCGCGGGCCTCGGCCTTGCGCTGCTCCACCAGTTCCCGGGCCATGCGCTCGTCGGCCACGGCGAAGAAGGGACTGCCGGCCTCGGGGGCCTCGCTGAGGCCCGCAACTTCCACGGGGACGGAGGGACCGGCCTCAGTGAGGCGGGCGCCCTTGTAGTCGGTCATGACGCGGATGCGGCCCACGGCGGTGCCGGCGATGATGATGTCGCCCTGCTTGAGGGTGCCGTTCTGCACCAGCAGCGTTGCCACGGGGCCGCGGCCCTTGTCCAGACGGGCCTCGATGACGGTGCCCTGACCGGCCCGGTTGGGGTTGGCCTTGAGCTCCTCCATCTCGGCGGTGAGGGTCACCATCTCCAGCAGATTCTCGATGCCGATGTTCTTCTTGGCGGAGATCTTGCAGCAGATGGTCTCGCCGCCCCAGTCCTCGGGCACCAGGCCGTACTCGGTCAGCTGCTGGAGCACCCGGTCGGGATTGGCGTTTTCTTTGTCGATCTTGTTGATGGCCACGATGATGGGGATCTCCGCGGCCTTGGCGTGGTTGATGGACTCCACGGTCTGGGGCATGATGCCGTCGTCCGCGGCCACCACCAGGATGGCGATGTCAGTGACCATGGCGCCGCGGGCACGCATGGAGGTGAATGCCTCATGACCCGGGGTATCCAGGAAGGTGATGGGCTTGCCGTTCACCTGCACCTGATAGGCGCCGATGTGCTGGGTGATGCCGCCGGCCTCGCCCGCTGCCACGGAGGTGTTTCGGATGGTGTCCAGCAGAGAGGTCTTGCCGTGGTCCACGTGACCCATGACCACCACCACGGGCGCCCGGGGAACCAGATCCTCCGGCTTATCCTCATGGACGTCGATGAGCTTTTCCTCGATGGTGACGGTGACCTCGTGCTCCACCTTGCAGCCCATCTCCTCGGCGATGATGGCGGCGGTGTCGTAGTCAATGATCTGGGGCAGGGAGGCCATGATGCCGTTTTTCATCAGGCACTTGACCACCTCGGCGCCGGTCTTTTTCATGCGGCTGGCCAGCTCGCCCACGCTGATCTCGTCGGGGATCATAACCTTCACGGGGGCCTTCTTGGCGATTTCCAGCTGCAGGCGGCGCATCTTCTCCGCCTCGTCCTGACGGCGCTTGTTGGAGAAGGTCATGCCGCCCCGGCGCTGGTTGGAGGAGCGGATCTTCTCCTTGCCGCTGCCGCTCTTGCGCTCCATTCGGGCGGCCCGCTCACCGCCCAGATCCTCCAGGCGCTGGTCGTACTTGGCAAGGTTCACGTCGCCGCCCTTGCGGGTGTCCACGATCTTCTTCTGGGGAACGCGGCTGACCGGCTGCTGCACCACCACCGGCTGCGTCTGGGGCGCGCTCTGGGCACCCTGGCCCTGGGGGGCCTTGCTGCCAGCGGCAGCCTTGTCGGCACTCTGGGGGGCGCTTTTCTCCGGGGCGGACGCAGCCTTGCCGCCCTCCGTCTTCTTATCTTCCTTGAAGGTATCGGCGAAGATCACCTGGATGCCGGAGACCTGGTTATGCTGCGTGAGATAATCAAAGATCACGGAAAGCTCGTGGTCCGTCAGAACCTGCATGTGGTTCTTGGGGGCGGCCACATATTTGGTCAGGATTTCCGTGATGGTTTTGGTGGGCAGGCCGAAGTCCTTGGCCACCTCATGCACTCTGTATTTTTCCATACCCAATAAAAACACCTCGTTATGCTCCAACCCGGAGGCTGGGAATTTTTTCAGTGGCTGCCGTGACCGCGCCGGTCACGGCGTGGTCCTCAGCCTTCCTTCTTTTTGCGGAAGGAGCCTTTGCCCTTTTTCACCGGACGGCTGTGGGCGTAGGGATCAGCCTTCGGTCTGGGGCGTTTGTCCTTGGTGGGACGGGATTGATGGGGACGTTTGGGCCCCCGGGGGGGATGGGGAGGACGTTCCTCTCGGCTGGTCCGCTTGGGTTCCTGCGGCGGCGGAGCGTCGCTCTGGACGGGGGGCGTCTTGGCCCGGCGCTTGCCCCGGCGGAGGTTCCGCTCATGGGCCTGCTGCTCGGCCCGCCGCTCCGCGGCCCGCTTGGCCTTCAGATCCAGCCGGGCCGCCGCCTCGCCGTATTGGGCGCTGTCCAGCGACTCCAGCCGGTGGACGATGTTGGCGGCAAGGCCGATGTCGGTCACGGCCACGATGGCCGCCGCCCGGCGGCCCACCGCCTGCCCCAGCTCCGCCTTGGTGAAGGGCAGCTGGAGCCACAGGCAATCTCCCGCCTGGGCAAAATGCTGGCAGCGGCGGCGGGTGTTGTCCGCTGCGTCGGAGGCCAGCAGCAACACCCGAGCATCCCGGGCACGGGCCACGGCTTCCACCGGTTCCTCGCCCACCGCCAGACGGCCGCCCCGCAGGCACAGTCCCAGCAGGGGGAGGATCTGCTCACTGTCCATGAGCACCTCCCAACTCCGCCTCCATGGCGTCGTACACCGCCGGCGGGATCACGGTCTCAAAGGCCCGCTCCAGCGCCTTGGACTTGCGGGCCTTCCGCAGGCACTCCACATCGTGGCACACATAGGCGCCGCGGCCGGGCTTTTTGCCGCCGAAGTCCAGGCTGATCTCACCCTCCGGGGATTTGACCACCCGGAGCAGGGATTTTTTATCCTTCATTTCCCGGCAGCCCACACACTGCCGCTGGGGGATCTTCTTTACTTTCGGCATGTTACAGCTCCGCCTTTCCTAAAAAACCGGATTACTCCTGAGGCAGATCCAGGATCTCCTCATCCTCGCCGCCGGCTGTCTCAGCCGGGGCGGCAGGCTCCGCTTCTTCACTTTCCTGATAGCTCTGGGGCTTGATGTCGATCTTGTAGCCGGTGAGGCGGGCGGCCAGACGGGCGTTCTGGCCCTCCTTGCCGATGGCCAGGGACAGCTGATCGTCCGGCACCAGCACACGGCAGGCCTTGCCCTCGTCCGCCATCCACACGTCCACCACGTCGGCGGGCGCCAGGGCGGCGGCGATGAACTGGGCGGGATCCTCGTTGTATTTGATGATGTCGATCTTCTCGCCCCGCAGCTCCTCCACGATGGCGGCTACCCGCTGGCCCTTGGGGCCAACGCAGGCGCCGATGGGGTCCACGTTCTCGTCGTTGGACCACACGGCCATCTTGGTACGGCTGCCGGCCTCCCGGGCGATGGACTTGACCTCCACGGTGCCGTCGTAGATCTCGGGGACCTCCAGCTCGAACAGGCGCTTGACAAGGCCGGGATGGGTCCGGGAGATGAGCACCTGGGGACCCCGGGTGGAGCGGCGGACTTCCACCACATACACCTTCACGTGCATCCCCTCAGCGAGAACCTCGCCGGGGACCTGCTCGCCGGCGGTCAGCAGGATCTCATTGGTGTCCGTGCCGGTGCCGATGCGAAGGAACACATTGTTGTTCCGGGGGTCCACACGGGTGACCACGCCGGTGAGGATCTCATGCTGCTTGGAGTTGAACTCGTCGTACACCATGCCCCGCTCGGCCTCCCGCAGGCCCTGGATGATGACCTGCTTGCCGTTGCCGGCGGCGATGCGGCCGAATTCCACCGTATCCACGGGGATGTTGACCATGTCCCCGATCTCGTACTTGGCGGAGATGTGCTTGGCGTCGGCCAGGGTGATCTCATTGCCGGGGTCTACGTAGTCCTCCTCGTCCACCACGGCCTTCTGGACGTACATCCGCAGGTCCTTGTGGGCCTCGTCCACGTCCACGATCACGTTTTCCACCTCATTGTGGTCCCGCTTGTAAGCGGTGATCAGCGCCTGGACGATCTTTTCCATCATAAAGGACTGGGGAATGCCCCGCTCCTGCTCCAGCAGCGCCAGGGCGGCAAAGATTTCAGCGGGGTTGAAGCCCGCGGGCTCCTTTTGCTTCTTGCCTTTCATCAGTGATTCTCCTTATTGTGAAATTCCGAAAAATAGAAAATACGTGAGACTTAAAATTCCACCCGCAGGCGGACCAGGGCGATGTCCTTCTTGGCGAAGGTCATCTCCTGCTTTCCCACCGTGATGGTGACGTCGCCGGTGGCCTCGTCATAGCCTGCCAGCACACCGGGGAACTCCTTGCGGCCGTCCTGATTGCGGTAGAGCTTCACCAGCACCGCAGAGCCCAGATATCGCTGGAAGTCGCCGGGACGCTTCAGCGCCCGCTCGGCGCCGGCGGAGCCCACCTCCAGGGTGTAGCTGCCCTCGATGGGGTCGGCCTCATCCAGCAGGTCCGAGAGCCGCCGGGAGACGGCCTCACAGTCCAGAATGTCCACGCCGCCCTCCTTGTCCAGCAGCACCCGCAGATACCAGGTGCCCGCCTCTTTGACGTACTCCACGTCCCAGAGGGTGCAGCCTCGCTCCGCGATGACCGGTGCGGCCAGCTCGGCGGTCAGTTCCGTGATTTTTTTCATGGGATAACTCCCTCCTTTTGACGCTTTGCGCAGAAATTGGGTTCGTGAAAAAGGCCAAGAAAAAGAGCGGACCTAAGGCCCACTCCCCATAGCTTACACTTCTAACATACGCATCATACCACAGCGGGGAAAAAAGCGCAAGACTTTTCTTGCAGATTCTTTATTATATGTATGGGTGCCCTGCCTCCTGGGACGAAAGCGGGAAAAAGGAACGCCCCGGAGGGCGTCCCTTTCGGTATCTCAGCGGCGGCGGATGGCGGCCGCGAGGCAGGAGAGCAGAAACAGTGCGAGATTGGCGGCCACCACCGAAGCACCCACCGGAGTGGAGCACACGAAGGAGACGGTGAGCCCTGCGCAGAAGCACACCACGGCGGTGATGCCGGAGCAGATCACCACGCCCCGGAAACTCTTGAAGAGGCGCATGGCGGTGAGGGCGGGGAAGATCACCAGGGAGGAGATCAGCATGGCCCCCATCATCCGCATGCCCAGCACGATGGTCAGCGCCGTGAGAATGGCCAGCAGTGTATTGTACCGGGAGACCCGGACGCCGGTGGCGGCGGAGAAATTCTCATCAAAGGTGACGGCAAAGAGCTTGTGGTAAAAGAGAATGAACAGCGCCAGCACCGCGATGGAGAGCCCCGCGGACAAGAGGACGTCCGTTTTGGTCATGGCCAGGACGCTGCCGAACATGTAGTTGTCCACGTCGGTGGTCATGCCGGTGGTCAGAGAGATGACGATGATGCCCAGGGCCAGGGCGGAGGCACTCATGACGGCGATGGCGGCGTCGCTGTTCCAGCGGGGATGGCTGGCCATCCGCAGCAGGAAAAAGGCCGCCAGGATCACCACCGGGATGGAGAAGTACAGCGGCGTGAAGCCCAGGGCCACCGCCACCGCCAAGGCACCGAAGGAGACGTGGCTCAGGCCGTCGCCGATCATGGAATAGCGCTTGAGCACCAGGGAGACCCCCAGCAGAGCGCAGCAAAGGCTCACCAGCACACCGGCGATCAGCGCTCGCTGCATAAAGGGAAAGGAGAACATATCCAAGAGATTCATACATTGCCCTCCTGAAACCGCCGCCCCTGGGGGGAGGCAAGATACTCCGCCACGGAGCCGCAGAAATAACTGTTGCGGCCGATGTGCAGCACCGTCCGGGCGCTGCGGAGGGCGGCTTTGAGATCGTGGGTCACCATGACAATGGCCATGCCCTCTTTCTGGTTGAGGTAGGTCAGCGTCTTGTAGAGGTCCTGGGCAGCAGCGGGGTCCAGGCCGGTGATGGGTTCATCCAGAATCAGCAGAGAACTGGCAGCGCACAGGGCCCGGGCCAGCAGCACCCGCTGCTGCTGGCCGCCGGAGAGGTCCCGGTAGCACTGATCCTTGAGTTCCAGAATCCCCAGTTTGCCCATGTTCATGAGGGCCGCGGATTTCTGGGCGGAGGAGTAGAAAAAGCGCATGCCCTTGCGGTTGAGGCAGCCGGAGAGGACCACCTCCCACACGGTGGCGGGAAAGTCCCGCTGGGCCCGAGTCTGCTGGGGCAGGTATCCCAGACTTCCCTGCCGCAGCTCCGGGGAGCGCCAGATCTCGCCGGAGAGGGGCTGGATCAATCCCAAAAGGCCCCGCAGCAGCGTGGACTTGCCGGAGCCGTTGTCTCCCACGATGCACAGGTAATCCCCCCGGCGGATGGTCAGGTCCAGATGCTCCAGGACGCTCTGTCCCTCATAGCCCAGGGACACGTCCCGGCAGATCAGCAGTTCATTGGTGGGTTCCATGGTCTTCTTCCGCCTCCTTTCCGGCGCATTGTTCGCACAACCCCAAAAACAATGTCCGGCGAGGGTTGATGCGGAAGTGGTGGTCCTGCTCCAGATGGTCGTACAGGGTCTGCAGGTGGGAGCAGTCCAGGTGCCGGATGCAGCCGCACTTTTCGCATTTGAGCAAAAAGCAGTCCCGGTGACCGTTGGCGTCGTGACTGCAGAACTGGTAAAAGGCGCCTTCCTCCGTATTCACCTTGTGGACGCGGCCTGCCTGCTCCAATTTTTCCAGTTGGCGGTAGACGGTGGCCAATCCCACCGGGCAGCCGTCCCGCCGCAGGTCCTCTGCCAGGTCCGCCGCGGTGAGCAGCTCCTCCCGCCGCTGCTCCAGGCAGCGGAGCACCGCCTGATGCTGTTTGGTACTGTATGGCATGAAATGCCTCCTGATAATATGAAAATGAGAATCATTTTCATATTATAGACGGCTGTGAAAAAAAGTCAAGGGGAGTTGCAAAAATCCGCGGAATAGAGTATGGTAAAGGAGAACGACCCTGCGCGGCGGCGCGCATACACCAGAGAGGATTTAGGAGAGAGTTACATGAAAGTCTCATTGGTCATTATGGCGGCGGGGCTGGGGTCCCGATACGGCGGCAGCAAGCAGGTGGACGGCATCGGCCCCCATAACGAGATCCTGATGGAGTACTCCATCTACGATGCGCTGCGGGCGGGCTTTAACAAAGTGGTGTTCATTATCAAGCCGGAGATGGAGGAGATGATGCACCGGATCTGCGGAGATTACCTGGCGAAAAAGACAGCCTTGGACGGCAGTCCTGTGGAGGTGGCCTACGCGTTCCAGGACTTTTCCTCCGTGCCGGACTTTTACAAGATCCCGGCGGAGCGGACCAAGCCTTTCGGCACGGTCCATGCGCTGCTGTGCGCGGCGGATGTAGTTCATGAGCCCTGCTGCGTCATCAACGCAGACGACTACTACGGCATTGACGCTTACCGGACCATTTATCAGGAACTGGTGAAGCTGCCCGAGACGGGCAAGGCCACCATGGTGGGTTACCTGCTCAAGAACACGGCCAGCCTTCATGGCACTGTTTCCCGGGGCATCTGCACCACTCGGGACGGGTATCTGGAGAGTGTCCGGGAGGCGCTGAAGGTCCAGCTCTACCCCGACGGGACGCTGCGGGACCTGGCGGAGGACCGGGATCTGGCGCCGGACACGGTGGTGTCCATGAATTTCTGGGGCTTTATGCCCAGCATCTTCCCAGCGCTGCGGAGCTATTTTGAGGAATTCCTGCGCAGCGAGGCCGGCGACAGCATCAAGGCAGAGTGCCTGCTGCCGGTGATGGTGGATCAGCAGATGCGCAAGGGGGCCCTGGAGGTCTCCGTGCTCCACTCCACCGACAAGTGGTTCGGCATGACTTATCACGAGGACCGGGAGATCGTGGCCAAAGAGCTGCGCCGGCTCCACGCCGAGGGTGCCTATCCGGAGGATCTGCGGGTCTGAGCCGCCTGAAAACGCTCTTTGCCGCGGGACGCACGGAAGATCGTGCGCCCCGCGGTTCTCATTTTGGGGGGCGGCGAAGGGGCGGAGAAAAATTGATAGAATTTGACACCAATTTTTTAACAATTTGTTTCGACTTTTTCCGCCAAAATGCGTCTTAATAAATAGAAAGACCATAGGAGACAGGGGGAGCCGGTTATGGCACGCAAGCGAAAAAAGAATTCGGGGATCAGGGGCCGCCATCTGGTGATGGGTGTGCTGTTGACGGCGGCGTTGGCACTGCTGCTGACACCGGGGGCCCCAGCCGGTGCGGCGCCCGGCGGACTGGACGATGCTGAGGCGTGCGTCAGCGGGCTGCATGTGACGGCCCCGGAGCTGAAGGCTCCCCAGGTGCCGGAACGCCGGACCCCGGAGTCCACGGCACCAGAGACAAAAGAGCCTGAGGCGGCCCCGGAAGAGACGACGCCGGCCCAGCCGGAGAGCAGCGTGATCGTGCCGGAGAGTGAACCGGTGGCGGATACATATTTTTCCGATGTGGTGTTCCTGGGGGATTCCCGGACCGAGGGATTTTATCTGTACAGCGGTCTGAAGGAAGGACAGTACCTCTACGCGGTGGGGGCCACGGTGGCCTCCGTCTTTACCAAGGAAACGGAGAAGACGGATGCGGGCAAGGTGCCTATGCTGGACGCACTGGCAGACATGGAGTGCGGCAAGGTCTATGTGATGCTGGGCGTCAACGAATTGGGCTGGCCCCGGACCGAGACTTACTATGACCAGTACGGAAAGCTCATCGACCGCATCCGCCAGGACCATCCGGACGCGGAGGTGGTCATCCAGTCCTTGTTGCCGGTCAGCGCTGCCCAGGAGGCTAAGGGCAGTTATGTCAACAACGAGCGCATTGCCGTATACAACGACCTTCTGCAGCAGCTGGCGGAGGAGAAAAACTGCCCGTATGTGAATGTGGCGGAGGCGGTCACCGGCGAGGACGGCTGCCTCAAGCCGGAGCTGACGTCGGATGGAATCCACCTGAATACGGCGGGCTGCGCCGTCTGGCTGGACTATCTGCGGACGCATCCTGTATAATTTGCCCCCTGGAAGGGGGACGGAATGGGGACAGACCTGTCGGTTTTCATGAAAACCGACAGGTCTGTTCATAATTCGGGGAGAAAGCGGCCCAGACAACTTGACTTTTGCCGGGAATCCGTCTATAAATGGAAGTACTGGATCACCCTGATGTGGTCCCTTTGTTTGCGGAAAAGGATTCCACAATGTGGAAAATGAGATGTTTACCACGCAGGGTGGTATGGTTCATCCCTGTGTGGGCATCCCGAAGAAGGAGGATGTGTTCATGGAAACCATTACCGCTTTGATTCAGGACACCCCCATCCCCAAGATGGTGAAGGTGCGCCAGAAGTTCGATGATTCTCATATTCCGGCGGAGGAGATCCCCGGCGTTGTCACCCGGGAGCTTGACCGCCCCGAGATCGGCGGCAAGATCAAGCCCGGCCAGAAGATTGCCATCACCTGCGGCAGCCGCGGCATCAACCACAACGCCGCCATGGCCCGGGCCATCGTGGACTTCGTCAAGTCCAAGGGTGCCGAGCCCTACATCGTGGCCGCCATGGGCAGCCACGGCGGCGCCACCGCCGAGGGCCAGACCCAGATCCTCAAGGACTACGGCATCACCGAGGAGGCCATGGGCTGCCCCATCAAGAGCTCCATGGAGACGGTGCAGATCGGCCTTTCCGGCGTACGCCATCAGCCGGTCTTTATCGATAAGAACGCCTCTGAGGCGGACGGCATCATTCTCTTCAACCGTATCAAGCCCCACACCTCCTTCCGCGGCCCCTATGAGAGCGGCCTGATGAAGATGATGGCCATCGGCCTGGGCAAGCAGCACGGCGCCGAGAGCATCCATCACCAGAGCCCCGCCATCATGCACGAGCTGGTGGAGGAGTACGGCCGGACCATCTTGGAAAACTGCCCCGTCCTGGGCGGCATCGCCGTTATTGAGAACGCCTACGACGAGACCTACCTTATCAAGGGCCTGAGCCCCGAGGAGATCATCACCGAGGAGCCCAAGCTCAAGGAGATCTCCTACAAGACCATTGCCCACCTGCTCTTCGACAAGTGCGACGTGCTGGTGGTGGATAAGATCGGCAAGAACATCTCCGGCGACGGCATGGACCCCAACGTTTCTGGCCGGTTCGTCCAGCCCAAGTACTGCTCCGGCGGTATCCAGGCGGAGAAGGTGGTTATCCTGGACCTGACCGATGAGACCCACGGCAACGCCCAGGGCATCGGCCTGGCGGAGGTCACCACCCGGCGTCTTTTCAACAAGATGAAGCTGGAGATGACCTATCCCACCGGTGTCACCAACACCTTCCTGCACCTGATGAAGATCCCCATGATCATGGACAATGACCGTGAGGCGCTGCAGCTGGCGCTGATGTGCTGCCCCGAGGCGGAGGATCAGAACAACATGAAGATGATCCGCATCCCCAACACGGCCCACATCGACTACATCGAGATCTCCGAGGGCATGCTGCCCCTGGCCAAGGCCAACCCCAACATCGAGATCCTGTCGGAGCCCTATGATCTGGCCTTCGACGAAAACGGCAACCTGTTCTGATCCCTCTTCGGAGCCGGTGCGGTGCTTGCGAGAGCTGCCCGGCTCCGATACTTTGCCGCGGGGCGCTGCCCTGCGAGAACCATCCGGGCGGAGGACCCGGACTATGAAAAAAGGAGTGTCAAACCTATGCGTAACGCCATGATTATTGACGGGAAGGACAACGTGGCTGTGGCCATCGAGCCCATCACCAAGGGCGATACCGTCACCTATGCCTGCGACGGCAAGGATGTCTCCCTGACTGCGCTGGAGGATATCACTATCTACCACAAGATCGCCACCCGGGACATCGCCCAGGGCGAGCCCGTGGTCAAGTACGGTGAGCACATCGGCATTGCGTCCTGCCCCATCAAGGCCGGCGAGCATGTCCATGTCCACAATGTGGAAGGCCATCGGGAAAACCTGGAAGCCAAGGAATAAGGGAGGAAACAGCTATGATGACTTTTTACGGATATAAGCGTCCGGACGGCCGTGTGGGCGTCCGCAACAAGGTGCTGATTCTGCCTGCCAGCGTCTGCGCCTCCGATACCACCCGCATCATCGCCCAGCAGGTGGTGGGCGCGGTGACCTTCAACAACCAGCAGGGCTGCTCTCAGGTGGCTTCCGACCAGCAGCTGACCATGGACGTCATGGCCGGCTACGCCGCCAACCCCAACGTGTACGGCACTGTGGTGGTGTCCCTGGGCTGCGAGAACTGCCAGATGGACCTGGTGGTCAAGGCCA
>OOBW01001289.1_pt1 | contig 11782 bp, 13 predicted proteins | sample 1671701 | NCBI WGS metagenome assembly OOBW01 (sample SAMN06348183, study PRJEB24527) | human gut metagenome | biome: human gut; feature: ankylosing spondylitis patient; material: feces | host: Homo sapiens | place: China | collected 2015-10 | reverse complement strand
GATGATGGAGCGGACAGGCCTCAAAGAGGGAATTTTGTTCCTGGATGAGATTAACTGCGTCAGTGAGACCCTAGCACCCATGATGCTGCAGTTCCTCCAGTGCAAGACCTTCGGCAACCAGAAGCTGCCGGAGGGCTGGACCATTGTGGCGGCGGGCAACCCGCCGGAGTACAACAAATCCGTCCGGGACTTCGACGTGGTGACGCTGGACCGGGTGAAGCGGATCGACGTGGAAGAGGATTTCGCGGTATGGAAGGAATACGCCCAGCGCAAGGGCATCCACGGGGCGGTGGTGTCCTACTTGGACATCAAGAAGGAGAACTTCTACCGCATCGAGACGACGGTGGACGGGCTCCAGTTCGCCACGGCCCGTGGCTGGGAGGATTTGAGCGAGCTGATCTGTGCCTATGAAAAGCTGGGGCTGCGGGTGGACCGGCAGGTGGTGGGCCAGTATATCCAGCTGCCCCGCATCGCCAAGGACTTTGCCAACTATCTGGAACTTTACTATAAATACCAGCGTACCTACCATGTGGACGAGGTGCTGCGGGGCGAGTGGAAGCCCGTCACGGTCTCGGAGCTGCGGGCGGCGCCCTTTGACGAGAAGCTCTCGGTGATGGGGCTGCTGTTCAGCCGCATGTCAGAGTCCGCCCGGGCGGTACGCAAGCAGGATGCCCTGGCCACAGCCCTTCATGGGGACCTGACGGAGTTCAAGGAGCGTCTGGCAGCCGAGCCGGCCCAGGAGGTGCTGGAGGATCTGGTGAGCCGCCGTCAGGCGGAGATGAAGCGGGCCCGGGAGGCCGGCCAGCTGGACAAGGAGCGCCGGGAACTGGACCAGCGGGAGATCCAGACCTTGGAGACGTACCGGATGAATCTCAGCAAAGAGAATATCACCGCCGGCGATGCTGTCATGGAGGCAGTAAAGGGTTGGTTTGCCGGAGAGGTGGAGCAGCGGCGGACGCTGGGAACGGAGACGTCGGCACAGTTCGACAATGCTTTCCGCTTCCTGGAGCAGGCCTTCGGCCAGGGCCAGGAGCTGGTGATTTTCGTCACGGAGGTCACCGCCGGGTACGACGCCAGCTGGTTTGTGGAGAACTTCGGCTGTGACGCCTACTTCCGCCACAACCGGGAGCTGCTCTTTGACGATACCCGTCATCGGATTCGGGAGGAAATTCAGGCGGCCAGAGCCGCCGGAAGCGAGGAGGACAAAGGGGATGAATGAGGAACTCAAACAGGTGGAGACCGTGCTGGACGAGAAGGTCCGGCCTGCGCTGCGCAGCCACGGCGGCGCCATTGAGGTGGACCGGCTGGAAAACGGCGTGCTGTATGTGAAGCTGCTGGGTCACTGTGCCGGCTGTCCCTCGGCGGATCTGACCACGGAGACGCTGGTGGAGGCAGAGCTGGTGAGGGCATTGCCGGAGCTGGTGCAGAAGGTCTGCGTGGTGCAGGACGTCAGCGACGAGCTGTGGGAGCAGGCGAAAAAGCTCCTGCGGGACCACCACCTGTAAAAGGCGGAACTTTGGGAGAAACCAAACAAAAAATCCCGTGCGCTGCGGCGCACGGGATTCTTTTTTGCATTTACCAGCTGTGGTAGCTCCAGGACTCCGAGGGGGTCATGGCGAAGTAGGTATAGTTGATGGTGTTGCCGCCGTCGCCCCAGGTGGTGTCGATGTGGTACTGGGTGCCATCCAGGGTGGCCAGCGTCCAGATATGGCTTTCGTTGGAGACGGTGGTGCAGTCGATGCCCTCCAGCTTGAGCAGCAGGTTGTACGCGCCGGTATAGCCATCGCAGACCGCTTTGCCGGAGTGGAAGAGACTGTAGGGGATGTGGCTGATGGACGTCTCCCCGGCACTGTAATCATAGACGCAGTTTTCGCAGATCCAGGTGAAATACACCCGGGCCATCTCGTACTCCGACATGTCAGCCCGGAGGGCTCCGCTGCGCCAGAGCTGGTCGTGGACGGCGATGGCGGAGGCCATGGTCTCGTTCCGGTAGGACTGGATGGCGTCTCCGGCGCTGGCGGCGGAGAAGGTCAGGATCACATCGCCGGAGATGGAGTAGGAGCAGGTGACGGTGTTGTAGCACTGCTCGCAGTAGGTTTTGACGATGCTGAGCGCCTGCTGCATCACCTGCCGGGCAAAGGTACTGGTGACGCCGGGATCGTACCGGAGTTTGAGAGTGTTGGAATTGGTGGAGAGCATGTAGCGGATGGACTGGTCCATCTCGTCAGCCGTGGAAGGGGCGGCGATATAGGTCCCGGCGGGGACCAGAGAGGCCAGCGTGGTGCCGGCGGCGGAATAGGCGCCGGCGATATCCCAGCTGGGGGTCAGGCGCAGCGAGGCATCCACCATCCGGGTGAGCATGGCGGCGCAGGCGCCCCGGGTGATGACCTGATCGGGCAGATAGGAGCCGGTGTCGTCGCTGCCGATGGAGACACCGGTGCGGTAAAGGGTCAGAATATCCCGGTAATAGGGGGTATATTCCGTCACGTCTGTGATGAACTTCCGGGAGGCGTAAGCCTGGGTCACCAGGGCGTCGTTGACGGCGGGCAGGGCTGCCTCCGGCAGGGTGCCCGCCAGCACATGGGCCACCTGGGCCCGGGTGGCGGCGGAGAAGTAGGTGCCGTCCAGTTCGCTGCCCAGCACGCCCTCGGCCTGCAGGTAGCGCAGATAGGGTACGTAGGCGGCCTGTCCCGCCGCAGTATAGCCGGAGGCACCGGCCTCCGCGCTGCCGGTGCGGTAGAGACTGCGGATGCGCCCGGCAAAGATGATGATCTGTCCCACCGTCATGGAGTCCTGAAGGCCAAAGGTCCCGTCGGCTTTGCCCACGGACAATCCGTACTCATACAGGGCCACCACGTTGTCATAAAACACCGAGCGCTCGCTCAGATCGGAGAACTCTCCGGAATAGGTCTTACTGCGGGTGAAATTGCCGGTGGAGTCCGGCGCGGCCAGAGCGGGGACAGTCAGCAGCAGGCTTACAGCCAGCAGCATGGCGGCAATTCGCTTTTTCATGGGGCACCTCCTTGGTAAGATCGGAATGGTTCTATGTAGCTTGCGGAAACGCCCGAAAACAGACGATCAGGAGGGAATCTGAAGGTCTTCCGGGACCCGGTCCTCCACATAGGGGTTGAGATGTTCGTTCACCAGTGCCAGCGTCTCCTCCGCGTCCAGATGGATGAAGCCGTCGCTGCTGTGCCAGTCACCGGGCAGGGTTGAAAATTCCACAGCACCGCTGCCCATCTTAATAGCCTCTGTGCCGAACCAGGCCATGTCGCTCAGGGACATGGAGGTGTCCACATACTGCTGGAAGATCTTGACAAAATCCCCCACCTTCCCCAGGTTGGATACCGTCAGCATCTGGGAGGCCACGGTTTTCAAAAAGGCCTGCTGGGTCTGCATCCGGCCAATGTCCTCCGTGCCGTAGCCGGTGCCGTCGTTGTTGTGGCGGAAACGGACCACCTCCATGGCCTCCTGGCCGCTCAGGTGCTGCATCCCCTTGGAGAAGTGGATGTGAAGATCCTGGAGGGGATCGTCGTAATCCATGTCGATAGGGACTTCGAAATCCACACCGCCAATGGCGTCCACCAGGGCCTCAAACCCCGAGAGGTCCACGGAAACGGTGAAGTCCACCGGGATGCCAAGCTGTTCGGAGATGGTGTCCGCCAACAGCTCCGAGCCGCCGGAGTTGTAGGCGAAGTTGATCTTGTGCTTTTTGCCGTTGATGATGGCCTTGGTGTCCCGGGGGATGCTGGCACCGTATATGGTGCCGTTCTGGCCGTCAAAACCGATAAGAATATTGGTGTCGCTGCCACCGTTGCCGTCATCCTCACCGGAGAGGAGGATTGTATAGAAATAGGGCTTGCGCTCCTTGTGGGCTGTCTGGGCGGCGGATTGTGTGTCCTCCAGCTTGGTGTCGGACAGCGTTTCCTCCTCCGCCGCATTTGCCTCCGCCAGTTTTGGGGCCTGGAAGAGACAGTGGACGCCGGCGTAGAGAGCGGCGGCCACAACCGCTACCAGCAGCAAGGTTCGGGGCCAGCTGCGGCGGCGGTGCCGGCGACGGCGGCGGGGAGAGGGGGCTTCACGTTTACCCATGGGTCAAATGCTCCTTTGTGTACGCGGCAGGCACCGCGGAAATGGTCAGTAAAGATTTACATAATGTTGATCCCATTATATAGGGCCGCTGTGGAAAACTCAAGAGAAACTTCACAGGGTTGTCCAGCTTTTCCAAAATGGCGGAAACAAAAGGGCGGTCCGGGGTTTACCGGGCCGCCCGGCGGGGTCAGGACTCCCGCTCCGCCAGCTGCTCAAGAAGCGCCTTGATGTCCGCCAGCAGCTGGTTTTGATAGGATAGGGCGCAGCGGATGTAGTGCAGCGTGGGGTCCGGCGCAGCAGCCGCGGGGACATCCACCGGATGGGGCCAGCGGCGGACCGGAGGCTCCGGCGTGACGGGCCCGGACGGTGCCGGGGGAGTGCTGGGCCGGCCCTGATGATTCCGGCCCCGGGAGCAGTTTGCCATATTGATTCCTCCGATACAAGCAGTTTGAACCAGTTTATGCGCGTCTCAGCTGCCCCGGTACTTTTTTCGGGTGGCGATGCCGCCCCGAATGTGCCGCTGGGCCTTGTTGACTTCCAAAATCTCCTTGACCTGGAGATACAGCGCCCGGTTGAACTGGGGCAGCCGCTCTGAGATGTCCTTATGGACGGTGGACTTGCTGATGCCGAATTTCTGTGCGGCGGCGCGGACCGTGGTCCGATTCTCTATGATGTAAAGGGCCAGGCGTTCCGCCCGCTCCTCCATGTTACCCTTCAAAACGCGTTCACTCCCCACCTCTTGTTGCTAAAGACTATGCGCCTGAGGAGGGGGTTATGCGGGAGGAGGGCGGAAACGCGGGCAAACGGGGCAGAGTCCGCACCTGAAAAAAGACCGCCCCGGGGACTCCGGGGCGGCGGGTTCATTTTTTCAGCTTGGCCATCCGCTCCAGGCGGTTCAGGGCCTCGTTGAGGGTGTCGTCATTTTTGGCGAAGTGCAGTCGGATCAGGTGGTTTACCGGCTCCCGGAAGAAGCTGGACCCGGGCACGGCGCCCACGCCCACCTCCCGGGCCAGGTTCTTGCAGAACTGCAGATCGCTCTCATAGCCGTACTCGCTGATGTCCAGTAGCACGTAATAGGCGCCCTCCGGGTCGTTGTGGGCGATGTGCAGGTCGTCCAGGCCCTTCAAAAACAGTTCCTTCTTGTGGGTGTACTTGGCAAGGAGAGTGTCGTAATAGTCCTGGCCGAACTCCAGAGCGGGGATCACCGCCTCCTGCAGCGGTGCGGCGCAGCCCACGGTCAAAAAGTCATGGACCTTCTTGGCCCGCTCAATGATCTCCTCCGGGGCGATGATGTACCCCAGCCGCCAGCCGGTGATGGAGTAGGTCTTGGAGAGGGAGGAGCAGGAGATGGTCCGATTCCACATGCCGGGGAGGGTGGCAAAGTAGGTATGCTTGTGGGGAGCATAGACGATGTGCTCGTAGACCTCGTCGGTGATGACGTAGACGTCGTACTTGGTGGCCATCTCCGCAATGGTCAAAAGTTCCTCCCGGGTGAACACCCGGCCGCAGGGGTTGGAGGGGTTGCACAGCACCAATGCCTTGGGGTGCTGGCGGAAGGCGGCCTCCAGCTCGTCCACGTCAAAGGTGAAGGCGGGGGGATGCAGAGGCACGTAGATGGGCTCGGCGCCGGAGAGAATGGTGTCGGCACCGTAGTTTTCATAGAACGGGGAGAACACCACCACCTTGTCGCCGGGGTTGGTGACGGTCATCATGGCGCACATCATGGCCTCGGTGGACCCGCAGGTGGCAACGATCTCCTTGTCCGGGTCGATGGTCCGGCCCATGAAGCGGGACTGCTTTTTGGCCAGGGCCTCCCGGAAGTTCTGGGCACCCCAGGTGACGGCGTACTGATGGGGGCCGGTGTGGGCCACTTCCGCCAGGCGGTCCAGGATCGCCTGGGGGGGATCAAAGTCAGGGAATCCCTGGGAGAGGTTGACTGCGCCGTATTTCAGGGACACGCGGGTCATCCGCCGGATCACGGAGTCGGTGAAGCTGGCGGTGCGCTGGGACAGAGGCTGGGGCATGAAGGTCGCTCCTTTCATGGTTCGATATCTGCATTGTACTGAAATCTGGGCTGGAAAAAAAGATAAAAAACCAACAAATTTCCGGCGCGGGGAAAATACCTTCCCACGGTGGAAATGCCGTGCTATAATCAAAAAGAAGATTTTTGCAAGGAAAGGAAGCGTGTCCCAATGACCAATGAAACGCTGCAGGTGCTCAAAGAGCGCCGGAGCATCCGGAAGTTCCGCCCGGAGCAGATCAAGCCGGAAGAGCTGGACGCCATTTTGGAGGCGGGTACCTGGGCCCCCACCGGCATGGGCGCTCAGTCCCCGGTGATGGTGGTGGTCCAGGACCCGGAGACCATCGCCTACCTCTCCCGGATGAACGCCCAGATCATGGGCAAACCCGGGACCGATCCCTTCTATGGTGCGCCTACTGCGGTGGTGGTCCTGGCGGACGGAACGCGCCCCACCTGGCTCCAGGACGGCTCCCTGGTGATGGGCAATCTGATGAACGCAGCGGCCTCCCTGGGCGTGGGGTCCTGCTGGATCAACCGGGCCATCGAACTCTTTGACATGCCAGAGGGCCAGGAGCTGCTGAAAAAGTGGGGATTGCCCGCCACACTGCGGGGCGTGGGCCACTGCGTGCTGGGCTATGCCGACGGACCGGCACCCGCACCCAAGCCCCGGAAAGAGGGCTACATCATCCGTCCGTAACGGGGCGGCGGAAAAAGCGGCGGCAGGGAACTTCCTGCCGCCGCTTTGTTGTCAGTCATAGGAAAAAAACGCCTGGTCCATATCCCTGTTGAGCAGCATCCAGCAACCCAGCTGTCCCTCCGGCACAGTCTCCGGCAGGTTCCACTGGGGCCATTCGACCTGAAGCGTTTCGGTTGTCAGAACATCGGTGGAGGCCTCCGGGGCATAGAGGAAAAACTCGCTGCCGCCCTCCAGACCGTAGGGAGCGGCGCCAATGTACTGGGTGCCGTCTTCCGTCCACTCCTCGCCCTCAGTCTCCTGGGCCGTCAAGGTGTCCAGCGTCATGGAATAGGTGATGTCGTCCAGCTGCCGCAGGTCTTTGAAGGTCCCGCTGAAGGTGCAGATATAGTAGATCCCCTTGGGGTACTGGCTGGGGTCGCCGCCGCTGTCCCAGTCGGTGTACTGCCCGGTGAAGGAGCCGTCCGGCTGAAGGGTCAGCAGAGTCCGCCAGCCTCCCGCACCGCTGGAGAAGGTCAGCTCCATGGGAAAATCATCCGGCAGGGCGGAAATGGACGTGCCGCTGTCTTCCGTGTCCCCGCCGGATATTTGGGTCGGAGGCATCTCCTCCGGCGGAGTTTCCTGGGATGTGCCACTGTCTGCATTTGCCGACGTCTGTGTCTGCGGATGCTCGTCTGCTATATCCATCTGCGGGGATGCTCCGCAGCCTGTCAGTAGCCCCAGACAAAGCGCGAGACCGATCAGAGCCGCTCCCGGTCGTGTGCGTTTCCCGTGTTCCATATCCAGTCCTCCCTGTCCATGGTATCGTCAGTGAGGTGAGCATAGCACCTCTTTGCGGCGCTGTCAACGTGGTGTGCCGGGGTGGAAGGGGGGCTCTTGCACCGGGGGAGAAATTGGATTACACTGAAATCATCCGGCGGAAATGCCGGCGCCCCGGCCCGGCACAGCTGCTGCCTGTCCCGGCCGGACGGCAGAATGTGACAACAATTTGTAAAAAACGACAGAAAAATAACGAGGAGGACTGACCCATGGCCCTGTTTGGAAAGCGGGAGAAGGTATTTGAGGTCTGGGGCGACGCCCCCCGCTGGAAAGTCGCCAAACGCGCGCTGAAGGACGCGGGCATCCGGATCATGGAGTCCGGCTTTTATGATACGGAGATGCCAGTCTGCGGCTGCGGCGCCAAGCTGGATCACCGGGACTTTGGCCCCAACGGGAAGATTGACCGCCATACCTATTACCTCTCTGTCCGCCCGGAGGACGTCCCCCGGGCACAGGAAGTGCTGAAACAGATCTGAACAAATGAAAAACCTGTCCGAAGCGGTTTCGGACAGGCTCTGCCCGCCGGGCGCCTGCACCCGGCGGGCCTTTTGTGTTTTCACGTTGAACTGGCGGTTCGGAAACTATACCAGCGGTCTGTGGGGCAGGACGCTCTGCCCGGTCAGGAGGCCTGGATGGGATAGACAATGCCGCCCACGGAGAGGCTCTCCAGGTCCTCCAGGGGGAGGATCTCACTGAACACCGTACCCTTGGAGCAGACGGTGACGCCGTCCTCGGGAGAGATGCTGCCGCCGGCGTTGCTCAGATCGATGACGGTGCCGTCGGTCTTGGTCAGCAGGATCTCCACGTTTTCAAAATACCGCGCCTGCTCCCGGGAGTCCTCGTCGGAGAGTTGGCCGCTGGGGGTATTGCTCTGGGGAATTTCACTGTCCACGGTGTAGTCCACCTTCACCGCCACAGGGGAGAGGGAGATGGAGTCCACAGTGAATGTCATGCCGTCCTGGGTGAAGGTCTCGCCGCCGCCCAGAATGATGGAGGCGTCCTCATACCGCACATCAAAGCGGAACTTCCAGTGGCCCTCGATGACGGGGACGCTCTCCCCGGATGCCTCGTCCCAGCGGTAGATGTTGTCGAACTCCGCAGTGGCGGTGCAGTCGTTGAGGGGCACGTCAGAGCTGATGGTCTGCACCATCTGGAGCGTGTCGTCCGTGGGGTCCTCATCCACGAACCAGCTCCCGCCGTGGGAGCCGCCCAGGATGTTGAGGTCCGCACCGCTGCCCTGGATCAGCAGCATGTCGTCCTCCGTTCCCGCCGGCAGCAGGGCCGTGCCGTCGTCACGGGTGATGGTAAAGACGATGGCGGCGTTGTACTGATCGCCCATCACGGCGTCAGCGGTGATGGTGACGCCGTTGTCCGTGTCGCTGGCGCCCACGGGATAGCCGATCTTGTCAATGATCTCCGTCTGGGCGGCGCTCGCGCCGAAGATAGGGGCGAAGGCCTCCCCGGCGGACTTGAGGATACCGGTGGCGCCGGCAGTGCCCACCGCCAGCACCAACACCGCCGCTGCGGCGATGAGGGCGGTCCGCCGGATGGGACGGTGGGTGCGGGATTGCTGCCCCTGGGCCGCCTGGAGGGCCCGCCGGGCGATGTCCGATTTCTGCTCCGGGGTAAAGTGCAGGGAATCCAGGGCGCGCTGATACTCAGACTGTCTGTTCATAGCCGTAACCTCCCAAAAGATCTTTCAGACGCATCCGTCCCCGGGCCAGCCGGGTATGGACGGTGGCGGTGGGGATGCCCAGGATCTCACTGATCTCGGAGGCCTGGTATCCCTCGTAATAGAAAAGGTAGATCACTGCCCGGTAGTGGGCGGGCAGGCAGTTGACCGCCGCAAGCACTGAGCCGTCCTCCGCCTCCGGGGCGGGGACCTCCGCACAGGCCGCCAGGTCACAGGTCCGCCTGCGCCAGGGACTTTTCAAAAGGTCCTTGCAGGCGTTGGCCGCCATCCGCAGCACATAGGCCCGTTCATGGGCCGGAGAGTCAAACTCCCGGGGCTCTGTCAGCAGTTTCACGAACACGCTCTGGCAGATGTCCTGGGCGTCGTGGGTGTTTTTCAAATAGCTGTAACTGAGGCGGAGAATGGCGTCGGCATAGGTCTGCGCCAGATATTCCGCTCGTTCGTTCTGGTTCATGGTGTCAACTCCTTTGGCGCGCGCTCATAAAAGATACGACCGGGCGGCGGAAAAACTTTCAGTCGGGCTGAAAATTATTAAAAAAGAGGCGGCCGCGGCGGCTGTGAGGCGGTGGGAGGGACCGCCCCTGGCGCGCCGGACAAAGAAAAAAGAGCGGCTGGGCCGCTCTTTTTTGCCGGGAGAGAATCATTCCATTACGATCAGGGCGATGAGCTCTACGGGCTCCTCTGTCCGGTTTTCCAGGCCATGATACTGACCGTAGCCGGTGGCGCAGATGTCGCCGGCGTGGACAATCACTTCCTTGCCGTCATCATTGAACACGGCCTCGCCCTTGATGATATAGTAGAACTCGGTTTCGTGCTCATGGTTGTGATAGCCGATGGAGCAGCCGGGGTCCACCGTCACGTGGGCAAACATCCGGCCATGGCCGTAGAGGCCCTCCTTGTCGGTCAGGTCCTTGATGTGGATGAGGCCCTTGCCGTTCTGGACGCAGACGTCTTTCCGGGGGCAGTTTTCAGACAGTGTATACATGGGGCTGTTCCTCCTTGATAATGGCCCGGACAGGCGCTTGCGCCGGAATGGCCCGGGTGATAAAATGAAGTGACCGCCGCAGTGCGGTGTTGAAACGTATTGTAGCAGAGCGGCGGGAGAAAGTCCAGAAGCCGCGGAAAAGAAGGAGCGGCCTATGAGAAGATTTTTTTCCCTGCTGGTGCTGGGAGCGCTGCTGACGGGCCTTGCGGGCTGCGCCCAGGAGCAGACCCTGGAAACCGTGCCGGAAGAGCCGCTGGCGCTGGAGACGCTGGCGGTGGAGATCAGCAAAAACGGCCTGTCCACCGAACGGCTGCTGCAGGCCAAGCGGGAGCTGCCGGAGGCGCTGCAAACGGCGTTTTCCCAGGCGGGGGTGGACATCGGCCAGGTGACGGTGACCATCGGCTCTTCCACGGACGCCACTGCCCAGGCCCTGAAGGAGGGCAGTGTGGACCTGGCCTTTTTGCCGGCGGAGGACTTTCTGCGGGTGGGCGGGTCGGCAGTGCTGCTGGGGGACGCGCCTCAGCCGGCCCTGACGCCGGCGGCCGGTGACGCCCCTGCCGATTGGAACGGGGCGGAAAACGCCCGGAGCTATGACGAAGATGCACCCTGGCAGGGGGGAACCTTCTCCCTGATCTGCACAGCGCCCACGGAGTACGGCCGTCAGCTGGCGGAGCGGGATACCCCCACCTGGGAGGAGCTGGACCACGCCCGCTGGGGGGTCCTGGGGGAGGACTCCCTGGGGGGCTATCAGTGTCTGGAGCTGTGGCTGGAGGATACCTATGAGGGAAACCAGATCGGAGACCTTACAGACGTGACGGCCTACGAGAGTTACGAGGCGCTGTTCCGGGCGGCGGCCGCCGGGGAGATCGACGCCTTCCCCATCCGGGCGGACGCCCGGATGGATGTGGCGGAGGCCTGGACCCTCTCCCCACTGCGGACGGCGGAGAGCGGCATGCAGGGGTTCGACCGGGAAGAGAGCGTGTGGGACGAGGTGCAGGTCATCGCCGTCACAGAGCCACTCTATACCACCCTGGCGGCCGTGCCGTCAGAGCGGCCGGACCTGACCGACGGCCGGTTTGCCGCGGCGCTGGAGCAGGTCCTCTCCCAGCTGAACCGTGACACGCCGGAGCGGATGGAGGTGCTGGGATGTTCTCACTTTGCCCCGCTGACGGACGAGGGACTGGACCCGCTGCGCCGGCTGATGACGGCCCGGGGCGAGGTGCTGGGGGGTGAAATGCCCTGAATTTTTGAAAAAAGACTTGACCTTCAAGCGGCTTTATCCTTTACACTGACGGCAGAAGGGAGGCATCTGCATGACCAGTAAGGAGATGGAAGAGCGCTCGGGGGTGCCCCGGGCCAATATCCGCTATTATGAGGCGGAGGGGCTGCTGCACCCGGAGCGGCTGAAAAACGGCTACCGTTCGTACAGCGAGGAGGACCTGCGGACCCTGGAGAAGATCAAGCTGCTGCGGCGGCTGG
>OOBW01001283.1_pt1 | contig 11850 bp, 10 predicted proteins | sample 1671701 | NCBI WGS metagenome assembly OOBW01 (sample SAMN06348183, study PRJEB24527) | human gut metagenome | biome: human gut; feature: ankylosing spondylitis patient; material: feces | host: Homo sapiens | place: China | collected 2015-10 | reverse complement strand
CCGATCACTATTGGATTGAACTGGTCGGCAACGCCACCTTCACGCATCATGTTACGGTTGCCGAAACCGAGCTGCATCAAGCAAGCTTTGCGGATGCTCAGACCAGCGCAACTGGTGAAGAAACGGCTTATGAAAAGTTTGTCGCAGATTTACCGCACGTTAATGATCTACAAATTGGAAAATAAGCATTGACAACGAACATTAATATTGTTTACACTTAGTTTATCAATTATTATTCAACCTTTAATCTGGTCCCGTGAGGCCTCCAAGGATGTTCGTTAAAATAAAATCTTCGCCCTTTTTTAGGGAGGACATTATTTGCATCGTCACTGGTCTCACTTGGCCAGTGACGATTTTTCTTTGGGGGTAACACCATGCAAAACGACAATGATCAGATTACCAGCATCGCGATGCATCAACGCAAAACCTCAACCTGGGATATGTTTGCAACCTGGGTTGGTGCCAATGCCAATAACGGCACGTGGTTTGTCGGCGGGGTTTTGGCAGCTTGCGGTTTTTCAGTCGCCATGAACGTGCTGGTTCTGTCATCGGCACTTTCTTCCGTCTTCTTGAGTCTGATTGGCTACATCGGCTATCAGACCGGTGTCTCGACCATGGCCGTCAGCCGGGCATCATTCGGGGTGCGCGGCAGCTATCTGCCATCTTTGGTCAACCTGACGCAGTTTATTGGCTGGACGGCCGTCAATACGTTTATCGCGGCCCAATCCGTCAGTCTGCTTTTAAACGACCTGCTTGGCTGGCCAGTCTGGGGTAAGCCAGGCGGTTGGAAAGGCATCGTGGCTGGGATCGTGGTAATGAGTATTTTACATATCATCAGTATCGCCAGCGGCTCGCGTTCCGTTCAGATGATTGAGCGTTTGGGAATCATCCTGGTTTTGATCTTTGTCATCTGGGAATCGGTAGTCGTCTTAAAGACCGTCCCATTCTCGCATATCGTTAAATGGCAGGTCCCAGCCAGCGCCAAAATGGCTACCGGAGCCGCCATCGACTATGTAGCGGCCTTCAATCTGGCCTGGGTTACGGCAGGGGCTGACTTCACTCGTTTCACGCCAAAGAAGCACAATGCGACGCTGACACCATTTTTCGGTGCCATGGTCGGGGTAATCTGGTTTGCCTTTATCGGCTTGATCTCAACCATCAGTATCGCCATTACCTCTGGTGCCTATAATGCCAACAACTCCGATCCAAGTACGATTGCCAGTCGGCTGGGGCTGGGGGTCGTTGCGCTGCTGGTTATCATCCTGACTTCGATGACCGCCAATGCCGTTAACCTGCTGGCAGCCGGCTCGGCACTTTCCAACATCTTCACCAACATCAAGCTGAAGTACTCGCTTTGGATCGTTGCCATCGTCGCCACCATCGTTACCTTTATTCCAATGATTGTTGGTAGTTTCCTTGACACGTTTACCGCTTTCTTGGATTATGTAGGTATGGTACTGGGACCAATCATCGCCATCATCTGTACCGACTTCTATCTGCGCTGCCACCAGAAATACGACGTCACGCAGCTGGCCAAGAAAAACGGCAGCTACTGGTACTCGCACGGAATCAACTGGTCAGCCGTAGTTACCTGGATCATCGGTACGGCACTGTTCTTAATGCTGCATAACGTTGCTGCACTCAAGAACACGATCGGGGCAACGTTTTTGGTCATGCTGATCAGCGGTGCCATCTACTATGTCTTAATGCTAATTTTTAATCGAAAGGTCGCTTAATCTATGCTGATTCAAAACGTTCATGTAGATAACCAAAAAGATGCCGTTGACGTTCGGATTGAAGATGGCAAGTTTGCAGCCATCAAGCCTGGTCTGAGCGCTAAACCAGGCGAAGAAGTCATCGATGGTCAAGGTAAGGTGCTGCTGCCGCCATTTATCGACTCTCACGTTCACCTGGATGCCACGCTGACGGCCGGCCAGCCAGAATGGAACGAAACCGGTACCTTGTTTGACGGGATTCGCATCTGGTCAGAACGCAAAAAGGATCTCACCATTCAAGACGTCAAGCAGCGGGCTAAAAAGACACTGCTCAATATGGTCGGTCACGGGATTCAACACGTGCGCAGCCATGTTGACGTAACTGACCCGCATCTGATCGCACTACAGGCCCTTTTGGAATTAAAGCACGAGATGCAGGATGTGGTTGATCTGCAATTGGTTGCCTTTCCACAAGAAGGCATTCTCTCCTACCCGCATGGTAAAAAGCTGATGAAGCAGGCCGTTAAGGAAGGCGCCGATGTCGTTGGTGGTATTCCGCACTTTGAGTTTACGACTGAATACGGCTGGAAATCAGTTAAGTTCCTGGTCAAGCTGGCCGAAAAATATGACAAGCTGGTTGACGTCCACTGTGATGAGATTGACGATCCGGCTTCACGTAATCTGGAAGTCTTAGCAACAATGGCCTATAAGACCGGTCTTGCCGACATGGTCACCGCCAGCCACACGACGGCGATGGGATCATACAATGATGCTTACACCTACAAGCTGTTCCGGCTGCTGAAGATGTCAAACATCAATTTCGTCTCCAATCCACTGGTCAACATGCACCTGGGCGGCCGTTTCGATACCTATCCAAAGCGGCGCGGTCTGACCCGGATTAAGGAGCTGGATGCTGCCAACATCAACGTTTCGTTTGGTGAAGACGATATTCAGGATCCATGGAACCCGCTCGGCAATGGCAACATGCTTGATTCCGTCTCAATGGGAGTCTATGCGGCTCATCTGATGGGCTACAGCCAGCTGCAGGACTCATTCAAGTTCGTAACCTACAATGCCGCTAAGACGCTGCATATTGCTGATCGTTACGGCATTAAAGAAGGTCTGGAAGCCAACTGCATCCTGTTGAACGCTGAAGACTTCTACAACGCTTTAAACAAGCACGTTGAGGTTCTCTACAACATTCGCCGTGGCAAGGTGCTGGCCAAGACCACCCCGGCTGAGACGACGCTTAACCTGCCTGACAGTCTGAAATAAGAATCATTAGTACGATAAAAGGTCTGCTCCTCAATTCAGGAGCAGACCTTTTATTATCGATTATGAAGATAAGCTGATTATTCCAAGAAGTCCTTTAATTGCTTGGAACGTGATGGGTGGCGCAGCTTACGCAGAGCCTTAGCTTCGATTTGACGAATCCGTTCCCGCGTAACGCCAAAGACCTTGCCGACTTCTTCCAGCGTACGCGTCCGCCCGTCATCAAGGCCAAAGCGCAGCCGCAAAACGTTTTCTTCACGATCGGTCAGCGTATCTAAGACGTTTTCCAATTGTTTTTTCATCATTTCATAAGCAGCATGATCGGCAGGACTGGTAGCATCCTGGTCTTCGATAAAGTCGCCCAGATGCGAGTCATCCTCTTCACCAATCGGCGTTTCCAAAGAGACTGGTTCTTGGGCAATCTTGAGAATTTCGCGGACCTTCTTGGTTGGCATGTCCATTTCAGCACCAATTTCTTCAGGCAGCGGTTCCCGACCCAGATCCTGCAGCAATTGACGCTGAATCCGGATCAGCTTGTTGATGGTTTCGACCATGTGCACTGGAATTCGAATCGTCCGCGCTTGATCGGCAATCGCCCGCGTAATAGCCTGCCGAATCCACCAGGTCGCGTAGGTTGAGAACTTGAATCCCTTCCGGTAGTCAAACTTTTCAACGGCCTTCATCAGACCCATGTTACCTTCTTGAATCAGGTCCAAAAACTGCATACCGCGGCCAACATAACGCTTGGCAATGGAAACCACCAGACGCAGGTTGGCTTCCGCCAGTTCCTGCTTAGCCTGCTCATCGCCTTTTTCGATCCGTTGAGCCAGAGCAATTTCTTCGTCCGCCGTCAGCAGGTTAACCCGTCCGATTTCCTTAAGATACATCCGTACGGGGTCATTGATCTTGACGTTGGTTGGGGCAGCGGTATCCTTTAAGGCCTTGTTGGACAGTTTTTCCGTAGCCTTCAAAGCGCGCGGATCTGGATCACCCTTTTCGTCAACGACGCTGATCCCGGCATCTTCAACGTTTTGAAGCAGATTATCCATTCCTTGGGCATTCAAGCCAAACGGAGTCGCGATCTGGTCAGTCAAGTCATCGTATTGAATTTCCTTGGCTTTCTTATAGCTTCTGATCAGCTTGCCCACGGCTTTGTCGTATTCAGTCTGATCAAAGTCGGCTTTGTTGGAAATTACCATGTCTTTCTTTTTGCTGTTTGCCATTATTAACTAGTCTCCTCCGTTTTTAATCGTTGCTGCTGACTATAAAGCTGAATGAGCTCAATCGTCAGCTGGGTGATTAGTTCGTGATCGCTCCGTGCCTTGGCTTCCTGCAGCGCCAATTTGGCTTGAGCGATCTTCTGTGTTAAAGGTGTCTTTTGCATGATGAGGCGCAGACAGTCGTCAATTGCAGCCGGTGGGACTGCTGCTGCATTCAAGCCATCCAGCTGTGTTAAAGTTGCTTTTAAAGCCGGATCGTCCACGTAGTCTAAAAAACTGGCTAAATCATACTCATCATGCTCGGTAAAATAATTCAAGGCCTGCTGATAGAGTTCCTGATACTGATCATGAACAAAGGCAAAATCAGGCATTGCCTTCAGCTGAGCCCTGGTACCATAGTCATGAAGCACAGCCGTCAGCAATAAGCGCTCTGCCCGCTCTGTTTGATCAAGTGCCAATGACTGCTGCTCGGCTGCCGTCAGCGCGACTGCCTGTGGTGCTGGTTGTGCTTGGACGCGCCGCTTTTGGCCGTAAGCCGGTCGCTTATTAAACGATCCATTAAACCGGCGCTTGGGGGCAGCCGGCGGATTATCAGGCCATTGTGATGCTGACGGTGCCGTACCTGGCTGAGCAGCCGGCTGTGTCTGAAGCTGAGTCGTTAACTGCTGCTGCAGATTTTGCGGATTGACCTGAAACTCCCTGGCCAATTCCTGTACGTACAGATCTCTGGCAACCGGATCACCGACCTTGGCGATCACGCCAATCGCGGCATTCAAATAGCTCAAAAGCTCAGCCTGATTGCTCAGATTCAGTCCTTGCCGCAGATAGCGCAAGCGAAATGCAGTCGGTGTTTCTTCGGTATTTTTCAGATAATCGCGAAACTTAGCCCCGCCATTTTGCTGAATGTATTCATCAGGATCTTGTCCGGTTGGCAGCTGCACGACACGAATCTTAAGCTGATTGGCAACCGCACTGGCCTCGATCAGCTTAAGCGCCCGCTCAATGGCGTTTTGTCCCGGTGCATCGCCATCGTAGCAAATGTTCAGCTGAGCGGTCGTCTTGACGATCATCGCCAGCTGCTCATCGGTTAGACTGGTCCCCATAGAAGCAATGCCATTATGAACGCCGGCGCCATATGCCGAAATAACGTCCATGTAACCTTCAAAAAGCAGCAGTTTCCCATTTTCTCTGGCTGCTTTTCTAGCTAGATCAAAATTAAAGATCAAACGACGCTTGTTAAAAATCGGCGTTTCGGGACTGTTGAGATACTTCGGCGCGTCAGTATTTTTTTGCAATAGACGCCCTGAAAAGGCAACCGGTCGTCCCTGCCCATCCTTGAGCGGAAACATGACTCGATCATGGAAACGATCATGCAGACTGCCGGAGCGATCCTCGGTAAACAGGCCTGATCGGCGCAGCAGCTGATAGTCATGTCCTTCTTTTTCCAAAACGGCCTTTAAGACCTCTTCTTTAGGAGCATAGCCGAGATTAAACTGATCGATCAGCTCTTGAGTCAAGCCGCGCTTTTGCAGATAGCGACGGGCAGGCTCGCCAGCTGGCGTGTTCATCAAAATATGATGATAGAGTCGCATGGTCGTTTCATGCAGCTTAATCAAGCGCCCCTGCTGCGAATCCGGTGCCTGTTCCGTTTTAGATTCGGCACCGGCTTGAAAATCAGTTGGCAATGCCACGCTGCCCAGCTTGGCAACCTGCTCAACGGCTTGCGGAAATGATAGGTGATGCAGCTCCATCAAAAAGTCGAATACCGAACCTGAGCGATGACAGCTAAAGCAATAAAAGAACTGCTTTTGCTCACTGACTGAAAATGATGGTGTGTTATCTTCGTGAAACGGACAGTGCCCAACCAGGTTCTTCCCTTGCCGCTGCAGCTGAACGTCTTGACTGATGACGTCAGCAATATCAACGGACTGCCGCACCTGATCGATCAGTTCTTGCGAAAGTCGCGCCATTCGTTCACCCCATTTCCCGCGAATAGTAGCAAAAGGTCGCCTCCAGATGGAATGCGACCTTCAACGACTTCAGGCAGCATCTGCTTTTAGACACTACCTAATATACCTATTTAACATGATACCACAAGTCTGGAACAATACAATTCATTTGCTCGATAAACCGTAACTATTTAACGATCAGCTTGTCAAGATTACCAAGTGCGTAGACATCATCAGCCAGCTGCTGCAAAAGGGCCAGCCGGTTGCTGCGGATGCTTTCATCTTTGTCCATAATCATGTTTTCTTCAAAGTAGTTGGTGATTACTGGTGCCATTGCTCGCAGGTCAGCAAAGTTTTGTGCCAGCGTCTGCGTATCCCACTTCTTGTCTAAGGAAGCCACCAGATCAAACAACTCGGTTTCCGATGGGTTTTGGAACTTGGCCGGATCAACTGCTGGTACGCCATCCTTAAAGTCAGCCTTCTTGGCAATCCGCAGTACCCGCGTCAAGGCTTCAACGTCTTCCTTAAAGCCATCATCGTCTTTGTGCGCGTCAAGCGTCTCGGCTGCTGCCAGAACGTTGGCAATGTCAGCCGATTTGGTATCCACAACGGCATCAATCACGTCATAGCGCAGATCCTGCGTGTTGAAGAACTGCTTGAGCCGATCCAAGAAGAAGGCGTGTACCTGATCAGCATTGTGCGAAACGTCAAATTCCGGCGTCAGTCCTTGAGCTGCCAATGCTTCTGCAAATTCATCGGCCATCCCCATTACCGGCAGATGCCAGCCGCGCGCAGCGATAATCCGTACGATCCCGTAAGCCTGTCGCCGCAGTGCATATGGGTCATTGGAGCCGCTTGGAATCATATCAACGGCAAAGAAGCTGATGATGCTGTCCAGCTTGTCGGCAATTGCCAAAATCGCGCCGATCTTGCCGGCTGGCAGCTCGCCTTCAGCAGAGATTGGCATATAGTGTTCCTTAATGGCTGCAGCGACGTCAGCTTTTTCACCAAGCAGCTTGGCATAGATCTCACCCATGATCCCTTGCAGCTCAGCAAATTCACCCACCATCTGCGTCGTCAGGTCAAACTTGTAGATGTGAGCAGCTCGATCAAGGTCTGCCATTTCTTCATCACTAAGGTTCAGCTTTTGACCAAGCAGCTTGGCCAAGACCGCCGTCCGTCCCATCTTGTCATACATGGAGCTGATCTTGTCATGGAAGCTGACCTTCTTTAAACGAGCCACGTATTGGTTAATCGTAATCTTCTGGTCCTCTTCATAGAAGAACTTGGCATCTTCCAGACGTGGTACCAGCACCCGTTCGTTACCCTTGATCACGTTTTCCAGGTATTCGCTGTTACCATTGCGGACCGCGATAAAGTGTGGCAAAAGCTTGCCCTCATGATCGCGAACACAGAAGAAGCGCTGGTTGTCCTTCATGGAGGTAATCAGGACTTCTTCAGGCAGGACCAGATATTTTTCATCAAACGAACCGGCAAATGAGGTTGGCCATTCAACCAGGTTGTTGACTTCTTCCAGCAGGTCCTCATCCCAGTCGATGATCCAGTCGTTTTCCGCCAAGATGTCGTCAATCTGAGACTTGATCAGGTTCTTGCGCTGTTTTTGATTGGCGATCACAAAGTCGTTGTTCAGTTCAGCTTCGTAGTCTTCGGCATGCTTGATCTCCACGTCATGACCCAGGAAACGGTGACCACGCGTCATGCGGCCAGCCGTTACGTCCAGGATCGAAAATGGCACGACCTCATCATCCAAAAGCGATACCAGCCAGCGAATCGGCCGAACGAACTGCAATGAGTGACGGCCCCACTTCATCATCGTTGGGAAGTTCATGGCTTCAATGACGTCCTTTAAGCCGGGCAGAACCTCAGCAACCGGCTTGCCGTCAACGTGCTTTTCAACGTAGACGTATTCAACGCCCTTGATCTCTTTAAACTCGATGTCATCAACACTGACGCCTTGACCGCGCGTAAAGCCAATCGCTGCTTTGGTCCAGTTGCCGTCTGCATCCTGAGCAATCTTTTTAGCCGGGCCCTTAACGGATTCGTTGACATCAGGCTGTTTGTCGGCTAACCCGGTAATCAGAAGAGCCAAGCGACGCGGCGTGGCAAATTCTTGAATCTTTGCAAAGTCAATGCGCTGTTCCTTTAAGTATTGAGCAACGCGTTCGTGCAGCTGCTTGATGCTTGGCGTTACGACATGCGCAGGCATTTCTTCCAGCCCAATTTCCAACAGATATGAATGTGCCATTTACTTGTCCTCCTTCTTGGCCTTGGCAGCTTGCTTGGCCGCCCGTGCCGCTGCTTTTTCAGCCAGCTTGGTGTATTTTTCGACCGTTGCCTGGCGTTCCTTTTCATCATGAATCAATGGGAAGCCCCGTTTGCGCCGTTCTTCGACAAAAGCCTTGGCAATCGACTTGGCCATGATCCGAATTCGGTGCAGGTAGCCGGCCCGCTCCGTTACTGAAACCGCCCCGCGCGCATCCAGCAGGTTGAACGTGTGGCTGCACTTCAAGACATAGTCATATGCCGGGTGAACCAGTCCCAGTTTGATCAGACGCTTGGCTTCGGCTTCGTAGTCATTGAATTCTTGAAGCAGCATGTCTTGGTTGCTTTCTTCAAAACTGTACTTGGAGTGCTCATATTCTGGTTCCTTGAAAATGTCGCCATACTTGACGCCGTCTGCCCATTCCAGATCATAGACACTGTCAACGTTTTGAATATATTCAGCCAATCGTTCCAAGCCATAGGTAACCTCGGCAGCTACCGGATCCATCTGCAGCTCACCAACGACTTGGAAATAAGTGAACTGCGTAACTTCCATCCCATCGAGCCAGATTTCCCAGCCAACCCCGGCACAGCCCATTGATGGGTTTTCCCAGTTGTCTTCAACAAAACGAATATCGTGTTCCAGCGGCTCAATGCCCAGCTGCTTCAAACTACCCAAATAGAGCTCTTGAATATTGTCTGGTGACGGCTTCATCAAAACCTGGAACTGGTGGTGCTGGTAAAGACGATTGGGGTTTTCGCCGTAGCGCCCATCGGCAGGCCGCCGAGAAGGTTCAACGTAGGCAACGTTCCATGGTTCAGGTCCAATTGCCCGCAGGAAAGTGTATGGGCTCATCGTCCCGGCACCTTTTTCGTTGTCGTAGGCCTGCATCAGCATACAGCCTTGGTCGGCCCAATATTTTTCAAGAGTAAAAATAATCTCTTGAACGGTGAGTTTCTTTGACATAATCTGACTCCTTTCAACGTAAAAAGTCCCTACAATGGCCAGCTGGACTGGTCATTGCAGGGACGAAGTTAATTCGCGGTTCCACCCTGCTTTTCTGCACCTTAGACATGCAGAACAGCTTAATTAAGCGACTGTTAAAGTGCCACGCTGCTTGATCGTTATCATGGCTTCCACCATCCCATGATCGCTTTGGTTCGACAGTAAGCAGCGATTCTTTGTCATCGTCGATTAGATTTAAATTTAGTTGCTCTTTTATCATAGACAACTACTTTACACTTGTCAATTTTCAGAGCGAAGATTTTTCAATTGATTTTCCCAGGTCGCCATTTGATCGATGAACCGCTTGCTCTTTAAGTGCAGCCCGAGCTCATCGTCATAAATGCGATCCAGCGTATAGCGCAGCCGATTCTTAACGCTTTGATCAACCTGAATCTGATTGACCTGCGCCAGATTCAAAGAGGCAAACAGCTGCAGATAGCCAACCGTCCGGCGATCCAAGTGAAACCGACGCTCATCCAGGTTCCAGTGCCGACTGCACAGCATCCCCCCATTGGCTTCGGAAAAATCCAGCGGGCGATCGTTCAACCCACAGATCGTGCAGCAATCCCAAGTCTGCGCGGCTCCCAATAAAGGCAGAAACTGCACTTCTAAGACGTTGGCTGCGATCTGAGGGTCCTGCCCTTTATCGATCAGCTCGAGCGCGGCCGCCACTTGATTAAACCAACCGCCAATCGATCGGCCCTCTTCAAACGTCGCGTCTACCAACTCGAGAATATAGGTAGCATAGGCACTGCGCAGGGGATCTTCGCCCAGATGAACGTATTGACGCGTATCACGCGCGGCACTCAAATAGCTGAGCGAGCCATCATCAGCCAGCCAGCCGGTATACTGTCCATGCGTAAAAGGCAGAATATCGCTGGTGATCTTGGCATGCGAACGATTGCCGCCTCGGACGAAAAACATCATCGGTCCGCGCTTGTCAGTCAAAAACTTGACCAACAGATCACGTTCTTTATACGGGCGCCGATACATTACGATGCCGGCAAAGGAAGTATTTTCCCGCGCCATGCTCTCAGCTCCTTTTAATAGTCGTTGCTGCGGTAGCCGTAGTCTTTGAGCATTGCCGATTTATCGCGCCAGCCGGGAACCACCTTGACCCACAGCTGCAGATAGACCCGATCACCCAGCAGATGCTCGATGTCTTTTCTGGCCATGGTCCCGATTTGTTTAAGCATCTGCCCTTTTTTACCGATGATGATGCCCTTTTGTCCCGGCCGCTCAACGATGATATTGGCATTGATGTGTACCGTCTCATCATCTTGACGCTTGACCGACATGACATCGACGGCAACGGAATGCGGCACTTCCTGACGCGTCAGCATAAAGACCTTCTCACGAATCATCTCGGCAATAACGAAACGTTCAGGGTGGTCGCTGATCTGATCGCTTGGGTAATATTGCGGACCATTTGGCAGCTGGTCGACCAACTTGTTGATCAAAGCATTGACGTTGTTGCCATTCAATGCCGAAACCGGAACGACATCGGCAAACTTAACCGTGCCATCCTCAAACTGCTTGACGATTGCCGGCAGCTCATTTGGATGCACCTTATCGATCTTATTGACGACCAGATAGATTGGCTTTTGTACCTGCTTAAGCCGTTCCATGATGAAGTTGTCGCCAGGACCGCGCTTTTCATCAGCAGCGACCACATACAAGACCGCGTCGACCTCATCCAAAGCCGAAAGCGTTGAGCGCTCCATAAAGTCGCCCAGCTTGGTCTGCGGTTTGTGGACCCCCGGCGTGTCGATGAAGACGATCTGAGCCTCATCAGTAGTGTAGATCCCTTGAATCTTATTACGCGTCGTTTGGGCAACGTTGCTCATGATGGCAACCTTTTGTCCGACGACATAGTTTAAAAGCGTTGACTTGCCGACGTTGGGCCGACCAATCAGAGCAACGAAACCAGATTTATAATTTGGATTATCCATATTTTTCCCTTTCCTAAATGCCTAACAAATTCTTGAAGCGCGGCCAAAAAATCAGCAGCCCAACCAAAACCGCGTAAAAAGCCGCCAGCAAGACGACCCCAGCGGCAATATCTTTAGCATATTTAGCATCAAGATCATAGTGATGGTGCACGACCAGATCAACCAGCTCCTCAACGATCGTATTGGCAAACTCAGCCGCAAACACGACAAAGATTGCCGACAGCAGCCACAGCCACTCAAAAACGCTGACCTGCATCAAAAAGGCCACGATAATCACCAAAACGGCCGCGATGATATGGAACCGCATGTTGCGTTCTTTTTTAACCACATCTTTGACTCCATCCCAGGCATGTCCCAGCGCCTGGATGAAATGACGATTTTTTTCGACCTGATGCTTATCTTGGGAGCCCATAGCCATTTAAAATCTCCTCTTGCAGCTTAAACATTTTTTCT
>OOBW01001272.1_pt1 | contig 11906 bp, 9 predicted proteins | sample 1671701 | NCBI WGS metagenome assembly OOBW01 (sample SAMN06348183, study PRJEB24527) | human gut metagenome | biome: human gut; feature: ankylosing spondylitis patient; material: feces | host: Homo sapiens | place: China | collected 2015-10 | reverse complement strand
TCTTGTATACTTTCGCACCAAATTTTGCGGGATACTGTCTCTCCTCGGTCAAACTCTCAAGCGCATCCAACAGTTCTTCCACACCTTCTGTGTGCAGAGCTGAGCCAAAATAACACGGAAATACCCGTCTCTGACTGATCAAATCTGCTACCTGCTCTCTCGGAAGTTCTCCGTTCTCCAGATACTGCTCCAGCAGCCCTTCATCACACATGGCTAGCTGCTCTGCTGCCTCTTCACTGCCCTCACTTCCAAACACTTTTTCAAAATCAATACAGTGATCTCCAAATCTCTTTTTCAACTCTGCCAGAACGCGTTCTCTGTCCGTTCCCGCCTGATCCATCTTATTCACAAAAAGAAACACCGGGATCTTGTACTCTCCAAGAAGTCTCCACAGTGTCTCTGTATGTCCCTGTACTCCGTCTGCACCACTGATCACAAGCACTGCATAATCCAGAACCTGCAGTGTCCGCTCCATCTCCGCAGAGAAATCCACATGCCCCGGTGTATCCAGCAGAGTTATCCTCATATCTTTCCAGGAAAACACTGCCTGTTTTGAAAAAATAGTGATTCCTCTGGAACGCTCCAGATCATAGGTATCCAGAAATGCGTCCTTATGATCCACCCGTCCCATTTTCCGGATACTTCCGCTTGTATAGAGCATACTTTCCGACAATGTCGTCTTTCCTGCGTCTACATGAGCGAGGATGCCAAGACAGATATGTTTTTTTACTTTTTCAAACTCTTTTGAGCTCATGAAAACGCCTCCTCTTGTGATTACATTGATGTTGTATTATATCACAAAAGGAGGCGATAGTCGAGATACGTTCTCGTTTTCACTCTTCTATAAAATTTTTGACAAAAATTCTTTCAGTCTCGGATCCTTCGGATGCTCAAAGAACTCCTTCGGATTTCCTTCTTCTTTGATCTGCCCTTCATCCACAAACACAACTCTTGTGGCAACTTCTTTTGCAAATCCCATTTCGTGTGTTACCACAACCATAGTCATTCCGTCTCTTGCAAGCTGTTTCATCAGCTCCAGAACTTCTCCTACCATCTCCGGATCCAGCGCAGAAGTCGGCTCATCGAACAGCATCACATCCGGATTCATTGCCAGAGACCGCACGATCGCAATACGCTGTTTCTGTCCACCGGAAAGCTGATCCGGATATGCATCTGCCTTGTCTGCAAGTCCAACCCTCTGCAGCAGTTCTTTTGCTTTTTTCTCTGCCTCTTCTTTCGACATCTTTTTCAATGTCACAGGTGCAAGCATGATATTTTCCAGGATCGTCTTATGTGGAAACAGATGGAAATGCTGGAACACCATTCCGATCTTCTGACGATGAACATCAATATCTGTCTTTGGATCTGTAATATCCGTCCCTTCAAATAAAACAGTTCCTCCTGTTGGAACCTCCAACAGATTCAGAGACCGCAAAAATGTAGATTTTCCTGATCCAGACGGTCCGATCACAACAACGACCTCTCCTTTTTTGATCTCTGTAGAAATCCCACGCAGTACTTCCAACTTTCCAAATGCCTTTTTCAGATCCTGAACCTGGATCAATACTTCGTTCTTATCGTTCATTTGTGCGCAGTCTCCTTTCCAGTTTGTTCATAAAGAATGTAAGCAGCATCACCAGTGCCAGATAGATCACTGCCGCTGTGATTAATGGAATAAATGCCTCAAATGTACGGCTCTGAATTACCATTGCCGCCTTTGTCAGATCCTGTTCTCCAATATATCCGATGATCGCAGTCTCTTTGATCAGCACGATCATCTCATTGACCAACGCCGGGAGTACATTTTTAAATGCCTGCGGCATAATGATCAGACGCATCGTCTGTCCATAGCTGAGCCCAAGACTTCTTCCAGCCTCTGTCTGTCCTTCCGGAATCGCCATAATACCGGACCGCACGATCTCAGCTACATAGGCTCCGGAGTTGATACCAAATGCCAGCCCTCCGATAACGATGGAATTCAGGGAAGAAGCCCCGAACACAACGAGATACATGAACAATACCTGGATCATGCTCGGTGTTCCCCTGATAATGGTCAGATACACTTTACAGATTGCATTTAAAATTTTGAATTTTCCGGTCTTATCATGCAGAGAACGAATGATCGCCACAGTAAAACCAATGATCACACCTACTAAAAGTGCAAACAATGTTACAAGGATCGTAACTTTCAGACCGTTTACCAGCAAAAGCCACCGGTCATCTTCAATAAAGTTCTGATATAACTTTTCTGAAAAGCTCATGTTTTTACCTCTCTTGTATGTTTCTTTAACAGTTCAAAACAGGGCTGCCTGATTTTTGTCCCGCACCCCTGTTATTGTATCTCATTACCATTCTGTGATTATTTTCTTACGATCACTACCTGGCTTGCATTTGCATATGTGTCTGTGAAATCTGCATTTTTCTGACGCTCTGCATCCACTGTCATGCCGGCTGCACCGAAATCTGCCTTTCCTGCTGCAATGGATGGAAGAATAGAATCAAATTCCATATCCAGAATCTCCAGATCATATCCCATTTTATCACAGATCGCTCTGGAAAGATCCACATCGATTCCTACAATGCCGTCACCTTCATGATACTCGTATGGCTCAAATTCTGCGTTCGTAGCCATAACAAGTGTTCCCTTGGAGTGATCTACATCTGCCGGAGATTCATACTGATATTTTCCGGTATCATCTCCAATATAGTTTCCGATGATCTTATCAACTGTACCGTCTTCTTTCAGTTCTTCAAGCGCTTTGTTCATCTCATCCAGCAATTCCGTGTTTCCTTTTTTCACACACATTGCATATTCTTCTGTTTCAAAAACGCCGTCGATAATCTTCAGATCCTGATTCTTTTCTCCAAATTTTGCTGCCGGCTCAGAATCAATTACGACACAGTCGATCTTTCCGTTTTTCAGTGCCTGTATTGCAGTTGATCCTTTTGGATAACGCTTCATCTGAGAGTCTTTCTCTACCTGCTCGGAGCTTAAGATATCTCCTGTCGTTCCCTGCTGAACACCGATCGTCAGTGTCTTAAGATCTTCCGGTTTCTCAACATTCACTTCTTTTTTCTCTGAAGAACCACATCCTGCAAGCGAAACCATACATGCCGCTGCCAGAACGATTCCTGTCAACTTTTTCATTTTCATCTTTCATTCCTCCCAAAACAAAATACACATAGTCTGTATAATCATTCATTTTATACATATATGATACCATGTTTTTACGAAATTGCAAGACTAATTATGCATAAATTATCATTTTTATACGTATATTTTTTGTATATAATTCATTTTTATGCAAGCAGTGCATGAATCCCGAAATACAGGAACACAATAATTCCAAGTACGATACGATAATATCCAAATGCCTTAAAATCATGATTCTGAATGTATTTTAATAAAAACTTGATCGCCAGAATGGACACAACAAATGAAACAACACATCCAAGCAGAAGAAGCCCAAGCTCAGTCCCTGTAAAGTCAAATCCAAAGTGACGAAGTTTTACAAGGCTGGCACCTGCCATTGCCGGAATCGCCAGAAAGAATGTAAAATCCGCTGCTGCAGTTCTTGACACGCCCAGTGCCAGTGCTCCGACGATCGTTGCTCCTGAACGGGAAGTTCCCGGAATCATAGCAAGCATCTGGAATACTCCGATCCAGATCAGGACCGGAACTCCCATCTGGGAAATCTTGGTGATCTGAGGTTTCCTTCCTTTGTGTCTGTTCTCGATCACAATAAACAGAACACCGACTACGATCAGCATCGTAGCAACTACATAAGAATTATTAAATTTTTCTTCAATAAAATCATTAAACAGGATTCCTACCACTCCTGCCGGTATGGAAGCGATCACTACTTTCACCCAGAGCTGCAGCGTCATTTTTTTCTGCTTTTCTGTCTTTTGCGGTGAAAACGGATTCAGCCGGTGAAAATAAATCACAACAACTGCCATGATCGCACCAAGCTGGATCACCACGTTAAACATATCCAGATACGACTGGCTGAAATTCAGCTTCACAAATTCTTCTACCAGGATCAAATGTCCTGTACTGCTGATCGGGAGCCATTCTGTAATTCCTTCCACAATCCCCAGTATGATTACTTTTAATGCTTCTAACATATCTCTCCTCCTATCTCAAAGCAAACTTTTCGACTGCTTTTGCCACGCCTTCTTCCTCATTCGTATCCGTCACATAATCTGCTACCGCTTTTACACTTTCCTCTGCATTGCCCATGGCAACTCCAAATCCCACGGCCTTTAACATTTCAAGATCATTGTCCCCGTCTCCGCATGCCATAATCTCATCTCTGTCAATTCCAAGTCTGTGCCCAAGCTCAATCATTCCAATTCCCTTATCGATTCCCTGAGCATTAATCTCAATGTTATTTCCAAGCGATCCCGTCAATACCAGCCCCGGAATCTCTTCCAGCTCTTTTCTGGCACGCTCTATATCCTGCATATCCGCAAACATAAGCTGCAGTTTGTCTGCATCGCGCTTTGCTTCGCCATACCATTTTACAATAGACGGAACTACAGTCCTGGTAGACCTTACATACTCCCACATATGCGGATTCTTGTGATAACGCCAAATTTCCTGTAGCTGATTTTCCTGCGCATATACCTCCCGGTCAAAGTACGCCTCTTGTAATGTATCATACTTTTCTGTGATTTCCAACGCTTTCTTTCCTTTTTCATAAGGAACCGGATGCGAAAGAATCGTTTTTTCATGGATCAAATCGTAGATTCTCGCCCCATTGGTCGTCAGCGCATACTGCATTCCCTGTATCGCTCTTACCTGTCCTGGAATACCGGTAAGCGGCCGCCCGGTCGCTACCAGCACAATGATCCCCTGCGCGATGGCCTCCTCCAGTACACTCTTTGTATGATCAGTTACCTCTTTTTTTGAATTGAGCAAAGTCCCGTCCAAATCCAGTCCTATCATTTTTATCTTTTTCATGAAGCCTACTCCTCATCTTTCTGTTACTGCTCACAGTAACCTCTTTCTTAAAGTTTTGTAACTTATTTTATCAAAATTTGCGTTATTTCGCAATTTATAGTATAATAGCGAAACAGACTTTTTTATAGAAAGGAATTAAAGTTATGAAATCAGGCTTAAAACGCAGGCTGCAAACAGGTACTGCACTTATTTGCTCCCTCGCAATGGCTTTTTCTGTTCTCCCTGTTTCCGCAGAGGAAAGCACCCAAAGCCTCGAAAGCAAAACTTCTGATCTGGCAGGCCAGCTGGCCGGTATCAATCAGGAACTTGTCGCCATCAGCGATCAGATATCTACGACTGAGATGCAGGTTGAGATTACGAATGGCGAGATTCAAAGGACAAAAGATTCCTTAGCCGACGCACAGGCAAAAGAAGCTCAACAGTATAATGACATGAAGACACGTATTAAGTATATGTACGAGACCGGAAGCGCATCACTTCTGGAAATGCTCTTTTCTGCAGAGGATATGACTGACTTTCTGAACAAAGCAGATTTTATCCAGAACATCAGCGACTATGACCGCAAGATGCTCACTGAACTGCAGGAGACGAAAAATCAAATCGCAGAAGAGGAAAAGACTCTTCAGGCACAGCAGGATTCTCTGGTCTCACTCCAGACAAGTCTGGATAAGAAGCAGTCTGATCTCGAAGCGAAAGCCGCTGCTACTTCTACTGATCTGGCTACATTTCAGGCACAGCTTGCAGCACTTAGAGCACAGGAAGCTGCGGAACTGGAAGCAAAAAGACAGCAGGAACTTCAGCAGCAACAGCAGCAAGAACAGCAGCAGGAATCGGACAAGCCTTCATCCGGTGACGGTAACTCAACAGTGACTCCGACACCTCCGACTACACCGGATTCCGGCGGAGATATCATTCAGGGAGGAGGCTCTGATGCAACCCATGATGAGCTCACTACCTTTGCCGCTTTATTGGACTGCGAGGCCATACATGATTATAATTCCATGCTGGCTGTAGCGACCGTGATCATGAATCGTGTGGAAAGTCCGCTTTTCCCGAATTCAATTCACGGTGTCATCTATGCAACCGGACAGTTTGAACCGGTCTGGAGCGGAAGACTTGATTCTGTTCTGAATTCCGGTCCGTCCAGCCTGGCACTTCAGGTTGCCCAGGACGCAGTCAACGGAGCAAGACTTTCTTCTGTCATTGACTGCTACTACTTCCTGTATGCAGGTGCTACCGATCGTCCGGGAGTCAATGTCGGCGGGAATCTTTTCTTCCAGAGCTGGTAGAAATTTATACGTACATAAAAAGAAGGCTGAAAATCGGTTTGTTAATACCGATCTTCAGCCTCTTTTCTATTGGTAATCCATAACATCAATCCATCTCATCAGGAAATCTTTCTCAAGCGCATTTTCCTTGGAAAGCTGTGCTGCTGCGACGATCGGAAGCCACTGCTGTACATACTGCATTGCTGTATCACTCTTCTTACAGAAAATCTTCAGGTACAGATCTGCTTTTTCCTGACTTTCCAGTGCAAACAAAAGATAGGTCATAGCTGCATCTGCACTTGCATTTCCCTGTGTCACATGAGCCCAGTCAATCACAGTCATCTTACCGTTCTTTCCAACGATCACGTTGCTCGGATTAAAATCTCCGTGACAGATCTTGTCATGCTTCGGCATACTTTCCAGTCGTGTCATCAGTTCATATCTTGTCGTCGCATCCAGGACTTTTAATCCATTGATCTGCCGGGCAAATTTATCTTTCATCTTGTTTAAAAGAGGTGCCTTTTTACTTGTAACACTCAGCTGCAGATCCACAAAATCATTCATATATTTCTCCAGATTTGTAGGATCGACCTTCATCATCTCTTCCATTGTCTTACCATCTTTGTACTCGATCACCAGAGCCCATTTTCCATCGATCTGTGTCACTTCTTTTACACTCGGGATATCCAGTCCTGCTTCTTCAACACGGGCAGTATTTAAAGCCTCATTCAGTACGTCTGACTTCGGATGCTCTTTTGCAAATACTTTTACAATTCCTTCTTCACATTTGTACACTTCTTTGTAAGAACGTTTTACGATTAAGTTTTTTTCTTCCAGTTTCATAAAAATTGCCTCCTGTCATACATTCTATCCCGCCCGGTAAATCCTTCCGGTGTGGTATCTGTTTTTCTTTTACTGACCTTATTATAGCTCCTGCTTTTTGGGAATGTAAGCCCCTAAAGTCAACTTTGTGCAATTTTTCACGATTTTTTTCTATCGAATATAATTGTTAATTTCTTAACTTACGAACAATTTTCTTCTTTTATATTTTCACAAAAAGAGGACACTCCTCCCGCCATTTCTGGCGTTTGGAATGTCCTTCTCTCTTATTTTCCTTACCGGAAATTATTTTCCATAGTAGCATTTCAGGTAAAGTTCTTTGATCTCTTTCATCAGTGGGTATCTTGGGTTTGCTCCTGTACACTGGTCATTGAATGCCTGCTCTACCATGTCATCCAGTGTGTCAAGGAAGTATTTCTCATCGATACCATACTCTTTGATGGATTTCTTGATTCCGATCTGTTCTTTTAATACTTCCAGTTTTGCAAGGAAGTTCTCAAATACTTCTTTGTCATCTTTTCCTGTGCATCCTGCAAAACGTCCTAACTCAGCGTATCTTGCAAGTGCATGTGGATACTGATACTGAGAGAATGTTCCCATCTTAGTTGGAACCTCAGATGCATTGTATCTCATAACTTCTGTCAGAAGTACTGCGTTTGCAACACCGTGTGGCAGATGGTGGAATGCTCCCAGTTTATGAGCCATAGAGTGGTTCAATCCAAGGAATGCATTTGCGAATGCCATACCAGCCATACAAGAAGCGTTTGCCATCTCTTCACGTGCTTTCGGATCATTTGCTCCGTTCTCATATGCAGATGGAAGGTTTTCAAATACCATCTTCACTGCTTTCATAGCAAGACCATCTGTGTAGTCTGTAGCCATGATAGATACAAATGCTTCGATCGCATGTGTCATAACGTCGATACCTGATGCACTTGTCAGTCCTTTTGGCTGTGTCATCATGTTGTCAACATCAACGATTGCCATGTTCGGAAGTAACTGGTAATCAGCCAGCGGCCATTTTACACCTGTCTCTGCGTCTGTAATGATCGCAAATGGTGTTACCTCAGAACCTGTTCCTGAAGATGTCGGGATTGCTACGAAGTATGCTTTTTTACCCATCTCAGGGAATGTGTATACTCTCTTACGGATATCCATGAAGTCCATAGCCATATCTTCAAAGTTTGCATCCGGATATTCGTACATTACCCACATAATCTTAGCAGCGTCCATTGCAGATCCACCACCAAGAGCAATAATTGTATCAGGCTCGAAAGAACGCATCATGTCTGCACCTTTCTGTGCACACTGCAGTGTCGGGTCCGGAGCTACTTCGTAGAAGCATGTGTGCTGGATTCCCATAGCATCCAGTTTCTCTTCGATTCCTTTTACATATCCGTTTTTGTACAGGAATGAGTCTGTTACGATGAATGCTTTTTTCTTGTGCATGATTGTTCCAAGTTCATCCAGTGCAACCGGCATGCTGCCTTTCTTGAAGTATACTTTTTCAGGTGTTCTGAACCAGAGCATGTTCTCTCTCCTCTCTGCAACTGTCTTCACGTTAATCAGGTGTTTTACTCCAACGTTTTCTGATACGGAGTTTCCGCCCCATGAACCACATCCCAGTGTAAGAGATGGAGCCAGTTTGAAGTTGTAAAGATCTCCGATACCACCCTGAGCTGCAGGAGTGTTGATCAGAACACGGCATGTCTTCATTGCTGCATAGTGTTTTTCAATCTTTTCTGTCTGTGCCGGATGAACGTACAGAGCAGATGTATGTCCATATCCACCGTCTGCTACAAGCTGTTCTGCTTTTGCAAGTGCTTCGTCAAATGTTTTTGCTTTATACATAGCAAGTACAGGAGATAATTTTTCGTGAGCAAATTCTTCTGAAATATCTACAGACTCTACTTCACCGATCAGGATTTTTGTATTCTCAGGAACATCTACACCTGCCATTTTTGCAATCTCATATGCAGATTTTCCAGGAATCTTGCTGTTTAATGCACCATTGATGATAATTGTCTTACGAACCTTATCAAGCTCAGCGCCTTTTTTCAGGAAGTAGCATCCACGATACTGGAATTCTTTCTTCACTTCTTCATAAATGCTGTCCAGAACAGTAACTGACTGCTCAGAAGCACAGATCATACCATTGTCAAATGTTTTAGAATGGATGATAGAGTTTGCTGCCATCTTGATATCTGCTGTATCATCAATGATAACAGGTGTATTTCCAGGTCCAACACCAAGTGCCGGTTTTCCTGAAGAGTAAGCAGCCTTCACCATTCCAGGACCACCTGTAGCCAGGATGATATCAGAATCTCTCATAACCTGGTTTGTCAGTTCCAGAGACGGTACATCGATCCATCCGATAATTCCTTCCGGTGCTCCGGCTTTTACTGCTGCGTCAAGAACTACTTTTGCAGCCTCGATCGTACATGCTTTTGCACTTGGATGTGGGCTGATGATGATTGCATTTCTTGTCTTTAAACAGATCAATGTTTTAAAGATTGCTGTAGATGTCGGGTTTGTTGTCGGAATAACTGCTGCAACAAGTCCGATCGGCTCAGCTACTTTCTTGATTCCGTATGCAGTGTCTTCTTCGATCACTCCACAAGTTTTTGTATCTTTATATGCATTGTAGATATACTCTGCTGCATAATGATTTTTAATGATTTTATCTTCAAGGACACCTCTCTGTGTCTCTTCTACTGCCATTTTAGCAAGCGGGATACGCATCTTGTTAGCTGCCATTGCTGCTTCATAGAAAATCTTATCAACCTGCTCCTGAGAGAATTTTGCAAATTCTTTCTGAGCCTCACGCATTGCTTTCATCTTCGCTTCCAGTGTTTCTACGCTGTCTACGATTGCAGGTACTCCCATCTCTTCTTTTTTCTTCGCCATTTCAATAATCCTCCTGTAATTGACTTGGTTTCTTAATTACAGGTATTAGTATACTTTCTTGTTAAATAATTGTCAATATAGCTTTTGACAAATATTTAACGTTATCTTTTTAACGTCAATTGGTACATTTGCACAAAAAATTAATTTTTTATCACCAATGGAAGATTACCGGTGTCCCTGGTTCGATCATATTGAAGAGCGCCCCCGCCTGATCTAACGGCATATTGATACAGCCATGAGACCCTGTTCCCGGAATCTGATACAATGTCCCGCCAAATGCAGTCTGCCAGGTCGCATCATGAAAACCGACTCCGCTTGACGTCACCTGCATCCAGTATTTTACCTTTGTTCTGTATGCCGGTTCTCCGGTATCTGGATTAATATCTCCGACCAGAACAGAATTTGGCTGCTTCCACATCAGGGAATACACTCCTTCCGGTGTAATCTTGGACGGAATCGGCTCTCCTGTCACAACATCCGTCTCCAGCACCACCTGTCCATTCTGAACATACCACATATGCTGTGCACTCATATCCACTTCTGCATACGTATTTCCCCAGTCCTGCCCGGAATGTGCTGCGGCAGTACCGCCCGCATAATATGCAGGCTCCCTTGTGACTACTTCCCCGTTTAAAATGCTGTTCTGCAGATTCACAAGCTCTGTATCCTCATCAATCGACCATCCATAAGTCCCGCCCGTCACAGTTGCGCTCTTTCCGGCCGGCGTTGTAAAGGTTCTGGTCGTTCCCTGTGTATCATACTTATCTCCAAAGGCAGTAAACCACTGCTTCATCGCCTCTGTATTGAGAGAAACCTTCATTTCTCCGTCTACCTGTAGCCACTGTGAGATCAGCGCTTTATCTACTACGACTGGTTCATTCATCGGATATGTGATACTTGCATTTACATATTTATTCATTGCATCACAGGCTTCCTGTACTTCCTTGGAATCCTCTACATATTTTGGTTTCGCATAGCACTTGGTTTCCACCATATCCAACTGTGGCTGAAACTCTGTGATATGAACTTTTACCTGCTCTGTAAGACGTTCTTTATCCACGGCATTTCCATACACTTCCGGTTTGATGACATACTGGTTTCCATCAAATTCCGGCTTTGCATTCTCTGCCGGTGTCTGCTCTGTCTGCAGACATGAAAGCTGTGAGATCCGCTGATTCAAGGATTCCTCATTATATGACACATTGACTGAAACCTTTCTGGAATTCTCCGTAAAGAAAGCTTTCGGCCAGGCGAATCCATTCTGATCCTTCAACAATTTTTCTGTTTCTGTCCCCGCTCTGTATTCCAGTCCAATCTCGCTTCCGCTGATCACATCCTGTCTTCCTTCATTTTCCAAAATTGTAAGCTTATAATCTTTTATATTTGTCTGGAGATACTTTTCTACATCACTTGCTGTCTTCCCCGAAAAGTTTTTACCGTTAATTTTCGTATTCACGAAAAAGTGACTCATGAAATACACAGAGATTGCAACATAGATCAAACAGATCACTGCAAGAACCCCTCCTGTGATCCACAAAGCCTTTACTTTACCGTCTTTTCCCACTTTTCTTCTTTTTACTGCCTTTGTTTTTTTCGCTTTTCCCATCCTAAATGTTCCCCTTTTACATTCTCTTATGTAATAATACCGTAATACAGTATCACCTATATATTAGACGAAAAAGATTACAAATGTGTTGCAAAAATCATTAAATTTTTTTTAATTTTAGATGAATCAAAAAAGCACTCGAAAACCATCTCTGATCTTCAAGTGCTTCTCTTTTGCTATTTTGATTACTGATTAAACTAACTCGATCAGTACTTCCATAGCTGCATCACCTTTACGCTGGCCAATCTTAACGATTCTTGTGTAACCACCGTTGCGGTCTGCATATTTTGGAGCGATTTCTGTGAATAATTTATCCACT